>Ga0226835_1001287_pt1 | contig 14436 bp, 9 predicted proteins | sample LAC_MetaG_1_FD_163627 | JGI IMG/M metagenome (GOLD analysis project Ga0226835, IMG submission 163627) | Anaerobic ammonium oxidizing microbial communities from anammox membrane bioreactor (MBR) in UC Berkley, California, United States -... | ecosystem: Engineered > Bioreactor > Anaerobic >...
AACTTTCAACTTTCAACTTTCAACTTTCAACTTTCAACTTTCAACTTTCAACTTTTACCCTCCAACCTTGCATGTCCCAACTCACACTCACCCCGCATTCTTTACCCCTCCGCGCGCAATTGCGTTTGGCGCTGCTCGCGGCGGCGGAAACGTGCTGGATTTACGCGGCGGTTTTTGTGGTGGGCGCGTTGGCGGGCGCGCCGCGCGTGGTTTCGCCGTTCGGCATTTTTTTGACGTACTGGATTGCGCTGCAAGTGGGACGCTTTGTGCCGCGCGCGAAAAAAACGTGGCGCATCTTGCAGGCGTTGACGATTGCCATTGCGTTCCTTACCATTCTCGTCGTCATTCGCCTCAGTTTGTACGACCAAACGCCGTTCGCGGATTTGCATTGGCTGTCCGATTATTTCGCGCGTTTGACCATGCTGCGCGAACGCGGCGCGGCGGAACAAATTTCAACGCTCGCGTTGGTCTTTACGTTCGCGCGCGGCTTGAGTATGGCGCAGCGGCCGCTCACCCTGTGGGCCGTCGGTTATCAATTTCGGCTCGGCATCGTCGTTTTTTTCGTCGCTGCCATCATCTCGGCGTTGAGCCAGTCCATTCATTTCGGCGTATGGGTTTTCATTTATTTCGGCTTGTCCCTGCCCGCGATTGCTTTGGCGCGCATCGAAGAGGCGGGCCAAGAGCGTCCGCTCGGCGGCAAATGGGCGCTCGTGATGCTGTCCGCCATCAGCGCAGTCATGCTGCTCGGTTTTGCCGTCACCCAACTTTTCACGCTCGACGCGATGAATCGGCTTTTTGAACAGTTCTCGCCGCTGGGTTTTGTCGTCCGCCTGCTCGTCGCGCTCGTCGCCATCCCAATCTTTCTAGGCATCGAGTTACTCGCCAGATTGTTGGCGCCCTTGTTAGATTTTTTGCGCGGCGCGTTACAAAATTCCAGTTTCGCGCTGAACGGCGCAAATGCCGACGCGCTGAAATTCTTGAATCAAGCGACGCGCGTCGTCGCCGACCTCACGCCGTATTTGCGAATCATCGGCGTCGCGCTCGCTGTCATCGCAATGGGTTGGCTGATTGCGCGCGCACTCAACAAACGCGTCGAACGGCGCGAACGCGAAATGTTTGTGAGCGAAACCATTGACGACCGCGAGAATTTTGCGGCGCAATCCAAACCGCGCCCCGCGCGCGGCAGATTTGCACGGCGCGAGATTCACGCGGAAAATGTACGGCGCATTTATGCCGCGCTGCTCGTCCAAGCCGAAAAAGCGAACTTGGAACGTCATGCCGCCGAAACGCCGCTCGAATTCTTACCGCGTCTCACTGCGCGCTTTCCCGACATCGCGCCCGCGCTGAGCGAAATCACAAACGCGTATATCGCGGTGCATTACGCACAGCGTCCCGCGACCGACGCCCAAGTGCGCGCATTACGCGCGCTGTGGACGCGCGTCAAACCCAAAATGACGAACGTCGAAAAAAAATAGTTCGTTTGCGTCGTTCGTCTGGTTCTCTTTTATCAAACCCATGAAACTCGTAACGGCCAACCAAATGCGCGCGCTCGAACAGCGCGCGGACGCGTCGGGCAATCCGTACGCGCAAATGATGGAACGCGCAGGCGTCTTGAGCGCGCAAGCGTTAATGGAACGCTTTGCCGTGCGCGACCAAAATATCCTCGTCCTCGTCGGCCCCGGCAATAACGGCGGCGACGGTTTAGTCTGCGCGCGCGTTTTGCACGATAACGGCGCGCGCATCGCGTTGTATGTGTGGCGGCGCGTCCCCGCGCAGAACGACGTAAATTGGGAATTGTGTATGCAGCGCGCCATTCCCTATACACGCGTCGAGGACGACAGCGCTTTTGTCAAACTCAAATCCGAACTCGCGCGCACGCACTGCCTCATTGACGCGCTGCTCGGGACCGGCGTCGCGCGCCCCATCGAAGGTACGTTAAAAGATTTGCTGCGCGTCGTCCGCGCCGAATTGGACGCCAAAACAGCGCGCGCCCAAAACTTGCACCGCATCACGCCCACGCGCCAACATTCCAGCGCGCCAACGCTTCAACGCCCTCTGGTTGTCGCCATTGATTTGCCGACCGGCCTGCATCCCGACACGGGCGCGCTCGACCCCGCCGCGCTGTCCGCCGATTTGACCGTCACGTTCGCCTTTCCCAAAATCGGACAGTTCGCCTTTCCCGGCGCAGAGGCAGTGGGCGAATTGGTCGTCGCCGATATTGACATTCCCGAAGCGTGGGCAAACGATGTGGATTTGGACGTGGCAGCCGCCGACGAAATGCGCGCGCGCTTGCCCGCGCGTCCGCGCAATGCAAACAAAGGCACGTTCGGCAAAATCATTCTCGCGTGCGGCTCGACGCAATTCACCGGCGCGCCGATTTTGGCGGCGCACGCAGCGGGACGCGTCGGCGCGGGTTTGACCACGCTCGCGTTGCCGGAAACGTTGCAGCCCGTGCTTGCGACAAAAATTGACGAAGCGACTTTTTTACCGCTGCCCGACCGTTTGGGCGATTGGCGGCCGCGCGCGGCGAATGAATTGCTCGCGACAATTTGGGATAACGAGTACGATGCGCTACTCGTCGGCTGCGGCTTGGGGACAAGCGAAGGCGCGCGCGATTTTCTCGGACGTTTGCTCGGAAATTTCAACACGCTGGAAAATCCGCCGACGCTCATTCTGGACGCCGACGCGCTCAATTTGCTCGCAGCCATACCCGAATGGTGGAATGTATTTGCGCTCAACGCGCCGCCAATTCTCACGCCGCACCCCGGCGAAATGGCGCGCCTACTCGGAACGGATGTGGCGCACGTCCAAAACCATCGCGTCCACGCGGCGCGTGACGCGGCGCGTCAATGGCGCGCGCTGGTGGTTCTCAAAGGCGCGTTCACCGTCATTGCCGCGCCCGACGGACGCGTGACGCTCATGCCATTTGCCAACTCCGCGCTCGCCACCGCCGGCACGGGCGACGTATTAGCGGGCGCCATCGCGGGTTTTGCCGCGCAATTACACGCCGCCGCGCGCCGCGCCGCGCAACTGGACGCGCTGCAAATTGCGTACGATGCGGCGCGTCTCGGCGCGTACATTCACGCGTTGGCAGGTGAAATTGCCGCGCGCGAAATCGGAAACGCGGGCGTCGTCGCGAGCGATTTGTTACCGCGCTTGCCGCAAGCGCGTCGAGGATTAGAAACTTGATGCCGAAAATTTTTTACCTAATCTTGTGCGTCGCGTGCATTGGCATAGTGGGCTGTGTGCCTTCGCCCACCGCGACGCCGCCGCGCCAAACGCCGTTTCCCACGCTCGCCGCGTTCGACGGCACGGCGACAGCGCCGTCAAATCAGGTCAACGCGCCGACAGCGCCCGCGCCCAATACCACCGCCGTGCGCCGCGCCACCAGCACGCCGCGCGCGACCCGCGCCGCGCCGCTTGCCGATACAATGCCGCCGCTTGTACAATTGACCGTCCAAGACCCCGAGTTGCCAATTTCAACCCACCAGCGCGTCGCCTTGAATGTCATTGGCGCGGACAATGAAGCCATCACGCGTCTCGAATTGTACGACAATAACGTTTTGTACGATGAGGTGACAGCCAGCGCGCCGACCGGCGTTTTCTTTAATCAATTTCATTGGATGCGTCCGACGCCCGGCAAACACACTTTGCGCGCAATCGCGTACGACGCGCACGGCAACGCGAGCGCGCCCGCCGAAATCGCGCTCAATGTCATTACCAACAATCGCGCGCCCAGCGTAATGCTTACCTCTCCATCGGGACTCAAAGACGCCGAAATCGGCGCGCCGCTTGTGATTCAAGGCGTGGCGACGGACGATGTGGCGGTGACGCGCATCGAATTAATTGTGGACAATCAACTCGTCACTTTTGTCACGCCCGCCGAACCGATTACGCCGTTCGCCGTGGCGATTCCATGGACGCCCTTGACCACCGGCGCGCACAATATCGTCTTGCGCGCATACGACAATCAACAGCAGAGCGACGATTCATTGCGCTACACCGTGCGAACGTTTGACAATCAAGCGCCCGTCGTAGACGCGCAAATCGAACGCGCCAACATTCCCAGCGGCGACGCGCTCGTGGTGGAAACGCTTGCGCTCGCCAATAACGGCGTTGCGCGCGTGGAATTGTACGTGGATGAACGCGTCGCCGCGGCGGTCAACAGTCCATCCGTCGCGCAGCAAACGTCGCTGCACGCAACCTTGTTCGCGGACGACCTCGCCGATGGCGCGCACAGCGCGTACGTGCGCGCGTACGATTTGACGGGCAACACCGCCGACACGCCGCGCGTAAATTTCCAAGTGAGTCCCGACGCGCCGCGTCTTGGCCGCAGTACGCCCGTCGCGCGCGCGCAGCCCACCGCGCTGCCGCCGACCGCGACGCCAACGCCGCCGCTGCAACTGCCGCCCGCGCCGACGATTCAATTGCAACTCGAAGGCGACCCGCTGCGCGTCATGCTGCCCGACCCCGCCGCGATTCAAATTCAAGCGCGCGGCGCATCCGAATTGGACCGCATCGAATTGTGGGCGCGTTATCCCGGCGAAACGACGCCGCAACTCTTGGCTCAAGAAAATGCCAAAGGCGCGACGGAAAAAAATCTCATCTTTCGATGGGATGCGCCGCGCGCGGGAATTGTAGAATTGTACGCGCGCGTGTTTGACAGTTTGGGTCAGAGCAATGAATCCGCGCCGCTGCGTTTTACGCTCCAGGCGCCGGATGCCGTATTCGCCGCACCGCAGAACGCGCCGCTCAACGGCATTTGGATTGCCGAATCGCCCGCCGCGCGGTTTGAAGCGACCTTTGCGCCAATCGGACGCGCGCTGCGCGGCGTCTTGGTCGAAAAACGCGCGGACGGCAAGGTTCTGAACGGCAGAATCGTCAGCGGCGCGGTGAACGACAAAACGGTTTTATTCGCCATAGATTTTTCCGACGACGCGCGCGCGCCGCAACATACGCTCACGTTCGATTGTTCCTATCAAGCGCGTCCGCCCATTTTGACCTGCAACTATACCAATGAATTTGGCGAACGCGGCAGCGCGGTCCTGACGCCATTAGGACAAAAATAAAAATCTTTTTTTCCGACGACGCATATCATTTTTTTTCCGAACGCGGCGGCAAAATCTATGCGGCGCCATTCTTTTTCTTATGTCACAAGCTCAATGGTCGGCGTTTGATTTTTATCGCGACAAGGTAAAACTGCATTGTCATACGCAAGGCAGCGGCGCGCCGCTCGTGTTATTGCACGGCATCACCGATAACGGTTTGTGTTGGGGGCGAACGGCGGACGCGTTGGCGCAAACGTACACGGTGTACGCGCTCGATTTGCGCGGTCACGGCGAATCAGATGCGCCGCCGTCCGGTTATTCGTACGCCGACAATGCCGCCGACATAGTGGAATTGTTGCGCGTGCGCGGCGCGGCGAATGCGATGGTGTTGGGGCATTCGTACGGCGGACGCATCGGCATGACGCTTGCGGCGCAATATCCGCAAAGCGTATCCAAATTGATTCTCGAAGACCCGCCGCTGCAGGACCCGCCCGCAGATTGGACGCCCGATGTTTTAGACCGCGAACGTTGGAAATGGTTCGAGTGGCTGCGTAATTTAAAAAAATACAGTCACGCGGAATTGGTCGCGTATTGCCGCGCGGAATCGCCGCGTTGGAGCGCGGCGGAATGTGACGCGTGGGCAAACAGCAAATTGCAAGCAAGTCCGCGTTTGTGGGAAACGAACGGCGCGGCGCTCGGCGGCGCTTGGCGCGCAACCATGCGGCAGATTTCATGTCCAACGCTTTTGGTGTACGGCGATACGGAACGCGGAGGATTGATTGACGCGGCGATGGCGCGCGAGGCGGTGGGATTATTGAAACAGGGCGAAGCGGCGTACGTCCAAGAGGCGGGGCACAGCATCCACCGCGACGAGTGCGCCGCGTTCAACGCGGATGTGCGCGCGTTCATACAAGCTACATAAAAAACGCGCGCGCGCCCAGATTGTAAAAAAGCAAGCCGCACGCTAACGTGCGGCTTGCTTATTTGAATTTGCTCGCGCCAAAAACCAAATCCAAAATCTCGCGCGCTTGGGCCGGCGTCGCCCAACGCGGCTGGACGTAATCATACAACAACGTCGGCAGCAATTCCGACTGCAACAGCTTGCCGTTATAAATCGTGTGCCGCACGACGAGCCCTTGCCGTACGTTATCGCTTTGCATTTGGTCAAAGAATAAATTGCCGAGACCGTAAAAAATAATTTTATCGGCGGCGGGAAATTCAATCGCTTGCGGTTGATGCGCCATGACGCCTGTCACCACGTCCGCGCCATGCGCGATGCCGTCGCGGAATTTATCCTTGTTCGCCTGTATCGGTTCGTACTGGTACGTTTCATCCGCCTGCATGTCGAGAAAAACGACATCGGCGTTGGCGCGCGCTTCCGCCAACTCTTGATGCAATTTGGCCGCGTCATATTGCTGCGCGCCCGGCCGTTCGTCGGTTGCCCAAACGCTTTTCGGTCCGAAACTGTTCATGCCGAGAAACGCGAGTTTGTTGCCGTGATCCTCGACCACCAACACGCGGCTCGCTTCGTCGAGATTGCGTCCGCCGCCGTACACGCGGAAACCATTCGCCTCGAACGCGTCCAATGTTTCGCGGAACGCGTCAATGCCAAAATCGTTCATGTGATTGCCGGTGGACGAAATCAAATCCACGCCCGCGAGTTTCAGCGTTTCAATGTATTGCGGTTTGCCGCACAAACGCAGCGTGCCAAGTTCGGGGACGCAATTGGACGAGAACGGCGTTTCATTGCTCACCATCGTCAAATCGGCGGCAGCCAAAACGTCGCCGACGACGCGCGCAGGCAGCGCATTATCGCCCGCCGCGTCAATCTTGAACGCCATCGTACGCGAAATCGCCGTGACGCCGGTCATGATGAGTTTCGTCATGCGTTCGAGCTTGCGATTGGTGACCAAGTTTTTTTCCGTCAACGCGGCGCGGATTTTTTGCGTCAAATTTGCGTCGCCGGAAATGAATGTCCGCACGACGAGCGGATAGGCATCCGTGTTTGCATCGCGCGCGAGAATATCCAAATCATCCACGCGCAGCGCTTTGACTTGCGGTACGAGTTGGTCAAAGGGCAGCAGCGCGAGCGCCGCGTGATTCGCCCACAGCGTCTCCACTAATTTATCCGCCGCGACGGTTTGGACATTGGGCGCGGGTTTGCCCCACAATTCCGTAAAATCCGCCAGCGTTTCGGGCGCCAACAAAAGCGTCGTGATACCATCGGCGGACGGTACGCCTTGCCATAGATTCAACAATTCTTCAGAGCCGATATTGACGCGTTCCGACGGAAACCAATCAGCCACCGCGTATACGCGTTCCGTCAACACACGCGCGTCGGGACTGCGCTGCACGTCAATCGCCACATCCGCGCTCGCTTTGTTTTGCGCCTTGTCCACTTGCAATTGTCCCGCGATTTCGGCAAGCGCGGGACGCAGCGCGGCGGGAAGGTTTGGATTGAGGAACAGCGTCGGCGGGCGCGGGGTGGTTTTGGTCGGTTTGGGCGTCGCTTCGGGTTTTGGGACAAATGTCCAACCGCCGGTAGGAATCGGATTCGTAGTGACAACGCCCGTCGGCGCTTCCGTCGCGGGCGCGCAGTGGGTCAAACCAACGAGAGCCACCCAAGCCAAAAACGTACATGCAATGCCGTATTTCGTATAACTATTCATTCATCGCCAACGCGCGCACGATACAGCGCGCCGATTTCGCCGTTAAATTTGCGGAATGTGTCCACATTCCACCAAACGAAAGCGCGAGACCACACGCGTCTCGCGCCATCCATTTTACTGCGAGTTGGCAAAATCAAGAATTACAGGGGCTTGGCGGCGTCAAGCATTAGCTTGCACGCGGCGTTCACACGCGCCGCAGCCGATACCCCACGCCCGGCTCGGTAATAAGGTATTGGGGACGCGTGGGGTCGGGTTCGAGTTTGCGCCGCACATTGCTAATGTTGACGCGCAGCATGTGCAATTCCGTTTCATAGCCCACGCCCCAAACCGCGCGCAGCAATTGTTGATGCGTCAATACTTTGTCGGCTTGCAGCGCCAACGTCTTGAGCAAATCGTATTCCGTCGGCGTCAAAGCAATTTCTTGGTCTTGAATGGTTACGCGACGTTTATTGAAATCTATGCCGAGCGCGCCGTTCACAAAAACGGGTTCCGTCGCCGTGTGCGCCGCGCGCCGCAACGCGGAACGCAACCGCGCGAGCAGTTCGCCCGAACCGAACGGTTTGGTCAAATAATCGTCCGCGCCCGCGTCGAGCGCGGCGATTTTATCCGCTTCGCTGCCGCGCACCGACAAAATCAAAATCGGCGTTTGACTCCAGGAGCGTACAACGCTTGTCACCTGCACGCCATCCATATCGGGCAGCCCGAGGTCTAGCACAATGACATCGGGGCGAAACGACGCGACCGACGAAACCGCTTGCGCGCCATCTTGCGCTTCCGCCACGTCGTAACCGTGCGCGGTCAACACCGTCCGCAAAAATTTGCGAATGGCGGGTTCATCGTCCACGATTAAAATGCGCGCGCCTTCAGACATACGAAATGCGGCGATTCAAATTTCCGAAATTTTGAAAATTTCGAAAGTTTGAACAAACCTCTTCAAGATTGGAGCGGAAGCGTGAACGCCAATAGAGCGCCGCCGCCCGCGCGATTTTCCGCGCGAATCGCGCCGCCGTGCGCTTCGACGATGCCTTTGCAGATGGATAAACCCATGCCCGTGCCGCCGACGCGGTTGGGATGCTGCACGCGATAAAAACGGTCAAAGACATATTCTAAATCTTGCGGCGGAATACCCGCGCCGCGGTCCGCGATTTCGATTTCGACATTGCGGCGCTCGACGCGCGCGTTAATTTCAATTGGCGTATCGCGCGGCGAATACTTGCGCGCGTTGTCAATCAAATTTACCAACACTTGGACAATCAAACCAAAATCCAACGCAACCACTAAATTCGGCGGCACATTCACGCGCATCACGCGGTCATCCAAACGGCCGTGCAATTGCTCCAACGCCGCGCCAATCACATCTTGTATTTCGGCGGGTTCGCGTTTCACGACCAACGTACCAGAACTCACGCGCGTCATGTCCAACAAATTGCCGACGATGCGATTGAGGCGTTCCGCTTCTTGGCGCGCATTGTCCACCAACGCTTGACGCGCCGCGTCATCCAACGCGCCGCCGTCCTCTTGCAAGCTCGTCAACGCGCCGGTGATGGAAACAAGCGGCGTTCGCAAATCGTGCGAAACGGAATTGAGCAGCGCGGTCTGTAACTTTTCCGTTGCCTCCAACACTTGGGCGTTCTGCGCCGCGTCCGCCAATTGCGCGCGTTCCAGCGCCAATGCCGCGAGCGAGGCGAAACTGTCCAACATGCGCCGCTGCTGCGCGGACAAATAGCCGTCGGACTGAGCGGTCATGGTGCCCAAAACGCCGAGCGTGCCGCGCGCGGTCTTGAGCGGCAGGCACCGAATTTTCGCGGCGGGCAAAGTGTCGGTCCCGCGGCCCGCCAATTGGGCATGTTCAAACGACCACATCGCCACCGCCATATCATTTTCATGCAGCGCCAAGCCGGGACTCGCCGCACGCACTTGGAGCCGCTTGGTTGCGTCCGGCAGCAACACCGCCACCTGACGCCCAAAAGTTTCGCCAACCTGCGCGACCATTGTTTCGAGGATAGCGTCAAGGTCCGCCAAAACCGCAAAAGCGCGGCTCAGATTGTATAACGTTTCGGCTTCGAGCTCGCGTTCGCGCGCCGCTTCGATTTGTTCGCGCACGCGCGCGGCGAGTTGACTAATGACCAAGCCGACGACAAACAAGCCGATAAACGTAAAAATGTATTGCGTGTCCGAGACCGCAAAAGTGAAAAACGGCGGCACGAAAAAGAAATCGAACGCCAATACGCTCAAAAGCGAAGCCAGCGCCGCGGGGCCGCGCCCCCATGACACGGCGGACATGACGACCACGAGCAAATACAACATCACCAAATTTTCGCGTTCGAAAAAATCGGTCAACAGATGGCTCAACAGCGTGACGCCTCCCGTCAAGAGCGCGGCATACAGATACCGCCGATACGGCGTGTGCGGCAGCCAATCGTGCAACTTGGGCGCCGCGCGCGGCATAGTCGGTTCGCCGCTAATGACATAGACATCTATGTTGCCGCTTGCGCGAATCAGCGTGTCCACCACCGAACCGAATAAAATTTCACGCCAGCGCCCTTTCAGGGGTTTGCCCACAATGATTTTGGTAATGTTGTGCTTGCGGGCAAATTCCAAAACTGTCGGCGCGACGCTCTTGCCTTGCAGCGTCTGAATCTTGCCGCCCAACGTTTCAGCCAGCTGCTGCGTGCGCGCAAACTGGTCGCGTTCCGTTTCAGTCTGTCCGAGTCCGTCGGGCGTTTCGACATACACGGCAAACCATTCCGCGTTCAATTCATCCGCCAATTGCCGCGCGCTCCGCGCCAATTTTTCGCCAAAGGGGCCCGCGCTGAGGCACACGAGCAAGCGTTCACTCGCGCGCCAGGGTCCGGGAATCGCGCGCGCTTGCATGTAATCGCGCATCTGGTCGTCCACGCGTTCCGCCGCGCGCCGCATCGTCAATTCGCGCAGCGCGGTGAGATTGCCCTTGCGGAAAAATTTTTGAATCGCGTGCGCCGCTTGTTCCGGCACATACACTTTGCCTTCGCGCAAACGCTGCATCAATTCATCCGGCGGCAAGTCCACCAATTCCAATTCATTCGCCTCGTCGAGAATTCGATCCGGCACGGTTTCGCGGACTTGGATATTGGTGATTTGCGCGACGACATCGTTCAACGATTCGAGATGTTGAATGTTGAGCGTGGCATAGACGTTGATACCCGCGTCCAACAATTCTTCGACATCCAAAAAACGTTTGGGATGGCGCGCCCCGGGCGCGTTCGTGTGCGCGAGTTCGTCCACAAGCGCCAATTGCGGACGCCGCGCCAAGACCGCGTCCACATCGAATTCGGCAAGCGTCACGCCGCGATATTCGATTTGTTTGCGCGGCAAAATTTCCAAGCCGTCGAGCAGCGCGGTCGTTTCGGCGCGTCCATGCGTCTCGACTATGCCGACGACGACATCCACGCCTTGCGCGGCGCGTTGGTGCGCGGCGGCGAGCATGGTGTATGTTTTGCCGACGCCCGCCGCATAGCCGATAAAAATTTTCAGCGCCCCGCGCGCCTGCTGCGCCTCGGCGCGTTGAACGCGCGCCAGCAGTTCATCGGGATTCGGACGCGCTGTTTCTTGCATAGTTTTATTGTACTGCATCGAGCGCCAAATTCAATTGCAACACATTCACGCGCGGTTCGCCCAAAATGCCAAACATGCGGCTCGCGGTGCATTGCGCGACCAATTGCTGCACGCGCGCGACGTCGAGATTACGCGCGCGCGCGACGCGCGCGACTTGGAAATTTGCCGCCGCGACGCTGATGTGCGGATCAAGCCCACTCGCAGAGCTGGTTACGAGGTCAACGGGAATCGGCGCGGTATTGTTCGGGTCAGCCGCGCGCAATGCTTCGACGCGCGCCTGCACGGCTTGAATCAACGCGGGATTGGTGGGACCGAGATTCGAGCCGCCCGACGCGCCCGCGTTGTATGCAACAGGCGCGGTTGCGGAAGGACGACTCCAAAAGTATTTGGGGTCATCAAAATTTTGACCGATGAGCGCCGACCCAACCACGTTTCCATTTTGGACGATGAGCGAACCATTCGCTTGCGCGGGAAAGACGAGTTGCGCGATGGCTGTGATGGCGAATGGGTAAAGGATGCCGGTGAGAATTGCAAGCGTAATGAACGCGACGAGCGCGGGTCTCAATTGCGAAATCATTTTGGGTTGTGTAGGGGCAAAGCATTCGCTGGACTGCCCAACAATTATGCAAACATCACTGCGAATGCTTCGCCCCTCCTCTATGTCAATTGTAGCGCCACCAAAATCAGGTCAATAATTTTGATGCCGATGAACGGCGCGACGAGTCCGCCCACGCCGTACACGAGCAAATTGTCGCGCAAGAGTTGCGCCGCTCCGCGCGCGCGATACGGCACGCCGCGCAGCGCGAGCGGAATCAACGCAATGATTACGAGTGCGTTGAATATCACCGCCGACAAAATTGCGGACGCGGGCGTGGCAAGTCCAAGAATGTTTAATGCTTGCAGCGCCGGATACGTTGACGCAAACGCGGCGGGAATGATGGCAAAGTATTTAGCAATGTCGTTGCTGATGGAGAACGTTGTCAATGCGCCGCGCGTCATTAACAGTTGTTTGCCAATTTCGACAATCTCGATCAACTTGGTCGGGTTGGAATCTAAATCAATCATGTTCGCCGCCTCGCGCGCGGGCTGTGTGCCGGTGTTCATCGCCACCGCCACGTCTGCTTGCGCGAGCGCGGGCGCGTCGTTCGTGCCGTCGCCCGTCATTGCCACCAAACGTCCACCGGTTTGATAATTGCGAATGAGCGTAAGTTTCGCTTCAGGCGTCGCCTGCGCGAGAAAATCGTCCACGCCCGCTTCCGCCGCAATCGCTGCGGCGGTCAACGGATTGTCGCCCGTAATCATCACCGTTTTAATTCCCATTTTTCGCAGATGCGCGAACCGTTCTTTGATGCCGCCTTTGACAATATCTTTCAAGTGAATGACGCCGAGCGCGCCGCCGTTTTGCGCGACGACAAGCGGCGTGCCGCCATTTTTTGCAATGCGTTCGATGGAGGCGTTCAACTCGGACGGAATTGGATTGCCATGCGACGCGATGTATTGCATCATGGTATCCGGCGCGCCTTTGCGAATTTCTATCCCCCCTCGTTCCCCCCCATTGGGGGAGATGTTGACGCCGCTCATGCGCGTTTGCGCGGTGAACTCGATAAAGGTCATGCCTTCCGCGCCGCCATCGCGTCCGCGCAAATTGAATTTTTCTTTGGCAAGTACAACGATGCTGCGGCCTTCGGGCGTTTCATCGGCGAGCGAAGCAAGTTGCGCGGCTTGGGCGAGTTCGCGTTCGTTCGTTTTGCCGACGGCAACAAATTCCACCGCTTGCCGATTGCCGAGCGTAATCGTTCCCGTTTTATCCAACAACAAAACATCCACGTCGCCCGCCGCTTCGACCGCGCGTCCCGATAACGCAATCACATTGCGCCGAATCAAACGGTCCATGCCCGCAATTCCAATCGCCGGCAAAAGCCCGCCAATCGTCGTCGGAATCAAACAGACGAGTAACGCGATGAGAACGGTGATGGTGACGGGCGTTCCGACGCCATTGCTGTTGACGCTGTAAATCGAAAACGGCAAAAGCGTGACGCACACAATCAAGAAAATAATCGTGAACGCGGCGAGCAAAATGTTGAGCGCGATTTCGTTCGGCGTCTTTTGACGTTTCGCGCCTTCGACCATCGCAATCATGCGTTCGAGAAACCCTTCGCCCGGATTCGCGGTGACGCGCACGACGAGCCAATCGGAAAGAATGAGCGTGCCGCCTGTGACGGCGCTGCGGTCGCCGCCCGCTTCACGAATCACCGGCGCGCTTTCGCCCGTGACCGCGCTTTCATTCACCGACGCGACGCCTTGAATCACTTCGCCATCGGCGGGCAAAATATCGCCCGCTTCGACGAGATACAAATCGCCTTGGCGCAATTCATTCGAAGGCGTGAGTTGAAAATTTTTACTGTAACGCGGTTCGCGCAACTTTTTCGCTTGCGTGTCGCGCCGCGCTGCGCGCAGTGAATCGGCTTGCGCTTTGCCGCGCCCTTCCGCGAGCGCTTCGGAAAAATTGGCAAAGAGGACGGTGAACCACAACCACAATGCAATCGCGCCAATGAACGCGGGATTGGCTTCGCCTTGCCCCCACAGCGCTTGAACAAACAACAACGTCGTCAACACGCTTCCGATTTCGACGACAAACATCACGGGATTGCGCGCCATCCATCGCGGGTCGAGTTTGCGAAACGAGTCGCGGAACGCGCGCTGATACATTTGGGATTGAAGGAAGTGAGTTTTCATTTTGATAAAAGTAGTAGGTAGTAGGTATCAGGTAGTAGGTATCAGGTAACAGGTCTTGCTACTTGCTACCTGCTACTTGCTACCTGCTACTTGCTACCTGCTACGTGCTACCTCATCATCAACTGTTCCACCACCGGACCCAACGCGAGCGCGGGCAAAAAGTTGAGCGCGCCGACGAGCAAGATAACAGCGCTGAGCCAGCCGATGAACAAAGGCGAATGGGTTGGCAGTGTGCCGGCGGATTCGGGAACTCGATTCTTTTTTACGAGCGAACCCGCGAGCGCGAGCGTTGGCACAATAATCCAAAAGCGCACAATCAACATTGTGATTCCGCCGAGCGTGTTGTAGAAAAATGTGTTGGCGCCGAGACCACCAAACGCGCTGCCGTT
>Ga0226835_1001290_pt1 | contig 14427 bp, 12 predicted proteins | sample LAC_MetaG_1_FD_163627 | JGI IMG/M metagenome (GOLD analysis project Ga0226835, IMG submission 163627) | Anaerobic ammonium oxidizing microbial communities from anammox membrane bioreactor (MBR) in UC Berkley, California, United States -... | ecosystem: Engineered > Bioreactor > Anaerobic >...
CCTGCCGCCGGTCGATCCGCGGCTGCTGGCGCTGCGGGCGGCGCTGGCGGGCATCATGACGGTGGCCGGCGAGTATCATGGCCGCCAGCCCAACCAGGGCCGGCTCTATATCTTCCGCGGCAGGCTCACACAGCCGCCGCAGCGCGCCTTCGCCCTGCTCAAAGAGCGTTTTCATCCGCTGGACTTCCGGCCCATGCTGCTCAACGAGCACGGTGAGGACGCGGTCGTGGCCATCGAGGGGCTAGACGCCGCGCGCCAGGTCCGGACGCGACCCTGGCTACATCTGGTGCTTCTGCTGCTGACCGTCCTCACCACGACCGCGATGGGCGCCGCCCTGACCGGCATCCCCAGCGGCGACATTGTGCGCGCCATCCAGGCGCAGCGGTGGCACATCATCTGGTCGGCGCTGCGCGACGGGCTGCCGTTCTCGCTGACGCTGCTGGGCATCCTGGGCGTGCACGAGATGGGCCACTACATCGCCGCGCGGCGGCACGGCATCCAGGTCACACTGCCGTTCTTCATCCCGCTGCCGTTGCCGAACTCGCTGGGCACGATGGGCGCGGTGATCTTCATCAAAAGCCCGCTGCACAACCGCCGCGCCCTGTTCGACGTGGGCCTGGCCGGGCCGCTGGCCGGGCTGCTCATCGCCCTGCCGCTGTATCTGATCGGGCTGGGGATGCCGCAGACCGTCGGGCTGCCGCTGAGCTGGATCGAGATGGGCATCACGCGCGTCTCCAACCCCCCGCTGCTTGCGGCGCTGGCCGGGTGGGTCTATCCGGAAATCACCAATCTGGACCGGGTCGTGCTCTACGGGCACCCGATGGCGCTGGCGGCGTGGTTCGGCGTGCTACTGACGGGGCTGAATCTGCTGCCGCTGGGGCAGTTCGACGGCGGGCACGTGGCCTACGCGCTGCTCGGGCGGCGCGCCTGGCCGCTGGCATACGCGACCTTCGCGCTGCTGATCGTGATGGGCGTGATGGGCGCGTGGATCGCCTGGCTGATCTGGGCGCTGATCGGCTTCTTCACCGGGCTGCGCCACCCCCCGCCCCAGGACGACCTGACGCCCCTCGGCTGGTGGCGCGTGGCGCTGGGGGTGCTGACCGCGATCCTCTTCGCGCTGATCATCGTGCCGGTCCCCTTCTACACCGGGTGACGCGCGAAGCGCGTTTTACGGCGGCGAGTTGTCGAACTCCGGCTGCCAGCGGTCGGCGTCGGGCGCGTCCAGCGCGAACAGGCTCAGCAGCAGGCGGCTGCGCGCCGAGTAGTAGACGAGATAGGGCGCGCCGGCGCGCATCGGCACATCGGGCGGCGCAACATACGGCGCGAAGCTGTAATCGCCGATGATGTACGTGAACGGCAGCTCCGGCCGGTTGGTCGACGTCATCCGCACCTGAAGCGGTCCGCGCGCGTAGCGGACCGGCCGGGCGCTGAAAGCTTCGGGCAGGAACATGCGGACGTTGGTGAAAATAATCCCCGCGAAGATCACGAAGAACACCAGCACAATCACGCCGATCAGCACGCCGCCCCACGACAGAGTGACGCCCTCGGAGAGCAGCAGCGCGCCAACCTGTACCACCAGCGCCAGCGGGCAGAGCAGCAGCGCCAGCGCCACGCAGCCCGCGATGGCGACCGTCCGGCGCTGGGCAGGCGTCAGGCGGCCGGTGCGGTTGACGGCGAGCCTGGCAGCCATCTCAGGCGAGGCCGGGAGCGCGGGTCCGGAATCGTCAAAGTGAGCCATGTGGGGTCCTCAACGGGCAATCAACGCGGCGCGGGCATGGAGTATACCCAACCGGGCGGCGGGCGCTACGGGTTGACACGCGGGCGCGCGCGAAAGACGCGCCCTTCCTGCGTGGCGACGAGGATCCAGCCTTCCGGGGTGATCGCGAGGTCAATCGGGTGCTGCGGGAAGAACCCGCGCCCGGCGATTGAGATCCCCGCCAGCGAGCGGTGCTGGATGGGCGGGGCGCTGCTCGGCACGACCGTGTCCAGCGCGCCGGTCGGCGAGCCGTCCGCAAAATCCAGCGCCACCAGCGCATAGCCCGCCGGCTCGACCAGGCTCCACGAGCCGCTCAGCACAACGAGCAGGTCGCCCCGCCACAGCGCGAACGCATCCGCGAGATAGAACGCGGCGGCAGCGGGGGCGCTCTGCACGGGGAGCAGCACGGCGGGCGGCTGCGTCCCGGCGCACTCCGGCGCGTCGGGCGCAGACAGGGCGCGATCGCCGGGGCAGGCCGGGAAGCCGTAATCGCCGCCGGGCACGACGCGGTTCAGCTCCGCCGGGGCTTCGGGGCCGCCCCCGTCAACCAGCCACAGCTCGCCCGTGTCAGGATGCCACGCCAGACCGCCCGGCCGGTAGAAACCGGTCGCTTCCTCGCGCTCGTCCGAGCCGTCGAGCGCGAAGCTCAGCAGGCGGCCAGGGCGCGCCTCGCCCGCGTCGCAGCGCAGGCAGCCCGCCCCCACGCCCACATACAGCCGGCTGTCGGGGCCGACCGCCAGCGCGCCCGGCCAGAAGCCGGTGTCATAGGGCAGCGCGTCGACCAGCAACGTGTGCGTCTCGAACCGGCCGTCTCCGTTTGTGTCGTCCAGCCGCGTGATGCCGCCCGGCCCGGCAACGATCAACGCTCCATCATGCGCGGTCAGCACGCCCGGCAGCGCCAGGCCGGACGCGACCGTTTCCGGCGGCGCTTCGGGGAACCCGTCCCCATCGGCATCGCGCAGGGCGCGCACCTCGCCCGCCGCCGTGTAGAGCAGGTAAAGCGTCCCATCCGCTGCGAGGGCCATCCCGCCTAGGGTGGGAGCCGCCTCGGGGCGCGGCACGTCGTCCAGCACGACCTCAAAGCACATCAGGCGGATGTCGTGCAGCGGGACCCACTCGACGATGTCGCACGGCGGGCCGGCCCCCACGATCGGCTCGCGCGGGATGGGGGTCGGATACGGGGGCAGCGGCTCGGCGGCGGGACCGCAGGCGGCGATCAGGGCTGCGGCCAGCACCAGCGCGGCCAGAGAGCGTCGGCTCACGGCGGACCAGGCTCCGGCAGGGTACGCGGCAGGCGAAACGGGCGCGATCATAGCCCGCCGCGCCCGATCGCGCCACCGCCGCACAGCCGCCGCTTGGCGGACGCGCGCGGGTCTGCTACAATGCCGCGCGTTGTTGGAGAGAGCAGCGTATGCAGCACTATCGACGTCAGGTTGCCGGCGGAATCCTGTTCATCACACTCGTGTTGATCGCCGTCGTGGTGGTCACCGGTGTAGATAGCCTGCTGGCCAGGCTCGACCACTTCCCGGTAATCTACTTCGTCCCGGTCTTCGTCCTCAAGCTGGTTAACTGGACGCTGCGCTACATTGAGTGGCGCTATTTTCTGGGCGTGATCGGCGTGCGGACACGCTGGCGCGGCCCAACCACGCCGGCGACGCCCACCACCCCGCCGACCATCCGCGAGCGCGACAGCATGATCCTGTGGCTGGCCGGTCTGACGCTGGCCGTCAGCCCTGGCAAGCTGGCCGAGGTGCTCAAGGCGCTGGTGCTGAAGCACCTGACCGGTGTGGAGTTCTCGCGCAGCGCCCCGGTCGTGTTCATGGAGCGGCTGGTCGATGGGCTGGCGGTGATTCTGCTGGCGGGGGTGTCGCTGGCGTTTGTCACCGGGTCACTGCCGGGCAGCGACCTGTCAAGCGGGTATGCCGTGGCGGTGCTGGTGGGGACAGCCGCCGTCCTGCTGGCGGGGATCGCGCTGCTGCAGGTGCGCCCGCTGGTCCTGGGCCTGATCGACCGCAGCGCGCGCTGGCCGCTGATCGGGCGCTCGCATGGCGCGCTGCGCACGCTCTATGACTCCAGCTATGAGCTGCTCAAGCTGCGCCACCTGGGGCCGATGACGCTCGTCGGCGTGGGCGCCTATTTCACCGACGCGGTCGGGTTCTATATCCTGCTGCGCGGGCTGGGCGTGGAAGGCTCGGCGGCGCTGTTCGCCCAGGCGGTGTTCATCCTCGGCTTCTCGGTGATCATCGCGGCGCTGTCGGCCATGCCGGGCGGCGCCGGGGGCCGCGAGCTAACCATCGGCACGCTGCTGGCCGGGGTGGCCGGCCTGTCGCGCGGGGACGCCGGGACCGCAACCTTCCTCATTTCGCTGTTTCAGGTTTGGGCCGGCGTGCTGGTCGGGCTGGTGATCATCGCGCTGTTCCGCAACACGCTCTTTCCCCCCGCTCTGGACCGCGAGATCGCCGTCTACCGCGCTGCGCGCCAGCCCTGACCGGGCAATCCACACTTTCGACATACTGCGTTCATCAGTTCTTCATAATCTTTCTGTAGGCTTGAGACAACGTTGCTGGAACACACACGTTGGGAGAGTGAGCCATGACTATGCGACTGGTCAAAACGGGATGGATGGTGGCTATCGCCGTCGTCGTGATCGGGGCTTCGCTGGCGCTGCTGGTCGAGCCGAGCGCCGCGCAAGGCCCTGGCGGGCGCGGCTGGGACGAGAACCGCCCAGGGCGGAACGCGCAGGGCTGGGGCCAGCAGGCGCAAACCCAGACGCGCGACCCGGAACTCTGCTGCGGTCTGGGTCCGCGATGGGACGTCACCGCCGGACGCGGACGCGCGGGGTTCGGTGGTCCGCCGGAGACAGGCTTCCGGAACCTGCCCCCGGCGGTTCCCGGTGAGGTGCCGGACGAAGTCGTCCAGGCCTTGATCGCGGGCTGGCTGGATGAGTACCAGGCGTACCAGCTCTATCAAGCGGTGATCGATCAGTTCGGGCCGGTGCGCCCGTTCGTGAACATCCAGCGCGCAGAAGCACAGCATCTGGCCGCGCATGAAGCGATGTTCGAGCGGTACAATCTGGAGCTGCCCGCCGCGCCGGATGTCGAACCGCCGACCTTCGCTTCGCTGGCAGAAGCCTGCGCCGCCGCACGGGACGCCGAGAGCGCCAACGCCGCGCTGTACGACGACTGGCTGGCGGCAGTGCAGGATTACCCGGACCTGACGCAGGTCTTCACGGCACTGCGCGACGCCTCGCAAAATCACCATCTGCCGGCCTTCGAGCGCTGCGCCGGGTAGCCGCCCGCGCACCGGGCACCGCACCCACACAGACAAAACCGCCGGAGCGGCCTGCACCGCCCGGCGGTTGGCTTTGGATCCGGCGGCGGCCCGTTTGTCATATGCCCGGCATAGGGGTAGGATTGGCTCACCAGTCTATCCTCTCTCTTCGGCGATCGCGCATGACAACCTGGAAACGCACGCTCTATTTGCTCGTCTTCGTCCAGCTCGTGTCTGCCATTGGCATGTCGAGCATCTTCCCGTTTCTGCCGCTGTATGTCGAATCGCTGGGCAGCACGACCGGCCTGAGCATCGAGGTGCTGGCCGGGCTGGTCTACTCGACTCAAGCCTTCGCCATGATGGTCGCCGCGCCGTTCTGGGGCGCGCTGGCCGACCGCTACGGGCGCAAGCCGATGGTCGTGCGGGCAACGCTTGGAGGCGCGATCATTGTCGCGCTGATGGGGTTCGCCCAGTCCGCCGAGCAGCTTGTGGCGCTGCGCGCCGTGCAAGGTCTGGTAACGGGCGTGATTTCGGCGATCACGGCGCTGGTGGCGTCCATCGTCCCGCGCGAGCGAGCTGGCTACGCGCTCGGTCTGTTGCAGGTCGGGCTGTGGGGTGGGATCTCGGTCGGGCCGCTGCTCGGCGGCGCAACGGCAGACCTGTTCGGGTTCCGCGCCGCCTTTCTGCTGACGGCGGCGCTGCTGGCCGTCGCGGGGGTGGTGGTCTGGCGGATGATCGACGAGCACTTTTCGCCGCTGCCCTCGGCGGTGGGCCGGCGCCCGAACTTCCTCGGCGCGTGGCAGCACGTCGTCTCGATGCCGGGCGTTTCGTCGACCTATCTGGCGCGCTTCCTCAACGAGCTGGCGCGCAACGTGGTGATGCCCTTCACCCCGCTATTTGTCGCCAGCCTGATGACGCGCGAAGCGGGCATCGCGACCATCACCGGGGTGATCACCGCGCTCTCCGCGCTGGCCGGGACGATTGCGGCGGTGTACCTGGGCCGGCTGGGGGACCGCGTCGGGCACAAGCGCGTGCTGATCGCCTCGGCAGCGGGGGCGGCCCTGTTCTACTTCCCGCAGAGCGCGGTGAACGCGGTCTGGCAGTTATTGGTGCTCCAGGCGCTGGCCGGCTTCGCTGCCGGCGGTGTCATGCCGACGCTGAGCGCGCTCCTGGCCACCTACACCGATCCGGGCGAGGAAGGCGCGGTCTACGGGCTGGAAGCGGCGATCATGTCCGCGGCGCGCGCGGCGGCACCTCTGGCCGGGGCGGCGCTGGTCGGCTGGTTCGGGCTGCGGGCGCTGTTCACCAGCACGGGGATCGTCTTTCTGGTGCTGGCCCTCGCGGCGGCGCGGCGGCTGCCATCAGGGCGCGCCGTACGGCGGGCACCTGCCACCACGATCACCACCGCGCGTTAGAAGGCCTGGGCTGCGCGGGGTATAATCCCCCTGACGGCAACATCCCCCGGCTCGCCGGGAAGTGTGCGGCACAGTCCGCCTGGTGGCGAGGTGAATATGTCCGATCTGTTTGAGTACGCCCGCGGGCAGCGCCAGCACAGCTACGCGCCGCTGGCGGTCCGCATGCGCCCGACCACGCTGGACGAGTTCGTCGGCCAGAGCCATATCATCGGGCCGGGCCGCCTGCTGCGCCGCGCTATCGAGGCGGACCAGCTTACCTCGATCATTCTGTGGGGGCCGCCCGGCAGCGGCAAAACCACCCTGGCGAACATCATCGCCAACAACACCAAGCGTCATTTCAGCCGGCTCAACGCCGTGACATCCGGCGTCAAGGAACTGCGCGAGTTGATTGCAGCGGCGCAGGATCGCATGGGCATGTACGGCCAGGGGACCGTGCTGTTCATCGACGAGATCCACCGCTGGAACCGCGCCCAGCAAGATGGCCTGCTGCCCTATGTCGAGGACGGGACGGTCGTGCTCGTCGGCTCGACGACCGAAAACCCCTTCTTCTCGCTGGTCAATCCCCTGCTCAGCCGGAGCCGTGTCTTTCAATTGGTTCCGCTCACAGACGATGAAGTCATCGAGATTCTGCACCGGGCGCTGGAAGACCCGAAGCGCGGGCTGGGGAATATGCCCATCCGCCTGACTGACGAAGCCGCCCGGCATCTGGCGCAGGTGGCGCAAGGCGACGCGCGCAGCGCACTCAACGCGCTGGAACTGGCGGCGCGCACCACCCCGCCCGGCCCCGGCGGCGCGATCTTGATCGACCTGGACGTCGCGCAGGAAAGCATCCAGCGGCGGGCCGTGCGCTACGACCGCGGCGGGGACGAGCATTACGACACGGTCAGCGCCTTCATCAAGAGCGTGCGCGGCTCGGATGTGGACGCGGCGCTGTACTGGATGGCGAAGATGCTGCACGCCGGGGAAGACCCGCGCTTTATCCTGCGGCGGATGTACATCCTGGCGAGCGAGGACATCGGCATGGCCGACCCGAACGCGCTGGTCGTGGTCTCGGCGGCGGCCAACGCCTTCGAGTGGGTCGGGATGCCCGAAGGGCATTACTTCCTCTCGCACGCCTGCATCTACCTGGCAACCGCGCCCAAGAGCAACAGCGCGGGCGCCATCTGGAAGGCGCTCGACCATATGGAGAAGGTCGGTCCCGGACCGGTCCCCTTCTACCTGCGCGACAAGTCCGACACGCTCTACGGCGAGGCGCGCGCCAACTATCAGCAGGCCATGGAAAGCGCGGTCGGCGAGCTGGGAGAATACCAGTACCCGCACGATTTCCCCGGCGGGTGGGTCGCACAGCGTTATCTGCCGGAAGGCATGGAGCCGCCCGGCTGGTACCAGCCCAAAGACATCGGCTACGAGCGCGAGGTCGCGGCGCGGCTGGCGGCGCTCAAGAGTCAGGCCGAGGGCGAAGAGAGCGCGTCATAGGGGTTCGTCCCCCGGCCCTTCTTCCTCGTACGCGGGGGAAAAGGGAGCACAGGTACGGCGACAGAAAGCCCCTCTCCCCGCGGCGCAGCCGCAAGAGGGAGAGGGGTTTGGGGTGAGGGGAAAACACGGGCCTGGTTTATGCCAGGCCCCTACCGTTAGGTTCCCGCTCACAGCGCGGCCAGCAGACGCTCGCCAAACCCGGATGGCTCGCTGCGCTCGACGACCACATCGCGCGCGTCGTGGAAGGCCAGAAAGTCGCGCATGGCCTCGGCCACGCCGGATACCAGCTCGTCGTCCGGCGCCACGCCCGGCTCCAGGTGGAGCGCCTTCAGGCGCAGCGTGCCCGTCTTGCGCTCCAGCTTGGGGTCGAAGCGGCCCACCAGACGATCGCGGTGCAGGATCGGCAGGCAGAAGTAGCCCCAGATGCGCTTCGGCGCGGGGGTGTAGGCTTCGAGCCGCTGGCGAAATCCCCAGATCATCTCGTCGCGTCCGGTGGTCCAGAACAGGCTGTCGAACGGGCTGAGGAACGTGGTGCGGGCCGGGCGGATGGCGCCGTCGCGCGCCCGCTCGACCAGCGACAGCGCGTCGCGGTGCACCAGCATCGGCGCCACTCCGTCGAGCGTCTCGGCCGGCACCTCGATCAAAACCCCTTCGGCCACCAGCTCGCGCAGCACGGGCGTGGATTCGCCGCGCTTGAGGTAGGCGTAGGCGGCAAGCTGCCCGCCGGTGGCGATCCCTGCGGCGCGTGCGGCCTGCTCCAGCCGGAAGGAAACCATCTCTTCGTGCGTGACCGGAGCCGTATCCACCCACTCCGGCAGAACCCGCTCGCGCAGTTCGTAGACGCGCTGGAAGCCCGGACGATCCGCGATCATGACCGCGCCGGTGTCGAAAAGGTATTCGAGCGCGGCCTTGGTCGGTTTCCAGTCCCACCACGGTCCGCGCTTTGGCCCGTCGTAGGCGAAATCACTCGCGCGCAGACCGCCTTCGGCCTGGATGCGTGCGCTGACGTGTTCGATCACCTGCCGGTTCGCGGGCCGGTGGCTCCAATCGCCCCAGCCGTGCCCGTTCGCATAGCGCGCCATGACGGGCAGGCTATAGCGGTAGTGCTTGAGCGGGATGATTGAGGCGGCGTGCTGCCAATACTCGAACAGGCGGCGTTCCGCCGGGCCGTAGATCAGGCGGTCGAAGTTGGCGGGGTCGTAGCGCCCCAGGCGGCTCCACAGCACCAGGTACTGGCTGCGGTGAACCATCTGGAGCGTGTCGATCTGCACGCAGCCAAGCTGCTCGACCGTCTCATAAATCGCGTTGAGGTCTGTGGGCCGGCGAGTGGTCAGCGGGGTGGTCAGCCGCTGCGCCTCGAGAGCGAGCGCGCGAACGGCCGCCAGTGCGAGCGGCGACGCATCCAGACTCATGGCAGACTCCTTAGCGCGAATCTATCCGTTGCCAGGATCCTCATAATAGCACGTTTGTTCTGCAGCGTCAACGCGACGCAGCCGGCCGGGGTAGCCTGATCGGCGCAGGTTCGCTATGATCGGCGGCGAACTCTCATCGGTGGGATCGAGCGGAAGCGAGCTTATGAATACCCGTCCTGCTTGGGGTGTGCTGTTTTTCGGGGCCGTGATCGTCGGCGCGCTGATCCTCTCGCCGCTGTGGCTGCCGGAGCTGGCGCCGTACATCGAGGAGCCGGTGGACGAGGCGCCCTTCCCCGATGCGTTCTACAGCTTGTCAAGCGAGGCGCAGGAGATCTACACCAGCATGTACGAGCGCGACCGGCAGATGGCGATCGATTTCGTCGCCGCGCGGCTGCAAACCCCGGAGCCGCTCGACGAGCCGAACCTGCCGCTGATCGACCCGGATCCGGGCGGCGTGACCTTGCTGCTGACCGGCAACTTCGTCACGCTGGATCCGGTGCGCGGCGCTTTAGGCACGGCCAACCTTTACCGGCTGTCGGACGGTCGGCGGCTGCTGCGTCTGGAGAACCTGGACGTCGTCGGCGGGCCGGAGCTGCACGTCCTGCTGAGCGCCTACCCCAACCCGACCACCAAATCCGATCTGGACCAGCTTCCCCAGTACCATCTCGACCTGGGGCCGCTCAAAGCGGGTGCGGGCAGCCAGAACTACATCATCACCGACCCGGCCTTTAACGTCGAACGCTATACCAACGGCAGCGTTGTGATCTACTCGCTGCCCTACGAGACGGTTTTCAGCTACGCGTCGCTGGCGCCGCCGCCCGCCTAGCGGTTGTCATGACCCTGGCAAGCCAGAACAGGGAGAAGCGGGTATCCGGCGCAGGGACAGGCAGGCCCAGACCGTATCACGCGAGGGGGTTGGGCCGCGGGCGCAGCAAGCTGCGCCCCTACCAGGACCGGCGCTTGTATAAAGTCCGTAACACGCCCTAACAAGTGGGGCGCATCATACAACCGATCGGAGAAACCCGGATGGACGACTACCCGACTCTCGACCCGCCCTTCAGCGCGCTCGCGACCGTCTACGACCGCGCCGGACTGGCCGAGTACGCCGCCGACGCCGTCGGGCGCTATGTCGCCTTCGCGCTGCAAAACGACTGGGTAGGCCGCCGCGTGGTCGACATCGGCTGCCGGACGGGCCTCACCAGCCAGTGGCTCCACGAGCAGGGCTACCGCGTGACAGCCACCGAGGAAAGCCCGGCGCTGCTCCAGGCCGCTGCCGCGCGCTTCGCCGGCTACGAGTCCGCCATCGACCCGCCCGATTTCGTCCAGTGCCCGCTGAGCGATCTGGGCCGCCTGCCGGGTCCGGTCGATCTGGCGCTGGCCATTGACGGCATCTTCAACGCGGCCAGCAGCTTGCGCGATCTGGAAGCGATCTTTCGCGGGGTGCACGCCGTGCTGGACACAGACCGCCCGCTGATCTTCGATATGGAGACGATTGGCGGGCTGGCAGCCAGCGCACAGGCCCCGGTGACAGTTCTCTATGACGACCCGCGCGAGCTGACCGTGATCGCCCGCGCGCGTTTCAGCTTCGAGGCGCTGTGCCGCACCACGCACTTCACCATCTGGCGCCTGACAGACGCTGGCTGGCAGCGCAGCGACGAGCATCACCTGGCGCGCGGCTACCCGGTGCAGGCCATTCGCACCATGCTGGAACGCGCCGGCTTCGCCCTGCACGCCCTGCTCTCGCCGGACATGCAGCCGCTTGACCCCGGGCACGAGCATCCGGCGCGCGTCGTGTTCATCGCTCAAAAACAAAACGCGGGCGCCGCTTAAGACGCCCGCGTGACCACACGCCGGGTCACTTGCCATAGGCGGACTGTCCCAACGCCTCGGGCGCGGGCAGCTCTGGCCCCGGTTCGGCTGCGACGGCAGTCTGGGGTGCCGCCTGTGCCTGGCTGGACGTGATCAGCACCACCGAGCCGATGATGACCGCCGCGGCGACCAGCGTCCGGACACTGAGCGCCTCGCCAGCCAGCGCCCAGCCCAGCATCAGCGCAACGACCGGGTTGACATAGGCGTAGCTTGCAGCGCGCGCCGCCGTCGTGTGCCGCAGCAGCCAGATGTAAGCGGTGAACGCCACCAGCGAGCCGAAGACCGCCAGATAGCCCAGCGCCAGCGCCGACTTGACCGAGATCGCGTCCAGGTTCAGCGCCGACCACTCGCCCGCCAGAGTCCCGGCCAGGCCGAGCCACAGGCCGCCGGCGAGCATCTCCAGGCCGGTCGCCATCAACGGGGCGCGGGGCAGCGGCGCCCGGCGCGAGTAGAGCGAGCCGAGCGACCACGTCACAGTCGCGATCACCAGCGCGGCGATGCCCATCGAGTCAAACTGCTCGCCGCCGATCAGATCAGCCGGCCCGGCCAGCAGCGTCACGCCGGCCAGCCCGCCCGCCAGCCCGGCGGCCATGCGCCGGGTCGGGCGCCGCCCACCGAACAGCAGCCAGTCGAGCAGCACCATCCAGATCGGCACGGCGCTCACCATCACCGCCGCCAGGCCGGACGGGACATACTGCTCGGCCCAGGTAACGCCGCCGTTGCCGCCCAGCAGCATCAGCCCGCCGACAATCAGGCCAGTGCGCGAGTGCAACCGCGTCGGGTTGGGGACGCCGCGCAGCCGCATCCAGACATACAGCACGCCGCCGGCAAAGAGAAAACGGGACGACGCCATCAGAAACGGCGGGATGGTCTCGATGGCATAGCGGATGCCGAGATAGGTCGAACCCCAGACGAAGTAGAGGGTCGCCAGCGCCAGCGCCATCTGCCAGCGCGGCGACAGGTTGCCGACTCGATCGGACATAGCTGCCTAGCCCTCCTTGTGTATCGCTATCGGCAGCGCGGTGATTTCTTTCACCGTCTCCAGGACGATCGTCGTGCGGGTAGACTGAATATTTTGCTGCGCGGCGAACTGCGTGCGCAGTAGCTCCCCCAAAGCCGCGGTGTCGCGCACGCGCACCTTGACGAGATAGCAGTCCTCGCCGGCCACGTGGTGCACCTCAAGCACTTCAGGCAGCGCGGCCAGCGCCCGGCTGGTCGGCAGATCGTCGGCGCGGTCGTTGGTCCGCACCAGAATGAAGGCGGTCAGGCCCAGGCCGAGCGCCCGCGGATTGACCCGCGCCGTGTAGCCCTGAATGACGCCGGATGCTTCCAGCTTGCGGATGCGTTCCAAAATGGCCGAAGGCGCCATGCCCAGCCGCCGCGCGATCTCGGCGTTGGACGTCCGCGCGTCTTCCTGAAGAATATTCAGGATTTGAGAGTTAATCTCGTCTATCATTCGGCGATTTCTCCATTTTTATGATTTTACTTCGTTTCTTGGCCCAATGTCAAGATGAAACGTCATCGCCAATTGAGACACGCGGCGCAACAAAAAAACGGCGGGCCTGGCGGCCCGCCGGACTGGGTTTTCGCGCCCCTAGGCGCCGTGCTCGGGAATCGGGCGGCAGCACAGCACAAGCTGCTTGGCGGCCAGCACGTCGTCCACCCGCCCCACCGGCGTGACATGCGGCGCCTCGTGCAGCAGTTCTGGATTGGTGCGCGCTTCCTCGGCGATCTTCAGCATCGCCTCGACGAAGCGGTCGCAGGCTTCCTTGGACTCGGTTTCGGTCGGCTCGATCAGCAGCGCCTCGGGCACGATCAGCGGGAAGTAGTTGGTTGGCGGGTGGATGCCGTAGTCCATCAGGCGCTTGGAAATGTCCAGCGCGTGAACGCCCTCGATATCCTTCCAGTGTCCCTCGCAGACGAACTCGTGCCCGCACATGCGGTCGAAGGGCATGGGATAGACGCCCTTGAGGCGCGCGCGGATGTAGTTCGCGTTGAGCACAGCGTGATCGGTGACGGCGCGCAGGCCCTGCGCGCCGTAGGTCGCGATATAGGCAAACGCCCGCACCATCATACCGAAGTTGCCCCAGAACGCCTTGAGCCGCCCGATGCTCTGTTCGGGCATGGTGAACCCGTAGAGCGGCGGGTTTTCGTCGTCCCCTTCTTCCAGGACGGTCACCACAGGGCCAGGCAGGAACGGCGCCAGCTTTTCGCCCGCCGCGACCGGCCCGCTGCCGGGGCCGCCACCGCCGTGCGGCGTGCTGAAGGTCTTGTGCAGGTTGTAGTGCATGACGTCGAAGCCCAGGTCCGCCGGTTTGGCGACGCCGAGCATGGCGTTCATGTTCGCGCCGTCCATGTACATCAGGCCACCGCAGCCGTGAATGACGTCCACGATATCTTTGATATGGGTTTCGAAGACGCCGAGGGTGTTGGGCACGGTGATCATCATGCCAGCGACATCGTCGCCGCACACCTCGTGCAGCTTGTCGAGATCGACATCGCCGTTCTCGTCCGAGGGGATCTCGACCACCTGCAGCCCTGCCATCGCGGTCGTGGCGGGGTTGGTGCCGTGGGCGCTGTCCGGCACGATGATCTTGGTGCGATGCCCCTCGCCGTTCGCCAGATGATAGGCGCGGATCATCAGGATGCCGGCGAACTCGCCCTGCGCCCCGGCGGCGGGCTGCAGGCTGACGGCCTTCATCCCGCTGATCTCGGCCAGCCACTGCTGCAGGGTGTACATCAGCGCCAGCGCGCCCTGCGTCGCGGTTGGGTCCTGTAGGGGGTGCGCCAGCGCAAAACCGGGCAGGCGCGCCATGTCTTCGTTCAGCTTGGGGTTGTACTTCATGGTGCACGACCCCAGCGGGTAGAAGCCGGTGTCGATCGAGTGGTTGAGCTGGCTGAGACGCACGAAATGGCGCACGACGTCCAGCTCGCTGACTTCCGGCAGATCCAGGTCTGCGCGCAGCAGGTCGGCGGGCAGTTCGGCTTCCGGCACGTCTGTCTTGGGCAGCGACACGCCCACACGGCCGGGCGCGCCCAGCTCGTAGATCAAGGGTTCAAGAGGCTCGGGGGCGCCGTTCGCCGGGCCGGTCTTCAGTTCGGTCAGTTTCTCGGTTTCCATCTTCGCCATCCTGTCCCCTGCTTAATGGGTGTGCTCGTGCCCGGCGTGGGCCTCGTGGTCGCGCAGCGCCTCGACCAGCGTGTCGATCTCATCCTTGGTGTTCGTCTC
>Ga0226835_1001291_pt1 | contig 14414 bp, 15 predicted proteins | sample LAC_MetaG_1_FD_163627 | JGI IMG/M metagenome (GOLD analysis project Ga0226835, IMG submission 163627) | Anaerobic ammonium oxidizing microbial communities from anammox membrane bioreactor (MBR) in UC Berkley, California, United States -... | ecosystem: Engineered > Bioreactor > Anaerobic >...
CACACCCCGACGACGAAACTTTCCGTCCCGGCGGAACTTTGATGTTGTTAGCCCGCAGCGGCGTTCAGGTGCAGGTTCTGACGGCCACACGCGGCGAAGCCGGTTCACGCGGCGACCCGCCGTTGTGCACGTCTGAGGAATTAGCCGCCGTGCGCGAGAAAGAACTGCACTGCGCCTGCGCCGTTTTGGGTTTACAGCCGCCACGCTTGATGGATTATCCGGATGGAAGCCTGGCTGAGGTTGATTTCAGCGAACTTCTAGCAAATATACTGGCTGTTATTGAGGCGACTCAGCCACAGGTGATGCTTAGTTTTAGCCTCGATGGTCTTTCAGCGCATCCTGACCATATTGCTATTGGGCGCGCCAGCCGCGAAGCATATCATCAAGTAGATGATATTGCAGCCTTATACACGGTAGCCATACCGCTTTCTGTAGCACAAAGGCTAAATATGCGTCAGGTGCGTCCTGTGCCAGATGTTGAGATTGACCTGAGCGTGGATGTTACACCTGTTTGGGAGACGAAACTGGCAGCCATTCGATGCCACGCCACCCAATTGGGTGTCACGCCATTATTGCGCGCTCCCGAGGAACAACAGCGGCTCTTTTTCGGGCAGGAATATTTTGTTAAAGCCGCTGAACGACGACCTGAACATAACTTTCTTTATGAGGCGTTAAAGGAATTTTTATTATGAGCGAGGTCATTCGCGTCGAAGGATTGACGAAAACTTATCCGCTTAGCAAAGGAAGCCCGCCCCTGGTCGCCGTGGATGGGATTGATTTCAGCGTGCAGGAAGGAGAAGTGTTTGGCTTTCTCGGTCCAAATGGCGCCGGCAAAACTACCACCATCCGCATGTTGACCGGGTTGTCCCGCCCAACATCCGGTCGCGCGGTGCTATTGGGCTTGGATCTATCACGCGACATGGCGCGCATCAAGAAGCGCATTGGCGTCGTACCTGAAACTTCCAATCTGTATGACGAGCTTACCGCTTTCGATAACCTGATATTTGCCATGCAACTTTATGGAGTTCCTCGCTCAGAACGCAAACGACGCGCTGAAGCTTTGCTGGAACGTTTTCGTTTGAGCGAGAAACGCAATACGCTATTCGCCAAACTCTCACGCGGCATGAAGCGTGCCCTGACCATCGCTGCTGCGCTGGCGCACCAACCATCGCTGGTTTTTTTGGATGAACCAACCACTGGCCTGGATGTGATGAGCGCCAGAAACTTACGACAGACCATAGCCCGTCTGCGCGATGAAGGGGTGACCGTCTTTTTGACTACTCATTATCTGGAAGAAGCCGAGCGCCTGTGTGACAGAATTGCCATCATCGTAAAAGGGCGCATCGTTGCCCTGGACAGCGTCAGCAACCTAAAATCCAATGCGCAATCCGCCGGGACTGTGACGGTTGAGATCACATTCTCCGACGGTAAAAGCGGCGTAGAGACGCGCCGCGTCGAAGCGCAGGATGTCGAGACAGCTATTCAAACCGCTCTTGCCCAAGCTAACGGACGACAGATGCTTTCTATCAACACCTTGCGCCCATCTCTAGAAGACGTGTTCGTCAAGTTAACCGGTCTGAAAGCCGAGGTGATGCTGGTTGAAAAAGGCGGTAAAGGAGGCGGCAATGCTGGTGGATGATCTGAGGGGTATGTTCTACATTGCACTGAAGGACTTGCGCGCCTATTATTTCAAACCTCCGAACATCAGTTGGGGCATTCTGTTCCCGTTTGCCTTCATTCTGGCGTTTGCTATCCGTAATCCTGGCGACCTGCGCTCGCTCGTCCCCGGTCTGCTGGCGTTGACCGTGCTGTTCGGCACCAGTTCGATGGAAGCGATTGTGATCGTCTTTGAGCGGCGCATTGGCTCTTTAGAGCGGCTGCTGCTGGCACCAATTCGCCTACCGGCGCTGCTGGCAGGCAAACTGCTCGGCGGGATGACCTTCGGTTTGACGGTGACCCTGGCTGTCTTGTTAATCGCCCTATCTATATTCGGAGGGACAGAGACGAATTGGTTAATGATGGCGCTGGCGCTGTTATTATCTGCGACGGCTTTTTCGTCGTTGGGGGCGTTTGTCTCGGTGGCAGTGCGGGAGGTCTTCGAAGCGCAGACGCTGGCAAACTTTATCCGCTTCCCGATGATGTTCCTGGGCGGCGTGTTCGTATCAGTAGACTCGCTGCCTGCCTGGTTGCAGGTTATTGCCCGTTTGCTGCCGCTGACATACTCGGTCGAGGCGCTGCGCGCCGCGCTGACCGGCGGGCGCTGGGAAACTGTATGGCTGGACCTGGGATTTCTGGCGATATTCAGCCTCTGTTTATATTCCCTGGCTGTGTACACCCTGGCACGGCGATTGGATTAGAGGAGGTAAACATGTTAATAGAGAAATATGATCTGGAAGTCTTTACCCCGCCCTGCGAACCAGGAGCAGAACGTTATGCCGCCCGGGCGCGGCTGACGGTGGACATATCCGAAGTTCTGCCATACTTAAACGCCACCCTGCGCGGAGCGGTCTATTTGCCTGAAGCGCACGCGTTGACCTGGAAAAAAGGCGGACATAACATCGCGTTCCACGCCTATGAAATTGCCACCAGCAATGTTGAGGATCGCGAAGGGGCAGAAAAAGAGCTGAAAGGGTTAATTGATCTGGTCAACCGCACCTGGGAACGGCGCGCCGAAATTACTCCAGATACTCGGACCCGCCAGCGACCTACCCCGATGGCGCTCTACAAATTGTTGCCAAAGACCAACTGCAAACAATGCGGCGAGCCAACCTGCTATTCTTTCGCGCTCAAATTAGCCGCTGCCCAGAAGGAATTGAATGATTGCCCGCCATTATCCGAGCCGCAATATGCTGAACAACGCCAGGCATTGGAGGAGATTGTAATTGAAGCGCCGTCTATTGGGTGATAATATAAAAATATGGCGCATTTGTATTGCACTTTGCTGGTCATTGGAGGGTATCTGCTTGGCTCGGCCTCTTCGGCGATTCTGATCACGCGTCTGTGGACGGGAAAGGACATCCGCGCCCTGGGCAACCGCAATGCAGGGGGCGCGAACGTCGCACGCAGCGTCGGGCTGGCTCCAGCGGCGATCGTCGTGTTTTTCGATATCTCAAAAGGCGCTCTGCCCATAATGATCGCTCATCTGTTGGGATTGACCGAAGCCTGTGGGATAGGCGGCGCCGTAGCCGCAGTGCTCGGCCATAGCTATCCGTTGTACTTTCGCTTTCGAGGCGGCCAGGGACTGACCGTTTCGTTGGGTGCGTTGCTGGCGCTCACGCCTTTCGAAACGCTGCTCATCCTGCCCGTCCTGGGAATGTTATATTTGGTTATCACCGGCAGCGCAGTAGTGAGCGCGGCGACAGCCTTACTGCTGCTGGTAGGGCTCAATTTATGGCGCGGCTACCCTCTGATCATCGTTCTTTCGCCGCTGATCTTTTTAGGAACGATGGGATTATGCATCATCCCACGCGCCTTTTCTGACTGGCGTGAGCGCGCGAATAAGCGCAGCGTGGTCGCTCAATGGCTCTCTCCCAAAATGCAGCGGCTTGAAAAGCCTGGCATCGCGGTGATCACAGATAGCGTTGCCAGCCTGCCTGCAGAATGGTCAACTCGTGAGGGAATTCACATCATCCCAATGACGTTAATTCTGCCGGATGGCGTCTACCGCGACGGTGTGGAAGTTGAACCGCGCCAGTATTATCAACGCTTGCGCGAGGAGCATTTTTTACCCAAGACATCTGCCCCATCGCCAGGAGAGTTCTTGAGCATCTATCAACAGTTGGCCCAAACACATCGTATTGGGATTGTGATTACCCCTCCCAAAGAACTCACCCGCACCTGGGAGTCGGCCTATTTGGCGACCCAAATGGACTCAAATCCGCTTCAGGTTGAAGTGGTTGATAGTCGCACCGCCGGCCCGGCGCAGGGCTTTATCGCTGTTGCTGCTGCACGCGCCGCGAGCAGCGGAGCGGATATGACCGCGGTGCTTGAAAGCATTCGGATGACGCAGAAAGATGTTGGTTTTGTTGGCGTATTGGACACCGTGAAATATTTGGTCGAAGGCGGGCGCGGAGCCGAACTGCATCAATGGCTCGATTCGGCTCTGCGGGTCTATCCCATCTTATATATTCATGAAGGGCGGATCAACTTAGTTGGGGCAGCGCGCACGAAATCCAAAGCGGTTGAGCGTATGCTGCACTGGCTCAAAGGTAAATTGCCAGCCGAGAGTTTATCTCTAGCGATTGTGCATACAGATGCTTTTCAAGAGGCCGAGGATCTGAAGGAAAAGTTGATGTCTCACTTTCGCCCGGATGAGCATTTCGTCGCCGAGTTGACGCCGGTCATCGGCGCACACGCCGGACCGGGTTTAGTCGGCGTTGCCTGGTGGATTCATCCACCTCCTATGCAACAAGAGGAAAATTTAAAGCCATGAACAAGGGATAAGTAACCGCCCTGTGAAAGTGAAGGCTTCACCTATGAAGAAAAACCTTGCCGTAATTGTCGAAGACGAAGATCTGATCGAGTTAATGCGCATTCTGATGGATGATGATGCAGAAGGCGCGCTGGCCTTTCTCAAGAAGCATTTCAAAGGCAAAGCGCGCGACCTGCTCGAAGGCGGCTGAAAAGTGATGATCGAAACGCCTGGTGCAGGCGGAATACAAGTTCGAGGCAGCCTACTAACAAAATGAATGAAATCACGTATCTTACTTCGATCGCCCTCGTTCGCACGCTGCCCTGCCTGGCTGAGCCCGGTAAAATCATTGTAGTTGGCAAACCCGGTCGGGATTTGTCCGAAGTGATCCCTTTCCTGGCGAACTTGCCTGGAGTGATCGCTTATAACCCAGAAACTCTCACACTCACGTTTCGTCGGCAGCCGGGCTTTTTAACCCTGTATCCTGACAGAATATATATCACTCAAGTCAAAGACGCCCAAGAGGGATTGGAACTGCTTAAAGCCCTGACGGATGCGATCAATGCCACCTGGGAGCGTCGTAAAGAACTGGTTGCCGCCGCAACAGCCCGCCGCGCTCCGCGTTGGTTGGATATTCTAACTCTTTTACCTCAAACCAACTGTAAACGCTGCGGCGAAGCCACCTGCATGGCCTTTGCCGCAGCGCTGTTACAACACAAAAAGCAATTGGACGAATGTTCACCGCTCGCCTCAGACTCTGCGTATTCAGACCGCCGCGCGGCTTTAGAAGCCATGCTGTAAAGTTTTGACAAAGAGACGCTATATGGCATGGCAAAGACGGGGCCTTGCGGCGTACAAGCTATAAAACAGGAGCAAAAGGTGACGAATTTTCTTCCTGCCATCAAACAAATCACGTGTTTACTATCCTGTTACCCAGCCGACCTCGATAGTCAGCTCCCCACAGTCCTGGAATGCTTGCGCGCTGCGTTTTGCGCTCAGGCAGTGGGATTATTCAAGCCAATTTCAAACAACAGCTCAATTCCTCAGTGCATCGCGCCGGAGAATTATCCTGTGAGTGAAACACTCCGCAAAGAAATCATGCAAATCACCGAGCCGATACAGCATTATGATAGAAAAACGGGCCATACCTGGTTAGCCACCCCGATGAAGAATGGCGGCACAACAACAGGATACCTCTATGCGCTTGGATCTGGTCGCCGTGACTTCAACCAACAAGAATTTGAAACGTTGATAACCATTAGCAACCACATTGCTATGGCTTTCGAGAACAGTCGCTTGCACAGTGAAACTCAACAGTTAGCTGCCCAGCGCGGGGAACTGTTGAGGCGAATTATTGCAAATCAGGATGAACGTTGCCGACGCATATCTCGTGAGCTTCACGACGAGATAAGCCAATCACTGACGGCTATGGCATTAGATATTGAGGCGGTTGAGATAGCCGACTTACATTCAAAAGACAATGCCATGGATCGTCTAAGAAAAATGCGCCCACGGCTCCTTGCTGCTATTGAGGAAATCAATCGTATTATCCTCGACTTACGCCCAACCTTACTGGAAGATCGAGGGCTAATGGCCGCAATAAGCTGGTTTGCATTCCAGCGTTTGCAAACCTTAGGGATTGAGGTTTTCATCGAAAGCGAACCCGAGAGCATCCGCTTCGAGCCCCATGTTGAGACCACCCTTTATCGGATTGCACAAGAGGCGATCAACAACATCGCCCGTCATGCTGGCGCCAAGCATGTCTGGTTGAGCCTGAAGCAATCAGGTGGTCAATCAATTCTAACCATTCAAGACGATGGCTGTGGTTTTAATCCTCATCAAATCCAATATCAAGCGAATCGGCGTATCGGCATGGGACTTTTCAGCATGAGAGAGCGGGCGGCAATTATCGAAGCTCAGATTCAAATCATATCAGAGCGAGAAAAAGGCACCCGTATTATTGTCAAATACCCACGAGGTTCATCCAAGCACGATGATGAGTATAAGGAGCATTTCCATGCCACCGATCCGTGTACTAATAGCTGACGATCATGCAGTGCTGCGAGATAGCCTGAAAGCCTTTCTGGCTCTATTCCCGGATATTCAAGTGATTGGCGAGGCCAGCAGTGGAATTGAAACGTTGAACCAAGCTCGCCAGCTGCGCCCTGACGTGGTGTTGTTGGACTTAGCTATGCCTGAACTGGGCGGTCTGGATGTGCTGCGGCGTATCCGCAACGATTTACCTGAATGCAAAGTCGTTATCTTATCCCAGTATGAACTGCCCGATTATATTCTGCCAGCATTGCGGGAGGGAGCCCAAGGATATGTATTGAAACGCGCCAGCGGTCAAGAAGTTGTACAGGCAATCCGTACAGTTGCAAATGGTGAAGCTTATCTTCACCCATCTATTGCTGGCCTCGTTATTCAAACTGCTTTGCTACATTCTGGACATTCATCCTCTAAGCATCCAAACACGGTTCTAACTGAACGGGAAAAGGACGTTTTGGCATTGATTGGAGAAGGAAAAACAAATTCCGAAATTGCTCAAATCCTTTCCATTAGTACGAAGACCGTAGATAAACACCGCGCCAGCCTGATGAAGAAGCTGGGGATTTCTACTCGGGCAGGTTTGATTAAGTACGCATTGTTGCAAAAGTAGAATTTAACCACCCCATTATTGCAGCTTTCTCCCCCTTTTTTCTAAGATTTTGTTAATTTATATTATGTGCAAATTGTAACAATCGCCAATATTCGATTAATTTTTCCAATGGGCTTAGAAAGAATACGAGGAGAATGCTATGAAAAATAAAACAAATCTGCCTATTCTGGTGTTTTGCTTTGTCATGAGCCTGGCGCTAGTAATAGTTCTGACCGGCTGTCAACCGCGTGTGGTTGAAAAGATCGTAACCCAGGAAGTTAAAGTCGAGGTTACTAAAGAAGTACCGGTCGAGGTCATCAAAACTGTAGAAGTGCCTGTAGAGGTGATCAAAACCGTCGAAGCGCCTCTACCAGACCCTAACAAAGAAGCATTAGCAGTGTTAGAAACTTCATTACATGGAACTACCTCCGGCAAGGCTTATTTCTATAGCAAAGATCAAGGCGGCATGGAGTTGCTGACAGGTATTCCCTATGAAGAACTTAAATGCCGAGAATGCCATACGCGCTACAACATGGGAGACAAAAAAGAACAAATTCGCTGTGAGGGCTGTCACATTACCGCTCCCGAAGCAGCCGCGCCCCCGATGGCTGCTCTTAAATTGCCCCAATACGCAGACACTGGCGCTTCAGGCTGTCTCTCCTGTCATCGTCGGCAGGGTTTCGAAATTGTTGCACAAAAGCCAAAAGTTGATCCCACAACGAACCAACCCGTAACCGACTCGCTGGGTAATCCGGTCATGGTTCCACTCACCACCGATGTTCACCGTAGCCCTGCTCCAGCGGGCAAGGCGATGCAGTGTGTAAACTGCCATTCACAAACGGAAATACACGGAGACGGCAATGAGTATCATTCTTTGATCGAATCGCCCAGTGTAAAATGCGTAGATTGCCACAAGATTGAAAACTTATCGGACAATCCTGCCCACACACAACACGGCGAAAATGTCTCTTGCGCTGCCTGTCATGTTCAAACGGTAACCAGTTGTTACGGCTGCCACTTTAATGTAGTTGTTCCAGATGAGAATGGCAAAGCCGGAAGTGAATTCCCCTACAAACGATTTACCGGCTGGAAATTCTTGGTCAAAAGAGACGGCAAGTACGATTTGGCAAACTTGATGGCTGTGACATACTCCGAGGGCGATGAAACAAAGACTTTTGCAGTCATTGCCCCGAACTTCGGTCATACTGTCAGCAACCTGAAGGGCGACATGAACAAGGCTTGCGCCCAGTGCCACGATAATGCCAACGTAAAAGCTTATAACGAGACAGGCAAGATTGTCCTAACCCGTTATAATCCAGAGACCAAGGCTCTCGAATTCCCCGCTGCGGCCGGGGTGGTTGTGCCAGTACCGCAAGATTACCAACAAGCTTTCCAGCTAGCCTTCATGAAGATCGTCAACCTGGCAGATGTATTGGCAGCCGAACCAGCCAAGCAGGAGGCTACAGCAATCTGGGAATACGCAAAAGACGGCGTGGATCTCTGGCAAATGTTATTTGCAGAGCCGTTGGATAAGATGCCGCCGCAAATGCAATTCAACTTCCCCACCCCAACGCCAATGCCATAACTTCGCTACACCATCATCGAAGTATTCCAAAAAGTGTGGTTGTTCGCTTGAACAACCACACTTTTTCGTCTATGTTGCTTATGAACGCTTCCAGACCTTTATACCTTGCTGATATAATCAGGTTACGAAATTATTGCCAGAAGGAGCAACATCTTTGAGCAACCCTCAAAAGAGAAAAGTCTTATTTCTTTGCACAGGCAACTCTTGCCGCTCACAGATGGCGGAGGCCATCGTCAACACCCGCCTGGGAGAGACCTGGCAGGCTTTCAGCGCAGGCACCCAGCCAACCGGTTATGTACACCCGTTGGCGCTTCGCGCCCTGGCAGAAATCGGCATTGAACACCACGGAACTTCAAAATCCGCCGATCAATTCCGCGGCCAATCTTTTGACGTAGTCATCACGGTTTGCGACGACGCGGCTGAAAATTGCCCGGTGTGGTTAGGGCAAGGTCAGCGCGCACATCTTGGCTTCCCCGACCCAGCCAAAGCGGTTGGAACCGAAGATGAAGTCATGGCAATATTTCGCAAAGTCCGTGATGACATCTCTCAGCAAGTGATTGAATACCTGAAAGCTTTTTAAGATACCCTTGAGTATTCCTTCGTTTTATCTTGCACAGGAGCGTAACAAGTGAGGGTTAATTTTTATGCCACCTTACGGGATATTATAGGCAGCAAAACGTTGGAGATCGAGGTTCCGCCTGGCGCTACCATCGGTCAGCTTCTGGATGATATTATTCGGATGTATCCACGGATCAAACCTGAGCTCTTCGACGAGACGGGTAAACTCTACAGCCATGTGCACGTTTTCGTCAATGGCCGTGACGTCCCCTATCTCGAAAATGTGTTGGATACCCCATTGGATCCAAGCGACACCATTAACATTTTCCCAGCGGTGGGCGGCGGCTGTGAGTGAATCCAGCCACAACCTCAATCGCGTTATCCGTGGCATTCCATTATGGTTGATACGCGATTATCTGGTGGAATTGGGAGGGCATGAAGATACACCAGGTATGATCGCAGGTAACGGTTGGAAAGCCAGCCTGACCCAAATGGAAGACTTTCAGATCGGATCCGTTCGGGTTGGTCAGGTACAACTCAGTTTAACCGCCAGCGGCGAAACATTCGAAAACATTCGAGCAACGCTGGAGAAAAAGCTCTTACGAGCGGGCGGATAGTGAATAAATACCGACGCACCCCACAGCGGGATGCGTCGGTTACAAACAGGGTGGACAAATCTGGGTTAGATGATCTCCAGCTCTTTCAGCTTGGCTTCCGGCACCACGCCGTTCACCCAGCCGCGGGCTTTGTAGTACTCCTCCAGCATCAGATCCAGTTCACAGACATGCCCCTTCGAACCAGGAGCGGTGGAAGGCTCTCTCAAAAAGCGCTCCGGCAGATAGTCGCTGCCCTCGCGGAAACCGACCAGATTGTTGTAATAGCGCTCCAGGTTATAGATGCGCTCGCCGGCTCGGAGGACATCGTCGGCGGTGAAGGGAATGCCGGTCATGGCGGCGTATTGAGCAGCGTATTCGTCGGCGCCTTCTGCAAACGCGCTAAATTTGCACAGATCCAGGCTATCCGAGAAAGCATGTAGATCTTGCAGCAATTTGAGCAACTCGCCTTTACCCTTCCAGGCCAGTGGGTCGGTATGCAACGGGATTAAGCGAAGCTCCGAAGCCGGGCTATAACCACGCAGGTGGCAGGCGCCGCGGTTGCTGGTGGCATACCCCAAGCCCATACCCTTCAGACCGCGCGGATCATAGGCAGGGATGCCCTGCCCCTTGACCGTCATAGAGATCTCCGGGTGACCAAAGTGCCTGGCAGCGCGTTCCGTGCCTTCAGCGAGGATGTCGCCGATGCCTTCGCGCTTGCCGATCTTGTGAATGGTCTCCACCATGCCCATATAGTCGCCCCATTGGAGGCCGCCGGACCCATTGGTGTAGCCCTTTTCACTGGCTTCCATGTACATCGCCAGCACATCGCCCATTTCGATGGCATCCAGGCCATAATCATTGCACAGGTCAATCATCTTGGCAATCGAAGGGGCATAATCATTATCGCACATGGCGCCCAGCGACCAGGCCGGTTCATACTCAAAGCTCTCCATGTGCAGACCGGCAAAGAGGCCTTCCTTAATCTCAACCTCTTTCTTGCAGGCCACCGGGCAGGCATGACAGGTGGGGTCTTCCACCAGGATGTTTTCTTTGACCCACTCGCCGCTAATGCGCTCGGCTTTATCGCCAAACCAGGCCAACTGAGCGTTGCGAGTTGGAAAAGCGCCGATGTTGTTATCAATATTGGTCAAAACATTGGTGCCATACACAGAAAGAGCGCCCTTGCGAGGGCTGGTGATGTTCTTCTCATCCATGATGACCGCCAGAGCGCGCGTGTGAGCAGGCTTCCAGGCATCGCGATCGGCTGCCTTGGGCATCTTCTTGACGGCTTTGACTACAACGGCCTTCAGATTCTTGCTGCCGCCCACACAACCGGTGCCGCCGCGCCCGCTGGCGCGGTCATTTTCGTTCATCCAGTTGGCAAAACGCGCCAGCTTTTCTCCGCCTGGGCCAATGGCGATGACGGTTAAGTCCTTCTCCCCGTATTTCTCCTTGAAAAACTTCACCGTATCGTGGACGCCCTTGCCCCAAACTTCAGAAGCATCCAATATTTCGACCTGCCCATCATGGACATAAGCATACACGGGTTTCTCGGCTTTGCCTTTGAAGATCAAACCATCAAAGCCGGCCCAGCGCAGACGAGCAGCCGACCAACCGCCATGATGACTGTCGGTGACGGTGCCGGTGAGCGGGGATTTGGTGACGATCGCCATGCGGCCGCTCATGTTGGCTTCTGTGCCCGTCAGCGGCCCGTTCATGAAGCACAGAATGTTATCTGGAGAGAGGGGGTCCACCTGGGGGCCGTTTTCAAATACGTACTTAACCCCTAAACCACGGGCGCCGATATACTTGCGCGCCCACTCCTCAGGAATTGGTTCATAAGTAACCTTGCCATGAGTGAGATCTACGTGGCCGATCCGATTAGCATATCCTCCTAGCGCCATAGTTTTCTCCTTTTTCTCTTTCTCAACTGTTCTTTTTCAGGCCCAAAATTCATTGGTTAGATTTTGGCATGCAATCTTGTCCGTTCACCTCCTGATTTCTAAATTATCTTCCAGGGGGGAAGATGGCCATTTCGTCCTCTTTATGAATAACCTTTTGGAAACCGCCCTCAAAGACCAAATCCCTTCCGTTGAGCAGGATTCTCCAGCCGGGTAAGGGTACATACACCGGTTTAACTTCTAACCACAACGAATCTTCTTTCTCTTCGGAATGCCAGATTCGCTCCAATGTCTCCGCACGTGCTTGAGGAAAATAATTGAAGAATTTGCGCAATAGATCAACCACTTTCTCCCCCTTATCGGCGTGCAAGGTAAACTCCTTCCCATCCAGAATCGAGCGCATTCGTCCATAGACGGAGAGGCGCACCGGGATTTCGCCGCGTTCGAATTCCAGCGCGCATTGATATCCCGTCAGCATCTGATTTAACTGAACAGAAAGATACTTGCTCCATCCCGCCATTGCATCGGCGATTACGTCCGCTGAAAGACCCGCCTCGCCCAGATAACGAGAAAAAGCCGCCAAAACCAGGCCAATCGAACTCGTAACATAAACAGGAGGCGTGTGGATATGGCGTGGACCGTGACCGGCGTGATACTTTCCGGCGCGGAAAAGATAATAGGCGAATTCATCGGAAGTATCAACGGCAATGGTGCGAGCCAACCAGATTGAGAAAAAACGTCGCCGCTCTTCCAGGTGCTCCTCGTCCACTCCGCTTTCCCATCCCAAGATGGCGGCTGTTTCAGGGAAAGTGCGTAAATATTCATACGTATTGATAACCAGCTCAGTGCTGTTCTTGAGCAATGCTTCCACAGAAGCCGCCATTGCAGCTTTATCACGCTGGCTGAGGCCGATGAAGCGAAGCGCGTTTTGCCAGCCTTCGACAGGATCGGGCGATAGTCCGGTTATCTCCAGGCTGTGCTCCATCCTTACCCTTAGAACTTTCTCACTTGACTATGGAAACGACGCTGTTAATGCATTACAAATATAGCATGGAGTGAATTTAATGGCAACATTAATTTTTTCCTATTTTTTAGGAATTATGGACATTGGATGATCCCCTGCGCCCACAAGCAACCGCCGCAGGTGGGAAAAACGTTGCCATAGCAATCCTCTTCGTTTGCCTCCGAAAGATCGCATCCGCCGCAAACAGTGCAGGGAGAGAAATCAAACTCTTGAACTCTCTGGCGAAAAGCCACATATTCGGGCGAGTTCCACAACTCAACCAGCGAATGCTCTGCCAGGTTGCCGACTACATAACGCCGAGAGAATCGCTTGCGCCGTGCCTCAATATAACTTTCGTGGTCGTGCATGAGCGGCAAGCAAGGGCTTAATCCACCATCCCAGGCAATGGCTGTCGTCCCCCGGCTGATAAATGGGCAACGGTCATTCGCCCTGCCCAGATTATCCCCATTGAGAATCAGGTTTTGCCCGTCGCGCAGCACCTGATAAAGCGCCTCACGCGTCGTCTCACTCACTTCAAACCGAGGCAAATCCAGGTTGGGCACCCATTTGGAAGTCACATAAGTGATCTGATGCAAAACGCGGTGATACAGCACCTCTGCGCACATGTCTTCGGTGTAAGGCAGAACATTCGTGACCAGATAACGGGAAACGCCCAGGCGCGAACTCCAGGAGAGCAATGTGGGCAACTCAGCAATGTTTCTGCGCATGGCCACAAAAGCAACACCCATCTCTGGTTTTGGGCGATGGCTGGGCCGACGCATTTTACGAAAGCCCTCGATGTTTTCCAACACTTGGGGAAGCTCTGCCCCCAAACGCACATCGGCATAACTTTCCGGCGTTGTTCCATCTAACGAGAGCCACAACACATCCAGACCAGCGTCAATTAACTGGCGTGAACGCTCTGCAGTGAGCAAAGTGCCGTTGGTGATCAGTTCCACCGACTGGGCGACTGACCTGGCTTCGATTACCATTTCTATAATCTTTGGATGGGCCAGCGGTTCTCCAAACCCGCCGAAGAATACTTGCGGCGGGGATGGCAGTTCTTTGATGCCGGCGATGATGCGGCGATAGACGGCCATATCCATGTGCCCCTGAGGCTCATGGAAGAGGTTGCGCAGGCACATACGGCATGCCAGGTTGCAATAGCCGGTGGGTTCGATATATATTTTCGCCAACTGCGTCACTGGGCGCCGTAAACTCAACCCGTTTCCTTGCTCGTCCAAATAAATCTGCGTCCCAGGACGAAGATTGTAGCGGGCAATCATCTCGTCCGGCAACACCAATCGCCCTTCATCGTCCATTTGTAGCTGAAATTGAGGTCCCATATTGATTTATCCACACCAGGAGGCCCATTCACACTTTCGAATATTGTAGCCCTGGCGAATCAACCCGTCAATTATGCTCTTTATCACCTCCCCCGTATGACTTTTACTATTGATATCCACCGAAATTGGTTTATCTCGTCGGTGCAAAACGTCCCACAGGTTCCCAAGAACAAGCTTGTGCGATCAGACCTGCGGGACGTTCATATACCAATAATCTGAAGGTCAATACAGTCCAATTGGCGGGCCGGTTCCGCGTTTCAAGCCAAGCCCAGCCCAGGCGCACTAATTGCCCACGGCTTCTGCCGCCAGATTACATTTCGGGCAGAGACAACGCTCTTCTCTCAGATGAGTAGAGCGGACAGCCAAAACAGGCTTT
>Ga0226835_1001292_pt1 | contig 14414 bp, 15 predicted proteins | sample LAC_MetaG_1_FD_163627 | JGI IMG/M metagenome (GOLD analysis project Ga0226835, IMG submission 163627) | Anaerobic ammonium oxidizing microbial communities from anammox membrane bioreactor (MBR) in UC Berkley, California, United States -... | ecosystem: Engineered > Bioreactor > Anaerobic >...
GATCGAGCACCAGCCGCTGGAAAGTCGGCTCGCCGTTGATCAGAATCGCCGCCCCCCGAATCGTGACCTCCCTCATACCCGCGTAGGAGTCGATTCGGTCCAGTTCGCGGTCCCCTTCCCAAAGCGTGAGCCGAAGTCGATAGAGATGGGGGCTGGCTGGGGACCAAAGCTTTGGGTCCGCAAGGGGAAGCTCGAGTCGGGGATGCCGCCAATCCCCCGCCGAATCCGCTTGCGCGACCCTTCGATCTCCCTCGAAGACCTCCGCCCGAAGCCGTTGGTTCGCAGAACCGCGCTTGATTTCGGCTCTTAGCTCGAACCGGCTCTTCTGGAGGTTCGGAGTGACGACGAAGTCCTCGATGTACGACTCGCCCACGCCTTCGATCCAGACCGTCTGCCAGATTCCCGTCGTTCGCGTGTAGAAAATGCCGTGGCTTTCCGGTCGGGAAGACTGTTTGCCCAGAGCTTGCAGCCCACTCCGAGGGTCGTCAAACGCATGGACGACGACCTCGTTTTCGCCTTCCCGCAGACGTTCCGTAATGTCGAACGAGAACGGCGCGCTGCCGCCCACATGCGATCCAACGCGGACGCCGTTGACCCAGAGGGCCGTCCTCCAATCCACAGCCCCAAAATGGAGGATCACCCTGTCGGATTTCCAATTCGACGGAACTCGAAACTTTCTGCGATACCCCACGTTTCGCACGAACTCCTTTCGACTCAGGCCCGAAAGCGGGCTTTCCCTGCAAAACGGGACGACGATGCGGTCGGGGAAGTCGACTCCCGGCTGGAATAGGGCCTGATCGTCGTCGGTCTCGGCGAACTCCCAAACGCCGTTGAGGTTGAGCCACTCCGATCGGACTCGGTCGGGCCGTGGGTGCTCGGGCCGGGGGATTTCAGAAGCGTTCATGGTGGAAGGAATGAGGCAGGCGATCATCAGAGCAATGGGAATCACAGTCTTCTCCCCGTGTCGTGCCTATTCTGGCGCATCGCCAACACGGCGAGGTCGCCCGCGCGTCCATCGGTTCGGAGGAAGAAATGTCAACGCTCACATTGCTGGCCATCTGCGCTCTCACGGGCTCCGCTATGCTGCCGCTGCCCCCAGTCCAACAAGGTTCCCAGGGCGGACAAGGAGGAGGGGGAGGTTTTGGTTTTGGAGGGAGCTCTGGCGGATCTGGAGGATGGAACGCGGGGCGTTCTGACCCGAGCCTGAATCTCTTGCGGGAACAAAGGAATCTGTTTCTCAGCCCGAGTGACCGCACGGAGTGGACGTTCGAAGCTACCCCCAACGAGACCGTTCTCATTGCAGTTCGAAGCAACCTCTTCGACCCGGCGGTCGCCTTGGTGGGGCCCGACGACAAGGTCCTTGCCGAAAACGACGACATCGCACCCGGAAACCAAATGGCCCAGGTGATTTATGATGTCAATGCTACTGGAACGTATAAGGCCGTTGTGACGAACTACAAGGGTACTGCAGGGGGGCCTTTCGAACTCACATTCAGTCGATTCCGGTCGATCCCATTCGAACTCGGCACTCCGGGCGTACCGAAATCTGACATCCTTCCAATTTGGGCGAAGATACGCTTCGAGGCAGACCAAGACTACATTGTGAGCCTCCGCTCTGGACGCACGATTGGCCTTCCTGTCCTCTTGAACCCCAAGGGCCAAGCCTTCGCTTCAGTCTACGAGTTCCACATCGGTCGCGGAATCGAGCGATATCGACTGCGGGTCAAGGAGCCTGGGACTTACTACGTCTCGTTCCCTTCGATGATCGATTTCGATATGCTTCAATTCGATCGTGTAAACTTGCGAGCCCTCGATCTTGGCTCGGTCGAACAGCAGGAACTACCGAACTCGCAGGTCCACGACTGGGCGATTCAAGCTAAGCGCGGGGAGGTCTACCGGTTGTCTCTGGAAGGGGACCCTCAGGACTTTGTCATGAGCCAGGCCTTTCCGCCGAGAATTCCAGGGGAGCCCGATCGGGCCGTGTTTCTTCGAGAGATCGACAACGTCAAGACGATCGTGTTCACCGTCACGTCGGATACGACTGCCTACTTCTCCGTAGCTCAGCGAGTGGGGGACCCATCGACCTATCGACTCGGTTTGACCCGAATTGACAGGCCCTGGCCTCAGGCCGATGTCCTGACCTCGAATTTGGATTGGTTTCAGACCGAAGTGTGGCGGTTTCAGACGAAACCGGGCGAGATTATGAGGATTGAAGCGCAGTCACCGACCTTCGTGCCCCGCATGACGGTCGTTCAAGACTCTTCCACGGTAATTCACGGTGCTCTTCAAGGCGCAACGTCGAAAGTCAGTACCCTGATTACAACGAGAAGCAACAGTCCGATCACCGTAGCCGTCCAGGGGGGCGGTAGGGGCGAATACAGTCTCAAGAAGGAAGTCATCGCTGCCAAGAGGCTTCAACTCGGGGCCAATCGTGGAGAACTCCAGAAGGGGCTTCCCGACGTATGGCGGTATAGGGCCGAGGCTCCTGGTGACTACGTTCTGCGCTTCAGTTCGAAGGAATTCCGGGGAATGGTTTCAGCCTTGAGTTCGTCCGGGGCAACGATTGCGCAAACAGCGGATCGGACCTCAAACTCCGACATCTTAAGATTGCGGCTTGGCAAAGGCGAGGTCACGATCGTCGTCTCCGGGGTGGGAGACTCCACGGGAAGCTACGAGCTTCGCTGGGTGGATTTGGAAGGGTAGATCACCGAACCAGCGCTGCGGGTGCGGCAAGAATAGGGCGGCTCGGCCCTCCGGTCCGAGTCAGCTTACGCCTTCGGCAACTACCCGAACGCCAGCACAGCAAACACGAGCGCGACGAGAGCGCTTAGGCTCGCCAGCTTGCCGAAGTTCTCGATGTTCTTAGCTGCGCCAGTGTCGCCGCGCTTGATTCTTCGCTCCAGGTGGGCGATGATCCCCACCGCCAAGGTCAACACGATCACCGCGCCGAGCTTGACCTTGAACAGGGTCGGGAGCATTTCCCACCCGTTCCAGCGGGTGTAGATGAGCGTGATTCCCGTCGCCCAAAGCAACGCAAGACCCACTTCGCCAATGCGGGACATGATCGGGGGAATGGGCCGAAGGACGGGCTGCATTTCGGGAGCGGTCCGCGCATTCACCACCGACACGACGATGTTCGTGATCCCTACCGAAAAGCCCAGCGTGAGCCCAAGGTAATGCACGATTAGGAGCACTTGATTGAGGGTTTCCATGACTTCGACGACCTCTTTCCAGAAGACGCGTCCAGGCCGCCTTGCGATGCGTGGGGCCCATCCGCGACCCTGCGAGGCCTCCCGCTTCGGGGGCGACTGTCGTACAATCAGTATATGGGGACCTCCCGCGCCAGGTTTTGGGCAGCGGTTGCCCTCGCGGCAGCGACGGTGCCGTCCGGGCTGGCGTGTATCTGGGATGGCGACACGCTCGCCGCAGAGGTTCGGCATCGGGGATACCTCGTGCTCGACGCTCTTACGGGACGGTTCGACCGGCTTCCCCCCGAGTACTACCGAAAGCGCTATGAGATCGCCTCCGAGCGCATCGCAAAGGACCCCAGCGCCCTCGCTGCCTACGACAACGCCGCGGTCGCATGTGAACGGTTAGGGCGAACGGACGAAGCGATCGATTGGATGCTCAAGAAGCAGGCGGCGATGGAAGCGTTGCCTGTCCACGACAGGGCCGCGCGAGACGACGCAAGGTATCGCTTCCACGCCAACATCGGGACGTTCTATGCCCATCGGTGGGTCGCCGGGGGAGCGAAGCGAGACGATCCCGACGCGCTCGCTGCCCTCGATCATCTGACGAAGTGCATGGCGATCAACCCAGAGGCTCACTTCGGCAGAGAGGTAGTCCAACTGGGCATGATCGAGTGGCTCAATTCGGAGCGGAAGCAACCTTTGGGCGACCACCTCGCGGAGAGAGTGATGTCGTCCGTTCCCTACGCAGTGGATTCCTCTAACAACGTCCTCGCCGAAGGCCTTGCGGGTTTGGTTCTTTTTGGGCGCGGCTTGGGAAAGCGTAGATGTGTACAACTGCATGGCTCATACGCTCAACTTTTCGTTCGACAGTTCCCTCTCCTTCGTCGCTGCGCTCAGGGTCGAAGAACTGCTTCAGTCGGGGAAGAAGCCTTTGGACCAATCGGAGGGCTGGCGAATGACCCTCGACGACGCCGCTTCCTTTTGGGAAGACCAGTACAAGAAGAGGTACCGAACTGAACTCACGAAGGCCTATTCCCAGCTAAGGGCGGCGGGAGACGAGTACGTGCGGAAGCGGAACGAGTATGTGCTTGCTCGCTTGGCGGAGGGCCGTCATCCGGACTCCGACGGAGGATTCTGGTCCGATTGGACCGAGCCAGCGCGTGTGGAACTCCCGGACCGTCGCGCGTTGACCCAATCGCAGTTTGCCCTCGTTCAGACGCTTCTCGCAGGCGGGATCCTCGCCGGCGTCGTCATTCTGATCCTCGTGGCGTCCCGAGTGTCCCGAAGCAGAAAACGAGCCCGGTAGGTACAATTGAGCCGGTGTCTTCCCCCATACGAAACGTAGGGATCATTGCGCACGTCGACCACGGCAAGACGACCTTGGTCGACGCGCTGTTTCGTCAGGCGGGCCTCTTTCGAGAGAACCAGCACGTGCAAGACCGCGTTATGGATTCCAACGAACTCGAACGTGAGCGCGGAATCACAATCCTATCGAAGGTCGCGAGCTTTCGGTACCGCGAATACAAGATCAACATCGTCGACACCCCCGGCCACGTCGATTTTGGGGGCGAGGTCGAGAGGGTGCTCAGCATGGTCGATGGGGTCCTTCTGGTCGTCGACGCTTGCGAAGGTCCAATGCCGCAGACCCGCTTTGTGCTCAAGAAGGCGTTCCAAAACGGCCTGAAACCGATCGTTTGCATTAACAAGATCGACCGCGAGGGCGCGCGGCCTCTCGACGCCTACGACAAGACGATCGACCTGTTCATCGATCTCGGCGCGAACGAAGAAGACCTGTTCTTTCCCCACCTCTACACGTCAGGCTCGGGTGGGTTCGCGCGGGTGGCTCCGGACGGCGGCGAGTCGGATATGCGCGAGCTTCTCGAAATGATCGTGAACTCGGTTCCCCCGCCCCCCGCCGAAGTCTCCGCGCCCGCGCTGCTCCAGGTCAACAACCTCGATTACTCCGACTATATGGGCCGGATGTTCGGTGGCAAACTCTTGGCGGGGACTCTCCGAGTGGGAGATAAGTTGGTCCACGCTCGTCAAGGGAAGCGCACGCCGTTCACGGTCACCAAGCTTTGGACGTACGAGGGACTCGAACTCAAGGAAAGCGGCGAGGTCAGGGCCGGCGAGATCGCCATGATGTCCGGCCTCGACGACGTTCGCACGGGCGACACGCTCAGCAACGCGGCAAGTCCTCAAGAGCTCCCCCCGATCGAAATCGAGCCTCCGACCCTCGCCATGAGCTTCTACGCGAACAACTCGCCGCTCGCGGGCAAAGACGGAGGCAAGTTCCTCACGATCCACAAGATTCGGGACCGACTCGAACGAGAAGAGAAGGTAAGCGTCGCCTTGCGAATCGATCCGGACGCTCCGCCCAACACCGTCAAGGTCAGGGCACGGGGCGAACTGCAACTCTCAGTCCTGGTCGAAACGATGCGCCGAGAAGGGTACGAAATGGCGATCAGCCGCCCTGAAGTGCTCCTCCAGCGCGACGAGGCGGGCAGGCTCACCGAGCCCCATGAACTGATCCTCCTCGAAGCTCCCGAGGACGCCGTCGGTTCGGTCATGGAGGAACTGAGCCGGAGGCGGGCCGATCTCAGGAGCATGGAGCCTCCGGGAGCAGGGCGAGTCAAACTCACGTACGCCATCCCCACGCGAGGACTGATCGGCTTCCGGTCTCACTTCCTCACCCTGACCCGGGGCGAAGGGCTTCTGAGCCAAGAATTCGAGGGCTATTCGGTGTTCAAGGGGACCGTAGAATCCCGACCCCGAGGAGCGCTCATCGCCAAGGACCCCGGCAAGGTCACTCGATACGCCTATGAGGACATTCAGGAGCGAGGGGTCTTGTTCTACCCAGTCGGAACCGACGTTTACGGCGGCATGATCGTCGGGGAGTGCGCGCGAGATGAAGACATGGTCGTCAACGTGACCAAAGAGAAGCACGCGACCAACATCCGGTCGTCGACTTCCGAATCGACCACAGTTCTCGATCCTCACCGGGAGCTTTCGCTGGAGCAAGCCCTTAGCTGGATTCGCGACGATGAACTGCTTGAAGTGACGCCCAAGTCGCTACGCTTCCGCAAGAAGGTCCTCGATCACAGCGAGCGCCGAGTTGCCGAGCGAAAGGGCCAAATGCTACCGGCGTAATCGCCGTTCGACCAAGCGCCTCCGCCTGGGATCGTGCTCCCACCTGCTCCTTTCATGTTCCTCGGTCGCCTGGGCGAGTCTTGCGAATTGCTCCTCGGTCCCCCGCGCCTCGATCGCGACGAACAACTCGCGCTCCTCCCACCGGATATGGCCGGCGAGGGCCTGCCCCAACGCCTTGAACCGTTCGGCGCCCGAATCGCCCTCTCGAACCGCTCCGAAGTGAGCCTCGAGCTCCCGGTGTTCCGAGTGGAGCCGAGCCCTCTCTTCGGGGGTGGCGATTTCAGAGAGCAGCAGTTCCTCCGAATCGAAATGACTCTGGAGATCGCGCTCCCAAGCTTCCTCCAATTCACCTCGGGCGGCGATTCGCTGTCGGGGTTCCGCTTCGGCCAACTTGAGAGCCTTGCGAGCTAAGATCAACCCGTCGTTGTGGTCTCTCGAAAACGGCTCAAGGGCGGGATGCCGGGTCATCGCTCTAGTTGCTTCGCCTGGATGCGCCGATCCCCTCGGGAGCGGCTGTTAGGTTCCCCCATCGCCGAGCGAATGCTCGGCGCCATTCAGCGCCCCTCCCGCACAGGATCGGGGAAGTCCCGGTACAAGGCGCTGCGGAATCCCCGAACCCGGGAAAACACCGCCGCATGAAGGGACTCGACTTCAGGGTCCCTTCGAGCCACCCGCAGAAACGCCTCGTCCATTTGCGCCAAGTCCTGAAACTCCATCGAGATGTTGAACTCGCCGAGGTCAGGGGGGCCAAAGCCAAGCTTCCGTCTTCGAATCCGGAACGCTTCCAAGTGCCCCAGCCCGCGCAAGTAGCCTAAGTACGTTTCCACAGCCCGGACGAATTCGAGGTCGTTGACTCCTGGGGCTAGGTCGACCCAGGTCTCATAGGTATCCACGAGAAAATCGTACCTGCCCGAGTCCGGCAGCCGAAGCTACCTTCGGGCGGCCACGAGAATCTTCAGCCACTTTTCACTAAAGAGGTAATCGGTCGTAACCTGGCCTGCGCCCGCGCTACTGTGGCAGAAGTAGCCGTTGCCGAGATAGATCCCGGTGTGTCCGACCTTGTCGCGCTTGCGGTCCCAGAAATAGAGCCGGTCGCCCGTCTGAAGGTCTTCGTACCTGGTCACGGGCGATCCTACGAGGGCCTGTTCAGCGGCTGTCCGAGGGAGGTCGACTCCGATCTGGCCGTACACGAACTTCACGAACGCCGAGCAGTCGATCCCCCGGTTCGGGTCGTTGCCTCCCCACTGATAGGGCGTGCCGATGAACCTCGTGGAGTAGCCAGCCGCAACTTGCCCGGTCGTCCCCCCGCGAGACATCAGCGCGGTGCTGCCTCGGGAACTCGCGCTCGAAGAGGCCTGCGTCGTCACTTCGTAAGGCAGCTTGGCGACGGCCTCGGATTTCATGTAGCCGTACTTGCCGTTGGCCATCAAGACCTTCACCCAAGCGTCGTACTTGTGCTCGTCGACCACCAAGTACTCATAGGGCTTGACCCGGTAATAAACCCGCGACTTGACGTTGTCGGTGAAGTAAATGGGCTCGCCTCGGAGCGCTTGCGCGAGCTTGCCCAGCACCCGCAGGTTCTCGCGGGATGACTCCTGGGCGCATACGATCCCCGCCGCGAATAGCAGCGAGATCGAACTCACCAGGCTCAAGACTTTCATTCGAAGCATCAGTTTATCACAGGCTCCAACCCATCGCGACTCCACGCGCAGGCCGGGCTCTTGGTATTCCGTATTATCGGCGCAGTCCCGAGGACCCTACACCGCGATATTTGCTCGGGTGAACGCACTCAGCACCCTCAGCCCGTCTTCGTACCCGAAGGATTTTCGGGTCGCTCGCTCGGGGTGCGGCATCATTCCGAGTACGTTTCCCTTGACGTTGAGAATTCCCGCAACGTTCAAGAGCGAGCCGTTCGGGTTGGCGGTTGGGTCGAGTCGCCCTTCCCTCGTGCAATAGACGTAGGCGATCCTGTGCTCCGCGCGAAGCTCGCGGAGCGTCTCGGCGTCGCAGACATAGCGCCCGTCCATGTGGGCGATGGGGAGCCGCAAGACACCCTCGATCCCGCGCGTCCAAAGCGAATCCTGCTGCGCGGCGCGGACAAACACATCGCGGCAATTGAACCTTTGCGACTCGTTTCTCAGCAGGGCTCCGGGGAGCAATCCGGCCTCGCAGAGAATCTGAAAACCGTTGCACACCCCAAGAATCGGGGCTCCCGCCTGAGCCATATCCCGAATCGCGTCCATGACGGGCGCCCGCGCCGCGATCGCCCCGCACCGAAGGTAGTCGCCATAGGAGAATCCGCCGGGGATGAAAACGCCGTCGAACGAGGCGAGCGAGGTCTCTTCATACCAAACGTACGACGCCTGCACCCCCAGGTCGTCGCGGAGCGAATGAAGGGCGTCCTGGTCGCAGTTCGATCCCCAGAACTGAGGGACTGCGACCCTCACTCGTCCACCTCGAAGCGATAGTCCTCGATCACGGGGTTTGCGAGGAGCTTCTCGCACATCGAACGAACCTGGGACTCCTCAAACCGATCGAGGTCGAGCACGATCAGTTTGCCCATTCGCACCCCCTGCACCTCGTCAAATCCCAGCTTCTGGAGGGCATCGGCCACGGTTCGGCCCGCGGAATCGAGAAGGGAAGGCTTCAGGGTGACGAAGACGCGAACCGAAGGCATTCCTCATTGTGGCATGGACGCGGAAGGGTCCTATGCCGCGCGGGAATCTCGCTCAACCGAGAGCCGCAACTCCACAAGGCGCTTCGACTCGAGGTCGAGCGGCACATGGGTCCATTGGGCGCCGTAAGCAGGGAACGGCAGGCTCCGAACGGCCTTTCCGTTCAGTTCGACTTGGCCCCCCGGACTCAAGAGGAGCACGCCCAAGCCCCTCACGTCGGTGTCAGACGCAAGCCGCAACGAGCGAGACTCTTCGTTACCGCCAAAGTACATCTTGAGAGTTCTCCGCGCTCGCTCGAACGCATACACGTCGCTGAGCTTCAGGAAGGCGACGCGTTGCTGATGACACAGCGACAAGAGATTGCGGAGCGCGTCCACGGCGTGATGCTGCGACAGCGCATCGCTCTTGAACGCGATATGAAGGTGTCCGTGTGAGTTGAGAATCGCCTCAACGAACGCGCCGAAACGCTCTTCGGGAAACACCTCCCCAGGAAGGTACACGGAGTAGGGACACTCCAGCACTTTCGATCTTGTGCCGTCGAGTTTCGTGGGGAAAAACGGGTGGCCGGTTCCAAACAGGAAGCCGCTCACGCCTCGCTGCCGCCCGCCTTTCGACGCCGAAACGCGAATGCCCACGTGCTCGGCCATCTCGTAAAAGTCGAAATACCCCTTCCAGCGGCCATCCACAGCGCGCGCCGAGATCAGTTGCGGGACCGACGCGGCCCTTTCGAGCGACAGGTGCTGGCTCTTGAGGCGTTCTTCCGTCCATCCCGAGTCGTCGTCGAGCGTAAAGAGCAGGCCGACTTCGTGGTCCCAACTTCGGAACAGCCGATAGGTGTCGAGCGGGAAACCGGGCTGGGCAACGAGCCACGTTACCGGACAGCCGAACATACGCAGCAGCCTCTGGATGTTCGAGACTTGGTCCACATCGAAAGTCTCGCAGTCGATGGAGACGCTTGCGCCGGCACGCGCCCCGTTTGGCCAGTGCCAAAGCAAGGCCAGGGGCTTGCGAGAGAGCGTTGCGAGTTGGACGATCTGCTCGATCCAGGACTCTTTCAGCCGGTCGGCCCAGGGTTCGGCGAAGAGTTCGCCCGCGCGGTCCGTTTCGAAATCGAGAAACACGCCATCCTCCGCGCGGAGTCTCCCATCGTCGAGGATGGCCGAGCCGTCCATCGGGCCCAGAGCGTCAGTATCGACCCCGCGGCCCATTTGCATGAGCGCAGCCGTCTGCCCCACGTGCGGAGCGAAGTAAGCGCTGACTCCCTTGCCGAGCGCGTGCATCGATTGCACGGCCAGACCGTCGCTGGTCTGAGAGAGAACTTTCGCGGACTTCGCGATCGCAGGCTCTCCCCCAAACGCGATCCTTCGGCTTGAGTCTTGCGACTCGAATTCGAACCGGGGCCGGCGAAGACACTCCCCCAAGCCCAGCGACTCCGCCACGCCCCAAGACGAGCCCGAAACGAGTAGAAGCCCGCCCTCCTTGAGCCAACTTTCCAGAGCTTGGCGATCGGGGTCGCTCAACGAACCCCGCCCACAGAGCAAGAGCACGTCGTGGGGCTTGAGCGCTCCCGCAGCGAACGTATCGAGGCTCGTCCAGGGGATGCCCGCATGGTCGAGCACCTCGGCGTACGCAGCCGCATACGGATCGGACTTTGCGATCCGCGCACCGATGGAGCACCAAGCGCCACCCCCAGCCATTACCCCCGTTGCCACCAGTAACCATTGTCGGACTGCGGGCAGGCAACCCTTAGAGCGTCCGGTTTGGTAGAGTTGCCGCATGGCCGAACTTCACCATCCGGACCTCAGGTCTTATCTCGATTCGCTCGTCCCCAAGCGGCCGCGCGAGCTGCAGATCATGGAGGAGTACGCGCGCGAGCATGGGTTTCCGATCGTGGGCCCGGCTTCGGGGCAATTCTGCTACCTTCAAGCGCGGCTGATCGGAGCCAAGCGCGTGTTCGAACTCGGGTCCGGCTACGGTTATTCGACGGCTTGGTTCTGCAGGGCCGTCCGAGAAAACGGCGGCGGCGAAGTGCATCATGTCGTTTGGGACAAGGACCTCTCGAATCGGGCCCGCCGACACCTTGACTCCCTCGGATACGGTGACATCGTCCGGTTCACGGTGGGCGAGGCCGTGACCGCGCTGAGTCACGCCGAAGGGTCCTTCGATCTCATCTTCAACGACATCGAAAAGGAGGCCTATCCGGCCTCGCTTCCAGTCATCGCCGAGAAGTTGCGCTCGGGAGGGTTGCTGATCGTCGACAACTTGCTTTGGAGCGGGCGCATATTCGACCCCAGTGACACTGAAGCCTCGACTCAAGCGATTCGAGAGTTCACGAGACTCGTCGTAAACGATCCCGGGTGGGTGGCTTCGCTCGTACCGATCCGGGACGGCCTCCTCGTAGCCCAAAAGGCGTAGTCCCGCCGTCCCGCCCTGCGATTGGTACACTCTGGGAAGCATGTTGGACAAGCTCGCCGCCATCGAAGAGCGGTACGACCAGATCGAAGCGCAGTTGCAGGACCCCGACGTCGTTCAGGATCCGAGCGCGCTGCAGCGCCTGGGCAAGGAGCGAGCCTCGCTCGAAGAGATCGTCGGCGTGATCAAGGAGTATCGGAAATGCCTAGAGGACCTATCCGACGCCGAGTCCCTCTTGAGCGACGAGGAAATGCGCGACCTGGCCCAAGCTGAGATTCAGCACTTGAAAGTTAGGTCCGAAGAACTCGAACACAACCTCAAGCTCAAACTTCTGGCGACCGACCCCAACGACGACAAGTCCGTCATCATCGAAATCCGCCAAGCCGCAGGGGGCCAAGAGGCTGCGCTCTTTGCGGGCGAGTTGTTCAGGATGTACACGCGCTATGCTGAGCGTCGAAAGTGGAAGTACGACCTGGTTGAGATGGAGGAATCCGACCTTGGGGGGGTCAGCCGCGTCGTGTTCTCCATCGACGCGGTAGGCGCCTACAGCCAGCTCAAGCACGAGAGCGGCGTTCATCGAGTCCAGAGGGTGCCCGCCACAGAGAGCGGTGGCCGGATTCACACCTCGACGATCACCGTGGCGGTCTTGCCGGCTGTGGAGGACGTCGAGGTGGAAATCCGCTCGGACGACCTTGAGGTCTCGACGTTCCGATCCAGTTCGGCGGGCGGACAGCATATGCAGAAGAACGAGACCGCCATTCGCATCGTCCACAAGCCGACCGGGATCGCCGTTACGTGTCAAGACGAGCGCAGCCAACAGCAAAACCGCCTCAAGGCGATGGAGGTACTGAGAGCCAAGCTGTACCAACTCGAACAGGAGCGGCTCGACCGCGAGCGTGGCGCTCTCCGCAAGGGGCAGATCGGAAGCGGCGACAGGTCGGAGAAAATTCGCACCTATAACTTCCCGCAGCAGCGAATCACCGACCACCGAATCGGCCTGAGCGTACACAACACCACCGAGTTCATGGACGGCGCGATCCAAGAGATGATCGACGCTCTCAATCAGGCCGAGCAAGCGGCGAAGCTCGCAGCGCTCGACGATTCCGCGGTGGGGGCAGGACGAGCTTAGGGATGACGGAAAGCGAGTTCTTTGAGGCCATTCAAGGCGGCGATGAGAGGTCCGTCGAAGAGGCCCTCGCGCTTCACCCCGATTGGGCCGCAAGGCCAAACCCCTCGGGCTTGACGCCTCTGCTCGTCGCGCTCTACTTCCGTCAGACCTCGATCGCCGAATTCATCCGCTCGAAGCTGACGGTCCTTTCTTTTTTCGAGGCGGCGGCCTGGGGCGACGAGCCCGCGTGCGTGAATCTCCTCATCGACCGCCCCGAACTCGCAGACGAGGTCTCGCCCGATGGATTCACCCCTCTGGGCCTTGCCGCTTACTTCGGGCATGCCGATGTCGTGAAGGTCTTGCTCGACGCCGGAGCTGACATCGATGCGAAGTCGAGAAACAACCTCGGTGTCGCCGCGCTGCACTCAGCGCTTGCCGGAGGGTTCATGGACGTGGCCGCCCTGCTGGTCGAGCGCGGAGCCGAAGTGAGTTCCCAAACCGCCGAAGGCTGGACGCCTCTCCACTACTGCGCCGACATCGGGGACCAGGAGTTCGCCGCGCTGCTGATCGCGCGGGGCGCCGACCCAGGAATCGCGGCCCGCGATGGCCGCACTCCGGCAGACCTCGCCTTCGACGTCGGACACGAACACGTCGCCTTGGCTTGGAACGGGAGGCGGCGCTGAGACTCCCTCTGCCCTAGGCCGCGAACTTATAGCCCACGCCCCTCACCGTCAGGAGCAACTTCGGCCGATCTGGGTCCACTTCGATGTGCTTGCGGAGCCAGCGGATGTGGACGTCGATCGTCCGAGCGGTAACGTAGGCGTCCCGACCCCAAACCCTGTCGAGCAGCGTGTCGCGATCGAAGACCTGGCCTGGGTTCCGGGCAAGAAAGTAAAGGAGCGCGAACTCCTTGGGCGCGAGGTCGAGGAGCTTTCCGTGTAGCGTCGCCGTGTGGGTCTTGGGGTCGATGTAAAGCCCGCCGTAGTCGACCGGGTCGATGGCGGGCTCGCCGACCGACCGCCGTAGCACCGCCCGAACCCGCGCAGCCAGTTCGCCCAAATGAAAAGGCTTGACGAGATAGTCGTCGGCGCCCATTTCGAGGCCCTTGATTCGATCTTCGTCTTCGGAGCGGGCCGTGATGAAGATGATCGGGGTTTGGCTCTCCTTCCGGATCGCCCGGCACAGATCGAGCCCCGAACGCCCTGGGAGCATGATATCGAGCACGAGGAGGTCCGGACGAACCCTACGGTAGAGCCGCATCGCGTCCTCGGCGTTGTCTGTGGCGAAGGTCGTATACCCCTCGCGCTTGAGCTTCATCTCGACCGTTTCGAGAAGCGTAGGCTCGTCGTCGACAACCAATACCTTCATCGCGTACTTATCCGAAGTCGGGTCGTTGCCAACGAGAACCGCGCTGCCTCAAAGGGTCAGGTGGCGATGATCTCGACGTTGGCCCTTGGGACCAGAACCTCGTCTCCTCCTTCGAGCTTAGCCTTGAGCACCCTCACCCTCGCCCCCGAATCGACCTCCAAGAGTTGGGGGGGCAGGTCCACAACCGTTCCGAGCTGCCCGAAATACGGCTCCCGAATGACCCGGATGGGAGTGCCTTTCTTGAGCTCGCTAGACTGCTCGGCGCCAGCCCCCGAACTTGTCTGAGCCTCCAAGGGGCTGATCAATTCGGGCCGAATGACCCCCGCTCGGATTTGGGTGGCGCCGTTGACGCTCGCCGTGCGCCCCTCGAGGCTCCGGAGCAAATCGAACGTCCGCTGCGCCATGTTGAGAAACCCAAATCCCTCCGTAACGATCAACGTGAGGTTGATGTCCTCCTGGCCCGTAATGGCGACCCCGATGTCGTACCCCAAAAACCTCACCAGGTCGCTG
>Ga0226835_1001293_pt1 | contig 14391 bp, 11 predicted proteins | sample LAC_MetaG_1_FD_163627 | JGI IMG/M metagenome (GOLD analysis project Ga0226835, IMG submission 163627) | Anaerobic ammonium oxidizing microbial communities from anammox membrane bioreactor (MBR) in UC Berkley, California, United States -... | ecosystem: Engineered > Bioreactor > Anaerobic >...
GTTGGGGCCGAACAATCCCATCACCACATCTGTCCGTCCGCTGGTCTCAATCGTATAATTGCCGCTGCTGGTTGCCCGGAAGGTGAACAGGTCTTCTTCGCCGTGCGCGCCGATCTCTGCTTGCGTTGGCGCTGCGCCAATGGTCAACTCCAGCGCGCTCTTTTCTACTTTCGGATACATATGGTTGATGAAGGTCTTATCCGTTTCCGAAAGCGCCGAATTCCAGCCCACCTCAAACACGCCGTCGGTCAGCTCTTTCTGGATAGGATACAACATGATGGACTGGCGGTCGAATTCGCTGAACTGGGTTTGATCCTGACTGTATTTTTGAAACAGGTTGACATCCACCTGCTGGCGCGTCCAATTATTGGGCGGCCCGCCATAAGCGCGATAGACCGCTTCTTTGTTCCAGGGGATGTTGGCGACGGGATTTTGATGTTCATGAATACAGCCCAGGGCATGTCCAAATTCATGCAGCACCACGCGGTGATATTCTTGAGTCGGCGTGTTGGGGTGCAACCAACCGTAGTTCATGGTGGGCATATTCTTGGGAATGGTCAGCGCATCCGTGCCTAAGTAGGACCAGGAACCCGCTCCCAGGGTGAACGAGACGCGTATTTCCGCGTTTGGGTCGTTATCAAACATCAGCTTGATATTGGCGAAGTCTTCCCACATGTGAGCGATGGCTTCGACCTTTTGCTGAACGACCGGCTCGCCATCCAGGAAACGCACATGTAAAGTGCGCCCGGGTTTCCATAGCGAACGCGTCAATAACGCCAGTTCAAACGGAGTGGGCGGCGCCGCGGAAGCCGCGCGAGGCGGCAGAATAGGGGGATTTTCAAAGCGCTCCTCAAACGCCGCCTGGAGAGCGTTTTGAAGCTGCTCACCTTCCAATACACGGTCGAAACATATTCGCAAGATCCTCTTGCTCGCCATCGTCATTCCTCCTCGCCCGAAACAGATTGTAACGTTCCACCCCCATGGTTATTATAGACAATATCAGTCTAAAAAGCAATCACCCTTTCGTCCGAGCGCCTTTCAAAGCAAAACGCCAGGATGACCCCCTGCGCGCCGGTGAGGGGATCATCCTGGGATGATTAAAACCTTCAGACCTTACGGGCACGCCCGCAAAGATACATCATCCACGTACATGGCTGTCACGCCATCCCAGCCATTGTTGTACGTACCCCACTGGAGCATGATAGTAGAGCCAATATAGCGGTTCAAGTTGAAAACGAAGTTGCGCCAGTATTGCTCATTGCTGCGCCGCCAGAGCAGCGTATCAATCCAGTTGCCCCAGCGATCCAGCACCAGCAAGTATTGCACATCGCCGGCTGCGGCCTCCATGGTCAGATCGCCAGAAGTGGGCCGTTCGGCCAGCGGCGCGTCGCTATAAGCTTCGCTGCTGATGGAGTAAGCGTAAAAGTTCAGTGTGGCTGTGCGCGTACCTGTTGGGATGGTCACCGCCTGACGGAAGTCCGAGTAAGAATAACGGTTGTGGTAAGCGTACACAATCCCGGTGCGCATCGAGCGCAAACCAGTGCGGCGCAGCCAGGTGGAATACCCTGCCGAGAAGTTCGTCAAGGGAATATACCAGGCTGCATTGGTTTCGAAGCCGCCGTTGAGGATTCGCTCAGTGCAAGTAGTCGGCGGCGGAACGGCGCAGACTTCTAAGACCGCGTCATCCACATACATCACCGTCCGACCGCCATAACCATCGTTGTATGTGCCGAACTGGATGCGCACAGACTGTCCGGCATAAGCGCCCAGGTCGAATTCGCGATATAACCAACCCGTGGAATTACGCGGCGTCCACCACACCAGGGTTTGCAGGATCGCCCCGGTGTAAGGATTGAGCAGCAAGACGTACTGGGCATCCGGCGTATTCGGCGCCAGCGGCGATTCACCCCAAACCGTTCCCTCTTGCGGCGCTCCCGCCGCCAAAGTCTGATCGTCTTCGTCTTTCTCCGTGCTGGCTGCCGCTTCCTCGCTGCGAGGATACAACCACATCTTCAATCGGGCGTTGGTCGCCCCGGCTGGAATAGAGATCGTCTGCCAGGCGTCTGAATATGAATATACATTGGAATAGGTGTATAGCGGAATACCCGTGCGCATGGAGCGCAATCCGGTGTGTGCGTAATCGTACGAATAACCCGCCGGGTAGGGTGTGATGGGGATATTCCACGAGCCGTTATACTCAAATCCGCTGTTGGCGATGCGATTGGTGCAATCGTCTGGCGGAGCAGGCGGAGGCGGCGCGCCGGCGCAAAGTTGTAGAGAGGCGTCATCCACATAGAGCGCAGTCACGCCCTCGGTGCCATCGTTATAAGCGCCGACCTCGATTTTCACCGTCTGACCGGCGAAGGGAAGCAGGTCAAACTGATGGAAACTCCAGGCGGAGTTGTTGCTGCGAATATATAACAGCGTGCCAATCACTTCATTGCTCGTATTTAATACCCGCACATACTGCGCATCGTACATCAGAGTCGTATCCCCAAAAGCCGAATCGACCTCCTCAGCGCGTTGTTGAGCGGCGGCCACACTCTCGGTTGTGACCGGAAAGAGCCACAATCGCAAAACAGCCGAACTGGCGCCGGCAGGAATAGAAATCGCCGGCGAACGCACAAACGAATCGGCCAGACGGTTATCCAGTGAATTAACGATGCCAGCGCGCACGGAGCGCAGTCCGCTGTGCGCCCTGATGGTCGAATAAGAGGCCGGATATCCGCCCTGAAGTAAATCCCACCAGGCGCTGCTTTCAAATCCACCGTTGACGATTGCTTCAGAACAATCCGCCACAGCCGAAAAATCCTGACCAACGACATTGCTGTTGACGCGAATATCCAACATAGACGGCGAGAAAACATAGCCCTCTTTAGACGGCGCTATTGAATGATCGCCAGCTTCAACCGCCAACGAATATACGCCGCTGGCGTCCGTCACCGCAGTCCGTCCGGTGTTATCTGTGATTGCCACGCCCGATAACGGTTGCTGGTTGGCATCCGTCACTCGCCCACTGATCGTGTAGGGAAAGGAGCGCACGATCATGGGTAAATAAATATGGTTTGCGTCTTGCAAGGCATTCGGCAAGGGTGGAGGTGGGTCGTCTGCGAGCGGCGAACCAGGCTGCGCCGCAGCCGGCGTCAAGCCGGAAGCAGAAACGAGAAAGGTCAACACGAGCAGCAAGCGAATCCATCTGATCATCGCTGACACTCCTTCTTTATACGCGAAACATTCTTCCTAGGCGATAAGACGAGAACCGACGAGATAAAGTTCCACCAGGCAGAATTGGGTATAATCTTTAGCTATGCACATCCAACAACCAGTCTCGCGGAAAGATGCACAAAAGGACATTTCCGCGCCACAGGGAGGCGATATGAAACTATTTGGCGGAGTCGAAGCCGGAGGGACAAAGTTCGTTTGTATCATCGCCAGTAGGCCGGATGACATCCGCGCCGAAACGCGCTTCCCGACCACATCGCCTGCAGAGACGCTAGGCAGGGTGATAGATTTCTTTCAACGAAATTCTCGGCGCTACCCGATCTCCGCTTTAGGGATTAGCTGTTTTGGGCCGGTGGATTTGGATGTAAACTCTCCCACTTATGGCTATATCACCACCACCCCTAAACCGGGTTGGGCGCAGACAGATATTCTCCACCGCTTATCGGACGCGCTCAAGACGCCCACGATATTGGATACCGATGTGAACGGGGCGGCTTTGGGAGAGTATCGCTGGGGGGCGGGGCAAGGCGCTGATCCATGTCTATACCTGACTATTGGCACCGGCATCGGCGGCGGCGGAATCGTCAACGGCAAACCCATCCATGGCCTGGTGCATCCAGAGATGGGACACATGCGCCTGCCGCATGATTGGCATGCCGACCCGTTTCCAGGAGCGTGCCCCTATCACGGCGATTGCTTCGAAGGGCTGGCCGCCGGCCCGGCTTTAGAGAAACGCTGGGGGCGGCGCGGCGAGACCCTGCCCGAAGATCATCCTGCCTGGGAGTTGGAAGCACACTATATCGCCTTGGCGGTGGCTAATTTGATTGTCGCCTTTTCGCCGCGAAAGATCATCCTCGGTGGAGGGGTGATGGCCAATCAGCATCTGTTTACCCGCGTCCGAGAGGAAGTCGTTCGGCTGCTCAATGGATACGTTCAATCGCCCACCATATTGGAACGCGTAGATGAATACATCGTTCCACCCGGTCTCGGCGCTCGTTCGGGAGTTCTAGGAGCCATTGCCCTGGCTGAACAAATTGCTTTATTAACCCACAATAACGAGATCAAGTAAAGTTCTCTTTTGCCCAATCCAGCCGACTGGCGGCCAGGTTGGGCCGTCCCCCTTATTCCCATCGGATCACAATATGGTCAGGTGGCAACCGATAGATGGAGCCAATGAACTCGATCTCCCAGCCGGAGATGTAAGATCGAGTAGCGATGATGTCCTTATACCCTTTCGTATTAATATCCGTGAAATCCTCGTAACCTTGCGTCGTCCAATAAAACGGCGGTTCAGTCTTCGTCTCAGTCGGGTAGCGGGCATAAAAAGCCGCTTGAGCGAACGCCTGGACTGCTTGTTCCAATTCGAGCGTTTCGGCTTTGCCCTCCGTTCTTATGGGCAAGGCGGGATAAATCGGCGCGTTGCGTTAAGCAGCCACTGCCGATAAAATGAGACGGCGGACTGATAAAACTGCTGCATCTCAGTTTGTAATTGCTGCTGGCGCGTTTCTCCTAGCTGGCGACTGCGACTTTGGCAGCCTGGACAAGCGTTTCGCACATAAATCAACGTTGGATGTCCGAGCGGTTTACCTCCCTGGTGATCCACCCATATTTTAACCGGCTCCGCTATGCTCGACACGCGCCAAAATCGCTTTTTGCACACTTCACAAACCGGCCATACGCGAGAGAACAAGCGACGGAAAGCAGAGGGAGGCATAAAAATTCGGCGCCCGCAGTTGGGGCAGTAACCGGAAGCGAAATCCTTTCGTCCTCCCTGACGCCCACACGAACATTCCACTTCTGGCGCCAGGCGGCTGAACAGCCACCCTGAAACCAGAAGCCCTACTGAAACAAGGATGATTTGATTTCGCACCTTGCGCTGCTGCCAGGCGTTTGCCAGCTCAGCCAACTGCGATGCATCTTGAATGCTCAAATCCTTCAACAAGATCGTCGCATCCGCCTTTTGGAGAGATTGATAAATCGCTCGATGTAGATTCTCTTTCCCCAAATGAGCTTCTAAATATTTGAGATTCACCTCATATTGGCGATAATCTGCTGGCGAGGTGATTTGTAATGTGTAATAAGGAGTTACAATCGTGTCTGTCTTCCCGCTGCCGCTAAAATAAATCGCCAGGCCTTCGTGATACCAAAGCGGCAATTGGTCAATTCGTTCGGGCTGCAAGGTCGCGTTGACGTATGCATGAACCAATTCATGTGAAACAGTCTTTGAGATAGAGCGAGACCAGAGCAATTGGTCTGTGGCAGTTGAAGAAACTGCGCCCGGAATAGCAATATAGCGCGTCAATATCGTAACGCCAGCGATGTTTGGGTCGGCGAAAATGGGCTTCAACAAATCTGGCAGTTGTTGACGGTCTGAATAGAAACGTACGAACACATAGCCTTCGGGCGGCGGGACCCCCGCTTCATCCCGCAGCTTGATAATAGCCGGGTCGTCAGTTGTTGCCAAATCAATCAGTTTCAGACTGGAAGTAAGTTCAGTGCTCTGGTACCCGCCGGCGAAGATCAGGAAAAATTCGCTATAGGTAAAAATACCTTGCTCATCTTCAGAGCGATTGGAAATCCCTTGTGAGAGGCACTCATGCAATTGCGTTACCTTGTGCAATTGCGCAGCAAGTTCCTGTTCCGATTTCAACACTGGATTTTTTAAAGAGAATTTCCCATCAGCAGAGTCGGTATATTCAGCATAGAACGGCTGGCAATCTGGCGCTTCGAGCGCCGAGCCCGCCCGCGCTTTTACAAAGACTGTCCCGAGCAAGCAAAGCATCCCAGCAAATATTGCTGCTTTGCACATCAGTCTGGCGATCTTCTTTCCCCACATTTTCTACCTCTGAATACTTTGGAAACAACCGACCGGCGAAGCGGTCAATTATGACTTATCTTACTACTCGAAGGGACATTCTGCGCTGGCGCAGCTTTTTCCAGGCGCGCTTTGAGGTCCTGTTCCGCCAGCAGCCGCGCCTGGCGCGCCGTGGTGAAAATGGCAATACCCAGCAGGAGCAGGATCACAAAGACAGCGATCCAGTCATATACGGTCAATGTCCAGGGGCCAACTGTGATGAAAGGGTTTCCGATAAAATAGACCAGAGTGTTGGCAGAAATGGCGATCAAACGCGCCTCCGTTGGTCCCAACCTCCCATAAGAAAGCGTGAACTCACCTTTCACACAGGTGCGAATGAACACCAACACCGACAGCAACAGATAGCCAATCAACGCCAGGCAAGCCAGATCGAAACGAACATAGGGGGAAAGCCCTAATCCGAGAAAGATCATCAATTCAATATAAGCATCCACCGCATGGTCAATGTAAAATCCGTAAACCGGTCGCTCGATCTTGCGGTAACGCGCCAGCGTGCCGTCCAGGCTGTCGCCGAACCAATTGATGACAAAACCCAGACTGGCTAACCAGAGAAAGTTGGGGCTCAGCCCCGATAACGCATAACTTGTAAAGATGATGATCCCTCCAACCACGCCGATACCTGTCAGAATGTCTGGCGTCATCCAGGGCGGCATGTGCGCCGCCAGCCAGCGTAATACTGGCCGCTCCACGGGACCGGTGAAGGTATCCAATACTCTGCGGTGGGAACGGATATCAGGCATCAATCACCTCTACATAGCGTTTTTGCCGCCAGGCAACAGCGGATTTTCCGAGAACACTTCGGGCCAGACCGGGTGCGGCACCACCCATTGACGCGGGGCCTGGCGGATGATTTCCTCAGCCGCCTCCAAGAGCCGTTCAGCATTGCAAACCATCTCTTGGGCGCGGTCTTCATACGGTCTCAATTGTATGTAATCGGAAGACAAGAAATGATACCGACCATCTGGCTTTAGCATTGCGCCCATTACGATCACTGGCGCGCCGGCTTTTAGCGCCAGATAGACATGATGCGTGGGCAAGAGCGCGGGGCGGCCAAAGAAAATAGGCCGATATTTCAAACCCGGCATTGGGCGGTCAATGCCCGTCAAGATCGTCTCACCCTGCGAGAGCCGACGCGCCGCCTGACGCAGGTTGGCGACATTTGCCGGCAGAATCTCCAGCCCAGACCGTCGCCGAAAAGCGTGCTGCCATTCGACCGCCTGACTGGTCTGCGGCAAAGATAAGGCGACGCCACGAAAGCCGCGTAACGCCGCCGCTTGAGCCACCAAATCAAAGCCCGCCATATGTAAGCCCGCGACTAAAACCCCGTGCCGACCCTCCCGCGAACGGGCAATTACTTCTTCCACTTGCGGAGTGAAACAGACGAGCTGTTGAAGCGCCTCGGCGGATTCAAAATTGCGGAAGAGTTGATAGAAAGCCAGAGCCAGGTAAGTTAACGTCTCTTGCGCGGCTCGATCGAGTTGTTCCGCCGACAAGAGGGCGCCGCTCGATATCCTGCCGCTGACCACCCATTGATTTCCCCGGATTGCCTGAACCAACGGCGTCTCGCGTTGCGCGGCGATCCACCTGGCGATTACTCCAGCAATCCAAGATCCAAATTTGGGCGGCAATCTGCGGCTCAAATGAAACGCCAATTTACCCGCTGTCTGGCTATTCAGGATTGCCTGAAGGTCCATGAACAAATTGTACCATCCTTGACGCGTCAACAACAAAAAAGGACGGGCTGCCGCCCGTCCAAATGATTTTCAACGCAAGCTGCGCGCCGATGTTTAAAGCTATCGGCCTTCTTTTTGACAGCGAATACGAATTAACGCATCCAACCAGGGATAAGCGTCGTCGTATTTGGCGCAGGAGACGGCATCCGTCCAGACGTTCTTCACACACACTTGCATTTGAAAGGTGCGAGGCACATACGATGGCAGCCGGAACCAATCGGCGAAATCGCCCTCTTTATTGGTGGTGAAATTGCCAATGCGGTAGGAGACGCTCGTCCCGCGCGGGTAAAGCCGCACGTAATAGGAGGTCTTCGGCAGGAAGTTTTCCACCGAGACGAACACGGCGTTCAGACCAGGAAAGATGGTCAACGTTGGAGTTGTCTTTTCTTTCTTTCCGGTTGGCGTCGCGGTTCCAGCGCCAGGTTTGACGCCGCCCGGGATGCACAACACGGTGCCAGCGACGATGACGTAAGGCGGCTGAAGATTATTTGCTTTGGCGATCTCCTCCACAGTGACCTGGTAGAGATCCGCCAGGTACGACAATGTTTCCCCTTGTTGTACCGTATGTTTGAATTTGCAGGTTTGCGCCCCCACTGACGCCTGCGGCAAGACGCTTACAAACAAGGATAGCGCCGCCGCCAGGCTGAATAATACAACCAGCATGGGGGTTCGGTTTTTCTTTTGATCGTTCTCCATTCGCTCTACTCCTTATACGTCGTTCCGAGAGGCCAATCGGCCAACCGGAGCTTACAGGGTAGTTGTTCAGCCGTTAAGTATAGCACTTTTTCGCCTGGTTTCACCTTAGAAATTTGTCCGTGCATGTCCCGCCCGCCTCGAAGCGCTCAACCGTTATATGGCTCCAATCTTGCGCCGCAGCGCAGGCAGAAATTCGCCTTCAGAGAAACGAGCTGCCCACACTGAGCGCAATAACGGCGCGCAAGCGCCAACGCTGCGCCGCACATTTCGCAATAATTCGTTCCTGCCAGATTGACATGGCCGCACGCTGAACAGACCTGCTCCGACGGTTGAGCAATATCTCCTGCAGCGGACTTGCCCTTCTCCGAATCTGCTTCGAAAGAAGTGATATTTTCTATGTTCCCGTGCAACTCGCCAATTACCGCGCCAAATGCCTGTCCAATATTTTGGTTTACCTGCACGCTCATCATTTCAGGCAGTTCCTGCTCCGCCTGCCGCCGAGCTGGCGGGTTGTTGACCGGCTGAAAGAGGGCAAAATCGCCGCTGCGCCGATACAGAACGGGTACGCTCCAATCCATGGCGTCATCCCGCGCTGCGTTACGCAGCGCCATACGGCCGGCAGCGACTGCATAATCCAGCGGATAACCGGCCACCAGAGCGCGGTAAAATACACCGCTGAAAACTGGCGCCAGGTCATCGCGCAGTTTGGACTGCATGGCAACTACCGCTGGCAAGCGCGCTTTGAGCAGCGCAATCGCGATACTGTTCCACAGAGCAGATACATCCCGCTGACCCGTCTGACAGGCAGTGAAAAGCGCCAATCGCACACCCTGACTGCGCAAGATCTCGCATAAGCGATCGGCAGGCAGGGCATCTAAATCGCCGTTTTCATCTTCCAAAGCGATCATTCCGATATGCGCCGAGGTGTCAGCTTGCCCCATAGCCGGGGCGCGAAAAACACCATGCCCGCCGAAATGAAAGATATCCGTGCGCGGGCTGAGCAACAGTGTTTCACTCAAAGCGCGCATGGTTGCGCCGCGCGCCGTCCGCTGCTCCGCCAGAGCAGCACTGTAATCTGGCAAATAGGTAGTTTCCAGGCCTGCGATGCCGTCCAAGGCAGCCTTGAGCGTCGCCTGCTCTTGTGGTAAATTGGGCAGAGCAGGTAAACCGCGCGGAGAAGCCATCGCCACCAGGACGCTTCGCTTCACCGGCGGGGTCTGTTCGGCGTCCGGCGGAAAAGGAAGAGGGAAATCGCGCACGATGGAAACGCGCGTGTCCAGAGCCAAAAAACCGCTGGCGGTCGGTTCGCCGCGCGCTTCTTGCAGGTAAACCATCTCCCAGGGAAGCGCGCCCAGCTCATCTGCCAGGCGCAAACGCAGTCGCAGCCCTTGCCCATCGCTCAGCCGCAGCAAACTGGCCGAGATCATCTGTCGTGCGGCAGGGGGAAAAAGCAACTGCGCCAAAACTTCACCCAGGGCGATCTGCTGATTGAACTGTTGATCCAGTTGACGGCTGAAATATTGATCCAAACGCTGAGCGAGATCGAGCGGCGCTTCGACAATCTCTTTGCGCTCCCCCTGTCCAACCGGCGAATCGAAAACCTGCACAGAAAACGACCGCAATTGGCTGAATTCATCCAGAACCACATCGTCGGCCTGGATCACAAAATCTTCATACTGAGCGATTGCCATCCATTGCCATCCTTTGCACGATAAGATTTCCAGTCTGGCAGGGATTTAGAATGCAATCTCAGCGACCTGCTCGAAATCTATATGCACCTCAAAATCTTCCAGCTCGCTTTCCGCTGCCTCTGCGCCAAAATCGCCGGCACGCTCGCCTCGATTGCAAAGCGAACGGTAAACGCAATAGGCGCAGCGTTCGATCTGTGTGGTCATGGGGAAAGCGGAGTCGAATACTTCTCCGCCGGGCGGGTCAGCAAGCTGCGCCTCCGACAGGTTGCCAACTGCCTGCTTGATCTCGCGCACCAAATTCGTTAACAGGGCATGATCGGCTTGAAAACGAGCAGCGCTATATGCGATCCGTTCCGGCTGATCGGGAAACGCTGGGAACCAATAAATCAACTCAATTGACTCGGGTGGAATCGCTTCGCCATGATGAAACCCCGCCCCGCAGCGCGCCAACAAATACGGATACACGTGCGTCTGCATGCGCTCGATCAATCGTTCTCGGCGTGGGCGGCGGCGAGCGGTCTTCCAGTCATAAATGATGAATTTGCCGGCCTCATTCATCAGGACAAGATCGAATTTCGCCAGCAAACGATGATCCTCCAACGGCGCAGAAACGGTGAGTTCCGGGGAGATGAACATACTCTGGCGCAACCCACTGGCAAAGCGTGCAAATTGTCCCCACCATTGGAGCAATTCATCCTCACGAATTGAGCTTTCCAACGCCTCTGGTGGGGCACCAATAAAATACTGCTGCGCCAGACGATGAAACCGCTCACCCAGGCGCATAAAACGCTCGCTTTCCAGCGCCGGCTCGCTTTCCAGCCCCGGCCAGGCTACGTTAAACACGTAACGCAGCAAGAACCTGCGGCGGCAATCCACGTAGTCCTGCAAATTCGACTGACTGAATAGAAAACCGGCTGGAAAAGCAGCGGTTGACGCTGAATGAGAAAGAGGAGCATTCATCTTCTTGCTTACTCGCTTTTATTTTTCAACAATTCCCAAAGTTCCTGCAAAATGACCAGGGGTAAAGCGGGTCGGCGGTCTCCGTCGCGGCCGGTGTTCCAGGTTACCACCAACTCGCGGCGGGCGCGCGTGATGCCTACATAAAACAGGCGTAGCCGCTCGCGGGTGTAGTCCAGGCGCGCCTCCTGGCTGGCCCGCCCCTCCTCGTACCAGCGATATTCATCCATTTCCAGAGCGGCTTTGAGCTGCGCCAGGGCTTCTGCTTCCAAATTCAGATGATCGCGCAAGAACCATTTTTCGGCAAAATATGTATCCCCTTCCTGCGCCGAAGGAAAATCATAATCGTTCACCGACATCAAGTAAACGCGGTCCCACTCCAGCCCTTTGGCGCGATGCATGGTTGATACCACCACCACGCCCTTATATCTCTCTGGATCAAACCCTGTATCATCGCGGCTAAAACCGATAAAACGCCTCTCGTTGCGCGCAATAACACCCAGTTCTTCGCTCATCTCAGGTAAGCGCCAAACAGGATGCGTCTGACTGGCTTGCCGCAACAACCCCGCCAGTTTATGCGCCAGCGCCAATTCGACTGGCTCACTGAAGAGATCCTGCGCCAGAGCCAGCGTCATCTGGTCAACAGGCAACAGAGCGGCGTTCTGCCACCGGCGCATCAGGCGGCGAAACTCCTGTAAGGAAGCCAGGATCTGCTCATCAACGCCGGCTGCTTCCAGCTCCGCCAGCCAATCCCGCTCCGGCCCCGGCCAGAGATAATCTTCCAGACGCTCGATTTTGCGCAACAGTTCCATCACCCGCTCTACCATCTTGCGCGATTTGCCGTTCTTGCTTTCCTCCCTGCGCCAGGCGCGATAGGCCTGCGCCAGCTTACGCGGCGAGTCGGGGTCAGCCAAATACGCAAACACATCGCCTAAAACGCCGGCAGAGAGACGCGTGGAAGTGGAAGAGCGCAGCAATCCATCCTCACAAGGGATATTGCGCCGACGCAGTTCATCTACCAGCTCAAAGCCGCGCTGATTGCGCGGCGTCAGCACCGCCACAGTCCAATCTGGATGGTCTGGCAACCAGCGCTGCAGCGAATCGGCCACGGTCTGGATTTCATCGGCGGACGTGAAGCGCCGACGCACCAGATGGATCTGATCTGGATCATCTGGAGGATTGGGTTGCGGGTCGTCAGGCGGCGTCGGCTCAATCCAGGGAGGCGCTTGCAGCGCGTCGCGCACAGCCTCCACCGGATGAGCTTCTTGCGTCCACTTCACCAGCTCGTTTGCCAAAGCGATGATGCTCAGCGTGGAACGACCTGAATTGGGCAATTGGCGAGGGATTACATCCTCCCGCCGCAGAAAATCCCGCAGATAACGCGGGTTGGCGGTGGTGAATGTTTCGTAGATGGCCTGGTTAGAGTCGCCTACACGCACCCAATTGCCATCCTTGCCTGCCAAAAGCTGTAAAATCTCCTCCTGTAAACGGCTGCTATCCTGGGCTTCGTCCTCCAGGATGAAAGGCCATTGATAGCGTAATCGCTCCAGATAAGCCACATCCGTCTCCAGCGCTTGAAGCGCCAGGCGGATCAGATCATCGAAATCCACCGCGCCGCGGTAGGCCAGCGCCCGTTGATAATCCTGATAGATCTCTAGGCCCATTTCCGCCAGAGGCAACGTCATAGGTAAGGTGTCCAGCCGTTGGCGCAACCGTTCCGGCGTCAGGCGTTGATCTTTGGCATAACGCATGAAGCTCAAGGCAATCTCACACACCAGATCGGGAAGCTGATCACGACGCACCCGATTCAGGCGTCCCTCATCCAAACCATCGTCCAGATAGCCCTCTAGCTCGCCTGGATGGCTGCGCAGCCAGGACTGCGCCGCTTCCAACAAAATCGCGCTGGCCTCGCGCTCGTCCACGATCTGGAAATTATCCTCTAAACCCACCAACGAGGGTCGTTGACGAACAATATCGTGCGCCAGGCTGTGCAAGGTGCGCACACGGTAGCCAAGATAGGGAATCAGGCCGCGCTCCCCCAGGAAGGAGCTCACCCGCTGATAGAAATGATCCACTGCCGAGTTCACCAGAGTGACCACCAGCACTTCCTGATCCTCTGCCAGCTCGCCGCGGGCGACGATTTCCGCCGCCAGCAGCGAAAGCGTCCAGGTCTTGCCGCTGCCCGGCACAGCAGAAACGCCCATCTTGCCGCCCTGGTAGCGCAGGATTTCTTCTTGAGCTGGCCGCAGTCTGATCTTATCCACGTTCTCTTCCCAAATAAAAGCTACCCTGAACGCTTCTCTGTTGCTTGGGCAGACTGTAAGGCGCGTTGGAAAACCGTCAGCAGACGGCCGCGTTGCTCGAAACCCTGTTCGTTATACTCGCTCAAACCGAGGTAAATCTTTCGCCGACAACGGCGCAGCAATCCCAGAACAAGGCGATATAAACTCTCCTCTTCAGCCGCTTGCTCATCTATATCCGTCCACAGGCGACCAGGCGGCCAGGCGCGACTGAGCACGTAGGGATGCGTAAGTGGTTGTGAGAGCCTCTCCGACCAGGCGCGGCTGCCAATATCCAGCCAAAACTGCACCTCTACCGGCTGGTTGCTCATCAGAAAGGTGTATGCTGGCGCAAGGAGCACAGCTTCCTGCGTCGGCGTCTGCCAGGCGGGCAGATACTGAGCGGCGATCAGGCCCTCTTGCACCATTAACAAATATTCTTTGCCCAACGGCGCGCCGCTGGAATCAAATGTCGCGCCGGCAACCCAGCGGAACTTGCGCGCCGATTCGATCAAGCCGGCTGCCGCCCGTCCGGCGTCCAGGCTGGCATGAAAACCAAAACCCGGCTGAGATAACACCTCGCCAAACAAACGACTGAGAAAATGGTCAAATTCATCGTTGCGCTCGGCGGTACGCGTCAGCCAGCGCCGCAGCCGCTCGTAGCGCTCCCCGCTGAGGAAAGTGATCCTTTCTTGCACTTCCGGGCGAATGGCTTCAAATGAAGAAAGGGCAGGCAATCCATCCTTTTGCCGATAGACGATTTCCGCCAGCAATTGAGCACGTACCAAATCTAAGCCTTCAAAAGCCTGCATGAAGGCATAAGCTACGTCGAACTTGGTCGGCAAAATGCCCCATTCTGGATGAGCCAGCACTGCCAGGGTGAGCAGGCAGTGTACGGCTGGCTCTTCGCGCAGGGCGCGCGAAGGTCGGTGGGAACG
>Ga0226835_1001294_pt1 | contig 14376 bp, 12 predicted proteins | sample LAC_MetaG_1_FD_163627 | JGI IMG/M metagenome (GOLD analysis project Ga0226835, IMG submission 163627) | Anaerobic ammonium oxidizing microbial communities from anammox membrane bioreactor (MBR) in UC Berkley, California, United States -... | ecosystem: Engineered > Bioreactor > Anaerobic >...
GTAAAAATCGTTAGCGCTCGCCAGCAGCAGCCACAGCACCGCGAGGATCGGAAACCAGTAGAGGTGCTCAGCGATAAAGCGCAGGCCAAGCCCGCGCCCGTCCACGATCACCCAGATGCCCAGCGCCAGCACGACCGCGACAAAAACCGCCAGCGCGTCGCCAAGCATCAGAAGAATCCGCCGCTCGGAAATCTGAAGCTGCCAGCGACGCGGCGGGGGGAGAGGCTGGGGTGTCATGATGGGCCACTCCGGGCGCGCACGCGGCGCAGCAGCTCGGCCCAGAAGCCGCTGCCCCATGCCAGATGGATGCACGCAAAGACCAGCGGCAAGCGCGGCAGCAGCGCCCAACCGTCTCGCGCCGCCTGCCGCAGCGACGCCAGCCCGTTTGCCAGTGCGTACAGCCCGATTACCAGCGCCCACAGCCGCCGGATCGAACCGCTCAGCACGCCGAGAACCCCGCCCCCGGCCAGGGCCGCGACGAACAGCGGCGCGATCAGATGGCGCAACCGCGCCGAGCGGGGATGCTTCGCCAGCACGCGGCATTTCCACGCCCCATAGCGGAAGAACTGCCGCCACAGCGCGCCCAACGTCTGGCGACCGTAATACTCAGAGCGGATGTCCGGGGCCAGGTAGATGCGCCCGCCCGCGCGGCGGATGCGGTAATTCAGCTCATAGTCCTCGTTGACGGCCAGCGTCTCGTCGAAGCGCCCCACGCGCGCAAAAACCTCGCGCGGCCACGCGCCCAGATACACGGTATCCACGTATTCGGCGCGCTCGCTGATCGTGAAGCGGCTGGGGACGCTAAACGGGGAGCGGTACGCGGCGGCGATGGCGCGGCCCAGCGGCGTCGTGCCCACAAAGCGCAGCGGTCCGCCCACGTTATCGGCACCGGTCGCCCGCAGGTGATCGACACAGCGGCTGACGTAATCAGGCGCGATGACGGTGTGCCCATCGACGCGCACGATGATCGCGCCCTGCGCGTGATCGAGCGCGATATTTAGCGCGCGCGCCTGAATCCGTCCGGGGTTTTCCAGCAGCCGCACACGTGGATCTGCAGCAGCGGCAGCCTGGGCCAGAGCCACCGTCCCATCGGTCGATCCGCCGTCCACCACAAGCACCTCAAGACGGTCTGCCGGATAATCTTGGGCCAGAACCGCGCCGAGCGATCGTTCGATGAACGCCGCCTCGTTGTAGACCGGCATGACAACCGTCACCGCCGGCAGGGCTTGCCCATCCGTCATCGTGCCTTGCATCCCGCGTGCAACCGATTTGCGGCGCGATTATAGCGGCGGCTTCTGCCCGCGTCGACCCCAACCCGGCGCGCGCGGACGGGGCGCGCGCCGCGCCGATCCCAGGCTGCCGGCGCCGATCACCACCAGCGCCGCCAGGACCCCGCCTGCCGTTAATCCGACCGCCAGCGGCCAGCGAGTCAGCGTGTAGCGCAGCGTCACGTCGCCCCCGCCGGCAGGCAGGGCCACAGCCTGAAACGCGAGGTTGGCCCGGTACAGCGGGACGCTCTCGCCGTTCAGACGCGCTTCCCAGCCCGGATACCACGTCGTCGCGAGCACCAGGTACGCCGGAGCCTCAGTGCGGATCCGGATGGTTGCCCGATCGGGGCGGCTGTCGAGCACGGTGATTTCCACGTCGTCCAGCGGCCGCGCAGTCTGCGGCGCAGCAAGCCGCGCGTGTTCCCCCGCCAGGATCACCCGCTCGAAGGGATTCCACGCCGGGTCAAGCAGCGCGGCCTTGATCGCCGCATCGTCGCCCGGCCAGTCCGCTGCCGGAACCAGCCACATGAGCGGGGGCGGCTCCGGCGCGACAAACAGCGGGGCCTCGCCCTTCCACCCACGCGGCCTGACCTCGCCGAACACCTGGCTGACCCCTGCCGCGCGCAACAGTGCGTCAGCAGCCGGGCCGGCGGCTTCGATTAGCTCAATGTACTCGCGGTGATAGCGTGGCAGCAGCGGATCGAAGTTGTTCAGCGCCGACACGCGATCCAGCATATTCAGATTGGGCAGCAGCGAGCCGCGGACATCGGGCCACTGGTCGCGAGCGCGGAGGTAGTCGGATGGGACAAAGAAGCGCTCGAACTTGACCCGATGTTCATAGTCTTCGAACCAGTAGACACGCCCCTGCGGGCGCGTCACCCCAAACGAGCGGTAGAAGTCCGCCGTGACGATCGGGGTCAGCCCGCTCGACGCCCAGGCCAGATCGACCGCGACGCAAACCAGCACCACGACACGCCACAGCAGCGGCGAGGCAAACGAAGCATTCGACGGCTGCATCAGCGTCAGCACGGCGGCGCACACAATCCAGCTTCCCAGGCCGATCAACGCCTGCGTGAGCACATCAAGCGCCTTGCTCAGCGCCAGCAGCTCGCGGCTGGCCAGCCCCAGCGCGACCATCGCAGCGCCCCCGGCCAGCGCCAGACGCGACCAAAACACCGCCCACCGCCCCTGTCCCCACGCGCCCGTCCCGATCCCGGCCAGGACGGCCAGCGCAAACACCGGGGCAATCATCCAGCGAACCGGCTCGCGGAAAAAGTCGAAGGTCGGCACGTGTTCGTACAGCAGGCGAAAGACCGGCCCGTAGCGCCCGGCAGCCAGCGGCAGCGTGAGCAACACCAGCAGGCACCAGAACGGAACCGTGCGAAAGGCAGGGTAGTAAACCAGGAAGCGGCGGCGGCGCAGCCAGCCCGCCACAGCAGCCCCGGCGGCCAGCAGCGGCACGAACCCGATGTACGCGGCGTTTTCGAAGAACATACCCCCCGCCAGGTAGCTGCCATCGGCGGGTGTGCCGAAGAAGTTGGGGTTCAGCAGAGTCAGAAGCTGCAGCGGGGGATAGGACAGGTTGGCCGCGACATCGAACGCCAGCCCGTTCGAGCGCTGCGACTGCGCGAAGTATTCGAGCGTGGGCACAAGCTGGATGGACGCGATCAGGACGCCAAGCGCCGCGCCCGCTGCCGCCAGCCCAAGCCCTGCCAGGCGCCGGGCTGCGGGCTGGCCGCGCAGCAGCCACGCGGTCACCCACACGGCGTAGAATCCGACCATCAGCGCGCCGTACCACGTCGTCTGCGCGTGCCCCGCCAGAAGCTGCAACCCGGCCGCGACACCCAGCCAGCCGGCGTCGCGCGCCCGCCGGTTCACCACCACTAGATGCACCAGCCAGAAGATCCAGGGGATCCACGCCGCCGCATTCACTGTCGGAAACGAGCCAATCCGCGCCATCAAATAGCCGGACAGGGCATAAGCCAGCGCGCTCATGCTGCGGCCGAAGCGCGACACGCCCAACGCACCGGTGAACAGCCACATCCCCACCGCCGACCAGACGACATGCAGCATCGCCGCCAGACTCATCGCCTGCACGCCGGGCAAGATCAGCCACAACCAGTTCGGCGGATAGAACAGAGCCGTCTGATAGTTCGCCAGCAGCGGCGCGCCAGCGCCCACATACGGGTTCCAGGTCGGCAGGCGTCCAAGTTTGACCTGCGCAAAGGCAAAATCGCGCCACGGGTAGAATTGCAGCGCGGGCAGACCCCAGAACAAGGATTGCCCGCTCAACAGCCGGTGAAAGAGCGAGAGCAGCACCAGCGCCAGCAGGATAAACGGCAGCCAGGATGGAACGTCGCGCCTAGTCACGCTGCACCTCGTAGACCACGAAACGATCGGGACCGCTGCCATGAACCGAGATTTCGCGTAAGCCAGCCTGCCACCCGTCACCCGACGCGTCCGCGCGCTCCAGCGGGCCGGCCAGCACATAATCGACTTCGGCCAGCAGCGCCGCTCGCTCGTCGGGAGACAGGGTATCACGGAAAAACGCCGCCACGCGGCGCTCCTTCGTCTCCGCATCGACCGTTTCCGGGCCATGCCCGACATACGCGATCAGATCGGTGTGCACCGGCACGAGGTTACCAGTTTCGTGCCTGCTCAGGACAACTGCTCCTCTGAAAGCAACGGCATTCAAGGTCTGCAACGCCGCGATCTCATCCGCCGGACGGAAGATCGGGCGCTGTGGCGCCAGCACGCTCACCAGCCCGCCCAACCAGAGCAGGCCCGACGTCGGCAGCACCAACGCTAACAGGACGGCTTGCGCGAGCTTGCGGCGGCGAGGGGCCAGCCGTCGCAGCCCCATCGCAGCCAGTATACCAAGCGGCACAATGATCCCCTCGGCCAGCCGCCGCTGGACATTGACCGGCATATACACCAGCACGGGGGCCGCGACCACCCAACTCACCAGAAGAAGATGCCCGGCGTGCTGCGCGCCGCGCCGCCATGCCCAGGGGATCGCAGCCGCCGCCGGGATCGCCAGCCCAGCGTAGCCCAGCGCATAGTGCAGCGGGTGCGGTGAGGGCAGCCGGTTCTGAGCCGCCCACTGCGCGAGCACGTCGTTCGCCGCAAACACCCACGTGGAGTAAAGCAGCACCGGCAGCGGGACCAGCGCAGCAGTCGCCGCGCGCCAGAACAGATCCCACGGAAAGTGGCGGCGCTGCACCCACACAGCCAGGCCCCACACACCCAGCAGAACATAGACGACCGCGATGTAGAACGGGACGCACAGTCCGGTCACGACCCATGCGGCTCCGGCCAGAAGCGAGCGCCCCAGCCAGCTCCGCGCGGCACCGTCCAGCGCAGTCGCGTCCAACAGCGCCAGGAACCCGGTCAGCAGCGCAGCCCGCGCCAGGGCCAGGTGTGGCAGGCCGAACAGAATCAGGAACGAGTAGCCTTCGGGCACATACAGATCGAGCGGCAGCGAGCCGAAGACGGTTCCCCGCCCGGTCAGGCTCAGCAGCCAGCCCAGCCCGCCGCCCAGCGTCGCCAGTACCAGCGCCAGCCAGCGCACGGCAGGCGCGCGCACAAAAGCGGCCACAAAGCGGTAGATCACCAGGATCAGCGCGAAGCCAAACACCACCCGCGCCCCGTGATAGACCGCGATCAGCGTGCCCACCGCAACAGGCTTGCCACCCGCCAGCAGACGCGCCAGATGGCCGAGTAGAATGTAAGGCAGGAAGAACAGAGCGCCCCGGTGCGGCTCGCTGGTATAGCGGTTTACGAACAGCCAGCCGCCGCTCGCCCCGATTCGCATTTTAGCCAGATAGCTGTTGGCATCTTCCACGCCGAACAGCGCACCCGTAAAGCGCCAGTCGTCACCTTGAGCCAGCCACCCGACAACATACGGAACTGTTGTGGCGCACAAAATCAGCGCCGCGAAGACCACAACGCGGCGCCACTCGCGGGGAGAAATGCGCTCACCGGGCAGCACGTTTCGCCCCCCACAGCGCGAGTGGTGTCGATCGTACCGACCGAGGAGGCACGGCGCGTATATTCACATGCGCCGCCAAGGGAAGCACCACACCAAGCCCGATCTGCGCTGGTTCACCGGCGGATGAAGACGGTGACATCGCCGAATGTTTCCCGTGGGACATGCGCCGGCAGCGATTCGGTACAGCTTGCGCCAGCCGAGCCGCCGATCTTCGCCGCCAGCGAGCGCTCGCGCGGTCCCCAGAAGATATACGCAACATGGAATGGCAGGGCTGAGCCAAGCAGTGTTGTGCAGTCTTCTCCCCCGTACCAAGCCTCAACCTGATGCAGCCGTTCTTCAGCAGGCACCGTCTCATATTCGTGCCCGTAAACGACACGCTGCGAGGTATACGCCGGGATCCAGACACTGACGGTCGGCGCCGCCAGAACCACCGCGCTCTGCTCTCCGCGCTCGTCTAGCCAATGGAAAGCGTCCCAGTAACCGCTTTCGACCAGCAGCCCGTTTTCCAGCCCCTGCTCTGGACTGCTGACGACTCCAAAGAGGGGGATGGCGAGATTAAGGAAATTGCTGGGCAGCATAAACACCAGCAAGACGGCCAGCGCAGGCGCTCGCCAGCGCTTGGGCACGCGGAAGAACCAGTAATCTTCCAGCGAGCGCACGGCGAAAAACACCAGCGGGATGATCAGGCCGACCACCATCCGGCGCTGCAGGTTGAACGGCGCGTAGAGCAGTGCCACGTTCAGCACAAACCACAGCAGCATAAACTGATCGCCGTCGCGCTCGAAGCGCCGAATGGCGCGCGCCAGACCTGGCAGCGCGACGGCCAGCAGCAAACCATAGCCCACCAGGTACGCGTATGGAGCGGGCGAAGGAGTCTGGTTCTGCCGGTTGAACTCGGCCATGATGTCGTTGAACTGCAGCACCGCTCCGTAGTAGACGGCAAAGGGCAGCGCCGGGAGCCACAGCATCGACGACCAGCGCAACTCATGCGATGGGATCCGGCGCGTCAGGTACGCGCGCACCAGCAGGTACGCGATCAGCGCCGCGCCGATCGGGATCAACGCGAACGGCTGGATGAGCGCCAGCACCATCGAGAGCAACATAATTTGCAGCCCGCCGTTATCCACACCCGGCTCAGCGGTGAACCCTCGCCTGAAAACCACCAGGTAGGTCGCGGCGATCAGCGCCAGGCAGGCAATGCTGAGGGGGAAATGCGGATTGGTGAACGCGGCGAAGAAAGGAAACGCTTCGGGCGTGTTCAGGTCGATCGCGATCTTGTCCGGGTCGAGGACCAGGAGCAGCCAGCCAAGGCCCGAGCCCACCGCCGCCAGGAGAAAGAACAACCGGCGCGGGCGCAGGCGAACCCACACTGTCGCGCCGAACTGGTACAGCGCGAAAAACATAAACAGACTGGTTGCCACGCGCGCCAGATGAAAAACGAGCAGGCTCGACAGCCCGGTAAGCCGGGCAGCATGGCCGAGCAGCAGGTAGAAGACATGAAACCCGGCGCCATTATGCGCCTGCGGGGTGTGACGCAGCTCGAACAACCACGCGCCCTGCCGCCCTTGTTCGATCTTCGACAGATAGGTCGCCCCGTCCTTCGGGTTCGACAGCATCCCCATGAACTGCCAGTTGTCTTCCACCTGGTTCCGCGCCAGCGCCCAGGCAAACGGAGCAAGCGTCAGCGCCACCAACAGGCCGCTGATGATGATCACCCAGCGCCATTCTGCCGCCGAGATATCGACCCTGCGGAGCGTCTGCATCAGAGCGTTCTCACCCCACGCGCTGCAAGCCCGAGGCGAATTGTCGCGAGAATCTGGCGTGTAGTATAATGCGCCCTGCCAGTCTGCGCCTTATTCCACGTTAATCATAGGTTCATTGTACATCGACCTGCGGGCTGCGCCAGTTCGGAGAAACGGATGAATCCATCCCACACTCTCTATCGCATCCAGAGGATTGACAGCCAGCTCGACAGCCACCGCCGCCGCGTGCGCGAGATCGATGCCGAGCTGGAAAGCGACCAGGTGCTCCAGCAAGCCAGGGCACAGCAACGCTCACTGGAAGAGGCGCTGCGCCCGCAGGAAGCCCGCGCCGCCGACCTCAACCTGGAGATGCAGAGCGTGGCCGCGCAGCGCACGCAGTTCTCCAACCAGCTTTACGGCGGCTCCGTCAGCAACCCAAAAGAATTGCAGGACATCGAACACAAGATTGAGGAGCTACAACGCCGCCACAGCGACCTGGAAAACGCCCTCCTGGAAACCATGATCACGGTTGAGGATCTGCAGGAGCGGTTGCACGCCGCGTCCGAGGCGCTGGCGCAGATCGAGGCAGAGCGGGCATCACAGCACGGCGCGCTGCTGGAAGAGCGCCAGCAACTCCGGCTTGAGATCCGCCGGCTCAAGGCACAACGCGAGCAGATCGCCGCCGAGGTGGACGGCGACACGCTCGCGCTGTACGAGGACCTGCGCCGCAAGAAACAAGGGTACGCAGTCTCCGTCTTGGAAGGCGACCGGTGCAAGCGCTGCGCCGTCAGCCAGACGGAAGTGATTGTGCAGCAGGTCCGCCAGGGCAACGAAATTGTCTTCTGTTCCAACTGCGGACGTATTCTGATAGCCCGATAGATCGAGGAAGCTGCCATGAGCGTTGAGCCGCTGTCGTTCGTTTTGGGCATCCTGGTCGTTGCCGCGTTGGTGGGGCTGGCCTGGGCGGCGCGCGCGCGCCTGCGCCGCATTCAGGCCGCAACCGGCTCGCAGATCGAAGGCACGCGCCAGTTCATCGGGCGCAGCGCGCAGGCACGCTATGCCCGCGACATTGCGCATGTTGCCCAGAGCTATCATCTGGGCGGCGAGCACGTGCCCCTGTCCGAGATCCTGGTTGAACCGCAGCTTCTGCCCGGCCCGCAGCCGCTTTCGGTCCCCGAGCCGAGCACCGCCCCGGCGACCAGCGTCTTTGACGTGATCCCCGTCTTTCACGACCTGCCCTACAGCTACGCGCCCTATAACCTCGAAACCTTTCCGCTAACCGATCTCGACGCGGGCGACCGGCAGATCGCTATTCTCGGAATCAGCGGCGCCGGGAAAAGCACGGCGCTCGCGGCGCTGGCCCTGCTGGCGCTGGGCGAGCTGAAATTCGAGACCCTCGAAGCGCTGACCGACCAGGCGATCTACGAAGAAGAGCAGTATCTCTCGGCAGGTGAGCGCACCGAGCGCATGCGCGAGCGCGAGCGCATCGAGGCGCGGGCGCTTGAGAAGCTGCACGATGTACGCAAAAAAGAGCGCGAGCAGCTTAGCGCGGCGCAGCCGGACCGCTTGCCGCCGCTGAAGATCCCCGGCCTGATCCCAATTCTCGTCCACCTGCGCGACCTGGATCTTACCCCTGGCCGCTACGGCAAGGGCGGTGTTGACCCGGCCGAGCCGCTCGTCGAAGCCGTCCAGCGTCAGGTCAGCGCGGTGACCGCGCAGGTGGTGGGCGGCGTGATCTACCCGGCGCTGGAAACAGGGCGTGCGCTGGTTCTGCTCGATGGCTATGACGAACTGGCACCGGACGAGCGAGAAGCCTGTTTCCCGTGGCTGCAAAGCCTGCGCCAGATGTACGGTCACAACCTGATGGTCATCGCCGGGCCGGTCACCGGCCATGATGCTCTGGTTGAGCTTGGTTTCACACCGACCTACATCCGCGCCTGGAAGGACGACGACTACCGCACGCTGGTCCGGTCCTGGGACGAAGCCTGGGAGCGTCACATGCGGCGCAAAGCTCCCCAGGCCGACGGCCAGCCGCTGCGCCACTTGATGATCGACAACCGGGGCCGCACGCCGCTTGATGTCACGCTCAAGATCTGGGCCGGGCTGGCGGGCGACGCGCAGCGCCCCGGCCGGCCGGGCTGGTACGATGCGTTCATCAGCCGCACGCTGGGCGCCTCCGATCAGCGTGCCGCGCTGGCCGCGTTGGCCGCCCACGCCCTCGACCACAGCTTCATCTTCGACCGCAGCGGGGCGGCTCAGGCACTGGGCGGAGCTTCTGCGCCGGTCAAGGTCGACGATCTGCTGGACGCGCTCGTCAGGCACCGCCTTGCGCGCCGCCACCCAGGGGAACGGTTCAGCTTCACCCATGCGCAGATCGCCAGCTTCCTGGCGAGCGAATTCATCGTCACGCGCAGCTCCGACGAAGCTGCTGCCTATGCGCTCGAACCCGCCTGGACCGACGCGTTGGGCTTCGCCGCCGCGCAGCTCAACATGCTGCCGGTGGTTTACCGCCGGCTGAGTGCGACGCCCGACCTGCTCTTCAGCCCGCTGTTCGAGCTGGTGCGCTGGCTGCCGGACGCACCTCCGGATGCGCCCTGGCGCGGAGACCTGTTCAAGCGACTGTCTGCCGCGCTGGTAGCCCCCGAGCAGTATCCGCTGCTGCGCGAACGGGCGATGGCCGCGCTGATCGCCTCGCGCGACCGCAACGTATTGTTCATCTTTCGCCAGGCGCTGCGCAGCACCGACCCGCACGTCCGCCAGTTGGCATGCGTCGGGCTGGGGGCACTGGGCGACTCGGAAGCTCTGCGCGATCTGGCGCCGATGCTGTCAGACTCGCACCGCAACGTGCAGCTTGCTGCCGGGCTGGCTCTGGGCGCGATCGGCACCGAACGCGCGCTGGAGATCATGGTGCAGGGGTTGCTGGAAGGGACGGATGAACTGCGCCGTGCGGTAGCCGAGGCGCTAGCTGCTATTCCACAAGGCGGCCACGAGATTCTGCGCGACGGCATCCTGGCGGACGACATCATGATCCGGCGGGCGACGGTGTACGGCCTGAGCCGGATCAAGGCGTCGTGGGCGCTGGTGGCGCTCTACCGCGCCATGATGGAAGACGAGCAGTGGTACGTGCGCACCGCGGCAGAAGAAGCCTTTATGGCCGCGCGCACACCCGAACACGATGGGCCGCACGCCCACCCCGAAGCCGATTCGCTCCCCTGGTTGATTCAGTGGGCGGCGGAACGCGGCGAGGGCGTCCCCAACGGCAGAAACGCGCGCCAGGTGTTGATCCGCGCGCTGCAAGAAGGGCGCCAGTTTGATAAAGTGATGGCTGCCGCCACATTGGGCCGGATGGGGCATATCCAGGCGCTCAAACCGCTCTACGCGGCGCTGCGCGATCGCAGCCCTGAAGTCAGGGCGGCAGCCTTTGGCGCGCTGGCCGAGATCCAGTTGCGCATCGGCCGTCCGCTGCCCAGCGCAACATAAGCGCCGTCTGACGAAAGCAAACGCGGCCCAGGGCGTGTCATTTCCCTGGGCCGCGCTGTGTGAGCCGACGGACCGTTCAGTCAGACGGCGCCGGTACGGGGGTCGCGAGCGCCTCGATCAGCACCCCAGGCAGAATCTCTTCGTCCGGCGCGCAGCGGACAAAGTCGCGAATACTGGTGTGATAGATGGCCTGGCGCTCGCCCTGGCGCAGCACGACGCGATAGCCGGGCGTTTCCTGGGCCGGGTACGGACCGGCGCCCTTGGGACATCCAAGACTTGCGTCGGGCCAGATGACCGATACCAATCCTACTACCTCGATGCCGTCCTCGTCTGCCACCCCCTGCTCCGACCAATCGCGCTGCACCAGATCGACCATCGCCTGGGCAATTGGATCGGGCGCGAGCGGCTCGCCGCGCAGCCCGGCCGCCAGTCCACCCGGCGGGCAGCGCACCAGCGCCCCGCCCCCGGTGTGATAGGCCACCGCTGCCCGCGCTCCCGCCAGCAGAATCCGGTATCCGTCCGCGCCGCCCTCAATCTCGCCCGGCGACCCGGCTGGCTCCGTGCAGCCAAGAGACGCATCGGGCCAGCGGAAGCGCTCCAGGCTGAGGACGCGTACCTCGCGGCGGGTCACTGCACCGGATGCTACCCAGTCATCGACGGCCTGCTGCAGCGCCGCACGCAGATCGTCCGGCAGTCCGGGCGCGGCAACGGGCGTCTGCGCCGGGGAAAAGCTCCTTGCCGCGGGCAGATCGGTCGGCGTGGGGATCGGCGAAGTGGGTGTCAAGGTGGGCGGAGCGGTCGGTGGAACCAGGGTGCGCGTGGGGGGTGGCGCCTCGCTCGCGGAATCAGCGCCGCAGGCCGCCAGACTCCAGGCAAGCAACAGCCCTGCGGCTGTGATCAGGAAGGCGCGAAGTGACTTGCCGCCGATCACCATCCCTGCCCGCCCTTCAACTGCCGGGGAAGTCCGGCTAGTACCACGCCGCGAGGTGACTCTCAATCCACGCCGGCGACACACCCTGAACGCTGACAATCTTGTTGGGTTGGTCGCGCCCGGCCACAATCTCAATCTGCGCTGCATCAACCTCAAGGACCTCGGCCAGAACGGCAATCAACTGCGCGTCTGCGCGGCCATCCGTTGGCTCCTCGGTCAGCCGCACGCGCAGAGCGCCGTCATCCTGCAGGCCGACGATCTCGACCTGCTCGGCCCGCGTCACCACCCGGACGGTAAAAGCGGCTCCGTGCCGGGCGTCTGTGATCTTGAACTCGCGTGGCAAGTTCGGCTCTCCCTTCTGGCGCCCATCAGGCGGCCCTGCGCGCTTACTGGAAGAACGAGATCAGCATCTGCCCCAGCACACGCAGCAGCACAAAGGCAATGATCGGGCTGAAATCGAGGCCGGCTGCCGGTGGCAACAGGTTGCGGATCGGCCCCAGCACCGGTTCCGTGAGATCATACAACACGCGCGCCAGCGGGCTATCCGGGTCCATCCGCACCCAGCTCATCAGCACCCGGGCCAGGATCACAAAGGAATAGAGCTGAATGAACAAGCTAATGAGCGCGGCGATTTCCAAGGGACTGTCTCCTCAATATGCACTGTGTCCTGCGTTCGATCGGTACCAGTGGTGCGCGTTACTGGCGCGCGCCGAAAATCGCGCGCCCAATCCGGACCAAGGTCGCACCTTCTTCGATGGCAACCGGATAATCATCCGTCATCCCCATGCTCAGCTCATCCCACGCCGCCGCCGGGAACGTCTCGCGCAGCGCGTCGCGCAGAGAACGCAGCGCTGCAAAGACCGGTCGTGCGGCTTCCGGATCGTCCACGATCGGCGCCATCGTCATCAACCCGCGCACCCGCAGATTCGGCAGCGCCAGAATCGCCTCAACCTCGCGCCAGATCGCGGCCCGCTGCGCCGGGCGATTTTCCCATTGATACGCATCCCAACCCTCTTTGGTGGCTTCGCCCGACACGTTGAACTGGAGCAGAACGTCGAGCGCGCGCCCCTGCTCGGCCAGGGCGCGATCGAGGCGCTCGGCCAGGCGCAGGCTGTCGAGCGAGTGCAGCAGTGCGTATCCGCGCGTGACGAGGCGCGCTTTGCGGCGTTGGACATGCCCGATCATATGCCAGCGGATCGGCTCCGGGGACAGCGCCGCGACTGCATCCATCTTTGGACGGGCCTCTTCAGGCCGGTTCTCGCCGAAATCGTGAACGCCAGCGGCGATCGCTTCCACGATCCGCTCGGGGGGATGCGTCTTGCTGACCGCGACAAGCGTCACCGACTCGGGCGCCCGCCCGGCACGCTGGCAGGCACGGGCAATCTCGGCGCGCACTTCTGCGACACGCTCCGCCAGACTGCTTTCGACGAACTCCATCCGCCGTCACTCCGCCAGCGCAATCACCGCGCCAAACCGGCCCGTCCGGCCACGCTCGGCCCGGTGAGAGTAGAACTCATCCGTGCGCGTTGCCGTGCAGATGCCCGCCACTTCGATCTGGCCCACACCCACCCGCTCCAGCGCAAGCCGATTCGCCAGCCACAAATCTAGATAGGTGCTGCCATCATCCGCGCGCCGGATCAGCCCATCCACAACGCCAAACGCCTTCCGCACGGCGGCTACCACTTCTTCACCGACCTGGTAGCGATCCGGCCCGATGCTCGGCCCGATCCCCGCCTGAATGTCGCCTGGGTGACAGCCGAACGCGGCGCACATGGCGCGCACCGCGCTCCCGGCAGCGTCGCGAACAGCGCCGCGCCACCCCGCATGCACGATCCCGGCAACGTGCCGCACCGGGTCGTAGAGCAGAATCGGCGAGCAGTCGGCGAAGCGCATTGTCAGGGGCAGCCGCGGCTGATCGGTGATCATGCCATCCGCGCGTGCCAGCCAGCGCCGCTGGGGGACGCGCCCGCGCACGACCACCGTGTCGGCGCTGTGCACCTGCCAGACGGTGCAGGCACGCTCGCCATCAAGGCCCAGCGCCGCGTAGACACGCCGGTGATTCTCGCGCACAACAGCCGGATCATCCCCGACTGTGCCACCCAGATTCAGCGAGGCCCACGGTTCTGCGCTCGCCCCGCCCAACCGGGTGAACACCCCGTGGATCAGGCGCTGTTCATCGGCCCACTGGTCAAACTGATAGTAGGCCGGGCCCGCTCCGTTGATTCGCTGCACTGCGCTTCCTCGACTGGTCTGCTCAACAGCAGATGATTATAGCGCAAATCCCCCTTGCGTCGACCGCGGCTGACGCGGGCGGAATTGTGCCGTTGGTACCAAGCCGGTACAATAGAAGCCATGCCGAACTTAATCGACAAGCTCAACGTGCTGGTGCAGTCACGCCTGCCCAGAAGGACATCGCGCCGCGATCGTCGCCCGCCGCTCGGCCGCAAAGCCGATCGCGAGCTGGCACGGCTGCGCAAGCAGGTCGAGGAGGCGCTGGCCGACGATGACCGCGCCGAAGCCGAACTCGCCGCGCTCGACCGCGAAATCCGCGACTGGAACGCGCAGGCCGATGCCGCCCTCGCCGCCGGCCAGGAAGCAGCCGCGCGCCACGCCATCCGCCAGATGAAGCTGGCCGAACAGCGCCGGACCATCGCGGCAGCCGAGCTAGACGCCCGCCGCCGCGCGACGGCAGAGTTGATCCGGCACGTCAACGTTTACGAAGCGGCACTCGCTCAAGCCCGCCGACAGCCAGGCGAAGTCCCCACCCCAAGCGCGGAACCCGAACAGTCAATTTCCCCCAGCAGCAACAGGGTGGTGCCGGAGGCTACCCCGCCAGCACCGCTTGACGAGCGCGCCGTCGATGACGACCTCGCCCGGCGTCGTGCCCGGTTGAGCCAGTGACTTCCCAGCCGATCGCTCAATTCGACCTGCGCCGCTTGCGGGTGTGGGCGCAGGGGTTCGCCG
>Ga0226835_1001295_pt1 | contig 14370 bp, 11 predicted proteins | sample LAC_MetaG_1_FD_163627 | JGI IMG/M metagenome (GOLD analysis project Ga0226835, IMG submission 163627) | Anaerobic ammonium oxidizing microbial communities from anammox membrane bioreactor (MBR) in UC Berkley, California, United States -... | ecosystem: Engineered > Bioreactor > Anaerobic >...
CGCCTCGGAGATCACCGTCGGCGAACTCCGCTCTGGACGGGTGCGCGTCTCGGTCGCCGTCCCCGACAACGCCGACCTCGGCACCTACAAGCTCACCGTCGGCATCCCGACGTGGTCCAGGACCTCCGGTGGCCTCGGCCCGAGCTTCGACTGGACCACCAAGATCGAGATCGTCGAGGAGATCAAGCCCAAGCCGACCGGTTCCAAGCCTGGCTCCGGCGACGGCAAGTCCGGCCCCGGCGACGGGGGGCTCGTCGCACTCATCTGGAAGAGCGAGACCGACGACGGCGTCGACGACTGGAGCCCCGCGACGGTCGGTGAGGTCGAGATGGTCTCTGGCAAGGCCCTCGCCGACCAGCGCCCCGAATATGCCGAACTGGCCAAGGTCGAAGCGGAGATCCCCACCATCGTCCTCAACCGCACCTACTCACCCCTCAAGGCCTACGTGCAGGCCCGCGCTGCCGAACTCACCGACGAGGGCAAGGAGCAGGCTCGCGAGCGCTACGCCGTCGGTGTCGGGGTCGCTCTTCTCGTGCTCGACCAAGACGCCCGCGAGGCCAAGCGGGCCGGCCAGCCTCTCGACGAGGCCGCTCTCGATGCTGGCCGTCAGGCCGCAGCGCGTGCCGTGCTCAGCGTTATGCCCGCCTACGACCGTCTCGCCAAGGAACTGGAGGACTGACCCTCGGGGCCCTGGGGGCAGGTTGTCGTGGGGCGATCGAGTCGGTAATCCCCTCGGCAATCCACCTCGTGTCACGAGGCCGGATTCGAGGGCACGCGCCGGACCGGGCACCGCACCTGACCTGCTACGACAGCACTCGACATCACCAGACGGACCCGTCGGGAACGCCTACGGATCAGAAGGTTGGGGGTTCGAATCCCTCCGAGCGCGCTTCTTCGATGCCGCGGGACGGCGGGTGTCGCGAGGTATCCCGGGGTCAGGGCAGGGGTAGGGACACCTCCGACTCGGCGGCGGCGAGGACGTCGGCGTAGGACCAGGGGACGGTCTTCATCGTTCCCCCCGCGAACATCAGGGTCTGGTCGGCGTAGTGCGGCGACGCGGGGTCCTCGCTCTGGCCCAACGGCCGGACGCTGCGGGTGACCACCGGGCCGTCGGGCCCCATCTCGGTCACCATCATGAACGACGACCCCTGCCGGACCGTGTTGACGCCGGTCCGCTTCGACGTCGAGGACGTCGACCCCTGCCAGATGGTCTGCACCTCGGAGTTGCCGGCCCCCAGCGGGACCTCGGCCGAGCCCCTGACCATCCGGTTGATGGTGGACCACGGCACCTCGAGGGAGTGGTAGGTCGTCTGCATGTGGTCGATGGCGGCGCCGAAGGCGTTGGACAGCTGCTTGAGCTCGCCGTCGGTGGCCAGGTTCGGGTCGGCCACGAGGTCGCGCCCGCCCTCGCGGATGTCGAGCAGGGCGTCGGTCTCGATCCGAGCGTTCACCTGGCGCACCAGCTCCAGGAACAGAGGGAACCCGGTGGCATCGGCGTCGGCCACCCGGTCCCAGCCCCGGAGCACGGCCAGCCCGGCCGCGAGGGCGGACGGGTCGTTCCCCCCGGGCTGCTGGGCGACGGCCCGCTCGAGCAGGGGCAGCACCCAGTCGGCCAGCAGCACGTGCGAGTCGAAGGCGATCGCCTGGGCGGTGGTGATCGTGTGGTTGGTGGTGTCCTCGATCAGGTCGGCGACCCGTTGGGGGCGTACCGCCATGTGGTCGAGGATGACCGGCCCGTCCCTGCGGCCGCTCAGCACGTAGTCGGGGTAGTCCTTCGGGTCGATGCCCCACGCTCCGCCGTCCACCCGGTAGTGGGGCGCGTTGGAGCCGGAGAAGTAGCCGAGGTCGGGTTCGGTCGCGGTGGGCAGCTCCGAGAGCCGGTGCACACCGGGGTAGCGGTCCTCGTCTCCGTCGGCGGGGATGGGCTTGCTCGGGTCGACACCGGGCGGGCGGATCGACGGTCGCGCCCCCACCCCGTAGTAGATGCGCCCCGAGCTGTCCCCGGCGAAGTACTGCGTGCCGTCGACCTGCTGGTGGGCGATGGCGTCGGCGAACTCGTCGACGTCGCCGGCCAGGTTGATGCGCAGGATCTGGTCGACGGTGCCGATCTGGCCCTCCATCGACAGGCCTGCCGCGTAGACCTTCCCCGTGCTGGTGTCGTTGTCGGACCAGAACACGGGCCCGAACGCCGAGTGCCTCACCTCGTAGTCGGGAAGCGAGGGCAGGATCGGCTCCTGGTACACGTCGAAGGGCACGCAGGACCCCTCGTACATGTAGCCCTTGCCTTTGTCACAGGTGGTCAGCTCGAAGACGTCGCCGCGGTCCTGGCTGGTGGAGGTCTGCGACCAGGCGAGGGTGCGGTTGTGGCCCATCACCACCCCGGGCATGCCGAGGAGGCCGGCGCCGTACACCTCGTTCTCGGGCGTGGAGACGTGCTTCTCCCACCACTGGTTGGTCCCGTACCACGGCACGTGCGGGTCGGCGGCCAGGATCACGTTGCCCGAGGCGGTGCGCGACCCGTCGAGCACCCAGCCGTTGCTGGCGCAGCCCTGCGGCCCGCAGCCGGGCCTCCCGAGCAGGTCGTACTTGGACTGGGTGAACTGGCGGCCCATCATGGCGTAGTAGCCGACCGAGACGACGTCGACCGGGCTGACGGTGAACGCCCACGGGACGCCGTGACCCGGGTGGGCCTCCGCCCAGTCGTTCACCCCCTTGACGAAGTTCTCGACGTACGAGCGGGTGCGCGACGGGAGGGTGGAGTAGCGATCGGCGACGGTCCGCTCGATGAGCAGGGTGCGGGCCACCTTGTCGGAGTCGCGGTTGGGCGCGGTGTCGCCCACCCGCTCGGAGAGCCGGCCCGTCACCTGCGAGTAGAGGCGCAGCATGGCCTCGTAGTGGTCCTCGGCCTGAGCCCAGCCCTCGCCGTAGGCCACACCCTCCTCGGTGGCCGAGTAGATGTGCGGAACCCCCCAGTGGTCGCGCACGATGGTCACCTGACCCCCGGCGTAGGGATTGCAGGCCGCCAACCCCATCAGGGCCACGACCACGATCGCCACCGTCCACCTGCGCATGGCTCCTCCTGGGGTCTGCGCTCCAGTTCGCGCCGGACGCGAGTCAACGTAAGATCTCGGCCGTCGATCGCCAAGGCTCCTCGCGGCTTCTTCGCGCGGGGCTAACGCCCCCCTATCACCGGGTGATGAAGCTGGGGCCAGGCGCCGGACCGGAGCGGGTCGCTCCGGGGTCGCGCCGGAAGGGAGCGACGATGGCGGCCGGAGCCGAGGCAGTAGGTGGTTTCCCAGGTGGCGCGGCGGGCGTCGAGGCGGGATCGATCCCGGTCGAGGCCTGCCGGCACCCGCGGCTCCTGGCCCGCCTGCGGGCCGAGCGGGAGGCCGCGGCCGACGCCATGATCGAGGCGATCCGCCGTCAGGTGCCGCTCTACGCGGCCCTGCCCGAGGAGTCGCTCGACGACACCCGCAGCATCGGCCTGCTGGGCTATCTCGCGGTGTTGGGGCTGTGGGAGCAGGGCCGCCTGGCCCGACCCGACGAGATGGCGAACTTCCGTGCCATGGCCGCCGACCGGGCCCGGCGTGCTCGGCCCCTGCCGGCCGTCCTGCGCTCCTACCGCGTGGGGGCCGTCGCCTGCTTCGACTTCATCGCGACGGCCGGCGAGGAGGTCCTCGACGCCCGCGACCTCCGGTCGGTGGTCGCCACGGTGTTCGGCTTCGTGGACCAGGTCTGCGAGGTGGTCACCGAGGTGTACCTGGAGACGGCCCGCCTCGTGGAGGACCACGCCGAGCGGGCGACCCGCGTCCTGCTGGACGACCTCGTCACGGGGCGTTTCGTGTCGGGGGCGTCGCTGGTCGAGCAGGCCGCGGCCTGCGGGGTGGAGTTCCCCGAACGCCCGGCCGTCGCGGTGATCGCCGACGGGTCGGGGGGAGCGCCCACGCCCTCGCCGCCGCCGGACCCGACGGGCCTGCCCGCCCTCGTGACGCGCGGCCACACGGTGAGGATCGTCGCCGAGGAGGAGCGCTCCGCCCTGGCCGACGAGCTCCGCCGGGCGGGTTGCCGGGCGGTGCTGGTCGACGCCGGTGAGCTCGTCGCGGTGCCGCCCGCCTACCGACTCGCCGTCGCGCTGCTCGACGTCGGGGGCGTTCCCGACGTGTTGGACGACGCCGACGCCCGCGTCGCCGGGTCCCTGCTGGGCCTGCGGCCGGCGCTCGCCGACGCCGACGTGGCCGCGGTGCTCGGGCCATTGGCCGGACCGGACGAGCGTCACCTGGGCGAGGCTCTCCTCACCCTCTTCGACACGGGCAACGCGGTGTCGGCCGCCCGCCGGCTCGACCTGCACCCCCAGAGCCTGCGCCACCGGCTCCGGCGTGCACGCTCGCTCACCGACCGCGACTTGACCGCGGGCTGGGACCGCTTCGCGGTCGAATCGGCGCTGAGGGTCCAGGCTTCGGGGCGGAGCCGACCCGCGGGTACGGGCGAGGAGCAACCGCGACCGGCGACACCGGACTGACGCGCGGCGCCGCCGGCGAGGCGAGCGCGAAGCCCTCATCGTGGCTTGACACGGGCCTGACAAGTCTCGTTCAGGATGCACCTCGTGCGAACCAGGGTCCTTCTAGTGGTCGCGGCGGCCGTCGCCGTGGTGGCGGTCACCGCGTGTTCCCACCCCCCGGCGGCGTCGCCGAGCTCGCCGTCGTCGACCGGGTCCACGTCACCGCCGACCGGCGGTCCGCCCGCGATCGCGATCGCGCCGTCGGGCCCGCCGACCCGGGCCGGTGTCCCGGTGCGCGTCACCGTCACCGGCTTCCCCGCCGAGCGGGTCGAGCTCCGCGTCGACCGCCGCGACGGGCCCCCGCTCGGCACCGACTCCTCCGAGCCGTACGACTTCACGGTCCCGCGCGAGTACCTCGGCGCCGGGTCGCACACGCTTGTCGCGCAGGCCCGCGGTCCCGGCGGCGCCCGCCACGACGTCGCCGAGCTCACGATGCCCGCGTCGCTGCCCGGCTGCCACACCGTCACCTACACACCGCCCACCGCGCCCAACCCGTACCTCGCCAACCTCTGCGTCCCCGCGTCGCCGCGCGACGTCGGCATCGTGCTCGTCCACGGCGGCGGCGGGACGCGTGGCTCGCGTGCCGGGGAGGACGCGTGGTCGCGGCGCTACCTCGAGGCGGGCTACGTCACCCTGTCGATCGACTACTTCCTCTTCGACGACACCACGCCGGCGCCCGTGTACCCCGAGCCCGAGCGCGACGTGAAGAGCGCGATCCAGTACCTGCGGCGTAACGCGTCCAACGTCGGGATCGACCCCGATCGCATCGTCGTCCAGGGCAGCTCCGCGGGGGCGCGCCTGAGCGCGGAGATGCTGGTGAGCCCCGACGACCCCTACTTCGACGGCCCGGAGCGCTGGCCCGGCGTCTCCGACCGGGTGGACGGCCTGATCGCGTTCTACGGCCCCTACGACGGCGCGCAGGCCGAGGCGCGCCGGTACTACGGCGGAGGCCGCCGCAGCCCCGACCCGGCGGTCCAGGACCGGCGGGCCCGGGCGAACTCGGTGGCGAACGCCGCCGACGCCAGCGGCCCCGCGCTGCTGTTCCAGGGCGATCAGGACGAGCGGGTGCCGGTCGGGCAGATGACCGCCTTCGCCGACGCGCTCCGCGCGGCCGGCCAGGACGTGGAGGCCCACGTCGTGGCCGGTGGCGGCCACGGCTACGACAACCCGAGGAGTGGGCTCACCCCACTCGGGGAGCAGTCGGCCCGCCAGGCCCTGGCCTGGCTCGCCGCCCACTTCCCGTCCTGAAGCCCGGACCGGGCCGGTCCGTCGGGCGCGGCCCCGGCGCGGCCGGGGAGCGGGCCGGCGGCTGGGGGGCTACCGCCCGACGACGAGCCTCGCCCCGTCAGTGCGCGGGCCGGTAGCGGTGGATGGGGAACGGGTAGCCGAGCACGACGCAGTAGACGAAGAGGAGCAGCACCGGCAGCAGGATCCCGATCGCGCCGAGGACCGTGGCGATCCGCGCCTGGGCGCGCTCCGGGTCGGGGATCGTGCCTCTCAAGGCGATACGTCCGCACGCGACGGCCGCGATCGACGCGACGACGCCGGGGACGGGCAGGAACCCGGCGAGGCTCAGCCCGAACGCGAGGCCGGCGAGCGAGGAGTGACGGTTCGAGGTCTCGTCCATGGGAGCAGCATGCCCGCGGTCGGCGGCTCCGGTCGTCGCCCGCCGGGCGGAACTTCACCTCCTCCGAAGTGATGATCCCGGTCGGGCCGCCGTCCGCCCGGTTCAGGTGCCCGTTTGAGGAGTCGGGGCGTGCTCGCCGGCGATCCCGAGGTCGTACGCGGCGATCGCCGCCTGAACCCGGTCGCGCACCGCCAGCTTCATCAGCACGTGCGCGACGTGGGTCTTCACCGTCGACTCGCCCACGACCAGGTGGGCGGCGATCTCGGCGTTGCTCAAACCCTGCGCCAGGAGCCCGAGCACGTCGCGCTCGCGGGCCGTCAACGACTCGAACCGGTCCCGGAGCTCGGCTGAGGCCTGACGCCGACCGGTGAACTCCGAGATCAGACGTCTCGTCACCGATGGCGCGAGCAGCGCGTCGCCGGCCGCGACCACCCGCACGGCCCGGGCCAGCTCGTCGCGGGTGGCGTCCTTGAGGAGGAATCCGCTGGCCCCGGCGTGCAGGGCGTCGTAGACGTACTCGTCGAGGTCGAACGTGGTGAGGATGAGCACCTGCGGTGGGTCCCGGTCCTGTCCGACGATCTCACGGGTGGCGGCGATGCCGTCGAGGCGCGGCATGCGGACGTCCATCACCACCACGTGGGGCCGGAGGGATCGCGACAGCGCGACCGCGGCGGCACCGTCGGCGGCGTCGCCCACCACCTCGATGTCGGCGTAGCTGTCCAGGATGGTGCGGAACGCGTCGCGGACGATCGGTTGGTCGTCGACGACCAGCACCCGGATCGTCATCGGCCCGCGGTCGGGAACGCCGCGCGCACCCGGAACATCCCCTCCCCATCCGGCTCGGCGGAGATCGTTCCGCCGGCCAACGCGACCCGCTCGCGCAGGCCCACCAGGCCGGCGCCGGGAGCGACCTCCCGTGGGCGCCGGCGGTCTACCGCGCTCTCGACCTCGACGGTAACCCCGTCGTCGCGCCGTTCGATCCGGACCCGGGCTCGCCGGTCCGCCGCGTGCTTCACCACATTGGTGAGCGCCTCCTGGACCACCCGGTACGCCGCGGTGTCGACGGCCGCATCGAGCGCAACCGGGGAGCCGTAGGCGACGAGGTCGATCTCGAACCCCTTGGCGCGCAGTCCGTCGACGAGCTGATCGACACCGGCGAGGCACGGCAACGGGGTGGTCGGGGCGCGGTCACCGGGCCCGTCGCCGTCGCCGTCGCGCAGGGCGCCGATCACGTGGCGGAGCTCGGCGAGCGCGTCGCGTCCCGCCCCGGCGATGGACTCGAGCGGCGCGACGCCGCTCCCGTCCGCCGGCGAGGCGGCAGCGGCTTCGGCCTGCACGACGGCCAGGGTGATGTGGTGGGCCACCACGTCGTGCAGGTCGCGGGCCACCCGCAGCCGCTCGGCACGCCGCGCGTCGTGGAGCTCCTGGCGGCGCTGGGCCTCGAGCAGCTCGGCGTGGGCCCGCAGCTGTCCGATCAGCTCCCTCCGGGTGCGCAGGTACGCGCCGGCCAGCGGGGCCGCCACCACGACGAAGGTCGTCGTCCACCAGTCGAGCCCGCTCGAGTCGCCGGCCGCGGCCGTTCCGGCCACGGCGGCCGCGAGGGTGACGGCCAGCACCGCCGTCCGGGTGCGCCGTGCTGTCCACTCGAACACCGCGGCCAGCGCCACCATCGGCACGAACGGCAGCAGCGGGTCGGGCCAGTCGGCCGATCCGTAGACGACGGCCAGGGCACCGACCACGAACCAGACCGGGACCGGACGGCGCCGCCGCCAGAGCAGCACGACTCCGCCCGCGACCTGCACGCCCACCGCGGCAAGGGTGAGGTCCGGTTCGCCGCGGTCGGCACCCACGAACGCCGCCGTCGTGATCGACAGCGACGACGTGACCACGGCGACCACGACGTCGGCTCGGCCGATCCCCGACCCGATCCCTGCCGGACCCGGGCGTTCCACCCCCCAAGGCTACGGCAGGCGGGCGGCGGGGTCATCCGCCGAAAGGATGAGGCGGGGCCGAGAACCCGCCGCGCCGCGGGCCGGGACCGGCCGGCCGTCAGGTGCTTGACACGAGGGCGGCCGGGGCGTAGACACCCGGCCACCACCTCGGCGCGAAACGGGCGCAAACGACCGGGCGGGGTTCCTCTCGGAACCGGCCCGCCGGGGTGGCAGAGCCGCGATCCGGGCCGGGGGGGTCCGGAGAAGGAGACCCGAGCCATGCCGGTCCGCCGTTCGACCTTCGCCCGCTCGTTCCGTCGACTCACCGCCGCGACGGCCGCGGCCCTGATGGCCGTCGCCTCCCTGACCGTTGTCACCGCCGCGCCGGCCGCGGCCGCGGCCAAGGACCCGGTGGTCATCGCCACCGGCATGACGGCCGGGCCGATCTTCGAGCCGGCCTACTGGCCGCTGCGCGACCGGCTCCGCGCCGCCGGCTACACCGTCGACATCTTCACGATGCCCGACTACGGCATGGGCGACATCCACGCCAACGCGGCGAACCTCGCCGCCTTCGTCGACGGGGTGCGGGCCCGCACCGGCGCCGCCAAAGTCGACCTCATCGGCCACTCCATGGGCGGCCTCGTCAGCCGCGACTATGTGAAGAACCTCGGCGGCGCGGCCAAGGTCGACTCGCTGATCATGCTCGGCACCCCGAACTACGGCACCACCCTCGCCAGCATCGGCAGCTTCTTCTGGAACTGCATCGGGATCGTCGGCTGCGACCAGATGGCCATCGGCTCCGACTACCTGAACGCGCTCAACGCCGGCGACGACACCATCGGGTCGGTCCGCTACACCGCCATCTCGACGATCAACGACGAGCTGGTCATCCCCTACTGGAACGTGTTCCTCGCCAACAACGGCAACATCTCCAACGTCACGGTGCAGGGCCAGTGCTGGTTCAGGTTCGTGGGCCATCTCGGCCTCATCTACGACGGCGCGGTCGCCGACGGCATCCAGGACGCCCTGCGCGGCGCGCCCGTCCGGCTGAACTGCTGGGCCTGGTGAGGCGTTGAACGGTCGGGCCGGCTGAATCGGTGCGCCCGGGTCGCCGGGCGCACCGACCGGACCGCCGGGGCGATCACCGTGCGGGAGAGCGGGACCCAGGCGTGACCCGGAGGCGCTGGATCGCTCTCGGGGCGGTCGTGGTGGTCCTCGGCGTCGTCGGGGCCGGCGGCTGGTGGTGGCTGAGCCGCGATCGGGCGCGCGAGGTCACGATCGAGGAGGCCCAGAAGCGCCTCGGTGCGACCACCACCGCCGCCGGGGGGCTCGAGGGCCGTCCCGCCCAGGGCGTCTACGAGTACCGGGGCGACGGCAAGGACTCGCTCTCGCTGCCGCCGTTGTCGCAGTCGCAGGGCCCGGGCATGCCGGGCACGGTGGAGCTGCTCGACGACGGGTGCTGGACGTTCCGGATCGACTACAGCTCCAACCACTGGCAGGACTGGAAGTACTGCCGGCGGTCGACCGGCCTGATGGAGATCACCAGCCACACCTGGCAGCGGTGGCTCATCGGTCCGACGGCGCTGACCGCGCTCGCCACCTTCGAGTGCGAGGACACGCCGGCTCTCCCGGAGCCGCGGCGCCCCGGTCAGGTCTGGCGGGCCCGGTGCTCCGGTTCCAACGACCGGGTCTCGGGCACGGTCGGCAACTCCGGGCCGTACCGGTTCGTGGGGATGGAGGTCTTGCGCATCGGGGGCGAGGCCGTCGACGCCGCGCACTTCCGGCGCGAGCGCACCCTGACCGGCGCCCAGAAGGGCACCGAGAAGGGCGACGTGTGGTTCGCGGCCTCCAACGGGCTGCCCCTGCGCAACGAGCGCAGGATCGAGCTGCGGACCGACACGCCCGTGGGCGCGTCGGTCTACAAGGAGTCCGGCCACTTCGAGCTGGTGTCCCTGCGTCCGACCCGCTGAGGCCGGCGCCGCCGACGTGCGAGCCTACGGTCATGGAAACGACCGAGCTCCACATCGAGAACCGTGACCGGGTGATCACCGACCTCACCGGGGACGTGTCGCGCTTCTGCGCCGGCCGGGGAGACGGGCTACTGAACGTGTTCGTCCCCCACGCCACCGCCGGCCTCGCCGTCATCGAGACCGGTGCGGGTAGCGACGACGACCTGCGCGATCGGCTGGCCGACCTCCTACCGCGCGACGACCGCTACCGGCACCGGCACGGCTCGCGCGGTCACGGCGCCGACCACCTGCTGCCCGCGCTCGTGAGCCCGTCGTTGACGGTGCCGGTGATCGACGGGACCCCCGCGCTCGGCACCTGGCAGAGCATCGTCCTCGTCGACACCAACGCCGACAACCCGCACCGGAAGGTCCGCCTGAGCTTCCTACCCGCCTGACGGCCCGCGGGCCGCGACGCCGGCGCCGGCGCCGGCGCGAGCGGCCCGCCCGGCGGCACGCCGGGCCCGCAACGCCGACCCGCGGCACACCTCCACGGGATCGAAGTCGACAGGGTCGGCCGGGACCGAGCCGGGCTCGGCCAGGCGTGTGCCCATGTACATCTCGACGAGCAGCGGCCGGTCGAGGATCTCGCCCGCGCACCGCACGCCGCCCACCATCGTCCCGGCGATCCCGTGACCGGCGACGGTGTTGGCGCCCACCAGCCAGAGGCCCTCGATCTCGGTCCGGTGCGCCGGGCGGTTGGAGCCGCTCTGGGCCGGTGAGTGCTGGTACCCGTAGCTGGTGCCACCGGTGGAGTGGGTGTAGCGCTCCTGGCTGACGGGGGTGGCCGTCTCGAGGTGGACGATGCGGTCGCGGAACGGCCCGAGCACGCGCTCGGCGGCGACGAGCAGGCGCTCGGTGATCAGGGCCTTGCGCTCCCGGTAGACGGCCTCGCGGCGGTAGGTGCCGCCCTGGGCCGGGCCGCTCTCGACGCCCCAGAACCCGTAACCCCGCGGGGCGAGCGTCATCACCTGGAAGTTGGTGTGCCCGGGTGGGCACAGGTGGCGGTTCCCGGGGTCCTTGCGGGACGCGAGCGACACGTACGCGGCGCTCGCCGGCCCGGCGTCGCCGCCGTCGAGCCGGCGGTACATGCCCTCGAGGTCGTAGTCGGGGAACACGTGGTAGTTGGTGTTCGGGCCGGGCAGCTCCATGTCGACCACCACGTAGGCGCACACCAGGCCGACGGTCATCGTGGCCTGCTCCACCCAGCGGAGCGTCGGGGCCGACCAGTGCTCGCGGCCCACCAGGTCGAGGACGGTGCGGCGGTGGTCGGCGCCGCTGACGACCAGGGGTGCCTCGACGACCTCCCCACCCGCCAGGCGGACCCCACGAACCCGGCCGCCGTCCACGACGATCCGCTCCACCGGGGCGAGGGTGCGCACCTCGCCGCCGTGGGCCTCGATCACCTGCACCAGCCGGGCCGGGATCACCTGCCCGCCCCCCTCGGGGTAGTAGGCGCCGCGCATGTAGTGGTCGACCATCAGCGCCTGCATCGACACCGCCGTCTGCGACGGTGCGCCGGCGTAGAGACCCGACCAGTGGTCGAGCACCGCCGCGGCCCGCTCGCCGAGCCCGCACGCGGCGAAGAGCTCGGCCACGGTCCGGCCGGCCCACTCGTCGAAGGTGGGGGTCGACGCGCCGGGCAGCATCCGATCGCGCGCCTCGCGCGCCACCGCGTGGAGGAGGTCGAAGTAGCGGCCGATCCCGTCGGCGTCGCCGGGCAGCACCTCGATCACGCGCTCGCGGTAGGCGTCCCACCCGGCGGGCACCCTCAACTCCACGTCGGGGAACGTGACCGTGTCGAACCCGTCGGGGTCGAGGGGCCGGAACCCGACGCGGTCGCCCACGCCGAGCGCGCCCAGGATGGTGGGGAACAGGCCGCCGGGGCCGCAGTCGCCGATGTAGTGCACCCCCACGTCGAACTCGTACTCGGCACCCTGGTGACGGCGGCGGAACACCTGCGAGTTCCCGCCCGCCAGGTCGTGCCGTTCGAGCACCATCACCCGTCGCCCGGCGGCGCTCAGGCAGGCCGCCGCGGTCAGCGCCCCCGGCCCCGACCCGACGACCACGGCATCCCACTCGTCGGTCATGAGGGCTCCCTCAGGGCGATACGAGCTTCGGGCGGGCGAAGGCGGCGAGCGCGTCGCGGTCGGCCTCGAGGGCGAAGCCGGCCCGGACCGCCCGGGCGACGTCGGCGTCGTAGCGGCGCTGGTAGTCCGCGCGCGACGGGTAGAGCGCCGCGATGCGCTCGGCCGGGAGCGGCTTCGTCGAGCCCAGGAGCAGGCACATCAGCCCCGCACCCGACCCCGGCGCACCGCTGAGAACCTCGACGGGAACGTCGACGGGCGGCGTGCGCACACCGCCGAGGGCGATGCCGTCGTCGTCGCGCCGCACGGCGGGGGCGGCTCCCTCGGTGGTCTCGATCCGTTCGGCGCGCGGCGGTGCGTCACCGGTGCGGACCCAGGCGTCGAGGTGGTGCAGCGCGGCCTTGGCGACCACGTGCATCGGGCCGGCGTTGATCGGCACCCCGCAGTTCGCCGCCCCGGCTATCGGGCCGAGCAGGTGCGCGTCGGCGTGGGCCGTCCCCGCGACCTCCCACAGCCGGAACGTCGCCCGGTCGGGCTGGCGGGCCGAGTACGAGTCGAGCGGGCCGATCACGTCGCTCTCGGCCTGGAGCTCGAGGACCGGTTCGGGGCGGTCGTCGCGGAGCAGGACGGGCTTCAGCGCGCCGATCGACGTGGCCAGGTCGGCGGCCTCGCCCGGCCCGACGAGGGGTAGCGGGACCCCGGCCCGGCTGTGGACCAGGAACCCGTCGAAGGCCCGGGTGAGCGGCTGGACGCCGTTGTAGTAGGTGACCAGGGCCATGGCCGACTGCGACTCGCCCGCGGCCAGCACGTAGCGCGCCCCGGCCCCGCCGGTGACGGGGCTCCCGGCGCGCGCGGCACGCGCGACCTGGGTGAAGATGTCGAAGGAGTAGCCGTCGCCGGGATGCTCGAGCGAGGCGTAGCGCGCCGGGTCGGAGGCCTTCAGGCCCTTGCCGGCGACCCCCTCGGCTCCGGGCGGCGCCACCAGGACGGGGCCCCCTTCCACGCCGATGCGCTGGGCCGAGACCCCGACCCAGGTGGCCCGGCGGCGGGTGATCTCCTCGTACATGTTGGCGTACTCGGGGTTGGCGTCGATCCCGCCGCTCACGTTGAGCCACTCCACGATCACCGTCCCGTTGGACCGGTCGGCGTCGGCGGGGCGCCGGACCACGACGCGGGTGCGGTAGGGCGCGGTGGTGGTCGTCCGGAACCGCCAGCGGCCGTCACGGGTCAGGCCGCCCGGCGCCTCGTAGGCGGTGGCCGTACCCGACGCGACGTACTCGTGCTGCACGTAGCCCTTGGGGATCTCGGTGCCGACCGCGGCGCCCATCATCGGGTGGCCGGGGGCCCGGATCTCGGTGAGCTCGGCGGCCGGCCCGGCGGGACGGGCGGTCCGGGTGCTCGGTGGGGTCGAGCCCCGGGTGCCGGCACCGTCGCCCCCGTCGTCGGAGGAGCACGCGGCTCCGGCCACGCTCAACGCGAGGAACGTGGCCAGGACGGCGGCCGCCCGGCGCCGACGTGGCCTCGCGACCGATCGTGCCCTCCGGGGCGGACGTGGGACGTCGCGGTCCAGTCGTGGCATCTTCCTGCTCCTCCGGGCGGCGGATCGCGGCGCGGGCGACCACGTAACGATTGCCCGTGGCGTGCAGGCGGCGCAATCGAACCGCGACTCGGAGGTTCGGATCCCGAGCTCGGGACGCGAGCTCCGACCGGGACCGCAGCGCCGACCACGCGGTCGCGTCGGCCGCCGGTGCGACGGCCGCGCGAACGGGATCAGGGGAGATCGCGCCGCGTGGCTACCGGATCGCCGGCTCGGGTTCTCCGGCCTCTTCCGGGGCGCCGACCGCCCCTCCGACCGCCGTGCTCCGGAGGGGCTCGACCGGCTCACTCCCCGACGGTTCGGCATACGCAGGCGCGGGCCGGCGGAGCCTCGACCCGACGATGCCCCCGGCGCCGGCGAGGACGATCGCTCCGATGGTGAGAGCGACGGCCCAGGGCGACGGATCCGCATCCGGACGCCGGTCGGGTCCCGACGGGGGCCGGGCGGGGCGCGCCGCGGCCGGTGTCGTGACCGCGGCGCCGGGTGACGGTCCGGGACCGGCAGCGGCCGGCGCTTCCTCTCGCGGCTCGGCGGGTTCGGCCTCCAGGTAGGGGTTGGTTCGCT
>Ga0226835_1001296_pt1 | contig 14364 bp, 17 predicted proteins | sample LAC_MetaG_1_FD_163627 | JGI IMG/M metagenome (GOLD analysis project Ga0226835, IMG submission 163627) | Anaerobic ammonium oxidizing microbial communities from anammox membrane bioreactor (MBR) in UC Berkley, California, United States -... | ecosystem: Engineered > Bioreactor > Anaerobic >...
CTGGGCAAGCTGTAGCAGTCCCAGTTTGTTCTTGATCACTTTCTGACTCATTGTCATCTGACACTCTCCTTTCTGAAACAAAAGAAAATAAGATTGTGTCAGATGAAATCCTAGCTATTGCACATCAACCGAAAGACCATAACGAAAGAACGTGAAACTGATAATGCCGTTTCTTTACGAACACAGACTTGCTTGCTCATGTGCAGGTGGCCGTTGCGGAAATGAGACAGAAGCAGATCAGCACGATGCGTAAGTAGTCGGGAAAGACAAATCAATAAAGGTGAGGTGAGAGATGAGCTATTTCACATGGACAGGAAACCCGTGGGTGGATGCGGGGGTGAGCGCGATGCTTGCGTGGAGCAAAAAGAAGGAACCCATCGAGATTACGAAAGCAGATATCGCAAAGATCTCTGATGATTTGGAAGCCATTTATCTAACAGACGGTTGGCGTTCGAATCTCTACAGTGTTTTTCCAAATCATCCCGCAATCCAGTCGTTTGGAATCAAGACAAAAAATCTCCCCCAAATGGAGAGGGCTGCGAACTTCAAGAAGCTAAGAAAAAGGCAACGGGAGGAGTTTTGCGCATTGCTGACCCGTTTGGGCGAAGGAATTACCCAATTGGAAAAGGAAGGGGAATGCATTGCATGTGGGCGGCGAAGTGTTCAAGAGAGGCCAAATCGAATGCATATTCCACTCACTGGGTATCAGGGCTCCCATTTCTTTTCTCACAAAGCTGACGGAGTGGACTATTGTCATGCCTGTACATACGCTGTGCAATGCAGCCCATTGGTCTTGTATCGGTGTGGGAACAAGCTTGTTTTGGTTCACTCTAATTCGTTCAAGGTACTGAGATACTGGGCAGACAAGTGTCTGAACGCGGTGAGGAAACAAGTTCTCAAGAAAGATTTTGTCGGCTGCTTCGACGAAGGATTTAAGAACCCTTTGAATGCACTCTTTCATATAACTCAGGACTTGATTAACGACTACAATGAACTTTGGGCCGAGGAGAACGCAAACATCCGAATCTATTACTTTACAAACTATGGCCAAGGAGCGGACTTGGCGATATACGACTTGCCGGCCCGAGTCTTCCGGTTCCTCGCGATGGTTCGAAAACTGCCAGCGCTCTCTGATTGGCTTCAGGTGGTGAGGAAAGGATACCGGTACAGCATCGAAGAAAAAGAAGAAAGAGACTATAAGAATTACCCGAACGACGTCTATCAAAAACTCTTGACCAATGAATCTATAGTTCGATACTTTTTGGACTACACAAACAAACGGGCTCTGGGTGGTTGGAGCTTACTTTCACTCTATCTCAAGGAGGTCAAAACCATGGACCAAAAACGCATTGATCTGATCCGTAGGGTAGCAGACGACCTCGCTGAACTCATCAAAACTTCAGCGAACCCTAAGAAGGAATTGAATCGAATCGAATCAGCTGACAACTACGGTTGGTTCCGCAATGTCCTTCTCAGGTTTATGAAGAAGCATGTTGCCGCAGGTGACGAAAAACCACTGTTCACCTTTGAGGAATATGTTGAACAGCTTTTTCCGGATGGTGCTCTTGGATGGAAAGAAACTCAAGATCTAATTCTCTTCAGGATTTATGAAGAACTCCATCCTTGGTTGCTAAAGGAGGGTATCGTTGCTAAACCCGAAGAGGAGGAGGCCGAACAAAGTGAAAACTGAATTGAGCCCTGCCGAGAAAGCGGCTCATACACGCAAGTGGCGTCGCGCTGCGGTTCGGGCACACCTTACGGCGAAGAATGCGAAGACATTCACCAAATACAAGCTCGCACAACGGGGATACAAGCTACTTTCCCTCGATAGCCGAAGGGGCTTCGAATACATTGGGGTAGTGGATCTTGTTGCCGTTAAACGTGATAAGGAAGACCCAGACAGACTCCGCGTTGTTCTTATTCAAGTCAAGGGCGGTTCAGCGAGGGTAAGGTTGGATGAAGTGCGCAGACTTCGTAAAGCTGTTGACAAGGTTGTTGTCTCATGGAACATTGCGGAAAAACCCAACAAACAAGTTCGATTTCTCAATTCAATAAAGTAAAGAAAGGAGACTCTTATGCCCACGACAGCCATCGGTTTCGTACTCATTGATGCCCCACACTCGGCGTTGAACAATGCTGGTCAAGATCAGGGTGCAAGAACAGACAACGCCGTTGTGGTCAAAGTAATTCGAAAGGGGCGCAGTACATATCCTTATGTATCCGCACAGGCATGGAGATTTTGGTGGAGACGTGCGTTGGAAGAGAAATTCGGCTGGAAGATGTCGCCGATAGTGCGAGAGGCGAAGGTCGCTTTCACGAGCGCCAACCCATTTTCCTATCCTGACGATGATGTCTTCGGGTACATGCGCGCCCTCAAGAAGGATTTGGGCGGCACTCTGACCAGGCTTTCCCCGTTGAAGACCTCTCCATTGATTTCCGTTGCCGAGCATACGCCGACAAATGATTTCGGCGTCATGGCTCGTCAATCCGAAGGTGATCCAGTCCCGTACGAGCACCAATTCTACTCAACGATTCTGAAGGGCATTTTCTCGCTCGACCTGAACTCTTTGGGGGTCTTCGGCAAGACGGCGAAGACTGGCTACAAGAACCTCGATGAGGCGTACATCAAGACAGATGAAATCAAGAAGGCGATCAAAGCGGCGCACGCTGAAGAACGGAATGGCTACTGGGTTCTCCCGAAGGAGGAACGCGCGAAACGCGCAAAGGAAGCAATAGCCTCACTCGCCCATATCTATAGCACAACGAAAGGAGCCGAGCACCTCACCGACGTCACACCCAAGTTCATCATACTTGCTGTACTGGATGGTGGCAACCACATTTTCATGAACGTAACGAATGAAAGTACGGACAGCCCGATCAATGTCGCTGCACTGAAACAGGTCATCACCGATTACAAGAGCCTGATCCTCTCTGACGTCTATATCGGTAGACAGGATGGCTTCATCGAGGCATGCAAAGCAGAGCTGGATCAACTTCCATCTCAGATAGATGGAGTAAAGAAGATTCATCTCTTATCTCCGAAACAGGCCATAGAAACATTTGCTGGTGTCATCCACAACCATATAGACTGAAAGTGCTGCTATGAAAATGCATAGAATACACATCCGGGGATGGACGGCCTCATTTCGTTATCCGGCTTTCATTAGTGGGTTTCAGCCTTCTCTTCCGGTTCCTCCCCTGACAACGATTTACGGGCTTTGCTCAGCAGCAGTGGGTAGGAGAGTTCGCCATGAGGAGACGGCTGTTGGCTATGTCTTCACCTCAGGAGGAAGGGCTGTTGATCTTGAAACCATCTATGAATTAGATGAGCCGCTCAAGGCGAGTACCAATGTCGTTCGGCGAGAAATTCTGTTTCAACCTGAACTCATGTTGTATCTTTCTAATGTCAAGATCGCGACGGCCTTCCTAACCCCATTCTTTCCGCTGTTGCTTGGAAGATCAACGGAGGTGGTGATGGTAGATGAAGTTAAGGAGGTAACACTGGAAAAGAGAGAACAAGGAAGGATCGGGGGAACTCTTATTCCATTCCCCACCAAAGGTTTCTATGGTCCCATTCAAGCACTGCCAACAAGCTTGTCTGATGGGATTCCGCGGAAAGCCTTAGGTACTAGGCCTTTTTACCTTCTCGATCAATTCGTGGAATACAAGAATCCAACTATACACTTCGACGCGGAAAAACAGTGGGGAGTCTGGATCTATGGCGCGTAAGCTTCTCCTAGCCAAAAGTAATCCTCCTGAAAGCTTGATAGAGCATACTGAGAATTGTTTGTCTGTATTCAAGTCGATTCGCGAGGCTTTTCCACATCTTGTCAAATTGTCGGGACAGTCGGAATTCTTCACATATCTCTTCTACGCCATTTGCCTTCATGATGTCGGCAAAGCAGCAAGCGGGTTTCAAGCCCAGTTGAAGGATGGACCCCGCTGGAATTATCGACATGAGATATTGTCGGCTAGCCTCGTCCCGCTCCTAGATGGGATGACGGAAATGGATAGGAAAGCCATAGCCCTTGCGATCATTACGCACCATAGGGGGATCTCCGAGCTAAGGGAGCGTTATGCAACCTCCGACCATGTTGGACGCGAACGATATGAAGTCCACATGAACGAATTATGGGAAGAGATTGATTTGATAGCCGAGTACCTCTTATTGTTCCCCAGTTTGGCCGAGAAGTTTTTAGGCAAGAAAGTTCCAGGTCCATTGTTGCCCGATGACCGCAATTCTCTCTGGGATGCCTATATGAAAGCTGTGGTTTGGTATCGCAAGGGAATTCAGGACGAAGAATTCACATCTGTTCACTCTAGCTATGGAATCTTCCTTCGGGGGCTGCTCATCGCATGCGACCATCTTGCCTCAAGCGGTGAAACAGCAATCAGGGTAGGCCTGCGGGACATAGGTGCGCAGCTCGGTATTGCTAACTTCAGGTCATTCCAGAGAAAATGTAATTACACCGTCGGGAACTCTCTTCTTGTGGCTCCCACCGGGTCCGGGAAGACAGAAGCAGCTTTGTTGTGGGCAGAGAGGAATCAACCGTCAAGCGGTAGGATATATTACGTGCTGCCTTACACCGCAAGCATCAACGCAATGTACCAAAGATTTACTCAACGGTACAACTTCGGAGAAGAGAACGTCGGTGTCTTGCATGGTAAAGCAGCTTACCTTGTGTACAAGACCATGATGGAAAGGCAATATGATAGAGAGTCAGCAGAGAAGTTCGCAAGAAAAACCCTGGATCTCACGAGAAAGCTTTATCGACCCGTTAGAGTTCTCACACCATTTCAAATTCTCAAAGCGCTCTTCGGTGTAAAAGGCTGGGAGTCCATACTCTCAGAGATGGCGGGAGCGGTTTTTGTTTTTGATGAAATCCACGTCTATGAGCCCCATACAACAGCACTCATACTTTCATCTGTCGAGTACTTATCTAGGCTGGATACAAAATTTCTATTCCTTTCAGCAACATTTCCCTCATTCCTAAAACGCGAGATAGGGAAAATTCTCAATCTCAAGGAAATTGCTCTTGACGAACACGAACCGGAAGAACAACGCCTTCTTGAAAAACCTCGACATCGCTGCGAACTTATTGAAGGACAGATTGTTGACCGGTTAGATCGCATTAAGTTGGACCTCAACAATGGCAAGCGTATACTCGTAGTATGCAATACAGTCAAACGGGCGCAAGAGGTATACGATTCGCTAAGGAAGTCTGCTAGTTCCAGCAAGCTTTTACACGGGAGGTTTATCTTGAGAGATCGTGAGACGATTGAACGCAATTTGGACAAGGTTCAACTTCTCGTGGGAACACAGGCGGTTGAGGTTTCTCTAGACATAGATTTTGATATCCTGTACACCGAGCCAGCACCAATCGATGCGTTGATTCAGCGCTTCGGCAGAGTGAATAGGCACGGGACGAAAGGAATTGCACCAATCCATATTTTCACAGAGGGCTCTGAAAGCGACAAGTACTTTTATGATCCTCAGCGAGTTTCCGAAACTTTGAACTCCCTAGCCCGCGTCGCAGAACTCAATGAGTCTCTAATTATTGAGTTGGTTGATACTGTATATGGCATGGGTTACAATAACAAGGAACAAAAGGAGTTCGACACAGCACTTGCGCACTTTAGGGAAGTGCTCTCGTCTCTCTTTCCTTTCGACGAGTCGGAGAGGGAAGAAGACTTTTGGGAATTGATTCGTTCGCTTGAAGTTGTACCGATACGATTCGAAGAAGAATATAGGTCACTCAAAGATGATAAGCAGTACTTTGAGGCAATGAAGTATCTTGCCAGTATTTCTTTTGGTCAAGGTGCGAAACTGAGAAACTCGGATCGATTGGCTTTTCGGAGAGACGGCAAGTACTGGGTGGCAGATGCAATGTATGATGATGAACTTGGACTCATCGTGGACCAACAGCAGCAAGGGATAGGAATTGTTGATTAGTACGAAAAACGAATTCTACCTCTCTCCCTAGTGCGTAGATGAACAGGCAAGGTGGAGGATCTCGTACGGTACATGAACCGTTCCGAACCAATCATCCAAAACGAATTCTACCATGTTTATAACCGGGGAAACCGGAGGCAACCGGTTTTCAGGGATGAAAGGGATTACCGGGCGTTTCTGACAAAACTTGCCGAAGGTGCGGCAAAACACGGCGTCATCCTCGGCCCCTACTGTCTTATGCCCAACCATTATCACTTGATTCTTCAACCGACACCCGGAGGTTCCCTTCCGATGCTTATGGCTGCAGTTGCAACGTCGGCCGCAAAACGATACAACCTGAAGTATGGAGAGGTCGGGCATCTGTTCCAGGGACCGTACAAGTACAAACACGTTGCCCGCGAATCCCTGGCCGTCGTCGCCCGGTACATCCATTTGAATCCGGTTTCCGCGGGGCTTGTGAAGCGTCCCGAAGACTGGCCGTATTCGGATTTTCGGAGCCTGGTTGAAGGTTACCTTCAACCGGGACACCCCTCAGACGAAGGTAACCTTCTTCTCAGCTCCACCGGCCTCAGCAGGGATGCCTACATCGCGTTCTTGCGTGAAAGCCAGCCTGAAGGTTACCTTCAACCGGAGAATTCACCAGAAGAAGGTAACCTTCTTCCAGGTCTCCACAGCCCATGATGCCCACCGGCACCCATATCAACTACTACCTCGTCTGCAAACGCAAACTCTGGCTGTTTGCACGCGGGGTCGTTATGGAGCAAACGTCCGATGCGGTTCTTCTGGGAAAGCTGATCGACGAATCCAGCTACGAACGGAAGGACAAGGGGATCGACATCGATGGGACGATCGTGATCGACTGGGTCGACGGGAAGTCGGGTGTCGTGCATGAGGTCAAGAAATCCGACCGGATGGAGGAAGCCCATATCTGGCAGGTTCTCTACTATCTCTGGTTTCTCAAACAAAAGGGAGTTGCGGTGGCGGAGGGGGATGGGCAGGCCGGTTTCCGCGGCGAGATCGATTATCCCAAATTGAAGCAGAAGACAACCGTTGTGCTGACGCCTGAGAAGGAATCACAGCTTCTGGAATTACTGGGGAACATCAGGACCGTGATGGAACGCCGGGACGCACCCGAACGGCTGAAGAAGCGCTTCTGCAGAACCTGCAGTTACCACGATCTTTGCTGGAGCACCGGATGAATCTCGCTTGCGCCTCTCGTCCCGGCAAGGTATATTGGATACAAAATTCTCCATATGGAGAAATACGTAGCCAATCAGAGGAACGCGCCATGCGTCTTCATCGTGTCTGGGATGAAGTGTTTTCCACCTGGTCGCATCTCGCCGTTCTGCGCGCCCTGCAGCATTCCGCACGCGGAATGACCGGCAGGGAAGTTGCGCGGGTTGCAGGGATGAATCATCGCGCGGGGCTTGAGGCCCTGTCGAAACTCGAAGCGCTGGGAATTGTCAGCAGAATCCGCGGCGGTCGGGATCATCTGTTTTCCCTCAACAGGGAGCATGCGCTCGTCGCCGGCGGCATCCTTCCGCTCCTTGCCGCGGAGTCCCGGTATGCCGAGGATCTTAAGAAGATCGTGGGACGACGCCTTGGGAAGCATGCGGTGAGCGTGATCGTCTTCGGCAGTGTCGCCCGGGGAGAGGAAACGCCGGCAAGCGATCTGGACGTCTGCCTCGTAGTGTCGCGTGCGTCGGACAAGTCGTCGGCTCTCGAGGCGGCACACGACCTCGCTCCGCAGCTTCTCCGGGAATACGGCGTGCGCTTGTCTCCCTTCGTGCTGTCAAAAACCGAATTCCGGCGCCGCGCGCGGAACCACGTCGCTCCCGTGGATTCGCTGGTCAGGGAAGGAATGGTTGTCAGCGGGCTTTCATTGGGGGAATTGGTGCATGGGAAGAAGTAAAACGAGAATTGCGGTCGATCGCGCAAAAGCGGGTGACTATAAAATCGTTGCGGACAATTTTCACCAGGGTGCCGGGGTTGCCCGTGAGTTCGGATACTGGAATGCCTCCGGTGTTCTCATCGTCCACGCCGCCATCGCCCTGGCCGACGCCGTGGCCATCAAGTACGGCGGCGTCAAGAGTCGCGGGGAAGACCATCACGAGGCAATTGCCCTTCTGGAGGAGGTTGTTGCAGGGAGCGAGGAGCGGAACAGGGCGTTGCGGCACTTGAGGCGGATCATCGATCACAAGAACGCGGTTTCGTACAGCGGGGAAATCTACCGCGAGAAAGACATTGAACAGCTCTGGAAGCTTGCCGACAGGTTTCGGGCCTGGGCTCTTCAGGTCCTTCAATGACGACCGACGAACGTCGCCATGAAACGTCCCTACTACATCATGACGTCCGGAAGACTGCGGCGGAAGGACAACACGATCTACTTCGAGCCGGCGCCCGGGAACGGTGAGGGGAGGGTCGAATCAGGCGTTGACGAGGAGATCCTGGCGGGGTTTACCGATGAGAGCGAGGCGGATCCCGAAACGGGGAGGGTGAAACGGAAGCCGATTCCGGTGGAAGACATCGAAGCGTTTTACTGCTTCGGAGAGCTGGATTTCAATACGAAGTTCTTCAATTATCTTTCGCAGAAGAAGATTCCCCTGCATCTCTTTAATTACTATGGACATTATGCAGGGACGTTTGTTCCGAGGGAGTATCTGCCGTCCGGCCAGACCGTCGTGGAACAGGTGCGGGCGTTCCTCGATCCCCAACGCAGGCTTGCCATTGCGAGGGAGCTCATTGATGCTGCCTCGTTCAACATCGTGAAGAATCTGCAATACTACCTGAATAAAGAGGGCAGGGAGAAGGGGGATAACAGGCCGGTGAGGGAGGAGGATTTGCGCGGCGCGATTGCCGACATTGAAGGGTTGCGAGCGTCGATCAGGGATCTTCCGACCACGAAGGAATTAATGGGCATCGAGGGAAACATTCGGGAAAGGTATTACCGCTGTTGGGAGGCGATTCTTGGAAGTGAGTTTCGTCTGGAGCGGAGGGTGAAGCATCCGCCGGACAACGCCATCAATGCATTGATTTCATTCAGCAACGGTCTGGTCTATGCCACGGTGTTGAGCGAAATCTATCATACGCATCTGAATCCGACGATCAGTTTTCTGCACGGTCCGGGGGAGCGGAGGTATTCGCTGGCGCTGGATCTGGCCGAGGTGTTCAAGCCGTTGCTGGCGGACAGGATGATTTTCAAGCTGGTTAACAACCGGCAGATTCAGGAGAAGCACTTCAAGAAGGAGGTAAACTTCTGTCATTTGGAAGAGGCGGGGAGGCGGATTGTGCTTCAGGAGTATGATGAGCGGCTGAAGACGACGTTAAAGCACAGGGGCTTGGGGCGGAACGTATCGTACCGGCATCTGGTGAGGCTGGAGGCGTACAAGCTGGTCAATCACATCATGGCCGGTGAGGAGTACAAGGCATTCAGGGCGTGGTGGTAGGAGACCGGGTGTGTACGTGATCATTGTGTATGATGTCGAGGAAAAGCGGGTGGCGAGGGTATGCAAGTTTTTGAAGGGATATTTGCATTGGATCCAGAACAGTGTTTTCGAAGGCGAGTTGACGGACGGGAAGTTCAGGGAACTGCAGGTTGGGTTGAAGAAGAGGATCAAGGCGGACAAGGATTCCATTTTGTTTTTCAAGATGCGGGCGCAGTATGATATTGAGAAGGAGGTGATGGGCGTGGAAAAGTCGGCGCCCGACGCGTTTTTGTAGGATTTCTCGGCCCGGTCGTCGGCCTCCGGGTGTTTTTGCACCATCAGGGGTGGACGACAGGCGGACTTCCATAAGTGCCGAAAGGCCTATTTTTTAGGCCGTTTTTTGCGGGTTTGAATCGCACCAGAATGGAATTGAAACAGATAAACAAGTTCCCGCGCATAGCCGACACGAGCCGGTTTGAATCGCACCAGAATGGAATTGAAACTTTTGCGCGAAGTGCTTGATGTCGTTGTGGACCCGAGTTTGAATCGCACCAGAATGGAATTGAAACAGTGATCTCCGGAGCTGCTCGTGTTGCTCGAGCAGGTTTGAATCGCACCAGAATGGAATTGAAACACAAGCGCTACCTCGTAGGCCCGGAGAAAAATCTCCGTTTGAATCGCACCAGAATGGAATTGAAACAAGCTCAGATTCGTCAAAGAGCACACAAAGTTTGAGGTTTGAATCGCACCAGAATGGAATTGAAACCCCGTCTCAAACGCCATACAACTCATCAGACTGCTCGTTTGAATCGCACCAGAATGGAATTGAAACAATCCAGCAGGTCTGGGAACCCCGCCGTCTTGGCCGGTTTGAATCGCACCAGAATGGAATTGAAACCCAGATCCCGCTTTTCTTCTTCACGCTCCAAACCAAGTTTGAATCGCACCAGAATGGAATTGAAACGTCATAGTTCCTCCAGTTCTGTCTCAGGGTTGACCTGTTTGAATCGCACCAGAATGGAATTGAAACCTTGTCGGGCAAATGAGCGGGCTTGTTTTCGCTTGGTTTGAATCGCACCAGAATGGAATTGAAACGTGTTCTGGCCTCGGAGTTTCTGTTTGGCGAGGAACGGTTTGAATCGCACCAGAATGGAATTGAAACACGGCCTCACGGCACCGGGCGGGTACGGAACGTTTGGTTTGAATCGCACCAGAATGGAATTGAAACGGAGCATCTTATACTCCCGTAACGTTCAATACGGGGTTTGAATCGCACCAGAATGGAATTGAAACCATTTAAGCGCGCCCCGGAGCGTTTCGCCATTGGTGGTTTGAATCGCACCAGAATGGAATTGAAACATCATGTGATAAGAACAGGGAGGCCCTTTTTTGTCGGTTTGAATCGCACCAGAATGGAATTGAAACCGCGCAGAACTGTACATCGTTCAGCCAGTTGCGGTAGTTTGAATCGCACCAGAATGGAATTGAAACATGGAACTGGCAGATCGGGTGGGGGTGGCGGTGCGAGTTTGAATCGCACCAGAATGGAATTGAAACGGGTAGGTCCGGCATGGGATGGGGGTGGGAAATTTCGTTTGAATCGCACCAGAATGGAATTGAAACGTCTCAGAGGACAATCCGGAATTCGCGCTCGAGTCAGTTTGAATCGCACCAGAATGGAATTGAAACTGATGCTTATCCTTTTCTGCCTCGCATTTGTTCAAGGTTTGAATCGCACCAGAATGGAATTGAAACTCCGTCTCAATCCTGATCTCGACAATCAAACCCTGGTTTGAATCGCACCAGAATGGAATTGAAACTTGTCCGGCCGTCCCTGGTTGCAAGCCATACCTTGTGTTTGAATCGCACCAGAATGGAATTGAAACTTGGCCGCCTGAACCCGAAACCAACCCTCGCACATGGTTTGAATCGCACCAGAATGGAATTGAAACCTCATCGCGGCTCATGCCGGCCTGGAGATTGGCGGGTTTGAATCGCACCAGAATGGAATTGAAACTTAAACGCAACTTTTTTGTTTTGTACGTGAGAAAACGTTTGAATCGCACCAGAATGGAATTGAAACAAAGTCAACCATTTCGTGGTCGATCAAAAAATCGGGTTTGAATCGCACCAGAATGGAATTGAAACGTGTCAATTTCGGGTTCCGGCGTTTTGCATACTCACGTTTGAATCGCACCAGAATGGAATTGAAACATGCTTTCTTGGTTCAGCTTTGTATTGACAGCCTTGTTTGAATCGCACCAGAATGGAATTGAAACTTTCGCAGAGGCAATACTTCGGGACATGAACTTGACGTTTGAATCGCACCAGAATGGAATTGAAACGCAAACATTGTGACAGTTACAACAACAAATACACCAGTTTGAATCGCACCAGAATGGAATTGAAACGCGCCCAATCTTAGCCTTGGCTTGCCTCTGCCTCAGGTTTGAATCGCACCAGAATGGAATTGAAACAAAAACACGGCCAAAACCCCCCTTGACACAACAAGGGTTTGAATCGCACCAGAATGGAATTGAAACTATATGCAATCTCCGTAGATGTGAAGTACTCGTATGGGTTTGAATCGCACCAGAATGGAATTGAAACGTAACAGAGAAAAACGAGGTTTCTCCACAAGTCAAGTTTGAATCGCACCAGAATGGAATTGAAACGCATCACTTTCTTCTCAAGAAGGTCGGTGTATGACAGTTTGAATCGCACCAGAATGGAATTGAAACTCAGTCGCGCAAGCATAGCCGTTCCAGTGAAATGGGTTTGAATCGCACCAGAATGGAATTGAAACGTCCTCATTACGTTGTTTCTGCAAGATGTCAAACTCGTTTGAATCGCACCAGAATGGAATTGAAACTATGCTGGCGGACAGAATCGCTTATGTGCGGGAGGAGTTTGAATCGCACCAGAATGGAATTGAAACGGTCAATCGTTCGAGAGTGGGGGACGTAGTACTTAGTTTGAATCGCACCAGAATGGAATTGAAACCCGCTTCCGTAATTCTCCCTTGCTTCACAGCAAGTCGTTTGAATCGCACCAGAATGGAATTGAAACATTTTCGTCCACCGCTCGACAAACTCAGGGAAGCGTGTTTGAATCGCACCAGAATGGAATTGAAACGGTAATGGATTGCTTGGCAATCTTTGCATTGGGCCGGTTTGAATCGCACCAGAATGGAATTGAAACGTAATAATTCTCCCAAACAATGCCCAATCCATTTTAGTTTGAATCGCACCAGAATGGAATTGAAACCCGTGAAACTTGCTCAATATTTCTGCGATGATCCGGGGTTTGAATCGCACCAGAATGGAATTGAAACTTTGAGAAAGTTACTGAGTTGACACTATTTTTGCGGGTTTGAATCGCACCAGAATGGAATTGAAACAATTGAGTTGCAGAGTCGAGTTGACCAAGACGGATGGTTTGAATCGCACCAGAATGGAATTGAAACCCTGTCGATCACGATACGACTGCAAAATCTGATCGAGGTTTGAATCGCACCAGAATGGAATTGAAACTGATAAATACGAGTGAAGAGCGGTTGGGCGAATGGGTTTGAATCGCACCAGAATGGAATTGAAACCCTGTTGGATGTGCTTGGGTATCATGGGTTTAACCTGTTTGAATCGCACCAGAATGGAATTGAAACAAGCTCAGATTCGTCAAAGAGCACACAAAGTTTGAGGTTTGAATCGCACCAGAATGGAATTGAAACAAAAGACTTTCCTGTGGTCCTACCAAGCGCGCCGTAGTTTGAATCGCACCAGAATGGAATTGAAACTGTCTAACGTGAAAGAACACCTCTCACGAAAGCACAGTTTGAATCGCACCAGAATGGAATTGAAACACAGCAACGGGCAGATATTTTTCTTCAAGTCTGAAGTTTGAATCGCACCAGAATGGAATTGAAACCGCGTAGGGCACCCGCTCCGTGTCAATCGCGACGGCGTTTGAATCGCACCAGAATGGAATTGAAACATCGTGGACTGCAGATGATGCTGACGACACCGCGGGGTTTGAATCGCACCAGAATGGAATTGAAACACGGTCAAGTTTTGTCAGTTGTGTCATGGGAGGTTGGTTTGAATCGCACCAGAATGGAATTGAAACTATTGAGGGCGTCACAAACAAGCAGATCATTGACGCGTTTGAATCGCACCAGAATGGAATTGAAACGGTGTACGGAAGCTCGTAGGATTCGGAGGCTAGCGCGTTTGAATCGCACCAGAATGGAATTGAAACCTTACTCCCAATGGGCGGGACACAGCGGCTCCTTTTGTTTGAATCGCACCAGAATGGAATTGAAACGAGATACCGGAGCGATGTATCAAGGCGGGGACATCGGTTTGAATCGCACCAGAATGGAATTGAAACCGAGAACAGGCACGACAAGCGGCCAATGCTTGCTGGTTTGAATCGCACCAGAATGGAATTGAAACTTTGTGAGTCCTATTCGGTGATCGCTTGGATAAACAGTTTGAATCGCACCAGAATGGAATTGAAACTGCTTTTTCGCAATCTTCGTAATCTCCCACGCTCTAGTTTGAATCGCACCAGAATGGAATTGAAACTATTTAATCTGTGCAAGTCTTGTACTTGCGCTCTGTGTTTGAATCGCACCAGAATGGAATTGAAACAAGGGAAGAAAGTACTCGCACTGGTCAATATCCTACGTTTGAATCGCACCAGAATGGAATTGAAACGCGCTAGTCTCGAAAACTTCTTCTAAGCTAAACAAGTTTGAATCGCACCAGAATGGAATTGAAACATCTTCTAGGTGCCTTTGATGAGAATGTGAGGTGGGGTTTGAATCGCACCAGAATGGAATTGAAACTTTGACGATGTTGTAATGCTTCAGTTGAAAATGGACACTGCGATGGATAGCTTTAGGAAAGCATATACAGGAGGATCGATCCATGCAGCGTCACATCAAAGCAGAGACAAAGATGCTCATTCTCAGGGAGCATCTTG
>Ga0226835_1001298_pt1 | contig 14354 bp, 11 predicted proteins | sample LAC_MetaG_1_FD_163627 | JGI IMG/M metagenome (GOLD analysis project Ga0226835, IMG submission 163627) | Anaerobic ammonium oxidizing microbial communities from anammox membrane bioreactor (MBR) in UC Berkley, California, United States -... | ecosystem: Engineered > Bioreactor > Anaerobic >...
TCCGCGCCTGAGAATACCCCCATTCAAAGCAAAAAACTGTGCTCCAGTTTAACCGGACGATTGGCAGTGGCGCTCCCTTGTAATTGAACGCTCCCTGTAAATGCTGAAGCATCCCCGGCGAAAGCAGAATTGCATCCACCCCGGGATCAATCTTTTGAATCGTCTCCGAAAGGTCTTCCATGCCTGGAATTGGCCCATCCATATACCCATGATCAATGGCGATCACTACAGCGTGTTCGCCCTGGCTAAAAAGTTTTTGAAGTCGCAATTCTTTCCCTTTCACTCCTGCCTCCCCTCTAAGATCGCCAGCGCCTGCTCTTTTGTCACACCCTGATGCAGAATGGACATCAGTGCCCGCACCATTAGCTCTGGATGAGCATGTTGAATTACATTCCGGCCATACACGAACCCCGCCACTCCCTGTCCCACCAAAAGGGTGGTGCGTTCCACCAACGCCTCGTCTGAAACACGCCCCCCTCCGCGCACCAGCACCGGTGTTCCGCAGGCTACCTCCACCACTCGGTGATACTCCCTGGGATCATTGCATGGATCCGCCTTAATCAGGTCAGCCCCCAGTTCCACTGCCTGCCGGACAAGAGGTAAGATGCGGGTAAGCTCCCCGTCCACCATATACCCACCCGCCTCTTTATTAGGTCTGAAAACGAGCGGCTCAACCATCAGCGGCATCCCATATCGTTCGCATTCGGGTTTCAGACGGCTGATATTCTCAATACACTGCGCATGCAACTCGGGTTGGTCGGGAAGTAGCAATAAATTGACACACAGACAGACCGCATCCAGTCGTATCGCTTGCTCCACCGCCGCCTCAACCATACGATTGAATGGATAACGCGGTAAGGTCCTTCCGTAGACATTGGCCACATCCACCCGCATAACCAGCGACGGTTTATTTCTTCCTGGCATCCGTTGTAATAGTGGTGCAGTGCCCGCAGGAAGCTGGATGGCGTCAGGAGCTACCTCCACCATCAGCTGAATAACTTTTGGCAGGTCTTCGATGCCCTCTAAAAAACTGTATTCGTTGAAAAACCCGTGATCGATGGCTACATCCAGGCATTTGCCATCCGGGGCAAGCAAACGATTCATTCGGTAATAGGTATTCAATGGAACCCTCCCATCATCTCCGGATCAGGAATAACCCAGTTCTCTCTGGGTCTCATATATACTTTCTTCGATAATCGCAAGCCCTTTGAGAGCCACCTCATCCTCCATGATCATCGGCGGCGACATACGCAAGATATGCCCCGCCGGAATCCACGCCAGCCCTTTTCGGAAAGCTTTCTGATATACCAGCCGTCCCGCTTCTTCGAACGGTTCACGGGTGCTCTTGTCTTTCACCAGTTCGATTCCCAGCAGGCAGCCTAGTCCTCGCACCTCTCCAATGATTGGATAAATTGCTTCCATCTCTTTCATCCGCTTAAGCAGAATCTTCCCTAAGTGGGCCGAACGCTCGCACAGATGCTCTTCTTCGATAACCTCAATGCTGGCAAGCGCTGCCGCACATGCCATCGGGTTTCCTCCATACGAGGTGCTCGCACTGATCTTCTCGATGGCCTCCTTGTATTTCTCGCCTACTAGCATTGCAGTGACAGGGAAGCCATTGCCAAAACCTTTTCCCAGAGTCATTACGTCGGGCACGGTGTTCCAGTGCTCCATTGCAAACATTTTGCCAGTACGCGCCATACATGTCAGTACTTCATCGGCCATTAAAAGAATTCCAAACTCATCACACAGGGCTCGAATCCCCTGAATCCATCCATCCGGTGGAACCACGCTTCCACCCCAGCCCTGAATAGGTTCAAGAACAATGCCTGCCACCCGCCCAGATGTTTCTTCCTTAATAACTGTTCGTAAATAGTCTACGCACATTAAGTTACACTGAGGATACGTTTGATGGAAAGCACACCGGTAGCAGTTCCCACGCGGTGCAAGGAAAAACCCCGGCGCACGTAGCCCTTGCGATGAATCCAGGGGTGCCAGTCCAACCGCCCCCATCGTCTTGCCGTGAAAATCCCGATGGAAGGAAATGAACTCAAACCTGCCGGTGGCCGCACGCATCACCCGCAGGCCCGCTTCCACCGCTGTGGTACCCGAGTCGTAGAATTGCATCCCATTAAGTTTCTTCTCACCCTCGCCCATCGCAATTTCTTCCAGCTTTTCGAGCAGGCGCATCTTAATGGGTGTTGTAAAATCATGAGCATTCATCAACTGGCCAGCAGCTTTTTGCACGGCTTCTGTAACCTTCGGGTGACAATGCCCCAGTCCCGTTACATAAATACCGGATGAAAAATCCAGATAGGTATTTCCATCCACATCCCTCAGCGTCACTCCGTGACCCGACTCAAACGTTACTGGGAACAGGCGTACCTGAGAACTGTAACCTTTCATCAGGCGACTGGCGCGCCCGTGCATTTCTTGCGAGCGTGGCCCCGGCGGTGGAACACGAATATCGGGAACGCGGTTTATATCTACTTTTGCCCAATTCGGATCGTATACCATTGGATCCTCTTCCTTTCGAGAATGTCTGATTATCGATCTTCGACGGTTTGAATTCCCAGTAAATAACATAAATCAGCCAGCTCATCGGCGAAATCACCGAAGACTGCCGCAAAATGCTGTGATTGAACATGGTCAAGGATGCTACGCACCGAACCATCCGGGTAAAACCGGACACTTGGCCAGGAAGGCAGGGGGACTCCCATTTCCACCCACTGAGGGGGCTCTCTGCCTTCGCCAGTGACAATATGCATACGGTATCCTGCATCCACCTCCGAAAGGCAAGCCAGCGTCAGTCTCCCGGTGCGCATTGAGGAACAGAAGACCAACCCCTGTAACAGGACTGTAGAGATTGGTTTTACCTTGGGTTTTCCGCGAATAAGCTGCATGGGTATAAAACCATCAACCCCCAGCAAAATCCAATCCGGGTGGTGCTCGTAATGTTCCAAAAATGTAACTGGTTCATCGGAGAGGTATTTCAGCATCAGTTCTGCAACCAGATTGCCCACATCATCTTCGTCGACATAAGGATAACCCGCCGTGGCCACAAGAGCTGACGGCACACTGTGCACCGCCCCCATGTGTGCCGGAATTCCCTCCACACATTTGTACGAAACTGCGCTAAAATTTTTCTCCTTACAAATTTCCAGCGTGGCCAGGTATAGCCGAATGGAACGTTCAATGGCCTCATCAGAGGGCTTTCCAAGCGGGTATTCCCACTCAGCAGTGATCCGTCTCATCTCCTCGCGCACTTGTCGCTCATCCAGTGCATGCATCTTCCGCTCCAGCTGGAGCATATCAAAACTCTCAACTTCCACCCCGGTTACCCCGCGCAATGTAGTAACATTAAAGCCCGTAGTATACAGCCCCATATCATTAAAGCCCAGGATGCCCACCCTTGACTTGCGTAGTTTCTTCATCGCTCTTGCTGCTCGTCCAAAACGTAGAATCCCCTTCACATCCATGGGTTGATCGGGTCCGTTGAATAAATATTTATATTTCATCCCCCAGCGTTCCATTGGAAAACGAAGTGCTGTTGAGCCAGCCCCTGCCGCAGGTGAGATGAGGGTACCTTCCTCAGTAAAACCACCTTTGGAATACAGCACTACAGGCTCGTTGCGAAAGGTATACAATAAACGAGTAGCTGCGCGTGGATCGATCCAGTTTATGACATTGACAATTAAAAAGTCCCACGATTCAGCGCTCAATTCACGTATGGCTCGCTCCTCCTGACCTAGAGAGAACACCGGGGCGGTTCTTACCAGATGAATTCCCCCCTCCTGAAGCTGACGCTCAGCATCGGCAGAAATTATATTCAGTCGTTCCGGAACGTAGAATTCTGTTCCCAGTGACACATAACCGGCTTTTAAAGGCTCCATTTCACCCTCCATACCAAAAATTACCGGAACATTGGCGCAAGGCGTTCGTACAGTTCGATGTATCCGGCATACCCCTCCTCATAAACCACTCGATGTTCCGGATTGGGATCGACCTGCTCTCGCGCCGATACCATGGTGCAGGCAGCCTCATCCAGCGAGGAAAAATGACCGCTGGCCACTGCCCCGAGCATAGCCGCCCCCAGGCAGGCAGATTCGGCCACCAGCACCCGTTTAATAGGGCGTTGTAATACATCTGCTTTAATTTGCAACCATAAACGACTGCGCGCGCCCCCACCCGTACTGCGAATCTCCGCCACTGGGCCTCCCACTTCTTCCACAGCTTCCAGATTGCGCCTGAGCATGTAGGCTACCGACTCAAGGATGGCGCGTACGAAGTGCGCCCGGGTATGGCGCAATGTGGCTCCAAAGAATACCCCCTTTGCCTGTGGGTTGAACTCGGGGCAAAAAGCCCCTTCCAGGTGCGGTAATACCAGCAGACCATCGGATCCCGCCGGAACTCCTTCGGCCAGGTGTGTCAAGAGGTCATATGGGTCAGCGCCCAGGCTGCTCACCACCTGGCTTTCAAGTGGAAAGAAATGATCGCGGAACCAGCGTAAGGCCATACCTGCGGTTTGCCCCCAAGGGAGCAGGGCGTAGTGGTCTCTTCGCGCGTGAAAATAGCAGGGCAACCGACGTAGCGGGTCAAATACCGGGCGGTTCAGAGTATAGATGATCCCCAGAGCACCTCCCGTGGTCTCAGTAAGCATCCCAGCAGACACATTGCCCGAACCAACCGCTCCTAGAGCCTGATCCATACTACCCGTGATCGCCATAGTATGCGTAGACAACCCCATTGCCTGAGCCCCCGTTGAGGAAAGGAAACCTACCACTTCTCCGGGGGGCAACAGCTCTCCCAGCTGATTGGTAGTAATCCCGATAAAATCAAGCATCTCTTTCCACCACGATCGGGTGTGCAAATCAAGAAAAAGCGAGGAGGTTTGCTGAGCTAATTCTGTTACACAACGACCGGTCAGCTTAAAAAGTAGATAATCTTCCAGCCAGAGAAAGCGAGCACTGCGTGAGAAGGTTTCAGGTTCGCACTGGCGCAACCATAAAATTTTACATGCCGGCCAGGTTGGGGCCACTTCAGGCTGGCCGGTACGATGATAAATTTCATCCACCCCGAAATGTGCCTCAATCTCTGCAGCCTGAGCCGTAGCCCGGTTGTCCAACCAGACAATCGCCTTTCGTAGAGGAATGCCTTCCTCGTCGATCGGGACAAAGGTTTCTCCCTGGCTTGAAATGCACAGCGTTGCTACTTCAGCCGGGTCGATTCCGGCATCGGCCAGAACCCTGCGTACAGCCAGGCAGCAGGTTTTCCAGTATACTTCAACGTCTAGCTCCACCACCGCTGGAGCAGGCGTTTCAAGCATATATTCCATGCGCTGAAAAGAAACCAGCCGACCATGCTCATCGAACAGGCCGGCTTTTAGCGCGGTAGTGCCAACATCGATACCCAGAAAAAAGGCCATACTTACGCCACCTGGTCAACCATGGAAGAAGAAACGGCGGGGTTTTGCCTTGCGAGACGTTCTGCGGTGATGACTTCGATCCCCGCAGCTTCCAATTCTGCCATGACCTCGGGTTGGAGAAGATCGTCAGTAACGATCTTAGAGACTGCCTGTAATGGGGCAATCCGCACCAGTTTGGTTAGGCCATACTTGCTGCTATCAGCCACCAAAATCACCTCAGCCGCCGCCTGAATCATAGCCTGCTTCACTTCAACCTCACGCATGTCCGAATCTGTAATTCCATGCCGTAAGTTAAACCCAGCCGCCGAGAGGAAGCACTTATCAGCCGAGAGCACCGATAACTCCTGCTTGACCGACGGCCCCACTGTACACAATTCCTGGTGTTTAATCACTCCGCCCAGCAGAATGGTTTCAATTTGATGGAAGGCAGCCAACTCATGGGCAATTGGGATATTGTTTGTAATAACCGTAAGTGATGAATGGCGATGCAGATTGCGAGCCACCTGCTGGGTAGTGGTACCGGCATCAAGAATAATGCGGTCGCCATCCTGTACCAGTTTCGCGGCAACCCACCCAATGGATATCTTCTGGGGGTTCGATTCCTGCAAGCGATCGCCAAATGGTTTTTCTTCCTCTTTCTGAAGTGCTACTGCACCCCCATGGACCCGGGTAAGGACGGAATGTTCTTCCAGCCAGTCCAGGTCGCGGCGAATGGTCATCTCCGACACATGGAAACGCCGCGCCAGATCTCGAACCGAAACCACTCCCAAGCCGGAACGCTCTAACAGGTCGATAATTTGTAACCTTCGAGCCTCTGCTGGCATATTCACCTCAATGTTTTTTAACATTGTAACGGATGCCTACCATATCTACCAACAAACAGGTTTTTCTTTTCTTGTGGAAACCGGGAATACACAAAACCAAACAAATTATAACATAATTGTCAAGTGGTTTCTGAAAAGTACTTGACTTTAACTAACAATATCGCTAATATTTATAACGTGATCTAACATATATTGTTTGAATTCTATTTTTTTTCATCGCCCAACCTCTTGACCGCATCTACACCGCTATTTGTTACAAGGAGAAACCTGTGAACAAAAAAATCAGCCTCATTGGCGCCGGAAGTGGAGCTTTTTCGCTCTCTCTCATTCGCGACCTCTGTCTTACCCGTAACCTAGAAGGCTGTACCGTCAGCTTTATGGACATCAACCCCGAGCGGCTGGAAGGAAGTTACAACCTTTGCCGGCGTTATGCGGAAGAACTCGGGGTAACAATTCATTTTGAAAAAACTCTTAATCGCGAAGAAAGCCTTCAGGGAGCTGACTTCGTCATCAATACCGCGCTCTCGGCTGGCCATCACCGCCTGCGGGCAGGCTGGGAGATTGCCCGTCGACATGGTTACCGCTGGGGGGGTAGCCTGGCCATCATGCACGACGAGGCCTTTTGGATTAACTTCTATCAGCTTCGTCTATTCGAAGCTATTGCGCAGGATATTCTGCGGATTTGCCCTAACGCCTGGTACTTACAGGTAGCCAATTCTGTCCTCGGTGGTACTACTTACCTTACCCGTCATTATCCGGAACTAAAAATGACCGGCCTCTGTCATGGATTCGGCGGGGTTTACCACGTGGCCCAGCTGGTACTTGGAAATGATTTTGACCGCCAATCCCTTACCTTTGAGGTTCCAGGGGTCAACCATTTCATCTGGTTAACCAAAATGTTCTATAAGGGCGAAGACCTCTTACCGCGTTTTGCCGCCTGGGTGGAACATGAATCCGCCAAATACTTCCAAACCTGCTCCGAGAGCGATCACATGGGACCTAAACCGGTGGACCTCTATCGACGATTTGGGGTAGCGCCCATTGGCGATACCGCCACCGTGGGAGGAGGTGCCTGGGGATGGTGGTATCACATTGACGATGAAACTGAAAAGCGCTGGAAAGAAAACCCCACCCGATGGTGGAACGGTTACTTCACCGAGGTGGATCGTATCGCCAGGGAAAATTACCGTATCAGCCTCGATCCGAATGCTCGCATGACCGATTATCTCAAGCCCGAAATTTCGGGAGAGCAAATGATCCCAATCATTGAGTCCATCGCCTGTGACCTACCGCGCACATTCATCGTCAACATACCAAACCGTGGGGGCTACCTGCCTGGGGTTCCCGCTGATTTTGCCGTGGAAGTGCCTGCATTGGTCAGCGCCAGAGGCATTCAGGGCATTCAAACCGATGGCCTTCCTTCTGCCGTGTTGGCCTATCTGATTCGCGACCGTGTGGTACCGGTAGAAATAGAGCTGGAAGCTTACCGACGCGGTAGCCGTCGATTGCTGGAAGAGTTAATCGGCCTCGACCCATGGACGCGCTCCATGCAACAGGCCCGTGCATTCCTGGATGACATTCTACATTTGGATTATCACCAAGAGATGGAGGCCCATTATCGATAAAAAAAGAATCCCTACCTAAAACTGTCCAGTTCCCGCGCCCTGTTATAGACCAAGTAATGGAGGATGATCATGAATGAGACAATCATATCGAGACGGAAATTTCTCAAAGCCGCAAGTATCGCTGGTGCTGGCGCCATGTTGGCTGCCTGCGCCCCTGCCACCCAAACCCCTGCTGCCACTCAGTCGCCCGTATCGTCTGACTCCGAAACCACCACTGGCAACCTGACCAGCGAAGAAATTACCCTCAACGTGCTGGCAGAAAACTGGGGTGAGATATATAACAATCTGATGACCGTTATTGGGGATGAATTCACCAAAGAGCACCCCAACATTAAAGTTTCCTGGGATTTCGACCCCGACTGGCGCACCAAACTAACTACGCTGCTGGCCGCCAATACCCCACCTGACCTGGCATTCATGCGTTCGGATTTCATCACCACTGTGGCATCTAAAGGGGTTGTACTACCGTTAGATGACTTCCTGAAAGCCGCCGGGGCGAAACGTGAAGATTTCGTACTCCCACTTTACGACAGCTCCCTGTATAACGGTAAACTCTATGCTATGCCTGGAGGAGCTGACTTCTGGAACCCCTTCTACAGCAAAGATATGTATCGCGCCGCAGGCCTCGACCCCGAACAACCCCCCAAGACCTTGCAGGAATTCTTCGAACACAGTAAGAAACTGGTAAAAACCGCCGCCGACGGGAGCATCGAGCAGCTGGCCTATCTCTACACTGCCTGGCAGTATGCCAACTGGGCCTTCATTTATGGGGGCGAATTTTATGATGCCGAAAAGGATCAAGTTACCGCCGATCACCCAAAGAACATTGAGGCCATGAAGTGGCTGAGAGAATACTGGATGTCCGAGGGAAACATTGATCAACTAACAGCCTTCGCCCAGCGCCCCGGGTTCTTTGAAGCCGGTAACCCTTTTGCCACTAAACAATGTGCCTTTGTTTTCGACGGTTTCTGGTTTTACGAAGCCATTGACCAGCATGCCCCTGATCTTGATTATGGTGTGGCTTTCTGGCCCACCCTTACCGGCTCCGAAGCCGACCGTAGCCGATATATGGTGGGCGGTTGGATGTACAGCCTCCCTAAGGGCATTCCCCACGTCAATGAGTCTTGGGCTCTGATGCGTTACATGTTCCTCGATAACTCCGCCAAGATGGGAGTAGATACACTCAACGGCACCTGTGTCAAAGCCCAGTTCGATGAATGGGTTGAGGGCATGAAGAAAAAACTTGGCGAAAGTAACCGCATGTCCCCCTACCTCCACCTCTTTGTCGAAACCGGTGGATATGCGACCAAATACTTCCCCGCCATTCCGGTACAGTCATTCTATTCTGATGAATTAAACCGCGTATGGGATCTGGTCATGCGCGACCAGCTGGAACCGGAACAGGCTCTCGCTGAGGTACGACAAAACGTTCAGGCCGAACTCGAAAAATCTCGTAAGGAAAGCAGTAGCTAGCGGTTATCCACACCTCTACATGGGGTGCGAGAAGGGATATGATGGAGTCTTCCCTCTCTTTCCGCACCCCAAATTCTCTCCTTCTCCGGACCGAAACTGGAGTACGAATGGCATCAACAGCGTTACCTCTTTCTCCATATCCTTCGCGGCGGATTTCGCCTCGGACACTGCGTAATTTACTTACCGGGTTGGCCTTCATTTCCCCCTGGATTCTCGGCTTTCTTGCTTTCACCATCTACCCCATCTCTTCTGCCATCTATTACAGCTTCACAAATTACGACATCGTCACCGCCCCCCGGTTCATCGGGTTAGAAAATTTCCGTGTCATTTTCACCGAAGATGCGCGTTTTCCAACCTCTGTTTACAACACTTTTTATTATGCCTCACTGGCCATTCCCCTTTCATTGTTGGTCTCCCTTCTGGTTGCGATGCTGCTTAACCTGAAAGTACGTGGGATGGCTTTCTTTCGCACGGTGTTTTATCTGCCAAGTATCGTGCCCGATATTGCCTCTGCACTCCTCTGGAGCTGGATTCTTAACACCCAGTTTGGCCTGCTTAATCAGACCCTGAAAACCCTTGGTCTGACCCCTGTAGGCTGGCTGACTAACCCTGCCATGACCAAGCCGTCGCTTGTCCTCATCAGCCTCTGGACATTTGGTGGTAGCATGGTGATCTTTCTGGCCGCCCTTCAGGATATTCCCCAGCATCTTTATGAAGCCGCAGAGATTGATGGCGCCTCAGCGCTTCAAAAAACGCTTAACATCACCATCCCTATGATCACTCCCACCATTTTTTTTAATCTGGTGATGGGCATTATCGGTGCTACCCAGTACTTCACAACGGCTTTCGTCATGCTGGGAGCCGGCCCTCTGGATTCTGCACGATTCTACATGTTCCACCTGTATGTCAATGCCTTCCGGTATTTCAAAATGGGATACGCCAGTGCGTTGTCGCTGCTTCTCTTCATTTTCGTGCTGACACTCACACTTATCCTTTGGCGTACATCTGGCAGGTGGGTTTACTATGAACGCGGGAGTTAAAAAAATGACCGGTGAAACCCTTCCTATGACATTGCAAGCCATAAACATTCAGGCAAAGCGCGCACAGCGTAAACGAAAAACCCTCCGCCTTCTACAACGGCTGTTGACTTATGCAGTTTTGATCCTTTTGTCGTTGATCTTTGCCACGCCTTTTCTATGGTTACTGTCCACATCTCTTAAACCCCCGGAACAGATTTTCAAGCTACCCCCAGAATGGATTCCTGACCCCTTCACCTGGTCTAACTATACCAAAGCGGTGACAGCTATCCCGTTTTTTCTCTACCTGAAAAACACCATGTACATAGCCATCTTCAATGTCATCGCCTCGGTTATTTCCTGCTCGCTGGTCGCTTATGGCTTTTCGATGATCCGCTGGCCAGGACGCGATGTAATCTTCATGGTGGTGGTCGCTACCCTGATGATTCCCTATGCAGTGATTCTGATCCCCACTTTCATCATTTTTAGTAAACTTGGCTGGGTTAATACCCCCAACCCTCTCACCATTCCTGCTCTCACCGGTAATGCGTTTTTCATCTTCCTGCTACGTCAGTTCTACATGTCGATCCCTGAAGATCTATCAGATGCCGCTCGAATTGACGGCGCAAGCGAACTGCAAATTTACTGGCATATCATTTTACGGCTGTCCCGCCCGGCACTGGCAGTAGTAGCGTTATTTACATTCATGTGGAACTGGAATGATTTTCTCGGACCTCTGGTTTACCTGAGCAAAAAAGAGACCCTCACCCTGGCTATCGGCCTATATGGATTCCAATCCAGAGCGGGCACACAGTGGGGACCGCTGATGGCCGCAGCCACCATCATGGTCTCTCCAATCGTCGCGTTATTTTTTGTTACTCAAAAAACATTCATCCAGGGCATCACCCTGACCGGCATTAAAGGTTGAATTTCACACCTTGCAGTTATCTCAATCTCAATATTGGGATTTTGGAGGATAAACACTAATGACTCACCCTGGAAAAAAGATTGAAGTAGCCATCCATGCAACTCACTCCTTTCAAAAAATCGATGGATTTGGGGTCAACATCAACGCTCGCTATTGGAAAAATGGGTATCTCATTCCCGCCATGCAGTTGTTGCTCGAAGACCTGGGTGCTACACTTTACCGGGTAGATATATGGGGCAAGTCGAATTGGATTGACCCTGATGGCCAATTAGGCAAGCAGGCTGCACTCGAAGCCGACCATCTTAAATCCATCTATGAAGGGGAAATCTTCCAGCGCGGGTGGGCTATGATGCGTTGGTTGAATGAGCGGGGTATTCGCCCATACCTCACTGCCAGTGGCGATGTCCCACCCTGGATGCTTGCTCCCGACGGTAAAACCCTCGCCGATTTCGATGCCTTCACCGAGATGATGGTGTCGATGCTCTGGTGGGCTCGCCACCATGAAAAACTGGATTTTAATCTTTTCGGACCGCTCAACGAAACAGATATCGGTAGCCCCGAAGGTCCAAGCCTGGACCCTGATGGATTCACCCGGCTATGTGAAATGCTCGTCGATAAACTGAATACTCGCGGCCTGAACGATATTCAACTAATCGTGGCAGAACAGGCTCATTTCAATTCCCTTTACCTCGAAGCCCTTACCCGCAGTCGTAAGCTGCTCGGCCGAATTGCAGCCTTCGGCCTGCATGATTATTCCGATATTCCTCCCGAATCATACCGTCAGGTCATACGGGTGATTGAGGAAAGCCCTTTCGCTGGCACTCCGCTTTGGATGACTGAGTACGGCGACCTTGAGCAGACAGGAGATCGCGAATGGTATGTCGCCTGGGTCATGACTTCTCGCCTGTTTGATCAGCTAGAAGCTGGCTTCAACGGTTCACTGGTGTGGGATGCTTTCGATAATTACCACGACCATGACGAAGCCTGGACAATCTATGGTTTACTTCGTACCGGGTTACGTACCTTCACCCCCAAGAAACGTTATTACGCCTGTCGGCAGGCCTTTCGTTTCATCTTGCCGGGTTTCGAGCGGCTCGCTTCCAGTTGCGAGGATGGTGGTTTACGAGTTCTTGCCTTTGCAAACCCAAACCGCGATCAGCTCACCATTATCGGGATGAATGAGAACCTCTTTCCTGCACGGCTCAATACCACCCTGGTTGGGTTTCCCCAATCATTAGAATTACAAAACTTTAATTACCTTCGCACAAGTGAAGAAGAAAACTGCCATCGCATAGGGCGTGTACCTGCAAAAGGCAGAAACTGGCCTTTCACCGGGATTGATGTGGTTGTTCCCCCGGCCAGTCTCTTCACTCTGACGAATATAAGCGATTAAGTTCAATCGATCAGCATTTTTTAAGGAGGATTTCTCATGAAAAAATATCGTGCTGGAATTGTCGGTTTATCGCGAGGGCATGGTCTCGTTAATGCTTTGGCCACCCACCCCGAAGTAGAAATTGCCGCCCTATGTGACCTTAACCCTGCCCTGCTGGAAGAAATTGGCAATCAATATCATGTGCCTGACCGTATGCGTTTCACTGATTACACCGCCATGGTTAATTCTGACCTTGATATCATTACCGTGGCTACACCCATCGAACTCCATGCCGAGCAATCTATTCTGGCTATGGAGGCCGGAAAGCATGTGCTTTGCGAGCAAACCGCCGCTTACACCGTAGAAGACTGTCAGCGCCTGGTGGAAACCGTTCGACGTACCGGAAAGGCCTATATGATGGCCGAAAACTATACCTACTTCCACTACATTCAGCAGTGGAAGAAGATGATCGATGCTGGTAAGCTCGGAAAAATTCATTATGCCGAGGCTGAATACCTTCATGAGATCACCGATTTACTGATTAACCCGCATACCGGAGAAAAACAGTGGCGTTATACCCGGGCTCCAATCTGGTACTGCGCTCATTGCCTGGGGCCGCTCCTTTATCTAATGAATGACCGCATCGTACGCGCTACAGGGGTACATACCGGATGGAACAAATACCCCGGTGAATCTATCGCCTACCTTGATATGGAGCTTGGGCTTTTCCAGACCCAAAAAGGAGCGGTCATCAAAATTTTACGCAGTCAGACTGTCGTACGCTATCCAGATATGGTATGGTATGTGCTTTACGGAACCAAAGGTTTCGTTGAAAATGGCCGCGGCGGTTGGGGTGAAACACAGGGTCAGCTCTACCTGGAAGACGAAATGCCCCGCGAACTTGGTGCCCAGAAGATCTCTTGCAATCCCATTGATCCCGATGCCCCTCCAGAGGCTCACTCTGGCGGACACGGCACCTCAGAATATTACATGGTACGAGACTTCATCACCGCCATCGACCAGGGACGCCAACCTCCGATTGATGTGGTGCGTGCCACCGAGTTTACTATTCCCGGCCTGATTGCCCATCAATCTGCAATGCAGGGCGGGGTCTGGTTGGATGTTCCTCAGGTTGGTTAACCCAGATAGGAGATCGCCATGTCTACTCCCATTCGGGTGGGTTTTGCCGGATTCGGTGAAGTTAACAGCCCCGATGCCTTAATCGAAGAAAAGCTGACCCGCGCCCGGCAGAGTCTGGAATCTCTGGGGCTTGAGGTCATCAGCACACCGCCCATTCGTGATGATCCCCTCAGGCACGACGAAACCCGCGCTCGTGAAGTGCTCTCGCAGAACAATTTCGATGCACTGGTGGTGTGCCTGGCCGGATGGATTCCCTCACACACTGTCATCGATGTCATTAGCCCTTTTATTCATCACCCTGTTATCCTTTGGGGATTGACCGGTTATTATGAAGGAGACCGCCTGGTAACTACTGCTGACCAGGCAGGCACCACTGCTTTACGCGATACACTGGATGCGCTCGGGTTCCACTTTAAATACATCTACGACACTCCCGATGCTCCTTACGCCGCCGCACAAAAGGTATTCAACTTCGCTAAAGTGGCTCATGCCGCCAGGCGTCTTCGCGGGGCTCGCGTGGGGATGATGGGATTTCGCGACATGCGCCTTCA
>Ga0226835_1001302_pt1 | contig 14310 bp, 3 predicted proteins | sample LAC_MetaG_1_FD_163627 | JGI IMG/M metagenome (GOLD analysis project Ga0226835, IMG submission 163627) | Anaerobic ammonium oxidizing microbial communities from anammox membrane bioreactor (MBR) in UC Berkley, California, United States -... | ecosystem: Engineered > Bioreactor > Anaerobic >...
ACGCAGGCCCTTCGCTTTTTCGAAGGGTTGTGCGCCTGGGCTGATGGAGGCAGCGACCTACTCGGGTTTGAGCGAGGCGCAGCTGGGCTGCGCCGAGCGTGGGGGTTCGGGGGGCTGGAGCGCCGGTGGGGTGGGAGGAGCGGCGCGGAGCCCCCCGAGGGAGGTAGCTGGTCGCTGCCGGGAAGTATGAAGGGCCTGCGTGCGAACGCAGGCCCTTCGCTTTTTCGAAGGGTTGTGCGCCTGGCCGGGCGGAGGCGGCGAGCTGCTCGGGTGAGGGCGCGGTTTCCGGTCGGCGCGACAATGGCACCAGCCGAACTCTCCAATCCTTGTAGGTTTGCTCCTCCTTTTCCGCGAACCCCGCCCAACGCAAGGGAGTTCGGCGACCCGAGAGACGCCGGCGCCAGCCGGCGGGTCGCCAACGATGCGCGAGCCCGGTCGAGGTGGGAGTCGCCCTGCGGCGTGCAATCGAGTGGACGTTGCCGCGCTGCTGGTACAATTCCGCCACATCAGCTCCTGAGGAGGCGCCCATGGAGGTGTTGAGTCGTGCGGTCGGGTGGGCGATGGCACTGGCGGCGGTGGCGAGCAGTGTGCCGGCAGCGACGGTGACGCCGGCGCAGGTGTCGGCGCGCGGCCGCACGGCGGCGCGGGTGGAGGTGGGCAGCTTCGGGCGGGTGGCGGTGGTGGCGGCCTCGCAGGAGGGGGTGGCGCTGCGGCTGCACGACCGCATGGTGGGGGTGGTGGGGGAGGCCGGCGTGGCCGGCGCGCGGGATGGCCGCCTGGACGTCTTCCTGGAGCCGGGGGAGTACCGGCTGGAGGTGGAGGGGGCGACGGCCAGCCGTGGCCAGGTGAGCCTGCGGGCGGTGTCGTTTGCCGAGCTGAATCCCTCCCCCGCCCCACAGCTGCCGGAGCAGCGACGGGTGGAGACCACCCTGGAGGATTTCCAGCAACGTTCGTACTGGCTGCGGGTGGAGCAGGAAGAGTCAGTGCCTCTGCAAGTTGCGGGCCGAGCGCTGGCGCAGGTGCGGCTGTGGCGCAACGGGGTGGGTGGGGTAGGTGAGGAGTTCGAGAGCGTCGAGGTTGACTGGGGCGAGGGGCGACCGGTGCGGGTGCTGCGCGGGGCGCCCCGTCTGGCACCGGGGTGGTACCTGCTGACCGCCTACGGGGGCCCGCCGCTGACCTGGAGCGGCGCGAGCCAGGAGTTCCCGCTCATTCTCCAGCGCGGGGTGCCGCTGCTGCCGGCGGTGGTGCGTCAACGCTTCGAGCTGGGTCCCTTCGGGTGCGACGTGCTGCGCCTGCCGGCGGAGGCGGCGACCTTCCGGCTGGAGCTGCCTGAGCCCCACCGGGCGCTGCTGGAGGTGGGGGAGGCGGTGGGTGGCAACGTGTTTGCCCCGGCGCAGGAGACCGCTCGTCTGGACAAGGATAGCCGGGTGCCGGCGGTGGAGCTCGCCTACCGTCACTTTCCCCCGCGGGGGGGGCGGACGGCGCCGACGGGGGTGGGGTCGGGGCAGGAGGGTCCCATGGTGGCGGTGCGGGTGTGCGGGGCGCTGGGACAGCCGTACCTGCTGCAGAGGCTGCCCGTTGGCGACAGCACCAGGTTCCGGGGAGGCGGCCGGGAGTGGCTTTCGGTCGTCACCGCAGGTGACCCGCGGGACCTGGCGGACACCACGGCCATCCTGGTGAATCTGACGACCGGAGACCTGGAGGCGGAGGCGGTCATCGCCCTGTCTCGCGGGGCGAGCTACCGGCGCCGCTTCAACCTGGTGTCTCCCACCAAGTTGTACGTCCGCACCCGGGAGAACCTGGCCCTGAGCGTCAAGGTGGCCGGGGTGGCGGGCACGGCCTCGCTGATGCCGGCGCCGGCGGAGCTGGCGCCGCAGGGGTTGCGGGAGTTCTCCCAGAGCTGGCCTGCCACCTTTTCCCTGCCGGCCGGCCTGTGGGAGCTGAACCTGGTCCCGACGGAGGGCGGGGTGGGGGACGTGACATTGGAGGCTCTGTCGGCCGGGGCGCAGCTCCTGGAGCTGACGGGCCTGCGGGGAATGCTGGCCAAGCTGGGGGTGGGCGGGGAGGTGCCCTCGGCACTGCCCCGCCCGTGGGTGCGCCTGGGTCCACTGGACCTTTCCCCAGCCGCCGAGTACCGGTTGTTCGTGGGGCAGACCAGCGGTGTGGGGGTGGGAGTGCTGCGCCGGACTGCCCCCCTGGAGGTGAGGGAACCTCTTCCCCTGGCGCTGGAGGCGGGGGAGGAGGTGACGCTCGAGGTGGCGGTGACGCAGGCCAGCGTGCTGCGGGCCCTGGGCGAGGACGGCCGGGAGTTTCTCCTCAGCGTGAATGGGGGACCCGCGGAGCGCCGGTTGCGGGTGGCTCCCGACCTGTACCGGGTGGCCATCCGCAACCACCTGGCGGTGCAAGCCTTCGTGACCCTGGCGGGGTACCCCGAGAGCCTCCTCCCGCAGGCCCCGTTGCCCCAGGTGCCGGCCGCCGTGGTGGCCGGCCTCACCCCCCCCTCGCTCAGAGTTGACCGGCCGGTGCTGCTGGCGCTCTCGCCGGAAGTGCGGTCGCTGCGCTCGCTGGAGATTCCCGCGGCGGGGCTGTACCGGGTGGAGAGTCTGGGGATCTGGCGGACCTCGGCGACGCTGTCCACGAGGGTGGGGGAGCTGGCCAGCGGCGAGGCCAACGGAACTGGCGAGAACTTCCTCATTCAGGAATACTTGCGCCCCGGCTACTACGAGCTGGCGATGACCGCGGCGCAGAGCTGGGAGAGCGTGCCGGTGCGCCTGAGCCGCGCTCGCATCCGGGATGAGGGAGCTCTGCCGCTGGGCGGCAGCGCCCGCATCGCTCTGGACGCCGGGGAGGCGGCGCTGCTGCGCCTGGAGGTGGCCTCCGAGGGCCGCTACCGGGTGCGGGCGCAGGGGTTGCGGCGACTGGCCCGCTGCCGGCTGGAAGACGCGGAGGGCTATCCGGTGGCGCTGCCCGGTGGGCCCTGTCAGGTGGAGGCGCAGCTGCGGCCGGGGGTCTACCGTCTGCTGCTGCTGCCCGGCGAGCTGCCCACCCGGGTGGTGGCGGCATTTTCTGCCGAGGAGAGGGAGGCGCCGCTGACCGGGCGGGGGCCCCACCCTTTGCGGGTGGGAAGGCGGCTGGAGCACCTGTGGCTGGAGCCGCCAGCTGGGGGAGAGGAGCGGGATGTGTACGCCTTTTCCCTGCCGGCGCAGGCCACCGCCCGACTAACGCTGTCGCTGGGGATGGTGGGAGAGCTGAGCCGGGAGGTGGGGGAGGGGCGGTGGGAGTCGTTCGCCGCGGTGGATGGCGGTCGGCCGCTCGAGGGGAAGCTGGCGGCGGGCAACTGGCAGCTGGCAGTGCGCGCTGCCCGAGGAGACAACCGCCTCCCCTACTGGGTGCAACTGGAGGCGGAGGAACTTCTCGCTGGCCAGCGCCGGGAAGTGGTTGCCCCGGTGGAGTTGCCGGTGGCGGTGGGGGGAAGGGGGGTGATGGAGCTGTTCTCCGACGGCGGCGAGGATGTGCGGGCGGAGCTCTATGACGGCGAGGGGAAGCTGGTGGCCGCCGGCGACGACGAGGTCGGTTCCTGGAACTTCCGCCTGAGCGTCTCCCTGCCCGCCGGGCGCTACCGCCTGAAGGTGCTGCCGGTGGGAAGCGCGCGGGCGGCAACGGTGGTCTTCGCCCGACAACGGGCCGAGGTGGCGGCCCCGTCCCTGTCGCTGCCGGGTCGGTGGGAGGCGGAACTCAACCAGGAGGTGCTGGTGGTTCCGCTGGCGTTGCCGGGCCGGGTCCCGCTGGTGGGGGTGTGGGCGGAGGCCGGCGAACCGGTGGGGCTGGAGGTGCGCACCGCGAGCGGGGCAGTGCTGGCGCAGACGGCGGGCAAACCGGCCCGTGCCTGGGTCAGTCCGCCGGCCGGGACATCGCTGCAGGTGCGCCTGTGGGGGCTGGAGGGAAGGGCGGGGCGGGTGGAGGTGGCCGGTTGGGCCGGGGAGGTGCCCGCCGTGGCGGCGGGGGCGCCGGGGACGCTGCAGGCGGTGGAGGGGACGGGGCGATGGGTGGGGCGGGTGCCCCTGGCGGGGGGAGGGGTCGTGGCCCTCGGCGGTGAAGGAGTGGAATGGGCGGCCCTGGGGGGCGGGGCGCTGGTGCCGACGGGAGCCAGGGCGGTGGCCACGCCGGCGGCGGAGCTGGTGGTGGCGGCGGCCTCCCCGACCCTGGGGGTGCGTCGGCTGGAGCTGGCTGCCGGCGAGGGGCTCAAGCTGCGCCTGGGCGGGGGTGCCCCGGTGCCGGTGAAGCTCGCCACCGGCGGGCCGGCGGTGGTGCTGGCCGAGGGCTTCCCCGAGGCTGTGGCGGTCAGCGCCGGTGCTGCTCCCCGGCGGGGGGCGTTCCTGGTGCAGGAGCGCCGGGGGGCGGCGTGGGTGGAAGAGGGGACGAGTCAGGTGTGGGTGTGGCCAGCCCGGGGGGAGGACGCCACCGAGGTGGAGCTCGCCCTCTATCCCCTTGCCGCGCCGACTTTGACTGGGTTGACCGGCGGGACGGCGTACCAGGTTCTCGCGCCCGGGCAGGGGATCCGCGTGCCGTTGCCGGGGGGAGTGAAGGAGGTCCGCCTGGCACTGAGTCCGTACCAGATCGCCGTGCCGCTGGCCGGTGCGCGTCCGCTGGGGGTGAGCGCCGCCGGGGAGGCGCCGGCGGCGGAAACCCTCATCACCGAGGCTGACGCGCTGGCGGTGTGGTCGCTGCGGGAGTCCGGAGCGGTGGCGGCGGCGGTGCTGGACTCGTCGCTACCGGCCCCCCTGGGGGAGGGGTGGTGGTGCTGGCAGCCGCCGGGCGCCGGGGTGCTGCGTCTTCAACTGGCGCCGGCGGAGGCAGGGTGGCGGGTGCGTGTGTGGGGGGCACGGGGGGTGGGGGAGGGGCTCTCGGGCGAGGGTCAACCGGTCGCTCCCGGAGAGACAGTGCGGGCGGCTGGCGGGGGATGGCTGGCGGTGCCCCACCGGCGCGAGCGGGTGTGTGCGTGGGTGACCCCGGGGGGGGTGGGAGAGGCGGTGGCGGTCGGGGCGGAGAGGGGGGAGGCGGTGAGCCTGCCGGCGCGGGTGAAGGCGAGGGGGGCTGGCGCCGGGGTACGGTTCGAGGTGCCGACCGCCCGGGCGGTGCACGTCTTCTCGAGACAGGCGGTGGCGCTTTCCCTGGAGACTGGCGGGGAACGCCGGGAGGGAGTGCTGCCCGGCCCGGGGCGGTGGACGGTGCCCGCACCGCCCGGTGAGGTGCGGCTGCGGGTGCGCTGTCTGGAGGGGAACGACTGTGAGGCGCAGGTGCTGGCCGCTCCGGTGACCACCTTGCAGGAGGGGGAGAACCCGGAGCGGCTGCTGTCCCCGGGCGAGCGGGCCCATTTCCGCCTGGCTCTCGCGGCGGAGCGGCGGATCGGCCTGGGGGTGCGCCTGCGGCCGGATGCAGGGGCGGTGCGACTGCTGGCCCGGGACGGCCAGGTGGTCGGGGAGGGCCCGGTGGTGCTGCAGACCCTGCCGGCGGGGGAGTACCTGCTGGAGGTGGGGGCGCCGGAGGAGGGGGAGCCGGTGAAGGTTCAGGTGATTGCCGTCGGGCTGGAAGCGGCGCCGAGGCGGCCTCCCGAGGACCTGCTGGCCTGCTACCGACTGCTGGACCAGGGGCTCGTCGGGCAATGTCCCCCGCCGGCCGTGACAGCGAGGGAGCAGCCCTTGCCCTGGGAGGATGGGGAGGAACACGACTGGGAAGGGGAAGAGCTGCCCGAAACGTGGGAGGCGGACGGCGACGAAGGCGAGGGGGAGGTGGAACCATGAGCCTGGGCCGGGATGAGCGGCGAAGCCGGGTGTACCGGGTGGTTGCCGGGGTGGTGGCGCTCCTGCTGAGTGGGGTGGCGGTTGCCTCCTCACCGGTGAAGAGCGTGGTGCCCGAGACGTTCCTGCACCTGTGGGACCCCATCACGGTGTTTTTCGCCCAGCCGGTGGGCAGTGGCCGGGGCGCGGTGGAGCTGGAGGGGGAACGATTCCTCGCCATTTCTCCCCCGGCGAGCGGATCGTACCTGTGGCTGGACGAGCGGACCCTGCAGTTCCGTCCCGCCGAGGCGTGGCCAGCCTTTGCCAGCTACACCCTGGAGGTGGGGGGGCAGAGGAGACAGCTGGTGGTGCTCCCCGATCCCCCGCTGCGCACCCTCCCCCGCGATGGGGAGACGGGGGTGGAGGAGGGGAGGAGCGTCACGCTGTACTTCCGCGATCCCCTGGCCGCCGAAGGGCTGCGCGATGCCCTGCGGCTGCGCCTGCGGCCGGCCGGAGAGGGGGGGAAGGAGCGCCTGCTGGCCGGGCGGGAGGCGGAGCTGAAGGTGCTGGAGCGCTCCTCGCGCAGCGACCCGGCCGGTTACACCTTCACCTGGCCGGCACCGCTGCCCCCCGCCACCACCGTGGTGGTGGAGCTGCTGGCCCGGCCCCAGCCGGAGGTGGAGCCGCGTGTCTGGCACTCGTTTCGCTTCACCACCGCGGCGGGATTTTTCATCACCGGAGTGACGTGCGGACGGGAACTGGTGTCGCTGCCCGCCGAAGGGGTTTCCGGGCGGGCGGACAACCCCGTTAGCTGCGCTGCATCCTCCCCCCTGCGGGTGTTCTTCTCCCAGCCCCTGGGGGGACTGGACCTGGCGCAGGTGCGCGCCCTGGTGCGGCTGTCGCCGCCCCTCGAGGGGTTCGGCTTCCAGGTGGAGGAGAACCAGCTCGTGGTCGAGGGGCGCTTCGTGCCCGACCGCACCTACCGGCTGGACCTGCACCCGGCGCCCCTGCGCGACCGCCTGGGGCGCCGCCTGGCCCTGGGGCGACCCACCACCCTGTACCTGCAGGTGCCCCCGCTGTCCCCCTTCGTGGAGCTGGTGCGCGGCGCGGGGGTGGTGGAGCGGCACGGGCCCAAGATGATCCCCCTCACCGGCCGGGGCAGCGAGCAGGTGGAGGTCAGCGTGCTGCCGCTGGATCCCCTGGATCTCGCCGCCTGGCCCTTTCCTCCGCGGCCGTTGACCGTGGGAGAGGGGCGCAAGCCCCGTCCCCCGGAGAGCGGCCGCAGCGTGGCAGCCGGTACGGGCGAGACGGTGCGCCCCTGGCAGCTGGAGGAGCTGCTGCTGTCGCCACCCCCCCGGGCGCTGCGCCAAATGCTGGATCTGCCACTGGCCGGTCGCCCGTTGGGGGCGCGCTTCGGCCTGGACCTGGCGCCGTTGCTGGCTGATCTCACGGGTTCCGCCTCGCCGGCGGGCGCCTTTCTCGTCGGGGTACGCCCCACCATGCGCGCCGAGCGGCAGTGGATGCGGCTGCAGGTCACCGACCTCGCCCTCACCACCGTGGAGCACCGGGGGGAGGTGGGCTTTTTCGTCACCTCGCTGCGCACTGGCGCCCCGGTGGCCGGTGCCGCGGTGGCCGTGGAAGGGCTGGCCTGCGACCAGTGGCGCACCTTCTTTTCCGGCACCACCGACAACGAGGGGCGGCTGCTCCTGCCGGTGCGCCCGGTGGCGGTGGCGGGGTGTGAGCCGCGCGTGCGCCGCCTGTCGGTCCGCAAGGACGACGACGTGCTGGTGTGGGGAGCAGACGAGGTGCGGGATCTGTACTTTGCGGGCCGCCTGCGGGAGGGCCGGGAGCCCTGGTTGCAGTGGCTCACCAGCGCCCGACCCCAGCCCCCGACCCCGGCCAGGGAGCTGGCGCACATTTTCAGTGAACGACCGGTGTACCGCCCCGAGGAGGGGGTGCACCTCAAGGGGTACGTGCGCGCCTGGAGGGAGGGACGCCTGGAGCTGGTGAGCGGGGCGGGGGCGGTGGTGGTCCACGCTCCGACGGGGCAGACCTTTCGCTATCCCGTGACGCTGACATCCGCCGGCAGCTTCTACCACCTCTTCAAGGAGGGGGATCTGCCCACCGGCGAGTACACCGCCGCCTGGGAAAACGCCCGGGGCGAGGAGCTGGCCACGGTGCGCTTCCGCCTGGAGGCCTACCGGGTGCCGGACTTCGAGGTCAACCTCGCGGTGCCCGAGGTGGTGCCGTCGGACCGGGAGTTCGCCGCCCAGGTGACCGCCACCTACTACGCCGGGGGGCGGGTGGTGGCGCGGCCGGTGCGGGTGCGGGTGACCCAGTTCCCCTACCTCTGGCAGCCGCCCGCCTGGCAGGGGTTCCTCTTCTCCTCCGATGCCCGCTTCGGCGGCACGCAGCCGTTCCGCGCCCGTCCCGCCCTGGAGCAGGAGCTCACCACCGACGAGGAGGGGGGGGCGCGGGTGGTCATCAACCCGGCCCTGGAGCCCTCCGCCCAGCCGCGCACCTACGTGGTGGAGGTCACCGTGGTGGGGGTGGACGAGCAGACCGTCACCGCCACCCGCCAGGTGCACGCCGTGCCGCCGTTCGTGGTGGGGGTGAAGGCGGCGCGCTTCGTGGCCGGGGGGGGCACGGTGAAGGCCCAGGTGGTGGCGGTGGGCCCGGACGGCCAGGCGCTGGCCGGGCAGGAACTCACCTTCAGGGTGAAGAAGCGCAGCTGGCACTCGGTGCTGCAGCTGTCAGATCTCACCACCGAGGCCCCCCGCTACGTCACCGAGGTGGTGGACGAGGTGGTGAGCGAGCGCTCCATCACCAGTCAGGCTGCCCCCACCGAGGTGACGCTCCCGGTGCGGGAGGCGGGGGTGTACCTGGTGGAGGTGGAGGGGCGGGACCGCCTGGGGCGCACCCAGGTGGTGAGCGTGGACTTCTTCCTGGCCGGCCCGGAGGCGGTGAGCTGGCCGCGCAGCGAGGCCAAAAGCCTCGGTCTGGCCTGGGAAAAGGCCAGCTACGCGCCGGGCGAGACCGCCCGGCTGGTGCTGGAAAGCCCCTACCAGCAGGGCTGGGGGCTGGTGGTGCTGGAGGCACCCGCCGGCAACCGCTACCGCTGGGTGCAGGTGGAGGGTGGCAAGGGGGTGGCGGAGCTGCCGGTGGAGGGGCCCTTCGCCCCGGGGGTGCCGGTGCACGTGGTGCTCATGCGCGGGCGCCTGGCGGGGGTGGGTCCCCAGCCGGGGACGGCGGTGGATGTGGGCAAGCCCGCCACCGTCGCCGCCAGCACCACCCTCAAGGTGATGCCGCTGGACAAACAGGTAAAGGTGGAGCTGTCCCACCCCAGCCGGGCACTGCCGGGGGAAAAGGTGGCCATCACCGTGCGCCTGGCTGACCCCACCGGGCGACCCCTGGCCGGCGAGGTGACGCTGTGGCTCGTGGATGCGGCGGTGCTGGCGCTGGGGCGGGAGCAGCGGCTGGATCCGCTGCCCGACTTCCTCCTCCCCCACGAACCCCGCTCGGTGATCCAGGACACCCGCAACCGCCTGTTCGGACTGCTGCCCCTGGAGGATCTGCCGGGCGGCGAGCAGGCCGCCGAGGAGGCGCTGCTCTTCGAGCGCAACACGGTGCGCAAGCGCTTCGAGTCGGTGCCCTACTACAACCCGGCGATCGCCGTGGGTCCCGACGGCAGCGCCACGGTGGAGGTGAGCCTGCCCGACAACCTCACGGTGTTCGCCGTGCGGGCCAAGGCGGTGAGCGGGCCGGAGCGGTTCGGCTTCGCCACCGGCCGGCTGGAGGTGCGCCTGCCGGTGATCGTGCAGCCTGCCCTGCCGCGTTTCGTGCGCCACGGCGACCGGCTGGAGCTGGCGGCGGTGGCGCGGGTGGTGGAGGGCAGCGGCGGGGCAGCCGAGGTGACGCTGGAGGCCCCGGCGCTGGGGGTGGCGGCGGGGCGCAGGCAGTCGCTTCAGCTGTCTCCCGGTCAGCCGGCGCGCTTCACCGCCCAGGGTGAGGTTCCGGCGCTGCGCCTGCAGGAGGAGGGGAGGGAGGCGCTCACCGCGGTGACGGTGCGCGCCGCCGTGCGGCGCCTGGCGGACGGTGCGCGGGACGCCTTCGAGGTGACCCTGCCGGTGCGCCTGCCGGCGCAGGAGGCGCTGCAGCGCCAGGTCCTCACCCTGGCCAGCGGAACTCCCCTCAAGCTCCCCGCCCTGCCCGCCGGCGCCGCCCCCGGCAGCACCCGGCGGGTGCTGCTGCTCTCCCCCCAGGAGGAGGTGATCCGGCTGGCTGCCGGCCTGAACTTCCTGCACACCTACCCCTACGGCTGCACCGAACAGCGCCTGGCCGCCAGCCGTGCCTTCGTGGCCCACGGCGCCCTCATGCAGGCCCTGGGGATGGCCGAGCAGCGGCAGCTCGAGCAGGCGGTGCGGGATACCGTCGTCTGGCTGGGTCGGGCCACCGACGGCGAGGGCCTGGTGGCCTTCTGGCCGGGGGATCGCGGTTCGGTGGTTCTCACCGCTTGGGCGCTGCTGTTCCTGGAGGAGGCGAGGGCGGCTGGCTTCGCCGTCGAGGCGAAGCTGGCCGAGCGCTACCTCAAGGTGCTGGAGAGCTCGCTGCGCAGCGACTTCCGCCGCCTGCTGCCGGGGGCGGAGATGTGGGAGCGCTCCTGGGCGCTGCTGGCGCTGGCCCGGGCGGGCCGCTTCAACTCCGGCTACGCCGCCGAGCTGGCCCGCCGGATGGAGTTCCTGGACCTCGAGACCACCGCCCAGGTGCTGCTCGCCCTGCGGCACGGCGGGCAGGGGGAAACCAGGGCCGCCCGGGACCTGGTCCAGCGGCTGTGGGGGGCGGTGCAGGTGCGCTCCCACCAGGGGCGGGACGTCTACGGCGGGCTGGCCGGGGTGGCGAGCCCCAGGGAGCCGCGCATCTTTCCCACCGAGGCGCGCACCCTGGCCACGATGGTGAGCGCCCTGGGCGCCGGGGAGCGCGCTCACCCCAAGTGGCCCCCTCTCTTCGGGGCGCTGCTCAACCTGGGGGCGGGGGACGGCTGGGGGAACACCAACGCCAACGCCGCCGGCTGCCTGGCCCTGGCCGAGGTGCTGGCCCGCCCCCAGCGAGGGGAGCCGGCGCGACGGGTCACGCTGGCCTCTCGCACCGGCAGGGAGGCGCTGCGCTGGGAGCCGGGACAGGCGCCCCTGCGACGGGTGCTCCTCCATCCCGACGAGGCGGTGCTCACCCTGGAGGAGGGACCGCCCTTGACGGTGTACGTGGAGACCCGCTACCTGCCGGTCAAGCCCGAGCCGGCGGGCACCGCCGGGCTGGCGGTGAGCCGCCAGTGGTGGCGGGTGGAGGAGGGGGAAGCGCCGCTGCAGCGCATGCCCCTGGAGGGGGCGGCGCCGGTGGAGCTGGCCGTGGGAGAGGTGGTGGAGGAGCACGTGGAGCTGGTCAACCCGGAGGAACGCTTCTACGTGGCGGTGAGCGTGCCCCTGGCGGCGGGGATGGAGCCGTTGAACCCCCACCTGGCCACCGCCCCGCCCGAGGCGAGGCCCTCCCGGGCCGCCACCCGCGCCCCCGACTGGACGGACATGCGGGACGACGCGGTGGTGTTCTTCTTCAACGAGCTGCCGGCCGGCACCTATCACCTCTACGTCCGCACCCGCGCCCAGGTGGCGGGGGAGTTCACCCAGCCGGCGGCGCTGGCCGAGCTGATGTACCAGCAGGCGGTGCGCGGCTGGTCGTCGGCGGTGAAGGTGCGCGTCCGCCCGAAATGAGGGGCGGCAGGAGCGGCCTCGGTCACCTCCTGGGGGTGGCGATCGGCGCCGGCCTCGTCGCGGCGCTGGTGCTGCTGGTCTCGGCGCTTCCCCACTCGCGCCTGCTCGATCCTCCCCCCTCCCGCCTGTACCTGGACCGGCGGGGGCACTTCCTCGCCCTGGTGGGGGAGGGCCCCCAGGGAGAGCTGGGGTACTGGCCGCTAGAGCCGCCGCCGCGGGTGGTGGCCGCCACCGTGGCCCTGGAGGACCGCCGCTTCGCCTACCACGGCGGGGTGGATCCGGTGGCGGTGGGCCGGGCGGCGTGGCAGAACCTGCGCTCCGGCCGCCGCCTGTCGGGGGCCTCCACCCTGGCCATGCAGGTGGCGAGGCTGCAGTCCCCCGGGCCGCGCACCCTGGGGCGCAAGCTGCGGGAGGCCGTCACCGCGCGGCTGCTCACCGCCCGCTGGGGGCGTCGCGCCATCCTCGCCCAGTACCTGCGCCTGGCCCCCTACGGCAACCGCATCCGCGGCATCGGCCTGGCGGCCCGCTTCTACCTGGACAAGCCGGTGGAGGACCTCTCCTGGGCGGAGATCGCCTACCTGGTGGCCATCCCCCAGGCGCCCTCGCTGATGAACCCCTACCGGCTGGAGGGCCACCGGCGCGCCCAGGCGCGCGCCGGGCGGCTCCTCGACGAGCTGGCCCGGCAGGGCGTCATCACCCCCGGCGAGCACGAGCTGGCGCGGGCGCAGCTGGCGGCCATGGCGTGGCCGCGGCGCCCGCGGCGGCCGGAGAGCACCCTGCACCTGGCGGTGCAGTGGGAACGGGAGTTCCGCCAGGGTCGCGGGCACGGGGGTGACCCGCTGGTGGTCACCACCCTGGACCTGGAACTGCAGGAGGAGCTGCGGTGGTCACTGGCGGAGCAGCTCGCCAGGGACGACCCCGGGGGGGTGGCCAACGCCGCCATGGTGGTGGTGGCCCTGCCTGGCCGCGAGGTACTGGCGGCGGTGGGGTCGGCCGGCTACTTCGACGGCCGCCGCGCCGGCGCCTTCGACTACACCGCGCTGCCGCGCTCGCCGGGGAGCACCCTCAAGCCATTCCTGTACGCCCTCGCCCTGGAGCAGGGCCGCCTCACCCCGGCCACCATTCTGGATGACCTCCACCCCGCCTTCGGGGTGCACAACGCCGACCGCGCCTTCCTGGGCCCGCTGCTGCCCGCCCAGGCCCTGGCCTGCTCGCGCAACGTCCCGGCGGTCAACCTGCTGGTCCGCCTGGGGGTGAGCCCGACGCTGTACTTCCTGCAGCAGGCGGGGGCGGTGGAGGGGTCGGTGCGCCCGGGCAAGGTGGGGGTGTCGCTGGCGGTGGGAGGGGTGCCCACGACCCTCCGGCGACTGGTGGGGGCCTACACCTACCTGGCCGGAGATGGGGAAGGAGGGGATCTGGTCTGGCAGCGGGACGCACCCTCCCCCGGCCGGCGCCTGCTGGGGGTCACCCCGGCTCGCCAGGTGACCGCCTTCCTGAGCGATCCCCAGGTCCGCCTGCCCAGCTTCCCACGCCTCGGCCCCACCGAGTTTCCCTTCCCGGTGGCGGTGAAGACCGGCACCTCGCCGGGGGGGCGGGACGGCTGGACGGTGGCCTACTCCCGGCGCTTCGTGGTGGGCGCCTGGGTGGGTCGGGGGGACTGGCGCCCCCAGGCCGAGCTCACCGGCTACACCAGCGCCGCCCGCCTGGTGCGGGGGGTCCTGACCGAGCTGCACGAAGAGGAGGGGGAGGGGTTTGCCGACCTCTCCGCTCCGCCCCCCCCGGATCATCGGCGGGTGCGCCTGTGCGCCCACACCGGCCGGCTGGCGGGGGACGGGTGCTTTCGCGTGTTCGACGTGTGGCTTGTCGAGGCCGACATCCCGCGGGAGACCTGCGCCGCCCACCGCCGCGTCGCGGTGGACCGGCGCACCGGCCGGCAGGCGGGCGTCGCCATCCCGGCGCTCTTTCGCGAGGAGCGACCGGTGCTCCTGCTTCCCCCCCGCTACGCCGCCTGGCTGACCCAGCAGGGGCTGGCTCCGCCCCCGCCGTCGTCTCTGAGCCAGGGTGCTCACCGTCCGGAGCTGGGGTCGGTGCTCGCGCGCCCTCCCCGCCTGCGCATCCTCTTTCCCCACGATGGTGCTCGCCTGCTGCCCGACCCCGAGGCACCGCCGGGCGCCTCCAGCCTCAGGCTGCAGGCCACCGTGGATCCCCCGGTCCCCGAGGTGCTGTGGCTGCTCGACGGCCAGCCCCTGGCGCTGGCGTCCTACCCGTACGCCGTTCGCTGGCCGCTGGTGGCCGGGCAGCACCGGCTGGAGGTGGCCATTCCCTCCACCCCCCTGCGCTCTCCGGCGGTGCGGGTGTGGGTTGGAGAGCTCGGGCCTTCACTGGCGATGACGGGCGGCGGAGCGCTGGGCGGCCAGCAGCTGGGTGGCCTCGGCCGCTGACAACGGGGGGTGAAAGTACACCCCCTGGGCGAAGTGGCACTCCAGCTCGCGCAGCAGGTCGAGCTGGGATCGCGTCTCCACCCCCTCCGCCACCACCCGCTTGTTGAGACTCTGGGCGAGTCTGACGATGGCGCGGACGATCTCTAGGTCGCCGCCATTCTGGGTCATTCGCCCGATGAAGGAGCGGTCGATCTTCAGGGTGTCGGCCTCGATGCGCTGCAGGTAGGCCAGCGAGGAGTAGCCGGTGCCGAAGTCGTCGATGCTCAGGGAGAGCCGCAGGGCGCGCAGCTGCCGCAGCATGGCCGCCACCTCGGCGGTGCGCGAGATGAA
>Ga0226835_1001303_pt1 | contig 14310 bp, 4 predicted proteins | sample LAC_MetaG_1_FD_163627 | JGI IMG/M metagenome (GOLD analysis project Ga0226835, IMG submission 163627) | Anaerobic ammonium oxidizing microbial communities from anammox membrane bioreactor (MBR) in UC Berkley, California, United States -... | ecosystem: Engineered > Bioreactor > Anaerobic >...
CTCGTCGACCACCACGGTCCGCACGTTGCGGAACAGCCCTCGATGGTCGGTGCGGCTCGACAGCAGCATCGCCTCGAGTGACTCGGGCGTGGTGAGCAGTACCTCGGGCGGATCCTCGCGGATGCGGGCCCGGGCGGCCGCGCCCACGTCGCCGTGCCACAACCCGACCCGTAGCCCACACGCCTGCCCGTAGCGCTCGAGGCGCACGTGAAGGTTGTTGAGCAACGCCCGCAGCGGGCACAGGTACAGCGTCGACAGGCCCGGCCGCGGCTCGGTCAGGATCTGGGTGAGCACCGGGAACATCGCGGCCTCGGTCTTGCCCCCGGCGGTCGGCGCCAGGGCGAGGACGTGCTCACCGGCGAGGATCGGATCGATCGCCTCGCGTTGCAGCGGCCGCAGGTCGCGCCATCCCAGCCCGTTGACGATGAAGTGCTGGACCACGGGGTGCAGCCGCCCGAACGGGTCGACGTACGACTCAGGTGCCGGCGCCGGATCGCTCACGATTCGCCGCCGCTCGCTCCCCCGTCGAGGTCGAGCTCGATGTCGTCGGGTGAGGGAGCCCGTTCGGCGTTGCGTTCGACGTCGGACAGCTCGGTGTCGACGACGGTGAGGCGGTAGTCGCGGCGCGGGTCGAAGTCGTCGAACAGCTCGACGCGGTCCAACACGTCACCGACCAGCTTCTTCAGGTAGAGGCGCGGCGCGATCCCGACCTGCCCACCGAGGCGGCCGGTCACAGCATCGGCCAGCTCGCCGAGGTAGGCGTCGTCCACCAACCGTCCGACCCGGTCGGCGGCGGAGCTTCCGGCGACGAACACGGCTCGCACGTTGCGGCCCAGCTCGACGAGCCGGTCGTGGTCGAATCCCGCCAGCCGGAGCTGCACGGCGCGGGGGTTGTCGAAGCGAGGGTCGCCGGTGAAGTCGGTGTGGAGCCGCTGCGCGAGAGGCGCCAGGCGCTGCACCCCCTGGGGACCGTCGAAGAACGCCGGGGTCCCGGTGATGAGCAGGTAGAGCCCGGGGAATCGCCCCCCGTCGATCTCGTCGATGAGCTGACGAAGCGCGTTGAGCGACTTGTCGCGGATGTCGGAGCGCACCCGCTGCAGCGTCTCGACCTCGTCGATCACCAGGAGCAGCCCGCCGTGGCCTGCATCGCGCACCACGGTGAGTAGGCCCTGCAAGAAGGTGAGGGCACCCGCGTGGTCGATGTCGCCCTTGACGGCCGCGGTTCGCTTGACCGACGCGGCCACGTTGGGCTGGCCGCCGAGCCACGCGATGAGCCCGTCGGCGGTGGTCAGGTCGCCGGTGTGCACGGCTCGCCGATAGGCGCGCAGCACAGCCGCGAAGGTGGGGTTGGCCCGGCTGACGTCGGAGAGGCGCGACTCGACGAGGCGTTCGGTGGCCTCGGTAAGCGCGGCAGTGTCGTGTTCGTCGACGGTGCCGCCGGCCAGCACGTCTTCCTCCAACACGTAGAACCAGCCGTCGACGAGGGAACGGAACGCGCCGGGGTCGCCGTCGGCCACGGCGAGACGTTCGACGGCGCGCCGGTAGACGGTCTGAAGGTGGTGCAGGGGGGTCTCGGTCTCGGAGATCTGGATCTCGCTGGTGACGAACCCGGCTCGTCGGGCCCGCTCGGCGATCCAACGAGCCGCGAACGTCTTGCCCGATCCCCATTCGCCTCGCAGGCACTTGAACACGCCGCCGCCCGAGGCCGCGCGCGCGACCTCTTCGTCGATGGTCGGGCCGAAGCGGTCGAGGCCGACGGCGAGCAGGTCGAGACCTCGCGCCGGGACCGTGCCTCGGCGGAGCGCGTCGATGACCTCGTCCCGGCGGGCCTTGCTGACGTTGGCTGTCGTCACGATCCGCCGTCCAGGAACTGGGCCCGGAGCAGAGCTTCGTCCAGGCGGGCCTCCTGCGCGGTGCGGTCGACCGTGAGCACGCCGTAGCCCTCGACGTTGAGGAGGCGTTCGAGGATCGCCACGAAGCCGGGCACCCGGTCGACCGGCATGTCGGTCGCCCGGGCGAGCACGGCGAAGCCGGCGGTACCGCCGCGGGCGTATAGCGCGCCGAGCGCGGCGCGGACCCGCTCGACGGGAGGCTTCGAGCGGGGAATGGCGCTGAGCTGCAGCTCGAAGGTGGGCGACGCCAAGAGCTGGTCGGCCCACGGGGCATCGATGCGGCCGGCTACCGCGTCGACCGCCGACCTTGGTTGGGACCCGGCGCCGGCGCCCGCGCCGGCGCCCGTGCCGACTTCATCGAGGGCCCTCTCGGCGTCGGTGAGCGCGTCGCCGAACAGCCCGGCCTGGCCCGGTGGAGGGGCCGGCCTGCGCTTGGGTCGCTTCGTGGGGGTCGACGGCTCGACCTCAACGGGCTCGATAGCGCCCAGGTCCCACCACAGGGGTGACGCGATCGATACCGGACCCCAGCCCTTGGGAGCCGCCACGCCGGGCGGGCGGAACACCGACAGCGGTACCAGGCACTCCTCGGGGGTGGCGCCGCCGTGGTAGCCGCCGTGGCGGGCCGAGTAGCGCAGGTCGTCCTGGGTGGGGGCGATCACGCCCCGCTCTCCGCCGCGCAGCACCCGGGGGCCGTGCAGCAGCACCTCGTCGTCGGCGGGTGTCCGGTCGGGATCGGCCGTGGCGTCACGCCACCGGTCGCCGCCTTCGCCGCCTCGACGGGCTTCGCCGCGACCGTCGAGGCCTACGCCCAACACGTGGCCGTGGTCCGCGGTGACGATCACGTAGCGGCCGGCGTCGGCCGCGGCGCGCAACAGGCACTGCAGCGGGCCGAGGTGCTCGATGGCGTACTCCCGGGTGAAGTCACCGCGGCCGAGTTCGTCGTCGATGGTGTTCACCACCGCGCCGACCAGGCGGGGGCCGGCGGCGCCGAGCGCTTGGAGCACCGGGGCGGGCAGGGCCTGGCCGACCCCCGAGACCAGGTCGGGCCGGTGGTGGAACAGACGAGCTGGCGGACCGGGGAGCCCGGCGACCGCGGGGTGGGCGACGAACCCGCGCTTCTCGTGCTCGGCGTTGCCGGGGCTGAGCGCGCCGCACAACAGCGACGCACGACTCACTTCGGTGACGGTGGGCAGCACGGCCAGGCCGGCGGCCCGCCGGCCGCCGCGGCCGATCTCGGAGAGGCCGAGGCGGGCGAACTGGCCGGCCAGCTCCAGGAACGCGGGCAGGCCGCAACCGTCGAGCACCACCAGCAACGCCCGCTCGGAGGCGGCCAGGGGCACGACGAGGCGTTCGAGGACCGCTTCGACCGCCATGACCGGCCCGTCGGGAACATCGGCTTCCGTACCGTGCTCGCTCCAGTGGGCGAGCGCCAAACCGAAGCTCTGGTTGCCTACGCGGCGCCGCCGGTAGGCGTCCTCGCTGACGCGAGCCAGCACGCGGGCCAGCTCTGCGGGCGCGTCGTCGCCCTCGTCGACCCGGCGCCGGGCGGCGTCGACCCAGGCGCCGTCGGCCAGATAGCCGTCGAGCACGTCGCCGAAGGGGGGCGCGACGCCGTCCGTGGCGGCCGCCGCGGTGCCGTGGGCGTCGGAGCCGGAGCCGCGGAGCCACACGGCGAGCTGCGCGGCCCGCTTCGCCCGGACGGCCCGGTGCCGTGACAGAGGGTTGTCGGCCTCACGGTGGCCGCATACCCGGGCCACGGCGCCGCGCAGCGAAGCGAGGTCGGCGTCGGTCCGCCGGTCGAGGTACCCGTCGATCTCGCCGGCCAGGGCGGCGAGGCGCGCCTCGAACCCCGCCGTCAGCACCGCCGAGGCCTCGGGGTGGGGAGCCTGCCAGTCGACGACGAACCGAGATCCGATGGTGAGGAGTTCGGCCAGTCGCGCCCCGTCTCGTTCGGTGGGGTTGGCCACGACCGCCTCGGCGGCGCGGGCCCACGCCGCCAACGCCGCGTCGGTGATCTCACGGCAGCCGGTGAGCGCTTCGAGCATGGCGTGGGCGTAGAGCGGGCCGCCGGCACCGACCACGGTGGCCGCAGCCAGGCCGGCGGGGAGGGCATCGCCACCGCGGCCGGTACGGATGGTCCCGCACACCAGGGCGGCGGCGGGGCCCAGCCGGTCGGACAGCGCGTCGCACAGGTGGCCGACGAGCTCCGGTCCGGCCCGAGCCACCCGGTCGGTGAAGCCGTCGGCGGCGCTGGCTCTGAGGAGGCCGTCGAGGGCGAGGGAATCGGCACCGAGAGCGAAGCGGGCGATGAGCCCTAGGCCGGCGTCGACGCTGAGCGTGCTCGTGGCCGGCGGCAGGTCGGGGCGCGGCACGGTGAGCAGCGCCTCGGCCATCCACGCGAGGGCCGAGGTGCCGTAGTCGGGGTCGAGCTGACGGACCTGCAGCCGCTGGCACACCGCGTTCCACGAGTTGAGGTAGAGCAACCGCGGGCGTACGAAGCGGCCCAAGAGGTCGGCGCCGAGCTCGGCGTCGCCCAGCGGAGTGAGCACCACCAGCGTGTCGCCGTCCGCCGGGCTCTCGCCGCCGAAGTCGGCGAGGGCTTCGCGCACCGCGAGCGGCGTGGTGCAGGCGGCCACCCGGATGGTGCCGTGGTCGTCGTTCAGATCGCCCCGAGTCCAGTCGGCCTGGGCACGCACACCGACGACCAAGGGCCCCGCGTCGCGCCCTCCGAGCTGCTGACGCACCTCATCGACGAGCTGGGCCACCAGCTCCGGCGTGGCGTGGCGTTCGGCGACCGTGGGGCTCACCCGTCGCCGTCCTCGGGATGGCGCGCCGCATCGGGACGACGGATGGCTGCGGGCCGGGCGGTGATGCGCAGGTCGAACTCGTCGCCGGTTACCTCGTCGCGACGGAGACGTTCGCGGGCCTCCTCGAGCCGGGTCAGCGCCGTGGCCCGGTCGACACCTAGCTCCTGAAGGATCACGATCTCGTCCTCGGGCGGCGTCGGGCCGGGGTCGGGGCCGGGTACCGGGATGACGATGTTCCGTGCCTGGTTGTAGAGCTCGGAGAGGCGAGGGGCGAACTTGGTGGCCAGCTCCTCGGTGCCCATCAGCTCCACCAGGCCCTCCACCACGGGCGCACCTTCGGGGTGCACGGCCGCGGCGGCGACGATGTCGAGGTCGACGGCGCCGATCGCCGCGGTCATCGCCGCCGAGGCCAGCAGCGACGCTCCGACCGCCGGCGCGCTGGGAACGAGGTCGGCGGTCACGAACTCCCGGACTCGGTCCATGTCGCCCGACGCCGCCGACAGCGCGCGCACCAGCTCCGACGCGACGTGCGCCGTGCGGACGCGCGCCGGCTGGCCCTGGGTGGGTAGCAACGCGTCGAGCTGCTCCAGCGCGCCGACCGCCCGGTCGGCGTCGGGACCGTGGGTGGTCACCGCCTCGGCGAGAGCATTGCTGAGCCGTGACAGCCCCACGGCGGAGGGATCCTCGGGTAGGCCGGCGATGCCGAGGACGCGCTCGGCGCGGCCGCGCGCCTCCTGCCACTCCGCCGCCGTGGGCAGGGCGACGTCGACGATCTGCAGATGGTCGGCCAAGGTGCTCAGGTCGGTGCGGGCCGGGCCGCCGTGGTCGGTGAACTGCCGGTCGGTAGCTGCGGCCCAGACGATGAGCACCAGGTTCTGCAGCTCGCGCGACAGGCCCATGGCGCGGGGCTGGTCCATCCAGCGGCGCAGGTCACCGACCGACGGGTCTCCTTCGCCCCCGGCGGCGCGCCACTTGCCGATCTCGCGAGTGAAGTGGGCGTCCCAGTATCCGGCGGTGCCGTCGAGGGTGAAGGCCTGCTCGGACTGGACACCCAGGCGCAGCGGGTTGGCGATGCGGGCCATGGCCTTGCGATCGCCGGCGGGTACATGGGGGATCCTCATGCCGGTCTGGGCCACTGCCTCTTCGCACAGGCGCAGCACGGTGGCCATCTCCGGTCGGCGGATCTCGCCCTCGACCTCGGGGGCGGCCGGGTAGACGTGGGTGAGCGCCTGGGCGACGACGGCGTCGAACGCACCGCGCAGGTCCGCCGCGACGGGCGGCTGCACCGTGAGGCCGCCCACCAGAGTCGGGAAGTGGTCGGCGAGGCCGACGGTGGTATCGACGACGGCCGGGTCGGGGTTGGCCACTCCGTAGGCTTGGCGCAACGCCAAGCGGAGCCGCTCCCGGGTGGCCTTCTGCATGGCTTCGAGCTGCGGGCGGGCCGACTCCCGGGCCTCGGAGCTGAGGTGCCGGGTGGCTTCGCGCAGCCGGTCGCTCATCAGGCCGGGTTGGGGGATCAGGTGGTTGAGCCGGACCAGGTCGCCGACGCGGCTGCGCAGCTCCGCGGTGAAGAACGACGGGAGCCAGCAGAGCGTGCGCCATTCGTGGCCCTGGCCGCGCAGCGTCTCGATCCGCGCGAGGTCGGCCCGGGGGTCGACACCCTCGTCGTCGAAGGGGAAGTCGACGACGACCTTCCACGTCGAGCCGCTCGACGCGAAGACGCTGTCGGCCAGTTCGGCGGTGTCGCGGACGTTGCCGAACACGAGGTCGACCTCGCGCGGTAGGCCCCGCCACAGCACCTTGGTGCGCTGCATGAGCTGGTCGACAGGAAGGCCGAGCTCCTCGGAGACCAGTTCCTTGACCAGCTTGCGGCGGGCACCGGCGTTGTCGACGCCGGCGACCGCGTCGAGGATCGCGCCCAGGTTCAGCTCGCTCAGCACCAGGTGGGCGGTGGGGTTCTGCGGGTCGTCGCCGACCTGGAGGCCGATGGGCCGGGTGGCCCAGCGGTTGAGCTTGTTGATCACGACGCTGATCTCGGCGCCGGGCACCGGGCTGGTGATGAGCCCGTGGTTCAGCGCCAGCAGCCGCCGGGCGGTGAGGTTGCGGAACGGTTCGGAGTTCGGCACGAGGGCCGCGAGAAGCAAGGTCTTGACGAGCCGGTCGTCGGTGCGGAACGCGTCGGTGGGCGGGTCGTCGGCGGCGAGGCCGTGGTCGGCGAGCAGCATGGGCCGCAGCTCGTGGGTGTAGAGACGGCGGGCGGCCTCGAAGGTCTCCTTCATCCCCTCCGACAGGGGTTCGTCGGCGGCGGCCAGGACGTCGAAGAGATCGCCGACGGGGACGAGCTGGCCCACTTCGAGGGTCTCGCGATTGGTGACGAGCAGTTCCAGCAGGACGCGCAGGCCGGTGCGGGTGCGTTGCAGCGCGCCGGCCACGTCGACGACCACGGTCAGGAACGCGGGCGAGAAGGGGTAGGTGAGCCGGAAGTCGTCGTCGGTGCCGGTCGGGCCGCGCAGTACGTCGCGCTGGTCGTCGGTGAGCGAGAGCGACCCGAACGCCTGCGCCAGCGCGGCGGCGCCGGCCTCGCCCGTGGGCTTGAGGAGCCGTTCGTGGGCGACGACCGGCAGGTTCGAGTCGTCGAGGCGGATGTCGGTGAACCGGCCGGACTGGAACTTGAGGTTGTCGATGAACCCCATGCGGTCGAGGCCGGGCACGTCGGTTCCGATGAGCTCGCGTAGGTCGCGCTGGCGGGCGATGAAGCTGACGATCGGCACCGGCCGGCGGTCGTCGCTGCCCTCGACCAGCTTGGAGATCTTCGACGACTCCTCGCTGACGAACGACGGGTCGGCCATGCGCGACATGAGCCAGAGGATCAGCTCGTCGAGGAACAAGATCAGGCCCGTGTAGCCCAGCTCGCCGGCGTGGCGGCTGATCGCCTCCAACCCCTCCTCGATGCCCACGTAGCCGGCCCGGTTGGCGCGGGCCCCCTCCGCGAACGAAGAGAGGTAGCTCTCGAGCAGCGCCTGGACCAGCAGCTGGCGTTCCGGGTCGCCGACGGGCCGGTTCCGCGCCGCGTCGTAGCGGGCCGCGTCCCACCCGGCGGCCAGGTCGCCCCAGCCGCGGTCGGCGGCCGCGGTTTCGCCGAGGCCAGCGAAGAACACTTCGTCGCCGAGACGCCCGCGGAGCTGGTCGCCGTTGTCGAGGATCGGTTCGTCGGCGAAGACGTCGGGCAGCGGCGCCTCGGGGTGCAGCGCGCGGACGCGGTCGACGTAGCCGCCGAGCACGGCACTGTCGAACGAGGTCGCGCCGATCAGGTGGTACGGAACGGTGAGGAACTTCTGCGCGTCGCGCCAGCCGGCCAGCTTGGCGACCACCGTCGCGAGCTGGGGTTTGGCCAGCGCATGAGGGTTCCCATCGAGCAGGAGCTGCAACACCCCCATGAAGTTCGACTTGCCGGCCCCGAAGCTGCCCGAGAGGAAGGCGGCCTTGGAGGTGTGCTCGGTGACCGCGGCCTTGATCAACCCGACGGCGTCGAGGAACGACGCCTCGAGCTGGGGCGTGACGACGTACTGCTCGACGGTCTGGTCGGTGTGTTCGGCCGCGTCGGTGAGCTTGAACACCAGGTCGCCCTGGCGGACCGCTTCGGGGATGGAGATCGCGTCTTGGAGCAGCATCGGCACGTCCAGCGGTGTCAGCAAGAACGGATAGTCGAACCGTCAGGTCTTCCGGGCCCGGCGGCCGCGGGTCGGGGCGGGGGGTCGCCAGGCGGACAGAGTGTCACGGGTGGCGCCGATGACGGCGAGGGTCTGGTCGACCTGGCCGCGGTAGAAGTCGCCGAGGGTCTGACCGATCGCCGGGTCGACGCCGGGGTGCCACTGGCCCACCCACGGCACCACCTCGTCCAGTGCCACCAGCAGCGGTAAGAGCCGTTCCCCCGACCAGCCGTCGACCTGTTGGCGTTGCACCAACAGGGTGGCGAGGGCCTGCGCGAGCTGGGCGTGGTCGAACCCGGCCCACGCCAACACCAGGGTCGCGTCACCCGAGGCCGGGTCCTTCTCCCCGCCGGATACTGACACGAACCGTTCCTTGGGCACATCGAGCTTGCCACGCTGACGCCAGTACGACGCCTTCACGAAATCGGCCTGGGCGTACTTGGGCGGCACCGGGATCCGGCCCACCTCTTCCCCCCGGTCCTCGGCCCGCTGGAGTTCCCAGGTCCGTTCCCACTCCGCCCGCTTGGCCAGGCCCGGCGCCTGGTAGCGCGCCGCGGCCTGGGCGGGGACGTGCTCGTCCGCCACCAGCCTCGTCACAACCGTCAACGCGTCGGCCTGCGGATCGCCGGCCCACAGGCGGGCGACGTCGATCCAGTCCGAACCCCACTCGGGATGCGCGGCGGCACGATCGGCGAGCTGGGCCAGGGAGCGGCACTCGGCGTTGGTGCCGTTGAACCACAAGCCGCGGTCTTCGAGGCGGTCCAGCAGCCAGTCGCGCAGCGCCGCGGCCTCCAGCTCCTCCCACGGGGTACGGGCCCAGCGGCGCTTGTGCTCGGGCCGTTCCACCAGGCCGACGTCACGGTCGGTCTCGATCAACTCGATCCGCCGCTCCACCAACTCCCGGTACCAAGCCGGCCAATGGTGCGGCGGCTCCGTGATCGGAGTGGACCGGTGCCGGGTGAACCAGGCGGTCTCGGCGTCGCCCGCCGCCACCCGGCGAGCCAGGACGATCTCGAACGCCCGCTCCCCCAGCGCCAACGGCGGCGGCTCCACCCCGTCGGGCGCGGTGAGCGGCGTGGCGGTGAGGCCGTAGAGGGCGAGGCAGTGCCAGTCCAGCTCCTCCTGCGCGCTCACCATCTCCGCGAAGATCCGCTCCGCCGTGGCGTGCGCAGCGTCGAGCCGACCACGCGTCGGTGTGCCCTGCACAGCGACTGCCGCGGGCTGGTGCCCGGCGAGCTCCGCGGCGAGCGCGTCGAGGCGCCGACCCCGCCCGACCGGACGGCTGCCGTGCGGGAGTGGGAACTGCTGCAGCTTGGTGCCGTCGAACTCGTGTCGAGTCGCCCACATCTCGGGTGAGCGATCTTTCGGGAACGTTGATTCCCGCATCCAGAAGCAGGCGACCGACGAGTTGAGCAATGCCAGCAGACCGAGGTGGTCCTCCAGCGACGCGCCTTTCGGCAACTTGATCACCGGCGCCGACTGTTTGAAGACCTTGCCGCCCCGATCGAGGACGAAGTGGTTGTGCGTCGCCACGAACGCGAACGCAATCGACAACGGCGCCCGGAGTTTCGTGGACGTCAGCCGACCGAACTCATACCAGCGGAGGCCCGCCTCCACTTTGGTCTTCGCACCGAACATCTTGTTGTTAGAGAGATTCGTGCGGTATGGCCACATCAGCCGAAGCTCGGAACGCCCAAGGTCGATCGGCGCGAAGTCCGCATCGTAGGGGAAGATGCTCAGGTTGGTGGGCTGGAGCGCGAAGTCGCGCAGGTACTCGCCCTCGACCATCGGTCGTGTTCGGACAATGCCACGAGTTCGCGTCGCGTGATACGGCTGAAGGTAGACGTCGTCTTCGAGAGTAAACGACGTGATCCCAATGGACTCGACGATTCCGCTCAACGGCTGTGTCCCATTGTCGAGCCGTTCCTTGAGTTCGGCGGCGCCGCCGCCGCCGATGCTCCAGGGGTGGGAGGCGAACCGACTGCGCTCGGTGTCGGTAACGCTGACGTAGTCACTCTCGCTTCCGGGGTCGTCGATCTGGGTGACGATCGCCGACCACACGAGCCCTTTCGTCGGGTCGGCTGGCGTTGACGGCTCACCCCGGAAGCCGAGCACCGAGCGCACGGTCCCTGCCACGGGCGGCTGGTTTCGTCCGAAGAGGATCACAGTCGGGGTGCCGTGGCCGGGGATGTACGCGCCCGACGTGTCGACCACGTGCGTGAGGTCCCACCTCGGCAGGTACTTCTCGATGAGCTTCTTCCCGAACTCGCGCTTCATGAACGAGTTGGCGGTGATCATCCCCACGAACCCGGCCGGCCGGGCCGTGGCGGGGGTGGCGGGTTGCGCCAGTTCGAAGAACAGTTCGGTGAAGGGCACGCCGAGGGAGTACTTGCCCGAGCACGAGCCGTAGCGTTCGCGGTAGCGCTGGTTGAGAGCCTGGTCCTTGACCGTGATGTAGGGCGGGTTGCCGACCACCGCCGCATAGGTCCGCTCGAACGTGGCGCGCAGCGCGTCGGCGTCCTCGGTGGCGTAGAGGAACTCGTGTGCTTCGCCGCCCGCGCCTTCCAGGCCAGGGAGGCTCACGCGGTGGCGTGCGCCCCAGAGCAACGAGTCGCCCACCGCCACGTGGACCGTGAAGTCCGGTGCGTCGGCCAGCCGGGTGATCCGGCACGCCACGAGCGCGGCGACCAGCAGCCGGAACCGGGCGATCGCTGCCGCGAACGGGTTGATGTCCACCCCCCAGATCGCGTCGAGGGCCCGCTGAGCCAGCACCCGGCCGTCGGTCGCCGGCTCGGCATCGACCCACCGCTGCCACAACCGGTCGAACGCGCCGAGAAGGAAGTGGCCCGAACCGCACGTCGGATCGATGAGCGTGGTGTCGGCCAGGCCGAACGCCTCGATCGCCGGTTCGAGGGTGCGGTCGAGGATGAACTCCTCCACGAACACCGGCGTCTGCAACAGCGCGTAGGTCTTCTTGGCGTGCTCGGAGAGGTCCTGGTACAGGTCGCCGAGGAACCGCGTGTCGAGCGCCGGGTCGGTGAAATCGAACGCCGGCAACCCGTCGTCGCCGGTGTCACGGAACAGTGCGAGAACCTCGCTGCACGCGTCGGCCGACGGGTCCGTGAGCCACAGCGGGTTCGCGCCCTCACCCAACACGCCGGCCAGGCCGGGGCGGGCCGCGGCAGCCCGGAACACGTCGTGGAGGTAGTCGCGGTCGGAGTGGTGCGGATGGGCCCGGAAGTAGTCCTGCTGCGCGGCCCGGGCCTCGTCGCCCCGCGCCCCGGCCCCGGCCAGCCGGGCGTCGGGGAGCAGGCCGTTGTCCTCACAGAACCGGACGAACACGCAGGCCAGCACCCAGCCCACCGCCCCCTGGGTGAGCCGATCGTCGGCCCACTGCGTGAACGTCCACCCGGTCCGCTGCGCGTCGAACGCCGCCTGGTACTCGGCGCGCAACGGGTCGCCCACCGACGGCTCGTCGGCCACCCGGGCCCGCAGATCATCGACCAGGCGCGCCAGCTGCACCTTCAGTACGTCGAGAAGCCGGCCGGAGTCGATCACGCGCTACGACCCCCCACCCCGGCGTCGCCCGCCGAACGATGCACGTTGCTCAACCACGGGTCCGTGACCTCCAGCCACTCACTCGGCGCCACGATCGGCACCGGCCGGCCGTCCACGGCCGGCAACGCGTCGGCCTGACCGCCCAGCACGACCAGCCACAGGAGATCGAGAGCGCCGTCGCGGGTCGTGGCGGCGTCGCGGAGCTGGTCGAGGGGAGAGGGGGACAGCCGCCATCCGTAGCGGACCAGCGCGCCGGGGAACCAGGCCAGCACCCGTCGGTGGCCCATGACCTCGTCGAGGGTGGCGCGCACGGCCGCGTCGGAGAGGATCGACAGGTTGTCCCACGCCGGGCCCGACGCGGGGTCGTCGGCCGCGGTCACCACCTCCCAGCGCACTCGCCGCGCTTCGGCGGAGGACCGCAGGTGGCGCAGGAACGCGGCTTCGAGGTCGACCTCGACCAGGGCCTGCTCCCCCGACGTCCAGCGCGACAGGCTACGGCGAGCGTCGTGCAGGCGGTCGGTCGGTACCCGTAGAGCCAGGAACCCGCCCTTGGCGGCCGACGCGTCGAGCCGGGCCTCGACGGCGAGCGCGGCCGCCACGGTCGGCTCGAGCGGGTCGGCGGGGGCGAGGGTGCGCCCGCCGGTGCTCACCATCGTCGGTGCTCGGCCCGGCCCGACGGTCAGGCGCTCGCCGCCCACCGGTGCGGCGGTCGATAGGTACGCGTTCTCGGGGTGATCCCACTCGTAGGGCAGGCCGGCCGCGGTCAGCGCGTCGTCGAGGGCGGGGCGCGGCGGCAGCTCGACGTGGGGGAATCGCACCGCGACGCGCTCGGCCAACGCGGCCGGCGTCAAGGGCGACACGCCGATCAGCGCCGACCGGGACCAGCGCAGGGCGTCGACCGGGCCGGCGGTGCGGGCCACCAGTTCCGAGGCCGGGTTGGCGACCGCGCTCCCGGACGCGGCCGCGGCGAGGCGGACCAGCCGGGAGTCCGACAGGCGCCGTCCCGCGGCGGTGCGCACCGACCGCAGGGCGGGCACCGCCTCGGAGCTGGGCACCAGGACCGCGTCGCGGACGAGGTCGTCGGCCCGACCGCCCAGCGCCACGGCAAGAGACAGAAGGGCCTCGGGATCGAACGCCGACCAGTCGGTCGCCGTCTCCTCCCAGCCGGCGACCGCCGGGTGACCCTCGCCGATGCGCTCGGCGATCGCCGCGCCGTCGACGGCGATCAACGTACGCCGACCCGAGCGCCGCAAGGCCAGCATCCCTTCGGGCACCGTGTTGCCGGTCGCCTCGATCGCGGCGCGAACCACCGCCGAAGCCAGCCGGTGGGCATCGGGGGCGGCGAGGCCCGTCGGGCGCCGATCGAGCAACGGGCCGGCGAGCTCCGACGCGCCGGCCACCCCGCCGAGGTCGACCAGCACGCCGACCACGTCGGCGACCACCGCTACGAGGTCGGGGTGACTACCCCAGTGCTCGCGGGCCTGCCGGTGGGTACGGGATACGGCGGCCGGGCTGAGATCGACGGCGCTAGCCACGGTTCCCACGGTGGGCCAGTCGACGGGCCCGGTCGGCGGGTCCGGCACCAGATCGAGGCCCAACAGGGCCCGCACCGTCTCCGCGACCTTGCCGGCCGGGCCGCGTGCCCCACGGGGGGGCACCAGGCGCAGCCCGAGCGTGTCGAGGTCGGCGGGAGTAGCCGGCGTCTCAGCGGCCCGTGGGGACGCAGGGCTCGGCTGGGCTTCCCCCGTGGTGTGGGGCGACGGTCCGGCGGTCGACAGCAAGTCGGCGAAGCGTTCCAGCACCGCGGCGCGTAGTCGGATGATGTGTCGCCGGGTCTTCACCGAGACCCCTCGGGTGCGGTTCACCCGCGCCGGATCGAGCGCGCCGACGTCGCGCACGGTGGCCGCTCCGCACTTGCGCAGCGCGGAGGTCACCTTCTTCGATACGTCGAAGGACGTGACCGGGTCGTCGAGCGCCAGGGTCTCGGGCAGCGTCACCGCCCCGGCCCGCTCGGCCACGCCGGACTCGGCGTCGCCGGCGTCGCCCGGCGGGGCCTCCCATCCGGTGAACACGTCGTTCCAGGCGCGCAGCATGTCCTCGGCGGTGTCGAAGCGCTCCGCCGGGTCCCGGCGCAGCGCGCGCGCCAGGAATGCGGTGAGCGGCTCGTGGAGGGCCTCGTCCATCGCCTCTATCAGCAGCGTCGCTTCGACATCGCCGGGCAAGAACGCCGGGTCGCTGCGGCCGTCGCCCCACGTCGGCGTCTCGCCCGTCGCCATCTCGTGGATGGTCACCGCCGCGGCGTAACGCTCGGCGGCGAGGTCGAAGGGCCGGTCGCCACCGAGG
>Ga0226835_1001304_pt1 | contig 14301 bp, 9 predicted proteins | sample LAC_MetaG_1_FD_163627 | JGI IMG/M metagenome (GOLD analysis project Ga0226835, IMG submission 163627) | Anaerobic ammonium oxidizing microbial communities from anammox membrane bioreactor (MBR) in UC Berkley, California, United States -... | ecosystem: Engineered > Bioreactor > Anaerobic >...
GGACGATAACGGCGTTCACGGTGGCGGGCGCGTCCGGCGGCATCCTCGCCGGCCTGGTGGAGAACCGCCTAAGCCGCCAGACTCTCGTGACGCTCAGCATGCTCCTCGCCACGCTGCCGCTGGCGGGCCTCCTCCTCAGCGCCCCTGGGGCGCCCTGGTACTACGTCGCGGTGATGCTCTCCGGCGTCCTGGTGAACGGTGGCCTGCCGATCATGGTCCTGGCCGCCCAAGACGCCGCGCCCCAAGCGGTCGCGACCGCGTCGGGGATGATGATGGGCCTGACCTGGGGCACCGCAGGCGTCCTCTACCTCGGTGTGGGAGCCCTCCAGGGCGCCATCGGGATGGACGCCGCCATGTGGTTGAGCCTGCTTCCACTCATCCCCGGCGCGCTCATCGCTCGCGGCGTGCTCATCGGCCTGGGCCAACGCTGAGGCGGCCGTCGGCTCGCCGCCGCGGCCCCGCGCGCCGCCCACCCGCCGGCCGCGTCCCGCTCGGTGCCCCCTTACCCGCCTTGTGCCCTGGGCTATGCAAGGAGCCCACCGGCGCGGTAACCTGCTTCCCGGCCTCGCGAGACCGCGCGACTCGCGTTAGCCTGCTCGGTGGGTGTAGCTCAGCTGGTTAGAGCACCGGATTGTGGTTCCGGGTGTCGTGGGTTCAAATCCCATCATCCACCCCAGCGAAGGGGCTCGTCCCCACCCGAGGGCGGGTTGCCACCACGGCCCCGCCCTCGGTCCTGACGGCGCCGCCGGGTAGTTCACCGCGGCGCCGCCCGGACCACCGGTAGCGCCGCTACCGCGTCAAGTGCGCCTCCGGGCGAGGATGGCGGAACTGGTAGACGCGCTAGACTTAGGATCTAGTGGCCTAGCCGTGCGGGTTCAAGTCCCGCTCCTCGCACCACCGCGGCAAGCCGAGCGCTTGCCGCTCACTTTTGGCGCGCAACGCGCGAACCACCGAGCGCGGCGCGGCGACCTCGCGGGTCCCGCCGCCCGGCCTTACCGAAGGAGTGACATGGAAGCCAGAGTCGTAGAGAAGCAGGGCGTCAACGTCACGGTGAGCGTGCGCGTCGACGCCGCGACCGTCGATGCCGCCTTCGAGCGCGTGCTCGCCACCCTGTCTCGCACCGTGCGCGTGCCGGGCTTCCGGCCCGGGAAGGCGCCTCGCGGCGTCCTCGTCAGGCGCGTGGGCGAGGAGGCACTCGCGCAGGAGGTGCGCGACGCCCTGGTCGACGACTCTTACCCAGCGGCCATGCGGGAGTTGGGCCTCGCCCCGATAGACGCTCACTTCCATGCCGACGGCGCCTTACAGGGCCAGGAGTTCGAGTACACCGTCCACGCCGACGTCTACCCGGACGTCGAGCTACCCGACCTCGCCACCATCGAGTTGGAGGTCGAGCCGCGCGTGGTGACGGACGCCGACGTCGACGAGGCCATCAGGCGGCTAGGGCTCGAGAACGCCGTCCTAGTGCCGGTCGAACGCCCCGTCGAGGAGACGGACTGGGTGCTCCTCGGCCACGTCACCGGCGACGCGGAGGCCGACGAGGCGTCGACGTTCCCCGTGCACCTCGACAGGGCGGGCGACGAGCTCAAGGGGCAGCTCCTCGGCCGCGCCGTCGGCGAGGTGGTCGACGTGGTGTTGACCGACACCAACGTCCTCGAGGACGACGGCACCCCCAAGGCCTCGAACCTGAAGCTCAAGGTCGTGGACGTGAAGGGTAAGGAGCTGCCCGCCGACGACGGCGAGCTGGCGGTGCAGCTCGGCTTCGCGGACGGTGCCGAACTGCGGGCGCGCGTCAGGGAGAGCCTCGAGGCGGACGCGCGTCGCGCCACGCAGGACGCGCGCCGCGACGAGGTCGTGGGCAAGCTGGTCGCCGGCGCCACCCTCGACCTGCCCGCGAGCCTCGTGCGGCGGCGGCAGCGCACGCTGCTGCAAGACGTCGCCCACGACCTCGGTCACCAGGGGGTGACCCTGCAGCGTTACCTGGAACGCCTGGAGGCCCGCGGCAAGCGCGAGGAGTTCGAGCGCGAGCTTGCCGAGACGGCCGAGAAGGGCGTCAGGCGCGACCTGGTGCTCGAGCGGCTCATGGAGGTGCGCGGTACGCAGGTGACAGACGCCGAGTTCCAGGCGGCGCTCAAGTTGTTGGCGGAGTCGCGCGGCGTCGACGTCGGGCGTCTCGAGCACGACCTGGGCGCCGACTACCTCGCCAACTACCGGTTCTTCATGCAACGCGACAAGGCCCTGCGTGAGTTCATCGCCGAGCTCAGCGGCGAGGAGGCGCCGGCGCCCGGCGAGGAGGAGGTGGCGGAGGCCGCCGAGGCGGCGTTCGCGGTCGACGAGGAGGCGGCCGACGACCACGACCACCACCACGAACACGACCACGGCGAGCACGAGCAGGGCGAGCCAACCTGACCCGGCCGCGTCGGCCGACGCTGTCTCCCGGGTCGGCGGTGCTAGGCTGACCGCATAATGCCGCTAGTCCCTTACGTGATCGAACAGACCGGGCGCGGGGAGCGCACCTACGACGTCTACAGCCGGCTGCTCAAGGAGCGGATCATCTTCCTCGGTTCGCCCATCGACTCCGAGGTGGCCAACGTCATCACGGCGCAGCTCCTCCTGCTCGACTCCCAGTCGAGCGAGCAGCCGATCAACATGTTCGTCAACTCGCCCGGCGGCGAGGTGTACGCCGGCATGGCCATCTACGACGTCATGCAGTTCATCTCGGCTCCGGTGCACACGAACTGCGTCGGCATCGCGATGTCGATGGGGTCGTTGATCCTGGCCGCGGGGGCGAAGGGTCACAGGGTGGCGCTGCCTCACAGCCGCATCATGATCCACGCCGGCTCGGCCGGCTTCCCCCGCGCCAGCCTCCCCGACCTCGAGGTGCAGGCCCGCGAGTTCCAGGACCTGCGCGGGATGATGGAGCAGGTCTACCACCGCCACACCGGCGTGCCCGTCGAGCAGCTGCGGCGCGACATGGACCGCGACAACTTCATGTCGCCGCAGCAGGCCCTCGCCTACGGGCTGATCGACAACGTCGTCGAGCCGCGCGGTTCCGGCCGCTTCCAGCAGGAGGGCGCGCGGTGACGGCCACGCACTGCAGCTTCTGCGGCCGGTCGCACACGGAGGTCCGCTTCCTCGTGGCCGCGCCCGGCGGGGGGGCGCACATCTGCGATCAGTGCGCTGGTCGCGTCAACGACGTCGTGGCGGACGCGACGACGCCCGCCGCGCCCACCCGGAGCATGAAGCTGCTGCCGCCCCGCGACATCAAGCGCGAGCTCGACGCCTTCGTGGTGGAGCAGGACGCCGCCAAGCGCGCCCTGGCGGTGGCGGTCTACAACCACGCGCGCCGCATCGCCAACCCCGGCAGCGAGCTGCAGAAGAGCAACGTGCTGCTGGTGGGGCCGTCGGGCACCGGCAAGACCTTGCTGGCGCAGACGTTGGCGCGCACCCTGGACGTGCCGTTCGCGATAGCGGACGCCACCACGCTGACCGAGGCGGGCTACGTCGGCGACGACGTGGAGAACATCATCCTGCGCCTCCTGCAGGTCGCCGACTACGACGTGGCGGCGGCGGAGCGCGGCATCATCTACATCGACGAGATCGACAAGATCGGCCGCAAGTCGGAGGGACCGTCCATCACGCGCGACGTCAGCGGCGAGGGCGTGCAGCAAGCGCTCCTCAAGATCATCGAGGGGACGCTCACGCACGTCCCGCCCCAGGGTGGGCGCAAGCACCCGCACCAGGAGCTCATCGACGTCGACACGAGCAACATCCTGTTCATCTGCGGCGGCGCCTTCGAGGGCCTGGCCCGCATCATGGAGAGGCGGCTCAACGTCTCGCCCGTCGGCTTCCAACCGCGCGAGGCGGTCGCCATGCCCGAGGCCGAGGTCCTGCCCGAGGACCTGATGACCTTCGGGTTGATCCCGGAACTCATCGGCCGGTTGCCGGTGGTGGTGCAGCTTCACGACCTGAGCCTCGAGGCCCTCGTCGCCGTGCTGACGGAGCCGCGCAACGCGCTGGTGCGCCAGTACCAGACGCTGTTCGGCCTCGACGGCGTGACGCTCACCTTCACGGTGGCCGCCCTCGAGGAGGTGGCGCGCCGCGCCAAGGCCAGGAAGACGGGCGCGCGGGCGCTCCGCTCCGTCCTGGAGCGCACCCTGCTGCCGCTCATGTTCGAGGTGCCGGGCAGCAGCATCACGCGGCTCCACGTGGACGTCGAGGACCTCGACGACCCAACGCGGCTGTTGGCCGTGGGCGGGGAGCGCAAGAGCGCCTGAGCGGCCCTGCGCGAGGTCTGGCGCGCGCCGGGACCGGCGCGCCCCGGGACCGGCGCGCCCCGGGCCCGGCCCGCCCCTGCTCCGTGTCGCCCCCTCCCCCGCCGGTTCCGGCTCAGCCGCGGGCGGCGACGGCCCTGGCTCGCTCCACGGCCGTCTCGAGGCGGCGCGCCGCCTCGAGGACGTCCTCGAGTCCCACCGCTCGCCCGAAGCTGAACCGCACGCTGGCCCTCGCCTCGCCGCGGTCCAGGCCCATGGCCAACAGCACGTGGCTCGGCTCCACGCTGCCCGCGGCGCAGGCCGACCCGGCGCTGGCGTAGACGCCCGCCTCGTCCAGCAGCATGAGCAGCGTCTCCCCGTCGGCGCCCGCCACCCTGACGTTGGTGTGCTTGACGCTTCGTACCGCGCCCGCGCCGTTCAGGCTCACGCCGGACAGCGCCAGGACGACCGACTCGAAGGCGCGCTGCAGCTCCGCCAGCCGGGCGCGCTCCGCCGCCCGACCGGCGGCGGCCAGCGCGGCCGCCGCCCCGAAGCCGACGATCGCCGGCACCGCGTGCGTGCCGGGCCGGTGTCCACGCTCCTGCTCGCCGCCCGCCAACATGGGCGCCACGGCGAGCCCGTCGCGCATGACGAGGGCGCCGGCGCCCTTGGGACCGTAGACCTTGTGGGCCGACACCGTCACCAGGTCGGCGCCGAGGCTCGCGAGCGTGAACTCCTCGAGCCCGTAGCCCTGCACGGCGTCGCACAGGTACAGGGCGCCGAAGCGGTGCGCCAGCGCGCCGATGGCGGCAGCGTCGGCGAGGGCGCCCGTCTCGTTGTTGACGAGCATGCCCGCCACCAGCGCAGTGCCGCCCCTGCCGGCCTGCTCCGCCAGGGCGCCCTCCCAGGCCGCGAGGCTCGTGGCGCCGCTCGGCTCGGGCGGCACGAAGGTCACGTCCCGCCCCGCCGCTGCCAGGCGCCGCGCCGCCGCGATGACCGCCGCGTGCTCCACCGCGCTCACGACCAGGCCGCCCGGGCGTTCGGCGAGGGTCGAGAAGACGGCCTGGTCGTCCGCCTCGGTGGCGCCTGACGTGAACACCACCTGGCGCGGCCTGACGTCGAGGGTGCGGGCCACGGCCTCGCGGGCGGCCTCCACCCCGCGGCGCGCCGACTGGCCGAGCCGGTGCACGCTGCTGGGGTTGCCGAAGTCCGACCTGAGGTACGGCAGCATGGCCGCCAGCACGGCATCGTCGACGGCGGTGGTGGCGGCGTGGTCGAGGTAGATGCTGCCGTCGCGGGCCACTAGTGGTGGCTCAGTCGTCGCGGCCGAGGTACTGCGGGAGCGGGTGGATGCCGAGCAACCGCCGCTGCCTGACGAGGTCTGCGAGCGAGGTCGAACGCAGGACCTGCCTGACGGCGGCGTCCACGCGCCGCCACAGGCTCTCGGTCGAACACATGCCGACCCGCACGCAGTTGGCGGCGTCTTCGATGCAGCTGACCGGCGCCACGCTGCCCTCGAGCAACTCGACCACCTCGAGCGCGTCGATCTCGTCGAGGGGTCGCGCCAAACGGTAGCCGCCGCGGGCGCCGCGCACGGACTCGACGACGCCCGCCTTGCGCAGGACGGCGAAGATCTGCTCCAGGTACTGCTGGCTGAGTAGTTGCCGTTCGGCGACGGTCTTGAGACTGGTGGGCTCATCGCCCCCCAATGCCACCTCGACCAGCGCCCTCATCCCGTACTGCGCTTTCGTGGATACCCACATGCCTGGACCTCTCAGTCGAGCCGCTGGCCTCTCACCACTCTACTGCCGCGGCCACCAAGGCGCACGTGTCGCGGCCGCGCGCTGGCGCGGCCGCGCGCGATCTCAGCCTAACCGACGGGCCTCACGCGAGCCGGTGCCGGGCCGACGTAGTGGCGGCCGCTGCTGCGCATCAACGCCGCCCCTGCAGGTAAGGCAGCGGGTCCACCGCCCGGCCGTCGAAGCGCACCTCGAAGTGCAGGTGGGGCCCCGTCGACGCGCCCGTGCTGCCCACCCGGCCCAGGACGTCGCCCTGGCGCAACCCCTGCCCGACGCGGACCGTAACGGCGCTCAGGTGGGCGTAGCGCGTCTCCGCGCCGTCGCCGTGATCCAGCACCACGACGTTGCCGTAGCTGCCCCACCAACCGGCTCGGGTGACGACCCCGCTCCTGGCGGCGACGACCGGGGTGCCCATGTTCGCCGCGATGTCGAGCCCCCCGTGGTAACGGTTGCCGTTCACGCTGACGTTACGCCACCCGAACGGCGAGGAGACGCGACCCTCGACGGGGGCCACGAAACCGCCGGCCCCCCAGTCGAGGCCGGCCAGGGCCGTCACCGCCTCGGGCAGGAGGGCCACCTGCACCTCCCGCAACTGCTCCCTCACGCCGGCCTCGGGCGGCGCGCCGCCTGAGGGCGGCGCGCCGGCGAAAGCCAAGCCCACGAGCAGCGCCACGGCAAGGCCGGCGGTGCGCCGCGAGGGGACCCCACGCGCGCGGGGTCCGGAGGCGCCCCGCGCGCGCCGCGCCATCAGCCCTGGCCGAGGGTGGCGAGGAACTCGGCGTTGCTCTTGCTGCGCGCGAGGCGCCCCAGGAGCATCTCCATCGCCTCGGCCGGGTCCATGTCGGAGATGACCTTGCGCAACAGCCACATTTTGGCGAGAACGTCCTCGGTGAGGAGCAGGTCCTCGCGGCGCGTGCCCGACTTGAGGATGTCGATGGCCGGGAAGATGCGGCGCTCCTCGAGGTGGCGGCTCAGGTGGAGTTCCATGTTGCCGGTGCCCTTGAACTCCTCGAAGATCACGTCGTCCATGCGTGAACCCGTCTCCACCAGCGCCGTGGCGAGGATGCTAAGCGAGCCGCCGCCGCGGATGTTTCTGGCGGCACCGAGGAAGCGCTTGGGCCAGTGCAACGCGTTGGAGTCGAGGCCGCCCGACAGCGTGCGGCCGGTGGGGGGCGTGACGAGGTTGTTGGCCCGCGCGAGGCGCGTGATCGAGTCGAGCAGGATCATCACGTGACCGCTGTCCTCGACGATGCGCCTTGCGCGCTCGTGCACGAACTCGGCGACGCGGATGTGGTTGGAGGGCGGCTCGTCGAACGTGCTGGCGATCACCTCGACGCCGTGCACGGACTCGCGGAAGTCCGTGACCTCCTCCGGGCGCTCATCGACGAGCAACACGATGACCTTGATGTCTGGCTCGTTGGCGACCACCGCGTTGGCGATCTTCTTGAGGAGCGTCGTCTTGCCCGCCTTGGGCGGCGCGACGATCAGGCCGCGTTGGCCCCGGCCGATCGGGGCGAGCAGGTCGATGACGCGCGTGGACAGCTCGTTGGAGGTGGTCTCCAGCTTGACGCGCGCCTCGGGGAAGGTAGGGGTGAGCTCCTCGAAGCGGGGTCGCTTGGAGGACTGGAAGGGGTCGACGTTGTTGACGGCCTCGACGCGGATGAGCGTGCCGTAACGCTCGTTGTCGCGCGGGCGCCGCGCCTTGCCCAAGATGAGGTCGCCAGTGCGGAGCCGGAACTGCTTGATGAGACCTGCCGAGACGATGACGCTTCGCGTGTTGTTCTGGAGTAGCGACTCCTGGAGGAAGCCGTAGCCGTCCGACGAGATCTCGAGGTAGCCGCGCACAAGCCGCAGCCCCTCGCCCTCCGCCGACCGCTCGAGGATGGCGACCACCAGGTCGTCCTTGCTCATCTGGCGGTAGTCGTCGAGCTGCACCTCCTTGGCGAGCAGGTGAAGCTCCGGGAGGATCTTCGAGTGGAGTTCACGGAAGTTGTAGCCGGGTTTGCGCGGCGCGCGGTTGCGGCGGTTGCGGCCGCCGCGACCCCTGCCGCCCTGCTCGCCGGCGTGGTCGCCGTCGTCGTGATCGTGATCGTCGGTGAAGCCGGCGTCGTCATCGTGCCCGCCGCTCGGACGCTCCGCTTCTGGGGCGGCGGCGCCGGCGGCGCCAGACTTGCCGCCTGTGGCCGCGGCCACCGGGCGCTTCTCGTCGGCGTCTTGCGTGGCCGGCGTCTCGGACGCCCCGGCCTTGGCTCCTCGTGGCGCCCGCGGGCTCTTCGCGGGGGCGGTCGCCGCCGGCGCGGTCGCGACCGCAGCGGCGGTCGCCGACGCTGGGGCGGTCGCGTCCGCCGGAGCGGGCGCCGCCGGCGCCTCCGGGTTCTTGCGTGGCCTACCGCGTTTGCGGGGCGCCGGGGCCTCGGCGGCCGCGCCGGTGTCGGCGCGGACGGCTTGCGCTTCGTCTTCCTTTGGGCTCATCCCATCTCCTAAACGAACTTCACGTTCGGCCTGCGGCGGTCACCGGGTGCATGAACCGTGGACTCGTGGCCGGCACCTGCGCCCCTCGGCCCCGGCGTGCGCGCCGGCGTTGGCGGTTGCGCCCACCAGCGCGGCCGTGGTCCCTGCGGGACCGCCCGGGGACCGATGCGCCTTGGAGGCATGCGGGCGCTGGGCCGGTGAGCGTGGCTGGGTGGTTACGGCAGTGTGCGGGCAGAGCCGCTCGAGCTGGTTACGGTGATGCACCGGGCAGTTGTGCTTCGGGGTAGCAGCCGTGCCGATTGACGTGCCTCGCGCCTGCTGCTACGTTTGAGTCTAGCGCCGACGCTCCCAGTTGTAAAGTGTTCGCGCTGCGAGGGATGTGACGACGTTCACCTCCCCGCCCGCGCCGGGGCCACTCGCCCGGTGCGACGCCGGTAGATCCGGCGAGGCGATGACGGGAACGCGCCTCGCGCCATGCCACCTGCAGCGAGCCGGGGACGGTGAGAGCCCGGCGGTTGGGCGGGCACGTCAGGCATCATCCCCGAGCCGCTCCCCGAACCCGCGGTCGCCACGCACGAGGGCCGCGGCGGTAGACGGAGCCGGGTGGCGCCCGCCACAGCGCCGGGCCGTTCGCGAGCGCGAGCGGCCGCCGAGGCCGACGCCCGCTGCGGGCGTACGGCGAAGTTGGGTGGTACCGCGCTCCCCGGGGGCGCCCCAACGGCGGTACGGTCGGGGCGCCCCCGTCGTTCGCCGTCGGCTCCCGGAACCGAGGTGAGGCAGATGTTCGACGAGGTCAGGAGCGACGTGGACTTCCCGGCGTTGGAGGGACGGATCGCCGCGCTGTGGCGCGAGCGCGACGTCTTCAGGCGCTCCGTGGCGCGGCCCGCCCCACGGGGCGACTGGGTCTTCTACGAGGGGCCGCCGACGGCCAACGGGAAGCCGGGCGTGCACCACGTGATCGCCCGCGCCTTCAAGGACCTGTTCCCGCGCTTCAAGACCATGCAGGGTCACCGCGTGAGCCGCAAGGGTGGCTGGGACACTCACGGCCTGCCCGTCGAGATCGCCATCGAGAAGCGCCTCGGCTTCACCAGCAAGGCGCAGATCGAGGAGTACGGCATAGCAGAGTTCAACGCCCTGTGTCGCGCGGACGTGTTCAGCAACATCCAGGACTGGACGTTGATGACAGAGCGCATCGGCTTCTGGATCGACATGGACGACCCGTACATCACGTACACGAACGAGTACATCGAGTCGTGTTGGTGGATCCTGAAGGACCTCTTCGACCGCGGCCTGCTGGTCGAGGATTACAAGACCACCTGGCATAGCCCCAGCTCGAACACCACGCTCGCGTCTCACGAGGTGGCGCTCGGGTACCGCGAGGACGTCGAGGACCCCTCCGTCTACCCGAAGTTCCCGGCCGTGCTGCCGGACCTGGTCGAGCGCGGCGTCGTGCCTGACGCCGCGCGCCCCGTCTACTTCCTGGCGTGGACGACCACCCCCTGGACGCTGGCCGCCAACACTGGCCTGGCGGTGCTGGGCGACGCCACCTACGCGCTGGTGGAGGCGCCGGCTCGCCACGACGCGCCCGGCGGCGACCGCGACCTCTACCTGGTGGCGGCCGCGCTCGTCGACGCCGTCTTCCCGGACGGGGCGCCGCGCGTCCTGGCGACGGTGCAGGGCGCCGCGCTCGTGGGGGCGCGCTACCGGCCGCTCCTCGTGGGGCGCCCGGCCGAGGGCGCCGACCCGGCCGCCGGCCACCGCGTGGTGGCCGACGACTTCGTCAGCCTCGACGACGGCACCGGCATCGTGCACGTCGCGCCCGCCTACGGCGACCTCGACGTCGGCCGCGCCCACGGGCTCCCGACCGTGTTCTCGGTCGACTTGACCGGCAGGGTGATGCCCGAGGTCAGGCTGGTGGGGTCGGACGCCACGGGCGCCGGACCGTACGCCGGCACCTGGTTCAAGGACGCCGACGCGGCCATCACGCGCGACCTCGACGCGGCCGGGCTGATGTTCCGTTCCGGCACGCTCCTGCACGCCTACCCCATGAACTGGCGCGACGACCTCCCCCTCATGAACGTCGCCAAGCGCAGCTGGTACATCCGCACCACCGCCGTGAAGGACCTTCTCCTGGCCAACAACGACAGGGTCGGCTGGCACCCCGACCACGTCCGCACGGGCCGTTTCGGGAAGTGGCTGGAGAACAACATCGACTGGGCGCTGAGCCGCGAGCGGTACTGGGGCGCCCCGCTGCCGATCTGGGAGAACCCCGACGGCAGCCGCAAGGTCTGCGTCGGCACGGTGGCGGAACTGGAGCGACTCACGGGTCGCGACCTGAAGGGGCTCGACCTGCACCGGCCGTTCGTCGACGAGGTCACGTTCGAGCTGGACGGCGAGCTCTACCGGCGGGTGCCGTACACGGTGGACGTCTGGTTCGAATCCGGGGCCATGCCGTACGCGCAGTGGCACTACCTCGGCGACGCCTCCACCGACGCGGCGAAGCGCGACCTCGCCCAGCACTTCCCCGCCGACTACATCTGCGAGGCCATCGACCAGACGCGCGGCTGGTTCTACTCGCTGCACGCCCTCGCCACGCTCCTCACCGACCCGGGCGACGCCGCCACAGGTCGCGCTCCCGGCCCCCTCGCCCACCTGAGCCCGCCGACGTCCGCCTTCAAGAACCTGAACGTGCTCGGTCACATCGTGGACGAGAAGGGCGAGAAGATGTCGAAGTCGCGCGGCAACGCCGTCGACCCGTGGGCGGTGCTCGACGCGCAGGGCGCGGACGCCCTCCGCTGGTACCTCTACTCCGCCTCGCCGCCCGAGGCGACGAAGCGCTTCAGCGCCGGCCTCGTCGAGGAGACGCTCCGCGACTTCTTCATGACGCTCTGGAACGTCTACGGCTTCTTCGTGCTGTACGCCAACCTAGAGCTGCCCGACCTGGCCGCCGCCCCGACGGCCGACGAGCGGCCGCTCGTCGACAGGTGGCTCCTAGCGCGGCTCAACGCCGTCACGAAGGCGGTCACGGAGGCCCTCGAGGACTTCGACCCGACCACCGCCAGCCGCGCCATCCGCGACTTCGTCGTCGACGAGGTGAGCAACTGGTACGTGCGCCGCAACCGCCGCCGCTTCTGGCGCGCTGGCGCACCGGGCGCCGATGGGGCGCGCACCCTCGACCCCGACGCGCTCGCGGCCTACGCGACGCTGCACGAGGCGCTCGTCACGGTAGCCAAGCTCATGGCCCCGATGGCGCCCTTCACCAGCGAGGCGCTGTACCAGAACCTCGTGCTGAAGGTCGACCCAACGGCGCCCGACAGCGTGCACCTCGCGGCGTGGCCGACGTGGACGACCGCGGCGGGTGACGACGCCCTGAGCCGCGACATGCGGGCGCTCATGCGCCTAGTCGAGCTCGGTCGCGCCGCGCGCGCCGCCTCAGGGGTCAAGCTGCGGCAGCCGCTGCCCGAGGTGCTGGTGCGCCTCCGCAGCGAGGAGGAGCTGGCCGGCGTGCGCGCCCTGGCGGATCAGCTGCAGGACGAACTCAACGTCAAGGCCGTGCGCTTCCTGGCGGTGACCGACGACTTCGTCGATTACACGGTGAAACCGAACCTACCGCGCGTCGGCAAGCGCCTCGGCAAGCTCGTGCCGCGCCTGCGGGCGGCGCTCGCCGCGGGCGACGGGCGCGCCATCGCCGCCGACGTGCGCGCCGCGCGCGCCACCCGCATCGACCTCGGCGACGAGGTGGTGGAGCTGGAACCCGAGGACCTCCTCCTCGACGCGCGCAGCCCGGAGGGGTACGAGGCGCAGGCCGAGCAGGGCTACCTGGTGGCGCTCGACACCCGCGTGACGCCGCCCCTGCGCCGTGAAGGCTTGGCGCGCGACGTCGTGCGGCTGGTCCAGAACGGCCGCAAGGCGGCCGGACTCGACGTGGCGGACCGCATCCGCCTCACCGTCACGGGCAGCGGCGAGCTGGGCGAGGCGCTGAGCGAGCACGCCGCCACGCTGGCGCGAGAGGTCCTGGCCACGTCCCTCACGCTCGCCGAGCCTCCCGCCGGCGCCCACGTGGAGGAGCACGAGCTGGAGGGCGAGCGACTGCGGTTCGGCATCGAGCGCGCCTGACCAATGCGCGCCGCCGGTTAACACGCGGGGACCTTCGGCCTCGGCACGGCGACGAGGCTGCGGTACAATCGACGTCAGGCGCGGCGCCACCTCCCAAGGGTGGCGCCGACACACGCCCGAACGGGGCGCCGCGGCCGAGGCCGCGACTGCGCCCCACAGCGGGCGGCGGAAGGCAGTGATCACATGAAGATCGGCATCAACGGGTTCGGGCGCATCGGTCGCCAGATCTACCGCATCGCTCACGGCCGCGGCCTCGACGTCGCGATCGTCAACGACCTGACCGACACGGCCACCCTGGCCCACCTGCTCAAGTACGACTCGAACTACGGCCGCTTCCCCGGCGAGGTGGGTCACGACGAGACCAACCTGCTCGTCGACGGGCAGAAGGTCGCCGTCACGGCGCACCGCGACCCGGCCGAGATCCCCTGGGCGGCGCACGGCGTCGACATCGTGGTGGAATCGACCGGCATCTTCACCAAGCGGGCCCAGGCGGCCGTCCACCTGACGGGCGGGGCCAAGAAGGTGTTGATCAGCGCCCCCAGCCCCGACTCGGACTTCGACATCATGCTCGGGGTGAACGAGGAGGGTTACGACCCCGTCAAGCACGAGGTGGTCTCTAACGCCTCCTGCACGACCAACTCCCTGGCGGGCGTCATGAAGGTGCTCGACGAGGTGTTCGGGGTGGAGCAGGCGCTCATGACGACCATCCACTCCTACACGAACGACCAGCGCATCCTCGACGCCCCCCACAAGGACCTGCGGCGCGCGCGCAACGCGGCCACCAACATCATCCCGACCTCGACCGGCGCCGCCAAGGCCGTCGCCAAGGTGTTGCCGCAGTACAAGGGCATCTTCGACGGTTCGTCGCTGCGGGTGCCGACGGCCACCGGCTCGATCTCGGACGTCACGGCGCTGCTCAAGCGCGAGGCGAGCGTCGACGAGGTCAACGGCGCCCTCGCCGCCGCCGCCGCCGGCCCCCTGGCAGGCATCGTCCGCTACACCACCGACCCGATCGTGTCGGCCGACATCGTCGGCGACCCGCACTCCGGCATCGTCGACAGCCTCCTCACCAAGTGCCAGGGTCGGCTCGTCAAGGTGTTCGTCTGGTACGACAACGAGTGGGGCTACTCCAACCGCATGGTCGACGTGCTCCAGCTCATGGGCAAGGGTTTCTGAGGGGTAGCGGCGTGCCGCGCGGGGTCGACGACCTGGACGTGGCGGGCAAGCGCGTCCTCTTGCGGGTGGATTTCAACGTGCCCGTTCTGGCGGGCGGCGCCGTCGCCGACGACACGCGGATCCGCGCCGCCCTGCCCACCATCCGGTCGCTACTCGACAGGGGCGCCACGCTCGTCATCGTCTCGCACTTCGGCCGGCCGAAGGGGCGCACCGACGACCGCTACCGACTGGCCAAGGTGGCGGAGCGGTTGGCTCAGCTGTTGGGCCGGCCGGTGCGTTACGAGGCGACGTCGGGGCCGGCAAGCGCCGAGCAGCAGGCGTTCGTTGCGGCCGCGCCCGCGGGCAGCGTCACGTTGGTCGAGAACAGCCGCTTCGACGCCCGCGAGGAGGCCAACGACCCCGGCCTGGCGCGGGTCCTCGCCTCGTACGCCGACGTGTACGTTAACGACGCCTTCGGGGCCGCCCACCGCGCGCACGCGACCACGGAG
>Ga0226835_1001305_pt1 | contig 14289 bp, 11 predicted proteins | sample LAC_MetaG_1_FD_163627 | JGI IMG/M metagenome (GOLD analysis project Ga0226835, IMG submission 163627) | Anaerobic ammonium oxidizing microbial communities from anammox membrane bioreactor (MBR) in UC Berkley, California, United States -... | ecosystem: Engineered > Bioreactor > Anaerobic >...
TAGACGAAAACCCCGCGCTGGCCATGCGCTACGGAGTGCGCAGTATTCCTACCGTCAAGGCCTTCAGCCAGGGGCAGGTGGTGGCCGAGTTCGTCGGCTTACAGCCCGAAAACCGCATTCGCGAATTCCTCACCCGCCTGCTGCCGCCCTCCAAAGACGCCCTCGCCATGGAAAAGGCCTACAGCCTGATGGGCGAACAGAAATGGCGCGAAGCCGAGCGCATCTTCCGCGAGCTCGATGAGGAGTTCCCCAACAAACCCGAAGTGCAACTCGGGCTGATCAAATCCATCCTCGCCCAGGGCCACGGCGGCGAAGCGGCCTTCTTGCTGCGTCACTTCCCGCCCAGCCGGGAATATGCCACCGCCGAAAAACTGCTCCCGCTGGCAGAAGACCTGGTCTTGCTCGATCAGGGTAAACTCCCCGACGAAACCGAGCTCGACGTCATCTACCGAAACAGCCTGCGGCTGGCCCAGCGTGGCAATCTGGAAGCCGCTATGGACGGCCTGCTCGATGTGCTGCGGCAGGATCGTCATTACCGCAACGACCGCGCCCGGCAGGTTTTCCTCGCCATCCTTGAGCTTTACCAGCCCGAAGACCCCACGGCGCGGCAATACCGCAACGAGCTGGCTTCTGTGCTTTTCTGAAAACTGCCAGAAGTTCTTCCTCGGTCTTTATCCTCCACCCCGGCTGAAGCGGGGTGGAGTTTTTTCCTCCTTACATCTCTGTTGGTTGATCAAATCGGGCAACCGGGATAGACTTAACCGCAGACCTCTTTTCCATCGAGCGTCATCCCCATCCTCTACGCATGGAGCGCTTTCATCATGTCCGAACGACCCATTGCCCTCATCACCGGGGCTTCGGCGGGCCTCGGAGCCGCCTTTGCCCGTGCGCTGGCCGCGCGCGGTTGCGATTTAATCCTCGTGGCGCGCCGCGCCGGGCGACTGGAAACCCTGGCGCAGGAGATCATGCAGAAGACCGGCTTCCAGGCCGAACCTTTCTGCGCCGACCTGACCATCCCGGAAGATCTTCACCGGGTAGAAGAACGCATCCGCCGCCTGCCACACCTCGATTACCTCATTAATAACGCCGGCTTTGGCGTGCGCGGCCTCTTTGCCGACTCAGACCTGGAACGCCAGACCGCCATGGCCAGCCTGCACATGCTGGCCACCATGCGCCTTACCCACGTGGCACTGCCGGGTATGCTCGACCGTCGCCGCGGGAATATCATCAACGTCTCCTCGCTGAGCGCCTTCATCACCCTCCCCGGCAGCATTCACTACAGCGCCACCAAAGCCTATCTCAACACCTTCTCCGAAGGCCTGGCCCGCGAGGTCTCCTGCCTGGGCATCCGCGTTCAGGTGCTGTGCCCGGGATTCACCCTCACCGAATTTCACGCCACACCGGCCTACGTTTCCATGCGCGCCTATGAGCGCATCCCGCGCTTCTTCTGGGACGCTCCTGAGAAGGTAGTTGAAGCCTCGCTCCGCCGCTTACCTCACGGGCCGGTGGTTTTTGTGCCATTTTTCAAAAATCAGGTGCTGGCGTTCGGCGCCCGCCTTGGGCTGACCGGCCTCTTTTACCGCATCGTGATTCGCTGGTTTCGCAGACGCCCCCCCATGTAACTATTGGCCCGACCGGCGCATCTAAAGATACACCTTTATCGCCTCTGGGTTCCCAGGGGAATCTCGTTCATCACCATGGAGGATTTTAATGCCCACAAACAAGAGGCACACCCCCACCCGAAAACCGGCCTTCCCTGCCTGGGCAGGCTGGCTGATCGCCCTGCTGGCGCTGGGCGCCGTTACGGCCTTCGCCTTTCTTTCCCGGCAGGCTCCCACAGCCGTGGCCATGCCCCCCGAAGTCAGCGTACAGCAGGCCCGTGAACTGGTAAACGAAGGCGCTTTCCTGCTCGACGTGCGCACCCCGCTGGAATGGGATGAAGCCCACGTTTCCGGCGCAACCCTCATCCCCCTCGATCAGCTGGAAACGCGCCTTTCTGAACTGCCCCGCGACCGGAAAATCGTGGTGATGTGCCGCTCAGGCAACCGCAGCGCTACCGCGCGCGATTTGCTGAAACAGGCGGGGTTTGAGCAGGTCACCAGCATGGCCGGGGGGATCAATCAGTGGCGGGCGGCGGGTTTTCCGGTAGAATAGGGGGCATGACGCATATTTCTCCAACCCATGGCCTGGGCACGCTGGTCAACCACACCGGTGAACAGGGCGACCCCCTGCATGCCCACATTGCACCCATTTATCAGACGTCCACCTTTCGCTTTCCGGATGTCGAAAGCGGGGCGGCGATGTTCCGCGGCGAAGAAGATGGCTTCATCTACACCCGCTACGACAACCCCAGCTTTCGGCCTGTGGCGGCCAAACTGGCGGCCCTCGAAGGCCTCGACCTGATCCGCCATCAACCAGCCACCCCGCTGGAAGAAATCGTCTCGGCGCGCCTTTTCTCCTCAGGCATGGCGGCCATCACCAGCGCCATTCTCGCCTGCGTTCAGGCTGGTGATACCATCATCGCCCAGAACTCGCTTTACGGCGCAACATACAACTTTCTTCACGATGTGGCCCCGCGCTTTGGCATTCGCGTCGTCTGGGTAAACGATACCTCCCCTTCTGGCTGGGAAACCGCCTTCACCCAGAACCCCCGGGCGCGCATGGCCTACGCCGAGACTCCCATTAACCCCACCCTGCGGCTGATCGATCTGTCAGCCGTGGCGGAGATCGCTCATCGGTTTGGCGCGTGGCTGTTCGTGGATAACACCTTCGCCTCACCCTATTGTCAGCGCCCCCTTAGCCTGGGCGCCGACGTGGTGCTGCACGCCACCACCAAGTACCTGGCGGGGCACGGAGTGGTGGTGGGCGGGGCGGTGATCAGCCGCCACGTTGAGTATATGAGTGGCCCGCTCTACACCGCGCTCAAGATCTACGGCGGCTGCCCCAGTCCATTCGACGCCTGGCTGACCAACCTCGGCCTGAAGACCTTTGAATTACGGATGCAGCGGCACTGCGCCAACGCGCTGGAAGTGGCGCGCTGGCTGGAACGCCACCCGGCGGTGGCCGCCGTGCATTACCCCGGCCTGGAAAGCCACCCCGATCATACGCTGGCGCGGCGGCAAATGTTCGATTACGGCGGCATGGTTTCCTTTGAGCTCAAGGGCGGCCTGGAAGCCGGAAAGAAGCTCATGGAAGGCGTGCGCGTCTCCACACTGGCGGTTAGCCTGGGCAACACCGATTCGCTCATCTGCCACCCCGCCAGCATGACGCATTCAGCGGTCGCGCCGCAGGAGCGCGCCGCCATGGGCATCAGCGACGGCCTGGTACGCTTTTCGGTGGGCATCGAGAACGCCCCTGACCTCATTGCCGATTTAAAACAGGCGCTTGAGGGGGCGGCATGAAGGCCAGGCTGCCCGGCTGAGAAAAAAGATGAGCGCATCCCCTTCTGCCAAAGCCGCCCTGCGCGGCGAACCTTCTTACGTGTGGCGTGCCGGGCAGGAACGCCGCCTGCGGATGATTCTGGACGCCGCCGGCGCCCTGGCCTCTGGGCGGGTTCTGGATGACGGCTGCGGGGTGGGCATCTACCTCGGCAGGCTGGCCGAAGAGGCTCGCTGTGCGGTGGGGGTTGAATACGAACACGAGCGCGCCGTCTTGGCCCTGGCCCGCGCCTCGCGTGTGGCCTGCGCCGCTGGCGAGGCCCTGCCCTTCCCTGCTGAAACCTTTGACCTTGTGCTCAGTCACGAAGTGTTGGAGCACGTGGCTGACGACCGCCGCGCGCTGGAGGAGATTCTCCGCGTGCTGCGCCCGGGTGGGCGGCTGATTCTCTTTTGCCCCAACCGCGGCTACCCGTTTGAAACGCATGGCATCTTCTGGCGCGGCAGATACCGCTTTGGCAACATTCCCCTGGTCAATTACCTGCCCCGCGCTCTGCGCAACCGCCTTGCCCCGCACGTGCGCGTCTATTCGGCGCACGATCTGCAACGTCTCTTCCATGGGTTACCCGTGCGCATCGTCTCTCGCACCGTCATCTTCGGCGCGTACGACAACATCATCGCCCGTTTACCCCGCATCGGGCGGGGACTGCGCTTCTTGCTGCAATGGCTGGAACGCACCCCCCTGCGCAGCCTGGGGCTTTCGCACTTCTGGGTGGTCGAGCGTGTCTGACGCGGACGCGCCCGTTCGAATGATCTTGCACACTGGCAACTTCTATGCTAATATAGAAGCGTCCTTCAGGGGAAGGACGTCTGGCCTGAAAAGAAACGCCTATCGCTCCGCTCTGGAGTGTTTTTTATCTTTTAAGGCCAGTGCAATCACTCAACTAATGCAACCTGGAAGGATGACAAGATGCCCACCTCATTCCTGACGCGTGAAGGCTACGCCAAACTGCAAGAGGAGCTTGAATTCCTGCGCACCAAAAAGCGCGAGGAGATTGCCCAGCGCCTCCACGAAGCCCTGGAGGGCGGGGAATTGATCGAAAACGCCGAATACGAAGCCGCTAAAAACGAGCAGGCTTTCGTCGAAGGGCGCATCAAAGAACTGGAGATACTCCTGGCCACGGCGCGCGTGATTGACGAAAAGCCCCCTTCCAGCGGCACGGTTCAGGTTGGTTCCACGGTCACCATTCAGGAAGAAGGCAACGAGCCTGAGGTCTATACCATCGTCGGGGCGGCTGAGGCCGACCCCACCCAGGGGCGTATTTCTAACGAGTCGCCGCTGGGCCGCGCCCTGCTGAATAAAAAAGCCGGCGACCGGGCCGTCGTCGATGCCCCTCAGGGCTCCTTCGAAGTGACCATCTTGAAGGTGGAGTAACCACGGGGTCGAAGCATTCAGACCCCGCCCGGATCGAACCATCTGGGCGGGGTTTTCTTTCGCAAACCGCTCGCATCTCCTCACCGGATGAACCGTCGAGCTGAAGAAGGATGAAAACCGAGATGAAATTAACCGATCTTGAAAAAATCCGCGTCGAAAAAATCGAACGTATGCGCCAGGCGGGCATTGAGCCCTATCCCACTCGCAGTGAAGTCACCCATACCACTGCCGAGGCCATCCGCCTTTTCACCGCAGGCGAACAGGCCGGGCTCACCGATCCGGTTCAGGTGACCGTTGGCGGGCGCCTGCGTTCCATCCGCCTGATGGGTAAGGTCTATTTCGCGCACATCGAAGATGGCTGGGGGCGGCTCCAGCTGTTTTTCCGCATCAACGATCTGGGCGAAGCCGCCATGGAACAGTTCCGTGAGTTCTTCGACCTGGGAGACTTCATTCAGGCCGGCGGCGAAATGTTCCGCACCCGTTCGGGCGAAGTCACCCTTCACGTGCGGCACTTCAAAATGCTCGCCAAGGCCATCACCCCGCTCCCGGCCGCCAAAGACGAGGTGGTGGATGGGGAGGTGGTACGCCATGCGGCCCTCACCGACCCCGAAACCCGCTACCGCCAGCGCTACGCCGACCTGGCCGTCAACCCTGGGGTGCGCGAGGTCTTCCGCACCCGCGCCCGCGTGGTGAAAGCCCTGCGCGATTACCTGGACAACCTGGGGTTTCTCGAGGTAGAAACCCCCATCCTTCAACCCATTTATGGCGGCGCGGCGGCGCGGCCTTTTGTCACCTACCATAATCAGCTCAAACAGAACCTTTACCTGCGCATCTCCTTTGAGCTGTATCTGAAACGCCTGCTGGTGGGCATGCTCGACCGCGTCTACGAAATTGGCCGCGATTTCCGCAATGAGGGCGTTTCTTACAAGCACAACCCCGAGTTCACCCAGCTCGAATTTTACATGGCCTATGCCGACTACCTGAAGATCATGGAAATTACCGAAAAGATGATCGCACACGTGGCAGAAACGGTGCTCGGCAGGCGGGTGATTTCTTTCAATGGCCATGAAATTGATCTCACCCCCCCATGGCGGCGGCTGGAGTTGCGCCAGGGCATCCTTGAGGTGACCGGCATCGACATCGACGCCCACCCCACCGCCGACTCACTGGCCGAGGCCATGCGCGCGCACGGCATGCAGCCCAAACCGGGCTACTCTCGCGGAAAACTCATCGACTCACTGCTGGGAGATTTTCTGGAGCCCACCCTCATCCAGCCTACTTTCCTTTACAACTACCCGCGCGACATTTCGCCCCTGGCCAAATCGATGCCCGGCAACCCCCAGATTACCGAGCGCTTCGAAGGGTACGTGGGCGGTATGGAGCTGTGTAACGCGTTCACCGAACTCAACGACCCCCTCGACCAGGAACAACGCTTTCTGGAGATGGGGCGCGACTACACCTCGGATGACGAAGAACGCCACCCCATGGACGAAGATTACCTGCGCGCCATGGCTTACGGGATGCCGCCCCAGGGCGGTTTTGGCATGGGCATCGACCGGCTGACCATGCTGCTCACCGACCGTCACACCATCCGCGAGGTGATCCTCTTCCCCCACCTGCGCGAGTCTGATGAACGATCATAAGCGCTGAGAAAAGCCCCCGGAGGCCAAAACCTTCAGGGGCTTTTTGATCCTTATCGCGCCAGCATCCGCGCCATCTTCATGTATTCTTCGCTGAGGGTGCGCGGGCGAGAGACCACCTGCGAAAGCGGCACGGGCACAATCTCGCGTCCGTCCAGGCCGGTCATCACACCGGTTTGCCCGCTCATCAAAAATTCCACCGCCTTCACCCCAAAACGCGTCGCCAGGAAGCGGTCAAAGGCCGTCGGTTTGCCACCGCGCTGCACATGCCCGAGCACGGTCACACGAGTATCGAACCCCAGCTTCATTTCTTCGAGCTTTTGCGCCAGCTCGGTCGCGTTCAGTTTGGCGCCCTCCGCCACCACAATGATGCAGTGGAGCTTACCGCGCTTGTAGGCTTCATCGACCGCTGCGGCCACCTCTTCAAAGGGTGTCTCAAACTCGGGCACCACCACCATCTCCGCTCCGGTAATGATGCCCGCCTGGACGGCCAGATACCCACAGTGACGCCCCATGGTTTCAACCAGGAAGGCCCGGTTGTGCGAAGAGGCGGTGTCGCGCAGTTTATCGATGGCATCGACAATGGTATTGAGCGCCGTATCTACCCCGATGCACATATCGGTGCCGAAGATGTCATTGTCGATCGAGGCCGGAATGCCTACCACCGGAACCCCCTGAGCCGCCAGCGCCATCCCACCGGTGAGTGAACCATCTCCGCCGAGGATCACCAGGGCATCGATGCCGGCATTGTTGAGGTTGCGAATGGCTTTGCGCTGACCTTCAGGGGTTTTAAATTCCATGCTCCGCGCGGTGCGCAGGAATGTGCCGCCGCGCTGCAGGATTCCCCCCACATCGCGCGCGCCGAGTTCCTTGAAACGCGCATTGAGCAGTCCTTCGTACCCATCTTCAATGCCGATCACCCGTAACCCATTCGCCAGGCCTGCGCGCACCACAGCCCGAATGCCGGGGTTCATCCCCGGCGAATCTCCCCCCGAAGTCATAACACCAATGGTGTGAATGTTGGAGCGAAACATGGCTTCCTCCTCAAAAGAATGCAGAATGATTTAATGAATGCGCAACGGGGTGATGCGCACATTCTCCTCGCCCACCAGCTCGGCCAGTTTCTGGAGCAGTAACGGTGAAATGCCGGTAGAGTCGTTGGGGAATTCCAGCTGATAACGGCGGCTCCCCTCACAGATGAGGAACGCGAAACGATCGCGCCCGGGGAAGGAGCGCAACCGGCCGTAGACCATCTTCAACCGCCGCACATCGCGCTCGCGGTCGCCGGTAGCGTGAAGCACCACCACCACCATGCGCGGCTCATCGCTCTCGGGGTCTACCACCGGCAGAATGGCCGGCGCCAGGATCGGCGGAGGGGGCTGCCCCATCACCCGTTGTTCCAACCCCTGAAGCGCCGCGGCGGCTCTGGAAGGCGCCGACGGTTCCGGGGCCATCTTCTGGTCTACAGCCGGGGCAGGCTCCCTCTGAGGGGGCGGCGAGGCATCCTCCGGGGCCGACCAGCCGGGGAGGTGCTGCTCCCAGTCCGGGGGGTCTTCCGGCGGTGTCAGGTCATCCGCCGGTGAATAGGGAGCAGAGGCCGGAGAAGGTTCAGCCACGCGGCGGGTTTCGCCGGGCGCAGCCGGAACCGGATACGGTTCTTCTTCCACCGGCGCGGGGGGTTCCTCTTCGTCCAAAGGAAAACCGTTCGAGGTCAGGAAGAGCGGTTCATCGCCTGCCAGATTCTGTTCCTCGAGCGGCACCTCGCTCAGCTTATCCACCAACACCTTTGGGTCGGCTCCCTCCTGGTCTACCTTGCCCTCGGCGATCAGCACGGCATCGGGCTGCACCAGAGTATGATATTTTTCCCAGGCTTTGGGGAAGACCACCAGTTCAATATTCCCCTGCAGATCCTCCAGGGTGACGAAGCCCATCGTGTCGCCTTTCTTGGTCTGGTGGTTGCGGAAACGGGTAACCATTCCGGCTACCGTCACCGAAGCGCGGTTGGGGGCTTCGTGCAACTGAGCTGAAAAATGGGTTACCCGCTGGCGTAAAACCGGCAGATAAGGGTTGAGTGGATGATCCGAAACGTACAGGCCGATTAATTCCCGCTCCCATTCGAGTTGTTCACGCGTGTCGGTAGAGGCGCTGAAGGGAGGCAGCGAGATGGTATCGACCCCTTCACTGAGGCCGCCAAAAATGCTCAACTGGCCGCTCTGCAGGGCGCGGAAGTGGCTGGCGCTGACCGCCAGAATCTGGTCGAGGGTTTCCAGCAGAGCGCGCCGTGAAGCAAAACGGTCCAGCGCGCCTACTTTGATCAGACATTCCAGAGCGCGTTTTCCAACCGCCCGCAGATCGACCCGTGAGGCGAAATCGTGGAGTGAGGTAAAAGCCCCGCCCGCCTCGCGCGCCTGCAAAATCAGGTCTACCGGCCCCTGACCAACGTTCTTCACCGCCCCTAACCCAAAACGAATGGCGCTCTTGCCCTCCGGCAGGTCTTCAATGGTGAAATCATATCCGCTGGTGTTGATATCGGGCGGGAGGACGGGGATGCCCATGCTGCGGCAATCCGCCGCGTAAAACGCCACCTTGGCCGAATCGTTCTTGGAGGCCGAGAGGAGGGCGGTCATGTATTCCACCGTATAATGCGTTTTCAGGTAAGCCGTCTGCACGGCAATCACGCCGTAATCTGCCGCGTGCGATTTGTTGAACCCGTAGCGGGCAAATTCTTCCCACTCGGCGAAGATGGCTTCTGCCGTCTCACGGGTGATACCCCGCTCGATCGCCCCTTTGACGAACTTCTCCTGGTGCTTGACCAGTTTATCCTTCTGCTTTTTGGCAATGGCCTTACGCAGCTCATCGGACTCCGAAAGGGTGTAACCCGCCAGGTCAACTGCGGCGCGCATGATCTGTTCCTGGTAAACCGGGATGCCGTACGTCTCACGGAAGATCGGCTCCAGCTTCTCATGCAGGTATTTCACCGGCTCTTCACCGTGCATGCGGCGAATGTAGGTGGGGATGAACTCCAGCGGGCCGGGGCGATAAAGCGCCACCATCGCAATCACATGATCGAGGTTTCGCGGGCGCATCTGTACCAGAAAGCGCGTCATCCCCGTGCCTTCCAGCTGGAAGACCCCTGCCGTGTGCCCCTGGCTGAGGAATTCAAAGGTTTCCGGGTCATCGATGGGAATGGTGCTCAGATCGTAATGCACCCCGTGGCGCTTTTCAATCAGATCGCAGGCGCGCTGCATGATGGTGAGCGTTGCCAGGCCGAGGAAGTCAACCTTGAGCAGTCCCAGCGATTCGATGATGGACATCTCAAACTGGGTGACCGTCTTAATCGGCGAGCTCTCGTCGGCGTTGCCGGTGGGGCGGTGCAGCGGAATGTAGTTGATCACCGGTTCATCGCTGATGACCACTCCCGCCGCGTGGGTGCCGGCATTGCGCACCACCCCTTCCATCCTGGCCGCGGTGTCGATCAATGTGCGCAGGTAATCCTGCTCTTCGTAGATCTTCTTCAGCTCGGGCACCTGCTCGAGGGCATCCTTCACGCTTACCGGCTTGCCGGGGATGTTGGGGATGAGCTTGCTCACCCGGTCCACCTCGGCCAGGGGAATGTCCATCACCCTGCCCACATCGCGAATGGCCGCGCGCGCCCCCAGCGTGCCAAACGTGATGATCTGCGCTACCCGGTCATCGCCATATTTGCGCGCAGTATATTCGAGCATTTCAGGGCGGCGGTCATCCTGAAAATCCAGATCAATATCCGGCATGGAAATGCGCCCCGGGTTAAGGAAGCGCTCAAAGATCAACCCGTGGTGGATCGGCTCTACCAGGGTGATATTGAGGGTGTAAGCCACCAGCGACCCGGCCGCCGACCCGCGCGCGTTGTACCAGATGCCCCGCCGGGTGGCCTCGCGGCACAGATCCCAGACGATGAGAAAGTAGGCGTCGAAGCCCATCTGGTGGATGACGCTCAGCTCATAATCCAGCCGCTGGCGCACTTCAGGATCGGTGGCGCGTTCACCAAAGCGCCGCTTCAGGCCTGCTTCGCATAATTCCCGCAGGTAACTCTCGGCCGTGTGGCCTTCAGGCACCGGGAAGCGCGGCAGATGATACCCCTTGTTGGAGAGGTCCACATTACAGCGCTCGGCGATCAGCAGGGTATTGCTGAGCGCCTCGGGCACCTCGGCAAACAGGCGCGCCATTTCTTCGGGGGTGCGCAGATAAAAACTATCCACGCTCATGCGCATCCGGTTGGCTTCGGTGAGGAGGTTGCCCGTTTGAATGCACAGCAGAATATCCTGAAGGCGGGCGTCTTCTGGCTGGATGTAATGCACGTCGTTGGTGGCGATATAGCGTGCGCGGTAGCGTTTACCCAGCTGCATCAGCGCGCGGTTCACTTCCTGCAGTTCGGGTATGGCGTGTTCCTGCAACTCGAAGAAAAAGTTTTCGGCGCCAAAGACCTCGTAATACCAGTCGAGCAGTCGGGTAGCCTCTTCGGGGCCCTTTTCGCGGATCATGCGCGGCACCTCGGCCGAAAGGCACCCCGTGGTGCAGATCAACCCCTCGCTGTGGGCCGCCAGAAAATCGTGGTCGATGCGCGGGTAGTAGTAGAACCCCTCCAGCTGTGCGGCGCTGGCGATTTTCAGCAGGTTCTGATAACCCGTCTGGTTGTAGGCCAGAAGCAGGAGATGACTCGACTGCTTGTCGAGCCGGGCGTCGCGGTCTTTCATCCCGCGGGCGGCCATGTAGCCTTCCAACCCGATGACCGGCTTCACCCCGCTGGCAAGCGCGGCGTTGTAGAACTCGATCACCCCGAACATCGTGCCATGATCGGTGAGGGCCACAGCTGGCATACCCAGTTCTTTTGCCCGCGCGGTCAGCTTCTTCAGATCAGAGAAGCCGTCGAGCAGGGAATATTGAGAGTGAACGTGTAAATGCACGAAGGACGTCATCGAGTGTGCCCCTGGGTTCGGAAGGCAGGATCAGGCCATCAGCGGCAGAACGCTCTGCCTCTTTCGATACGATCATTATAATCATGTTGGCCTGCAAGCCCGATTAGAAAATGGGTGATTTTTCGATCCAGCCGCACCAGCGGTGCGAGGGCTCATTATACCCGAAGGTGAAACCCCCAAAACTTAAAAAATGGCGCTCACTCCTGCGCCGTATACCCTAGCCGGGCAATGGCCGCGCGCAGGCGCTCTTCGCTCACCTGCGTTTCGTCGAACTCCACTTCCAGCGTTTGCCGGTGGTAACTCCCTCGGATGCGCCGGATGCCCGGCAGTTCATCTTCCAGACCTTCCAGGCGCATGACGCAATTGGAGCAATGCATATCTGGAATGACGAAGGTTTTCTTCACCATCATCGCCTCACCTTATTGAAAGGTAATCACCCCGGTGAACATGCCCATCGAGCAGGTAAACTGCAGGCGGGTGCCGGGTTTTTGCGGGGGGATATCCAGCGTCTCAACGCCCTTGGCCGGTAAGAGCGCCGAGAGGTCGAGCGACGGGATCAGGAATGCCCGCGAACACGAATAGGTGCCCCGGGTGACCAGCTGGAGCTGGATGGGCTGGTTGGCCGGAGCCCGCACGCGGTCAGGGGTGTACCCGTTGTCGCCGGCCTCGATGGTGATCTTATTCGAAATGGGGGCGGCGTCCTGCCGGGCGAAGGGAGAAATCCCCCCGTCGCCAGAGACCGAGAAGGTTTGCAGGCCCGCCTCCGGCGAAACGGCCTCAGCCACCAGCTGTGGAAGGCGCGAAAGCGAAACCGGTGAACCCATCAGGTTCAGACCTCCGTCGAACGTCCAGAGCCCTAGCAGAATCAACCCGGCGGCGGCCACCCGGGTGAAGTTCTTCTCCAGCAGCGCCCCCAGGCGCATGGCCAGGTAGGTTAAGCCAAAGAAAACCGGGCTGGCGCCCAGCGTAAACGCAAAGAGAATCCCCGCCCCCAGCAGAGGACTGCCCGTACCGATGGCCAGCGCCATCATCGACTGGGTCACCCCGCAGGGAATGAGAACCGTCATCGCTCCGAGCGCCAGCGGGGTTAAGCCGGTGGCCCGTTTGGATTTTCTGCGCAGAGCGCGGGTGACGGTCGCGGGCGGTTCGAGGTTGAAATACCGGAAAATGGGGTGCACCTGAAGCATGCGCAGGGCATTCCCCACCATAAAAATACCGATGGCGATCTGAAGGACCCCACGCGTGGCGGGCGTGAGCGAAAGCACCGAACCCAGCGCGCCCAGGGCGAAGCCCAGCGCCGTATAGGCCAACAGCTTTGCCACTAAAAACAGGAGAATAGGTTGCAGCAGGGCGCGTCCCGCCGCAGGCGCCCTCGTTGCCTTGCCCGGGCGAGAAGGCTTCCGGGCGCGCAGTTCGGCTTCCATCTGGCTGGCGAGAGATGTGGTCAACAGCCCACCCTGCACGAGCATACAACTCAACCCGCCTGTGGTCAGGCCGGTGATCAGAGCCACCATCAGAAGGGAATCCATAGGGTCCTGTGTCTCCGCATCTTAAGGATAACCCCATTATACCCCAGTGTAACACGATGATTCAGATCATTGATGGGAGATTCGCCCTGATTAAAATCACCCTTTTCACTGCCGGGCAGCAGGCGACCGCCTGTTTCTCAACCATCCAGGTAGGCTTCGCGGATGACGGTACTGCGCGGACGTTCCGGGTCGTACAGGAGCGTCACCCAGTCTCCTGGTTGGATCTTTCGGGTGCGCCGGTTGGTGTGCAAATGGCTGACCGCGCGGGCTTTTTCTTTCTTTTGCCCGTACTCAACCACCACCCGCCCGCGGTCGCGGTAAAACGAGGCGCTCACCACCCTGGCGCGCACCTCCTGGCCCACCTCAAAAAGATGCCGGATGTGCAAAAAGCGCCACAGAATCACCCCCAGCGCCAGCACGCTCACCCCCGCCGCAAAGAGCAAATAGAACGTTTCATCGCGGAAAGTCCAGCGAAAAATTTTGAAGAGCACAAGAATTCCCCAGACGGTGCCAATGCTGGTGGCGGAAAAGGTGGAAAGATAATCGGTATCCAGCACGCGCCAGAAGGTGGGTGAAGGCTTTTCCATGGGCAATCTTCCTTTGGGTTTTACGGTTCAAGAACTAACTGCAGAGAAGCGAGCGCGGCGATACCGGGAATGCGGGGGTCTTCCTGAGAAAATGTGAGGCGCACCGGCGTCGGGGCCTCTACCCGGTAGGGAATTTCCAGCAGGAAGGGAGTATGGCTCTGGTCTCCGGTAGGCGGAGCCACCGTAAATTGCTGAGAAGCCACCACCCGGCCATCTTCTGCAATACATTCTACCACGATCGGCGACTCGTTCACCGGCCTCGCCAGCCCACTCACCAGCAGGGTTCCCCCGTGCACCCGCTGCCCTTCTTGAGGGAAGCGCACCAGATACGGCTCCCGAGTGATGACCGGTGGGTAAATTTCCGCCCGTCCAACGCGCATGAGCACCACCTCCACCGACATCCAATCCATGAGCCGCCCGAATCGGTCGCGCGTCGAAACCTGCAACCGGCCGGTTTCGGCCATGGCTACGATTTGATACGGAATCTGGGGGTAGAAAGAGATTGAACGCCCGCGATACTGAACATAATTGAAATCTTCCCGGTAGAGGGTGCGCCCGTCTTCGCCGATTAATTCCACCCGCACCACCCCGTCCTCGCCGGGAATGGCATTGATCTCCGCCTGGATAGGTGAAAGCACCCGAGAGAGAAGCCCCGGCCGCAGAATTCCCAGCCGCGGCGGCGGCGGAGTGGGGGTGTTGGTGATGGTGGGAGTGAGGGTGATGGTAGAGGTGCGCGTGGGGGTGCGGGTGCGGGTGGGAATGCGCGTAC
>Ga0226835_1001306_pt1 | contig 14288 bp, 9 predicted proteins | sample LAC_MetaG_1_FD_163627 | JGI IMG/M metagenome (GOLD analysis project Ga0226835, IMG submission 163627) | Anaerobic ammonium oxidizing microbial communities from anammox membrane bioreactor (MBR) in UC Berkley, California, United States -... | ecosystem: Engineered > Bioreactor > Anaerobic >...
GCCGGTATTCTTCGATCACATGCATTAATTCTGCATGGTCTTCTGAGGAGGAATCTTGAATCAGATCCAGTTTGGTGAGGCAGATGAGCGCGGGGATGTTTACAGACTCGGCTGAAACCAGATAGCGATCCAGCAAGCCCCACTTCGGGGCAGGCTGCGCGGCGGCAAAGATCGCCACCATCTGGTCAATGTTGGCTGCAATGACCTGTTCGAAGGCGTGGGCGCCTGGCATGGGCGTAGCAGTCGGTCGCGAGAGCTGGTTGCGCCGCGGCAACACCTGGACGATCAGGCCACTTCCATCCGATGAACGTAGAATACGCACATGGTCGCCAATGGCTATGGGATCGGTGTGTTCGATGGCCTTTACCTGACGCACAACCGGTCTCAAAGAGTGCGGGCTGGCGGTAGGATAAATCAACTGCTTTCGCAGCCGCGAAGAGATTTCGCAGGCGATGAAATGGTCTTCAACGCAAACGATATAGTTTCCGATATTCTTCTTGTATACGATCCCCTCTTGATATTCGGCGGTGCCATTGCTGAGGGAGTCGGAGGGGTTGTGTGAAGTGGTCATGGTTTATTGTTCCTCTAAAACCATTGAAAATCCTGAACCGATGACCCTGGCTCATCAGCCATGAGCGCGGGGTGAAAAACGAGGCGTAAAGCGTCCTTGACGATAGCAACAATCTGTGAGATGCCATCATGTCTTGACCGCTGAATATTTTCTGGGGTGTGCCATTGGTTTGCATCAAGAGTTCCTCTCTTTCTAAAATTGGATGGTGGTCAAGGATCAACAAAAAAGCCACAGGATCTATTTCCCGTGGCTGACGTTTACACGCAAGGCGATTGTTTGCTGTCTTGCTCTAAAGCTGAGCTGAATTGCGCTCTCGGTCTAAGGCGCGACGCAGGGCCGCCTTCACGGCAAACGAACAAAAAAGCCACGGGGCTCCAACGCGCCCGTGGCTGTGCAGATTTACAGAAAGAAAGCTGCTTTTATCCTGCTGGTCGCAGGCGCGCCGATATATCTTGAACTCGATCAAGCGCCGAGATTTTATTGGACATATAACTGCGCGCCTCCTTTGCTGAAAATAAGATTAAACCTGGGTGAGTTTATCATGGTTTTGCCTGGTGTCAAGGGGCGGATGAATAGAAATTTGACAGATGGAGCGGGCGCTGAATTCCAGGATGCCCCTTGACGCCGCCACAGTGCAAAAGTATGATGAGATCATCTTGTTCATCTGGGAGTTACGTTGAAGTCGGAGTATCGTCGCGTTGCTGCGGATGTCATGCGTGAAGGGATGCGCCAATGGGCGACCGGGGTGACCATTGTGACCTCGCTGGATGAAGGTTGGAAGCACGGGATGACCGTGAGTTCATTCACCTCGATCTCTCTGGACCCGCCCCTGGTGTTGGTTTCTTTGTCGCGTCAGGCGCGCACCCATGCTTTGGTCGAAAAGTCCGGCGTATTTGGCGTTACGATACTAAACGATCAACAGGAGATGGTTTCCGATCGCTTTGCCGGACGTATGAGCGAAGACGAGGATCGGTTTGTTGGGCTGGAGATATTTACACTGATTACCGGTGCTCCCTTTTTGGCTGGAGGATTGGCGTTTTTTGATTGCCGCGTAGAAGCTGCTTATGAGGTTGGCGATCACACGTTGTTCCTGGGCGAGGTGATTGCCTCGCGCGCTGAGCCGAATGGGAAACCGCTGATCTATTACAATCGTTCTTATCAACGTCTGCAATAAGGCATTTCGGATGGGGTTTTCGCGTAAGGTTATTATCCACGCGACGAGGTGGTAAGAAATGAACGAGCCTTTATCTCCTCAAGAGCGCGCCGTTTTGTTGAAAATTGCTCGCCAGGCGATGGAGAGCGCCGTGCGCGGCGAGCGTCTGCCCGCGCTGGCGTTGGATGAGCTATCGCCGAGATTGCGACAACCAGGCGCTGCGTTCGTCACGCTGACGCGTCGCGGGCAGTTACGCGGCTGCATTGGCGCATTGGAGCCACAACAGCCCTTAGCTTTGGACGTGCGCGATCATGCCATTGCCGCTGCGCTGCAAGACTATCGCTTTCCCCCTGTTCAGCCGCATGAGCTGAATGATATTCAAATAGAAATTTCGGTTCTGACTTTGCCGCAAGAACTGGAATATGAGACGCCGCAGGATTTGTTGCGCGCTTTGCGACCTGGTGTGGATGGAGTGACCTTGATGGATGGCTGGCGGCGGGCTACTTTTTTGCCTCAGGTGTGGGAGAAATTGCCCGATGCAGCAGTTTTCCTCGACCATTTATGCGAGAAAATGGGCGCAGCGCCGGATTTATGGCGCACCAAAAAGCTGAGGGTGCAAACTTATCAGGTGGAAGAGTTTCACGAATAGGTCTTTGCGCGGCCGCCCTTCCGGCAAGGCGGTTCAAATCTGGGTGAAGTTCACCACGTTGAGGACAAACAGGGTCGCTCGTTTGGATTCGGGCTCCTGGGCGGGCGATACCGTTTTGCGGATGATCTCGATGGCCTGGTCAACCTTTTCATCCGCCACCCCGATGAGCAGCGTTGTTGAGCCTTTGCGAAAAAAGCCGCCTGTAGAAGCCACGCGGGTCACCCGGAAACCTTCTGTAATCAAGGCGTGAGAAACAGGCTCATTGTCGTTGTCGCTGATAATCGTCAGGATCAGTTTCATTCCACCACCTCATAGTGTTCAACTTCCAGGGTGAAGATTGTCGCGCCGCCCACAGTGACTGGCGTGGTGAGCGGCAGGTGAAACGGCGCCCCCTCCAACGGCGTGGCGACATACTCTACCCGTCGGCGACAGGTTTCGTTCATGATTTTCACTGCCTTCTCTTCCTGTCCCGCCGTCAGGCCGATCAACAATGTGCTGTTTCGGTTGCCCAGAAAGCCTCCGCTGCTGCCAATATGAGTTACCAGAAAGCCAGCTTTGTGAAGCGCCTCGATTGTAGCGTCCACATCCTGGATTTGAATAACTGCGGTCATCAACCGATTGATTGTCATGAATGGCGCCTCCTGAGAGGGAAATTCTCCGCAAAGGTTATTCAAGGGAAATCATGCGCGGCGCAGGGTCGTCCACAGTCACGGTCTGTCCATCGGGGAAGACCACAATGGTTTTGTCTGTTTGGCGCAATACAGATAATCCACGATATTTTACCGTAATTGGGCTTGGAAAGGGATTGAATCCGGCGAGGGCCACGCGCCGCGGCGAAATCAACCGAACGCCCAAAACATTTAAAAACTGTCCCACCGGCGTCAAACCGTTTAGCGCGTTGCGCTCGCCGCATCCTTCGCCGGTATCTGCCTGGTAATAACGGTGAAACGCCCCCTCGCGTTTGAGATTTTGGATGATGGCTTTCATCCAGCGGCTCATCAATTCGGCTGCCTGAGCGCGAAATCCATATTGCAGCAGACCTTCGAGGATGAGCACGTTCCAGGGCAAATTCACGCAGTTCAGGATGGCGGCTTCGGGCGTCTCGGGAGATCGCCAAACAGTCGGCAAGCCATACGTTCGCCAGAAGCGCTGTGGATTGAGGATCGTTTCATCCATCAATCTGCGGGCGCGTTCCTGATCTGGAATGCCTGCCCAAAGCGGTAGAAGCTGGCTGCAATCCTGTTGATCGTAGCCTACGCTGGAAACGTGAATGCGATCCTCTGGCTCCAGGCCATGCACCTCAATTCTTTTTAGCGCAGAAAAAACTTGCTGACCGGTCAGCCGCCCCCAGCCAGGAGTCCACTGAAAATGCTCATCCGGGATGCGCACTACGCGCGGACGACCGGAAGCGGAGACGCCATGTATAAACACTGTTGGGCGGCGTCGGACAGTTTCGTCTGTAAATATGTTAATGAGCAAACGCACCGGTTCTTGAAAATCTTTCTCAATGCGATAGGCGCGCGATCCTTTGCCTTCCACCAACAATTCGCCGTGGGTGCAAAAATGAGTATCGCGATCGCGATCCATGTAAATGGCAGATGCCTCATCCCAGGTCGTTTCTACCAGAGCTTTTAGTCGGTCTGCAAGGGCTTCTAACTCGGGGAGAGCTTCATTGCGCTCCAAGATGCGCGCCATCCGCGCCAGGGTGATGCATTCTCGATATAACATGGCAGCCAAAGCCGGGCATTCTGCCATAGAGATGTCAACGCCGAGCGACCAGGAGCGCCAGGGGGAATAAAGGGGGTGGTCCTCAATGCCCGCCTGCATGGGATGATCCCATTCTGGAAAACCGTCTCCATCTCGGTCGTGATCGGGCGTAAACCAGAGCTGGACGAATTTTCTCAGCGGGTCAAAACTCTCCTCTAAAAAGGCGATATTCTCATTAAATTCATAAATGCGCCAGACCAGGCTGACCAACAAAGGCGTGGCGATGAGTTTGCTGCGCTGGCCGACCAGGCCAGGCTTCCAATCTATAAAACCATCCTCAGCTTGAACCGCCAGAAAATTACGTGCCAACCCCTCTGCCAGGTCGGGCGCGATGGGCAGCAATATATCTGCCAGGTAGTATGCATCCAGGGGCGATTGCCCGTTCCATAAGTGGTTGTAATCGCCGCCATCGCCGCGCCGCGAGTAGCCCTGATCTGGCTGACGGGAAATGACAAATGAGGGGTGTGGCAGGTGTTCTGTGTCAGACATCATCAGTTGGATAGCCTGTTTCTGCGCCAACATCAAGGCTGCATCCCAATCTGGGTCGCCGGTGTAGATTTCAACCTGCCCGCTGTTGAGCAATTCGATGCGCGTCAGCTCGGCGTCCCATTTCTGGCCTGCGATCCGGCGCGCCAGCTCAAACGAGGTTTCACGATCCATTGTCGCAGCCAACGCCCAGGTTGTTTGACGCTGTTCGTTGGGAGCCAGATCCATTTTGAGTGCCAGCGAGGGGTAAGACCCCGCCCCGGCTTTTGCGCCGCCGGTCATAAAAAATATAGGGGCCAACCCGCCGGTTAAACCGCTCAACACGGTCGCCGCTTGTAATTCGAGCGGCGCCATGCGATGCCCCTCGGCGGGCGCCAGTTGGGCGATGAGATCCAATCTGAGGGGGCGGTTTGTCTTGCTGTTATTGGTAATTTTGTATCGGCCGGCAATCACGTGCGGTTGCGGAACCCAAATTTCTGCTTCCACGTCTATATTGGCAACAGGCGAAAAAGAAAGCAGAATGAAGTTTGGCAATATCTTTGCAACGGTAGGTGGTTGGGAGAACGTAGCCGGCTCGATGAGAGTCTGATCGCCGATTGTGAACTGTGGAAAAAGCCGCATGGAGCGAGCGCGCAGCCCAAAAGTGGTTTGCAACGATAGTGCAACAGGTTCTCCACCGCTCAGGGAAAGCTCCCAGATCTGATCATCCACGTAGTCGCTTTTTTCGAGGCGCACATCGGTAGCCAGAGTGAGACAAAGCGGATCGCCGGAACGTAATTGCCATTCACGCATGTTTGAATTTTACCCTGATACGTTGTGGACGATGCGACCGATTGTTACGAAAAAAGCAACCACTTTGCAAGTGAGGGGCGTGGGCGTCTGTTTTGTGCTAGAATTCGGAGATTGACGAACCCATTTCCTTCTTCAAGGAGGTTTGAATGAGCCCACTACCTGCCAGCCCACGTGGAATGTATTTCGAAGAGTTTGAAAGCGGCCAGAAAATTCTGACCGCTGGGCGTACAGTGACCGAGGCTGATATTGTCGCATTTGCCGGGCTTTCTGGCGATTTCAACCAAATGCACATGGATGCAGTCTATAGCTCCCAAACCCCCTTTGGTCAACGGGTGGCGCATGGATTGCTGGTGACTTCTATCGTTTCCGGCTTGGCGGTGCAGACGGGGGTGATGGAAGGCACGGTGATGGCTTTTCGCGAGATTAATTCGTGGAAATTCATCAAACCTGTGTTCATCGGCGACACAGTTCATGCCATATTGAATGTGATCGAAACAAAAGAGCTGCGGCGCATCGGCGGCGGAAGCGTTACGATTGATGTGGATGTGAAAAACCAGCACGACGATACAGTGATGCGCGGCGTGTGGATTGTGCTGATCTCTGCAAAACCGAAGTAATATGCCTGATACCGATGCGTCTGGCGCGCCTTTATCCTCAGATCCTTCTCCTCGTCCAGAAGAGCGGGAAAAAACGTTGGATACTCCAGACGCTTCTTCGTCTATGCTGAATCGGGACGCGTCACTCGTGCAAAATGGAGCGGCGCCCCCTCAACCATTGCCGGAGGAACCTCCCCCGTCTGAAGAGGATACCGCTCCTCTGACTCCAGGGCAACCAGTAAAACCTCCTGAACCATTTGGTGGAACGCCGCAACAGCCCTCTGCTCCGCCGCGGCCTTCGACGCCAGACACCTCACCGCGCCCGCATTTCGGTCGTCCTCCCTCTGTTTCTTCCCGGCCAGGGCTTCGCTCCATGCCCCCGACGAACGCGGCTGCGCCTGGCAGATCCGCCCCCGCCGCGCGGCCCAATCCGGTTGACCAGGAAGATCGTGAAGCCACTCACGTTTCCCCGGCGGCTTACGCACAGCCAAATTCAATATCTGCCTCAAAACCCATTCATTCGCCGCAGCCGGCGCGCAAGCCGATGGTTCGTCCATCACCATCAACCTCTGGAGCGCCGCCGCAGCGTCCCTCGCCGCCCTCCAGCAGACGCGGAAGCAGTGGGGGAGGCGTCAGGCGGACGCCCGCTCCACGGGTGGTCTATGCCGGGCGGCCGCCCAATCGCTCGCGCGCCGGGCTTGGATGTTTGCTTCGCAGTATATTTATCGCCTTGTTTGGCCTGGCGTTGGTTGCGTTGTGCGGCGTTTCCATACTGTTCCTTCAGTATTATCGCGTGGCGCGCACGCTGCCGGACATTAGCAATCTCAGCCAACGCGCCTCTCAGTTTGAGACAACGCGAATTTTAGACCGCAAAGGAAATGTGTTGTATGAATTGATGGACCCCAGCGCCGGACGGCGGACGTATGTTCCGCTCTCGCGCATCTCTCCATACCTGATTGCAGCCACGATCGCCACCGAAGATAAAGGTTTTTATAGCCATCCGGGGTTTGATGTGTTTGCGATCCTGAGGGCGTTTATACAAAACTGGCAAAGCGGCGAAACCGTCTCCGGGGCTTCCACCATCACCCAGCAACTGGCGCGAAATCTCCTCTTCACGCCGGAAGAACGCAGCGAGCAAACCTATGCCCGCAAAATGCGCGAGGCCATCCTGGCCTCCGAAATTACGCGGCGTTATTCTAAGGACGAGATCCTGGAGATTTATCTCAATGAGATCTATTATGGCAACCTGGCGTATGGCGTCGAAGCCGCGGCTGAGACCTATTTCAAAACCACCGCTGATCAACTGACCTTAGGGCAGGCGGCTTTCCTGGCAGGGCTGCCGCAAGCGCCGGCGGTGTATGATGTGTACACCAATCCAGAAGCCGCCTTGAATCGCCAACGAGATGTTTTGGCGCTGATGTTCGAGCTGAGTCTGGAGCAGAATTGTATCTATGTAAGCAATGCGCCGCAGAAGATCTGTGTGGACGCCGTCTCTGCCACCCAGGCGGCTAACGAGATCAAAGAGTTTTCGTTTCCCGCGCCAGTGGTGCAAATTCGTTATCCGCATTGGGTGACATACGTGCGTTCGCTGCTGGAGGCGCAATACGATCCACAGACTATCTATCGCCTGGGTTACACCGTCTATACCACGCTGGATCCTGAACTGCAGGACCTGGCGCAAGCCGCGGTGACGGAGCAGGTGCGCTCGATGAGCGCCCAGAATGCTCGCAATGGCGCCTTGATCGCTATTCGACCCTCCACCGGCGAAATCCTGGCTATGGTGGGGTCGGCGGATTTCTATAACGAAGCGATCTCTGGTCAGGTGAACATGACCATCAGCCCGCGGCAGCCGGGCTCGGCGATCAAACCGCTGACCTATCTGGCGGCTTTTGAGAAAGGCTGGACGCCAGCCACGTTAATCTGGGATGTCCCGTCGGAATTTCCTCCTTCCGGGCGGGCGGATGATGCTCGCCCGCCGTATAAGCCGGTCAATTATGATGGTCAATATCATGGCCCGGTCACGGTGCGCGCCGCGCTGGCGAATTCTTATAACATTCCAGCGGTTAAAACTTTACAGTTTGTGGGCATCTACGATGACCCCAACCAGCCCGGCGAAGATGGTTTGATCGCTTTTGCCCGGCGCATGGGCATCACGACCCTGAATCAGCCGGATTATGGTTTGTCGTTGACCCTGGGCGGAGGCGAGGTGACGCTGTTAGAGCTGACATCGGCTTTTTCGACGATTGCCAATAATGGCTTGCGCATGGCGCCAACCGCCATACTGAAGATCGTGGATCATTCGGGAAAGGTGGTCTTCGAATATCAGCCGGATATCGGCCAGCAAGTTGTTCGCCCGGAGCATGCCTATCTGATTACCTCCATCCTTTCGGATAATCGAGCGCGCACGCCAGCGTTTGGCGCGAACTCTCCCCTGAACCTGCCGTTTCCAGCGGCCGCCAAGACCGGCACCACCAATGATTTTCGCGATAACTGGACGGTGGGGTATACCCCCGATCTGGCGGTAGGTGTTTGGATAGGCAACGCCGATTACACTCCTATGCAAAATACGACTGGTTTGAGCGGCGCGGCGCCGATTTGGAACCGCGTGATGTCAGCGGCTGCGCCGCTCTTGAGCAACGGCAATCCACCCCCATTCTCACGCCCGGCAGGGATCGTTGAAATGGTGATCTGCGAAGTCTCAGGCGCAACGCCTTCGCAATGGTGCCCCAGGCAGCGCACCGAGCTATTCGCAATTGATCAGCCTCCTTTACCGGCAGATCAGGATCTGTGGCGGCAGGTGCGTATTGACACCTGGACGGGGCTGCTGGCCTCCCCGGCTTGTTCGGAATTCGCCGAAGAGAAATTTGTGCTGAATGTCACCGATACCTGGGCCAGGCGGTGGGTGCGGCGCGATCCGCAAGGACAGGCCTGGGCGGAAGCAATGGGTTTCCCCCGCCCGGTGATCTTTGCCCCCAACCGCGAATGTCGTTCCGATGATCCTCGACCGACCCTGATCCTGGCTTATCCGCAGGATAATGAAACCATTCGCGACAGCATAGTCAATATTTATGCGCTGATTGATGTGGCGCAAGATTTCGATTTCTGGCGATTGGAGTATGGGTTGGGTGAGAAACCGGTGGTATGGGAAACGCTGGCGCAAGGGCGCAACCGCGTCAAGCAGCCGGACATCATTGCGAGTTGGGATGTGAGCAACTTCCCGCCCGGCGAAGTGGTCACGCTGCGTCTGTATCTTCAAGGGTTGGAAGGCGCTTATGCAGAGAAGCGCGCCCGTTTGCTGATGCTGGTTCCCACCCCGACGCCAACACCCACCCTGACGCCGTCGCCCACACCGATACCCACCGAAACCTCTACGCCGACCCAGACGCCAACCCAGACGCCAAGCGAGACCCCCTCACCGGCGGCGGATCGCTTCCCCAAAGCCACCCAAGCGCCGTAATCCTTTTAGGACTTATGTCCGCTTCAGCGGATTTCGCCAATCCGAGCCGTGGTCTTGAGTCCACGGCGAGCAGGGAGACGGAGCCCCAAAGGCTCACAATAGGGTCATTTGCGGATCGCGGTTTTCCAGTGGATCCAGGCCGAGCATGGCTTCCAGATTTTCACGGTTGAGCAGCGGGTCCTCCGCCAGGCGGCGCACATGGCGAAATTTGATCAGCCGCCAGCCGCTTTGTAAAGCCATCGAAAGGCGCGGGTCGCGCCGCAGTTTGTACTGCACCAGGTTAGCCCGTCCGCCGGGCAACACCACTGCCAGCCGCGTCGGCGCATCGGAATCTGCTTTCGTCTCGGCGCGGCTCAGGATTGCTTGAGCCAGCATTGCGGAAGCGGTTACATAGAAGTGATAATTCGGAACCTGCCTGGCCGCCAGCCAATACACCCACCCCGGCGCGTCGTCGGTTTTCTTAGCTTGAACCTCGAACCCCAACCGCTCTCCAATCGCAATCAGCAATGTTTTGATTTGTGCCAGATCGGCTCGACGGGCGGCTGGCGAGTCCTCGAGACGCAGACGCCATTGATTCGAATCTGGCGCTGTTTGCTCGCCGTAAGAGATCAGGCACTCCTGGACAAATTCGCGCGGCGGCGTCAATAGCTCTGGGAATGCGCGACAAATTGCCTGATCAATGTGTTCAAAAGAGCTGCCGGGAGTCTTTTGCAAAAGGCGCACCACTTCCATCTCGATCCGATCTGCCAGAGGTTGTGCGATGGCGCTGCTGTTTTCTTTACGCGCAGACAGATCCAGCCACCATAACCCCACATCTAAAGAGCGCGGACTGCCGCCAAAACGCACAAATTGTCCAGGGGCGAGGAGGGCGGTTTCGAGAATCGGATGGATTGCTTCCAACATGTGGTCAGCGGTTATTGTGGGATCCGGGATGAGCAGATGAGCTTTTGCCAGCGAGGACAGGACTGCGGCGTGCAGGTCGAGATAAGGCGCTGGTTCGCCGCGCTGTCGAAGATATTCGACAATCGCCTGTTCAACAAAACGAACGCGGTCGCTGACATTGGCAAGCAGCGTGAAACGGGTGGCGGCAGTGGACGAGGCTCTTTGCCACAAGACTTGCGCCAGCCCATCTGCCGGGCGCATGGCTAAACCGGCTAAATCGAAGCCAGCTAATTCGGCGGCGACCAGAGCAGCGGAAAGGAAACCGGGTTCGATCTCACCAATCATCCCCAGGAACGGCGCTCCGGCGGGCAAAATAGCTGCCAGATGATAGAGAGTAGCGTGCAACGCTTCAGTATGCCAATCCCAATCGTAACGTCGGCGGCGCAACACCGACTTGAATGGCGCGCTGGCTGCGTGCCCCCACAGCCAGCCAGACCACAGCGCGCACAGTGTCCAAAAAGCCTGATTGGGGCGCGGCAGCGCGGCGAGGACCGCTTCTACGGCTGGAAAGGCGGTTGGCTCTGAACGCCGCGTTTGCTCCGCCAATGCCTTGAGCCGTCCTTCGAACAGGCAGACGCCGCCCTCTGCTGGGGGCATTTCGGGCCAGATCGTTACAGGCAGGCTGCTCAGTTCTGTGCCTTGCCTGGGAAGGTTTGCCGTCCATTGGGTCACAGCGTCCTCCAGCGCCAGCCACACGTTGCGCTCTAAGAACCGCGAGGAAATGTTGAGCTGTTTGGGGCGCGCTCGCGAGGATGAAGGCGACCACAAGATATTGGTTTGATCGAACGCTGCCAGGAGCAGAGCTGTCAGACCGCGCCGCCGGGCGGCAGGGAGACCTTCGAGTTTGTTGACCAAAGTAAAAAGCGCATAGACGGTGCGAGGTAGATATACTGCTAACGCTTCTTCCACAAAAACGCGATCGGGATCGTCCAAGGGGGCGACGCGCTCCAGCGCCCGCGCCCGGTGCAGTTCGCTGCCGGAGAAGCGCGCCGCACGCTCAACATCCGCAGCAGTCGCAGGGTGTTCGCCGCTCTCTTTACAGATCGGGCAAGTATATATGCTCGCCACGGGAACCATCGGTTGGCGTTCCCAAATAAACGCCTGGGCTTCAACTTCGCGGCCGCAGTTTTCGCAATGGGTGAGATACAGGCTGCGTAAATGCGGCTCTAAACGCTCGCCAGCCTTTTGAGAGGCTGCCAGATCGGCTAATACGGCGCGCAACTCCGCTTCTGTTAACGGATCGGCGTAAAGTTCAAGGAGAAAGCGGGCGATGGGGTTATTGACCGCGGCGAGCAGGCGATAACCTGCGCGGGCGGCTTCGATTGCTTGGCGTGGGGATGCGCCAAATGGATCCAGCACCCAGGCGCCAACCGGAACGTGCTCTTGCAGCCAGACGGCGGCGACGCCGTCTGGCATCGGCGGCAGAAAACGCCCCAATGGTGCACCCTGGCCTGTGTATTGGCCAGGTATAAAGGCAACCGCGCCAGTCGAGCCGTTCATCTGTCTCAAGTTGTTCAAACCAATTTCTGAGCATGATTATAACCGATTGGCTTTGAATTGCTCGTGCGCATCAACAGGGACGGCAGACCCGCGTCATCAAAATAAATAGGCTGATCTAACTTTCACCGACAGTATGTAGTAAAACCAGGTTGGCTGGCCTGCAGGCGCTCACCGGATAACCACAAATAATGACCACCTGCTGACCGGGTTGTAGCGGCGACGCCTCCATCATGGCTTGATCCACCACGCGGGTCATCTCTTCGATGCTTTCCGCCCGCGACACCAGCGATGGCGTAACGCCCCAAAACAAGTTCAATCGCCGATAAGTTTCTGGATAAGGTGTGAATGCCAGAATGGGGATTTGTGGACGATGTTTGGAAAGCACGCGGGCGGTGCGACCGGTCTCGGTGAAAACTGCTAAGGCAGCCACATTGCGGTCGCGGCCCAACGCTTCAGCGGCGCGAGTTGTAAAGTAAACATCATCTTCACAGGAGCCCGCCTGAGGTAAATCCTCCCAGCGCCCCCATTCGAGCATGTGCGCTTCGGCCTGACGCACAATGGCGTCCATCGTTTTTACTGCTTGAACAGGATACTTCCCTGCCGCGGTTTCGCCGGAGAGCATCACTGCATCGCTGCCATCGAAGATCGCATTCGCCACATCCGAGGCTTCGGCGCGCGTGGGGCGTGGCAGATTAATCATCGATTCGAGCATTTGCGTGGCGGTGATGACCAGCCGGGCGCGCTGATTCGCCAGACGAATGATACGCTTTTGGGCAATGGGGACAGTCTCCGGCAACATTTCGACGCCCAGATCGCCGCGTGCCACCATGACCCCGTCAGCGGCTTCGAGGATCGATTCCAGGTTATCCAGCGCTTCTGGCCGCTCCAGCTTGGCAATCAGCGGCAGATTCTCGCGCTGTGGGGCCAGGCGCTGGATGGCGGCTCGCACACGTTGCACATCTTCAGCCGTGCAAACAAAAGAGATAGCCACAGCATCCACGCCCATCTTTAGCCCAAACTCCAAATCGGTCTCATCTTTCGCCGTCAGGCTGGAGAGGTTAAGCCGGGCATGGGGAAGGTTGACGCCTTTGTTCGACTTCAGCATCCCGCCCACCTTAACCTGCGTTTCCACCTGATCTCCATCAATTCGCACAACGGTCAACTCCAGGTTGCCGTCGTCCAACAGAATCCTGCCGCCAGGATCAACCGCTTGCGCCAGGTCGGGAAAATCCACGGAGACCATTTGCTCATTTCCGAGGATTGGGGCGGCGGTGAGAATGAAGCGCTGACCGGCGCGCAGCTCCACCTGTTGATTTTGAATCTCGCCGACGCGGATTTTGGGCCCCTGCAGATCCTGGAGGATGGTGACAGGCCGGCCCATCTGCTGCGAAACGGCGCGCGCGCGTTGATAAATCCGCAGGTGATCTTCGTGGCTGCCATGCGAGAAGTTCAGCCGAATGACATCTACGCCAGCCTCGAGTAAGGCGCGCAGGGTGGTTTCCTCCTGGCTGGCGGGTCCAATCGTAGCGACAATTCTGGCACGTCTTTCCATCAGAAAGCCTTTGGGAACTCTCCCCACCCCTTTTCCCCCTTTCCCAGTGGGAAGGGGAGGATGGGTAAGAGAGATGGTTTCCGAATATTCTCCATCATTCTATAAGATGCCTTTCAAAGTCATAGAAGCACGGACGAGGGGATCTCCTCGCCTGCGCTGCGTTTAGATATAGTGAAGCTCACGCGCCTGGCGCGTCAGTTCAGCGCGAAAATCGGGGTGGGCAATATTGATTAATTGGAGAGCGCGCTGGCGAATGCTCTTGCCATAGAGATACGCCACGCCGTATTCAGTGACTACATAATGGACGTGGTTGCGTGTGGTCACCACGCCAGCGCCCTGTTTAAGCATGGCGGTGATGCGGCTCACCACCTGGCCATCGCGCAGGGTGGTGGTGCTGGGCAAGGCGATGATAGGGATGCCACCCTTGGAGCGGGAGGCTCCATAAATGAAATCCAACTGGCCGCCCACGCCGCTGTAGATCTTGGGACCGATGCTGTCGGCGCACACCTGCCCGGTCAGATCCACTTCAATGGCCGAGTTGATGGCCACCTGGCGCTCATTTTGGGCAATGACAAAGGGGTCGTTGACATATTCGGTAGGGTGCAGTTCAATCAACGGGTTATCATCCACCCACTGATAGAGCCGGCGGCTACCCAGGATAAAGCCGGCGATCATCTTCCCTGGATGGATGCTCTTGCGCGCCCCGGTCAAAACGCCTTCTTCCACCAGTTCGATTACGCCGTCTGAAAACAGCTCGGTGTGAATGCCCAGATCCCTCTTGTTTTTCAGGTATTTAAGCACTGCGTCGGGGATGGCGCCAATG
>Ga0226835_1001307_pt1 | contig 14275 bp, 13 predicted proteins | sample LAC_MetaG_1_FD_163627 | JGI IMG/M metagenome (GOLD analysis project Ga0226835, IMG submission 163627) | Anaerobic ammonium oxidizing microbial communities from anammox membrane bioreactor (MBR) in UC Berkley, California, United States -... | ecosystem: Engineered > Bioreactor > Anaerobic >...
GCCCGCGGCGGTCGAGCGGACTAGGTCGCGCTCGGTGAGGATGCCGACGGCCCGGTCGGCGCCCGGGCCGTCGACCACCACCACCGACCCGACACGGCTGTCCTTCATGAGTGCGGCCGCCTCGGTGACGGTCGCATCGCGCCGGACCGTGACGACGGGCCGGCTCATGATCCCGGCGACGGCCGGTGCGTGGATCGTGTCGCTCGAGGCCACCGGGACCACCTCCTGTCGGGTGTCGGGCTTCGGGTCGGGGTGTCGGTCGGCGGGCCGAGGGGCGCCGACCCGCCGGGCACCGGCCGGCCCGGGGCGCCGGACGAGCGGTCGGGCCGACTCGGGGTCCGTCCGGGTCCGGGCCCGTGACCTCCGACGGGTCGATCCTAGGCGGGGGCCCCGTGGCGACCGGCCCCGCCCGCGAACCGCTGCGCGCCCGCCAGGGTCTCGCCGGAGCGGATCGTCTCGAGGCCGAGCTCGTACTCGCGCCGCAGGGCGGCGTCCAGGGGCAGGGCCCACTGCTCGTACGACGACCGCCGGTCGCTGCGCAGGCACGCCGGCGGCAGCGCGGCGAGCTCCCGGGCCAGCTCCACGGCCGCGTCGAGGGCGCCGCCGGGCTCCACCAGTCGGTTGGCCAGCCCCATCGTGCGCGCTTCGTCGCCCGACACCCCCCGGCCGGTGAGGATGAGATCGAGGGCGTGGCTGTGGCCGATCATCCGGGGAAGGCGGACGGTCCCACCGTCGATCAGCGGGACGCCCCACCGGCGGCAGTACACCCCGAACACGGCGTCGCGGGCCGCGACCCGCAGGTCGCACCACAACGCCAGCTCCAGACCCCCGGCCACCGCGTGGCCCTCGACCGCCGCGACGACCGGCTTGTCGAGGAGCAGGCGGCTCGGGCCCATGGGACCGTCGCCGTCGGGGTCGACGCGGTTGCCCCGCTCCGTGCCCACGGCCTTGAGGTCCGCCCCGGCGCAGAACGTGCCGCCGGCGCCGGTCAGGACCGCCACCGAGGCGTCGGGGTCGGCGTCGAAGGCGCGGAAGGCCTCGGTGAGGCCCGCCGCGGTCGGGCCGTCGACGGCGTTGCGGGCCTCGGGCCGGTCGATGGTCACGATCCGCACGGGACCGTCGGAGGCGACGCGGACCGTGGGCGGGGTGGGAGGGGTCACGGGACGGGTTGTCCCAGGGCCAGGCCGAGCACGGCGGCCAGCTCGGCGAGCGCGGCGGAGGGGTCGGCGACCTTGATGGTGGTCATCCCCATGGCCCGGGCGGGCTTGAGGTTGGCGCCCAGGTCGTCGAGGAAGACGGCCTCGGCCGGCTCCACCCCGGCCCGCTCGCAGACCAGCGTGTAGATGCGGGGGTCGGGCTTGCGCAGCCCCTCCACGGCTGATTCCACCACCACGTCGAAGAGGCCGTCGAGGGCGTCGGACATCGCCGACCGCGACGGACCACCCGCCGCCCCGTACGGCTCCGCGGGTCCGCCGCCGGGGGCGTCGGGGGCGTCGACGGCCCAGTTGTTGGTGAGCGCGGCGGTGGTGAGGCCGTGGTCCCGGATTCGGCGGACGGCCGCCACCATGGCCGGCCGGGGCTCCATGCCGGCCGCCACCGTCGCCATCAGCTCCTTGGCGTCGATCTCGGCCCCGGCCGCCGCGCACTCCGCCTCGAAGCGCTCCGCGAACGCCCCGAGATCGAGCTCGCCCCGCTCGAGGCGCGACCAGGCGCCGGCGTCGGGGTCGGCGAGCACCACCCGGCTGAGGAAGCGCTCCGGGAGGCCCCGGCGGGCCTCGTAGGCGCGGAAGGCGTCGAGCGGCGAGGGGAACACGACCCCGCCGAGGTCGAAGATCACGGCCCGGTAGCTCACGGACCCCTCACGCTACCCGGGGGCGGTGCCGGGGTCCCCGGCGACGGCCGCGTCGTGGCGCGAACCGATGGAGCGGCGGTCCCGGCCCCGGCGCTCATCGGTGGTGACGTCCGGTCCGGTGGTCGTGGGTCACGGGTCGATCAGGACACCGGGGTTGAGGATCCCGGCCGGGTCCAGCTCGCGTTTGGCGGCCCGCAGCGCGTCGGCGAACAGGTCGGGGCGCTGCCGGTCGTACCAGCGGCGGTGGTCCCGCCCCACCGCGTGGTGGTGGGTGATGGTGGCGCCGTGCGCCATCAGGGTGTCGGAGGCGGCGGCCTTGACGGCGTCCCACTGGGCGAGGCGGGCCGCCGGCTCCCGGGCGCCGGCGGCGATGACGGTGAAGTAGGGCGCGGGCCCGTCGGGGTAGACGTGGGTGAAGCGGCAGGTGACGATCCCCGGCCCGGCCCCCGCGTCCTTCAGCGCGTCGGTGACCGCCGTCGTGACCGCGGCGTGCAGCCCCTCGAAGCGGTCCCACGTGATGGCCGTCTCGAACGTCTCGCTGATCAGGCCCATGCCGATCAGCGCGTCACGCATGTACGGCGCCCGGAGGAATGCCTTGCGCCACGCGCCGGCGGCGCCCCCGCGGTGGGTGTCGTCCGCGGCCTCGGTCGGGGCGTCGCCGGGCTCCGACGACGTGCGGATGCCGCCGTCGTCGACGGTGCCCCCGTGGTCCCGGGCGCACTCCACTGCCCTGCGGATCCAGGGGTCGAGCGGGTGGTCGGCCGACTCGAAGGCGAGGAGGAGCAGGTGGGCCGATCCGTCCGACGTCCCGGTGATCAGCGCCTCGGTGGCGTCGAGCAGGCGGCAGTTCGACGGGTGGAGTCCGGCCTGGACGACGGCTCGGGCCCCGGCCGCCCCCGCGTCGAAGGTCGCGAAGCGCGCCACCGCCGACGCCCGGTGGCGGGGCCGGTCCTGGACCCGCATCCACGCCTCGGTGATGACCCCGAGGATGCCCTCCGAGCCGAGGAACAGCCGGTCGGGCGACGGCCCGGCCCCACTTCCGGGTAGGCGCCGCGTCTCGACCGTGCCGCGCGGCGTGACGACCGTCATCGACTCCACGAAGTCGTCGATGTGGGTGCGCAGGGTCGCGTAGTGCCCTCCCGACCGGGTCGCGAGCCAGCCGCCGAGCGTCGAGAACTCGAAGCTCTGCGGGAAGTGCCGCATCGTCAGGCCGTGCGGCCGCAACTGGTCCTCGAGCGAGGGGCCGTAGACGCCGCCCTCGATCCTCGCGGCTCGGGAGGAGGTGTCGACCTCGACGACCCGGTCCAGCCGGCGGAGGTCGACGCTCACCGCACCCCGTCCGCTGTCGCAGGCGCCCGCCTCGACCCCCCCGACCACCGACGATCCGCCGCCGTAGGGGACGGCGGCGATCCCCTCGGCTCCGCACCAGTCGAGCAACGCCGCCACGTCGGCCGCGTCGCGGGGCAGGGCGACGAGGTCCGGTGGACGCCGGAAGTCGCGGGCCAGGCCGCGCAGCACGTCGCGGAAGCTCTTGCCGTAGGTGTGGGCCGCACGCTCGTACGGTTCGTCGGTGCAGATCGGTCGGAGCGACGCCGGCGGCCGGACCCGCGGGCCGGGCAGGTCGAGCTCGTCGACGGTGGGGGGCGGGACCGGCTCGACGTCGTCCACGCCGAGCCCGGAGGAGACCAGGGCCGCCAGCGCGTCCTGCTCGGCCGGATCGAGGCCGGCGCCCTCGAGCCCCCAGCCCCAGAAGCTCCGCCGCCCACCCGTCGCCGCGCCCGTCGATCCCATCGCGGGAGCAGGCTACGCAGCGCGCCCGCGCTCCGCCTCCGGGCATGTCGCGATCGACCACGGTGGAGGTGGGTGGACTGCAACATGCTGGAGGCGCAGGCGGGGCGGCGCGAGCATGTCGCGATCGACCACCGTGGAGGTGGGTGGACTGCGACATGCTGGGGGGGAGATGGCGGAGAGCTCGGGTGACGGGGCGCTCGTGGAGGCGCTCGCGGCGGTGTGGGACTCGATCTCCGAGCTGGGCGACGGGCTGGCCGCCGACGACTGGGTCCGGCCCACCGAGTGCCCGGGGTGGACGGTCCAGGACAACCTCGCCCACATCATCGGCATCGAGTCGGTGCTGCTCGGGCGCCCGGCACCCGACCACGACCTGCCGCCCGGCCTGACCCACGTGAGGAACGACCTGGGCCGCACCAACGAGATCTGGGTCGACGCCCGGCGATCGCGCACCGGCCGGGAGGTGCTGGCCGAGTTCCGAGCCGTGGCCGAGGCCCGCCTGGCGGTGCTCCGCGACCCCGCCCACGACTTCGGGGCGGAGTCGTGGACCCCGGTCGGCCCCGGAACCGTGCGCGACCTGCTCCCGTTCCGGATCTTCGACTCGTGGTGCCACGAGCAGGACATGCGCCGGGCGCTGGGCCGCCCCGGCGACTTCGACGAGACCAGTGCCGCGGCCCGCGACGCCGTCGACCGGGTGGCGGGCGCCATGCCCCGGGCCGTGGGGCGGGGCGTCCGCCCGCCCGACGGCACCACGGTCGTGTTCGACGTCACCGGGCCGCTGGGCCGGCGCATCGGCCTGGAGATGGTCGACGGGCGGGCCCACCCCGTCGAACCGCCGCCGGCGGAGCCCGACGTGGTGCTCACCCTGTCGACGGAGACGTTCGTGCGCCTGGGGACCGGGCGGGGCGAGCCCGGCGCGATCCTCGCCGCCGGCGACGTGGGGATCGAGGGCGACGCGGCCCTCGGCCGGCGGATCGTCGAGGCGATGAACTTCCTGTTCTGAGCGCGTCGATCGAGCCGGCCATGCGCCGCCCGGCCCGCGGCCCGCGGCCCGTGGCCCCGGGGCCGTCCCGGCGTCGGCTCAGAGGGCGAGCTCGGCCATGAGCTCCATGGCCTCGGGCTGGCCGGCCCCGAGGATCAGCGTGCCCACGCCCGACTCCCGCCACGCCTCGAAGCGCTCGGCGATGCGCTCACGCGGGCCGACGAGCGTCACCTCGTCGACCAGCTCGTCGGGGACCGCGGCGGTGGCCTCGGCCTTCTTGCCGTCGAGGTATAGGTCCTGGATCTCGGCGGCGGCGGCCTCGAAGCCGTACCGGCAGGCGAGGTCGTTGTAGAAGTTGCGGCCCCGGGCGCCCATCCCGCCCACGTACAGGGCGAGCATCGGCTTCACGGCGTCGCGCAGGGCGGCCACGTCGTCGCCCACGAGGACCGGCACCGTGGCGGCCACGTCGAAGTGCGACCGGTCCTTGCCCCCGCCGGCCCGGGCCAGGCCGGCCTCGATCGCCGGGCCGAACACCGCGGGCGCCCGGTGCGGTGAGTAGAAGATCGGCAGCCAGCCATCCGCGATCTCGGCCGTCAGCTCCACGTTCTTCGGGCCGATGGAGGCGAGGTAGACGGGCAGGTCGGCGCGCCGGGGGTGCACGATGATCTTGAGCGCCTTGCCCAGGCCGGTGGCGTCCGCGCCGCGGTAGGGGATGTCGTAGTGGGCCCCGTGGTGCTCGAGCGGACCCTCGCGTCGCAGGACGGCGCGCACGATCTCGACGTACTCGCGGCTCTTCGCCAGCGGCTTGCCGTAGGGCTGGCCGTGCCACCCCTCCACCACCTGTGGCCCCGACAGGCCGAGCCCGAGCAGGAACCGGCCCTCGCTCATGAGGTCGAGGGTCGCGGCCGTCATGGCGGTCATCGCCGGGGTGCGAGCGGGCATCTGCATGATCGCCGAGCCCACGTTCAGCTTCTCGGTACGGGCCAGGAGCCAGGCGACCGGGCTGACGGCGTCGGTGCCGTAGGCCTCGGCCACCCAGGCCGAGTGGAACCCGAGTCGTTCGGCGTGCTGGGCCAGTTCGATGGCCTGGGGCAGACCCCGACCCCAGTCCTGGTACCCGAGGTTGATCCCGAGACGCACGGCGCACCCTTCTTCCGGCAGGCTTGGCAGGGGCACCAGGCTGCCACCTGAGGGCGGAGTGGTCGAGACGACCGGGAACACCCGGTGTCGGGCCGGGCGTTGGAGCCCAAGACGCCGGACGCGCATCCGAGGAGATCTGCGATGAAGCTGGTGACCAACGTCGTGCGGGGAGGGTCCGCCGACCGGCTGCTCGTGCTCGCCCACGGGTTCGGTGCCGACGAGCGCGACCTGGGCGGCCTGTTGCCCTACCTCGATCCCGACGGCCGCTTCGTGACCGTGATGCCCCGGGCGCCCGAGTCGGCGCCCGGCACCCCGGGCTTCTCGTGGTTCGACCTCACCGACCCCACCGCCGCCCGGGAGGGCTTCGCCGCCGCGGTGGCGGCCCTCGACGAGGTCGTCGACGACGCGTGCGCCGAGTACGGCCTGACCCGCGCCGAGTCCCTCCTCGGGGGGTTCTCCCAGGGTGCCGGGGTGGCGCTGGCACTCGGCCTGGGCGCCGTCGAGGGGCGTCGTCCGCTCGGCGTCGTGGCCCTGAGCCCGTTCCTCCCCGGTCCCGACGTGCTGCCGTCGGGCGACGGCCTGGCCACCGACGTGCCGGTGATCATCCAGCACGGCACCCACGACCCGCTGGTGCCGGCCAAGCGCAGCCGCGAGCTGGCCCGGGCCCTGGCCGCGGCCGGAGTACCGGTCGTGTTCGGCGAGTACCCGATGGAGCACCAGGTGGCCCTGGAGAGCATCGAGGCGGCCCGCAAGTGGGCCGACGCCGTGATCGGCGGCGAGAAGCCCTCGGAGCCGGTGCCCGACGACCCGCCCGAGGGGCCGGTGAAGGCCGTCACCACCGCCGACTTCGAGAACGAGGTCCTGCGCAGCGACGTACCGGTCATCGTCGACTTCTGGGCGCCGTGGTGCGGGCCGTGCCGGCAGGTGTCCCCGATCGTGGAGCAGATCGCCGTCATGCGTCAGGGCAGCTACAAGGTCGTGAAGGTCAACATCGACGAGGAGCCGGCCCTGGCCCAGAAGTACGAGGTGCAGAGCATCCCCATGATCGGCCTGTTCCGCAACGGCCGCTTCGAGCGGTCCTCGCTCGGCGCGAAGCCCCGGGCCCAGATCGAGGCCGAACTGGGGATGCTCGTCATCCCGTAGCCCGGCGCCCCGGCGCCCGGTGTCCCCTCCGTCGGCCGGATCCGACCCGGGGGTCCGGGCCGGGGCGGTCTCAGACCACGGAGACGGTCCCCGCCGGACCCTCCACCACCCGGCCCACGACGGCGGCCGCCGGCGTCGAGCGGGCGCGCAGCTCCGCGGTGAGGTGGTCCGCACCCGCGCTCTCGACGGCGATCAGCAGCCCGCCCGACGTCTGGGCGTCGGCGAGGAGCAGCTGCGCCTCCCGGGCCAGGGGGCCCCACTCCACCCGTCCGGCGGCGTCGGCGTGGTTGCGCTCCGTTCCCCCCGCGACCAGGCCCGCCGCCGCGAGCTCCAGCACCCCGTCCAGCCTCGGCACCGTGTCGGCGTCGATCTGGGCGGCGACCCCCGCGGCCGTGAGCATCTCCCGGAGGTGGCCGACGAGCCCGAACCCGGTGACGTCGGTGACGGCGTGGACCGCGGCGCCGAGCGCGAGCGCGGCGTCGCGGGCCCCGTCGTTGAGCGTGGTCATGACCTCCACCGCCTCGGCCAGCATGCGGTCCGGCGCTGCCCCGCGCTTGAGGGCGGTGGTCACCAGCCCGACGCCGAGCGGCTTGGTCAGGACGAGCGCGTCGCCGGGTCGGGCCCCGGAGTTGCGCAGCACGCGGGACGGGTCGACGGTGCCGGCCACGGCCATCCCGTACTTGGGCTCCGGATCGTCGATCGAGTGGCCGCCGGCCACGATGCACCCGGCCCGGTGGGCGACCTCCGCCGCGCCGCCGAGGACGGCGGCGAGCAGCGAGAGGTCGAGGCCGTCCCGGGGCCAGGCCACCAGGTTCAACGCGAGGAGGGGCCGCCCTCCCATCGCGTACACGTCGGAGAGGGCGTTGGCGGCGGCGATGCGCCCCCAGTCGGCGGGGTCGTCGACGATCGGCGTGAAGAAATCGGTGGTGAGCACCACCGCCTCGGTCTCGGTGACGGCGTAGACGGCCGCGTCGTCGCCGGTCTCGAGGCCCACGAGGAGCCGCGGGTCGTCGACGTCACCGAGGCCGGCGGTGAGGGCGAGCAGAGACCTCAGGTCGGCGGCCGGGAGCTTGCACGCGCAGCCGGCCCCGTGCGAGAACGCGGTGAGCCGGACCGGCCCGGTTGCGGTCATCGGCTCCGATGCTAGGACCGGGGTCCCGGGTCGGGGCCCCGGGACCCCCGCGATCAGGTGCTCAGCCCGGGCGGACCGAGTACATGTAGCCGCTGCGGAACACGGGCTGCACCCGGATGAAGTCGCCGGTCTGCGTAGCCGAGACGGTGACGCCGCCGCCCACGTAGATGCCGATGTGGCCGCCGCCGTGGTACACGGAGAGGTCGCCGGGCTGCAGCGCGTTGTCGGGCACCCGCGGGAACATCGCCGCCTGCGCGAGCGATCCGTGGGGCATCCCCACCCCGGCCTGAGCCCAAGCCATCATCGTGAGGCCCGAGCAGTCGTAGCAGTTCGGGCCGGAGCCGCCGTAGCAGTAGGGCTTGCCGATCTGGGCCCGGGCATAGGCGACCGCGGCGCCCGCGCCCCCGGAGGCCGAGGGCACCGGCCCGCTCACGACGAGCCCTCCACCGCCCGAAGGAGCGCTGGAGGACGCGGCCTGCGTCGCGGCGGCGATGCGGCGGGCTGCCGCGGCGGCCTCGCGGGCCTCGGCGGCGGCCCGGGCCTGCTGCTGCTCGCGGATCAGCCCGGCCAGCTCGCCCTGGGTGCGCGCCAGGAGGCGGCGCTGCTCGGCGTTGGCCCGCTCGATCTCGTCGCGGCTGGCGGCGATGGCGTCGCGCTCGGCCTTTGCCTCCTCGCGGGCGTCCTCGTACTGCTTCTTCTGGCGGTCCAGGTCGCGCCGGCGCCGCTGGAGCTGGCCCAGCAGGTCGTCGTCGTGCTCGGCGGTGGTGTCGGCGTACTTGGACTTCGCCGCCATCTGGGTCATGTCGCCGGCGTCGACGGCCTCGAGGGGGTTGCGGGTTCCGTTGCCCTTGTAGATCTCGACCGCTCGCGCCGCCACCCGTGAGCGGATCGCCTCCATCTCGGCGCGGGCCTTGGCGAGGTCGGCCTCGGCCCGGTCGATGCTCTTCTCGGCCTCCTCGAGGCGGAGGCGGGCCCCGTTGAACTTCTCGTCGAGCGCGCTGATCCTCATGCCGTTCTGCTCGATCTGGGCGAGCAGGCGGGAGGCCTCGGCCCGCTTGTCGTCGATCGGGCTGCCCGCGGCCGGGGCGACCCGACCGACCACCGGCGTCGCCAGGACGGCTGCGACGGTCAGACTCGAGATCGCCAAGCCGATTCGGTGCGCCCGGAGGTTCATACGGAACTCCCTCTGGCGGTCTCCCGCCGTTGTCGGTTTCGTGCTGAACGGGTTCGGGTTCGAACAGCAGCCACTCTGGTCACATCAGCGCGCAATTGCAACAGGAGCGCGTGATGACGGGACCCCGAGACGTTAGGCGCCGGCCGTTGCTCCGTGCCAGCCATGGTCGCGTGCCTATAGATGACAGGGGTGGATTCCCAGATCGTGGCCCGGCCAAACCAGCGGCATCTGGCGCCCGGCTTGGAGCGGGCGCCGGGATGCGGCCGAGGCCGCGGCCCCTCAGGCGGGCCAGCCGCCGGTGGGGCGGGGGGTTCCCGGCCCACCGAGCGGCGGGACCGACCACTTCATGGCCGCCGCCACGCCGTCCACGACGCGCTGCCACTCGTCGGGGTTCCAGCCCTCGGCCGCGTCGACGAGCGTGGTGTCCTGGCGGAGGTGGACGATGGCCGGTAGGCGCTCCAACCCCAGCGACTTGACGAGGGCCCGATCGGGGTCGACGAGGACCAGGTAGCGGTCGTCGGCGTCGCCTATCACCCGCCGGCTGATCGCGGGATCGGCCGTCACGCAGAGGACGACGCGGCAGTCGGCGTCACCGATGACCGACGAGATCTGGTCGGCGACCGTGATCCACCCCGCGCCCTCGGGGCGGTCGGGGAGCACCACGGCGACGAGGTGGAACATGGTCGTCCAGTCGTCGAGGGCGCGCGTGGCGCCCTTGAGGCTGGTGACCGGAAGCGAAGGGTCGGGGTTCTGGGCCACGGTTCCTCCCGCGCGGGTACGGGCGAAAGGTAGCGCAGGGTCGTGGCGCGACCCGGTGCCGGGCGCTTCGCCCCCGGCCGGGGGCTCCGGTGCCGCAGTAGCCTCCGGCGCATGAGCCGCCGTGAACAGATCCGGATGACCGACGCCGAGGTGCAGGCCTACCTGGAGTCGGGCCGTGACCTCCAGGTGGCGTCGATCGGGGCCGACGGCGCTCCCCACCTCGTCACCATGTGGTACGTCGTCCGCGACGGCGCGCTCTCGTTCTGGACCTACGCCAAGTCGCAGAAGGTGGTGAACCTGCGCCGCGATCCCAGGATCTCGGTGCTCGTCAGCTCGGGTGCCACCTACGAGGAGCTCCGCGGCGTCTCGATCCAGGGCACGGCCGAGATCGTCGACGATCCCGAGGCGGTCCTCGAGTGCGGGTTGGCGATCTACGAGCGCTACTGGGGTCCGGTCACCTCCGACCTCGAGCGCGACGGCGTGCGGGCCATGGGCGCGAAGCGCGTGGTGATCGTGGTCCGACCCGAGACCGTGGTGAGCTGGGACCACGGCAAGCTCGCCGGTGCCTACTAGCCCGACCGGCCGCGTCGGGCCGACGCCGGTGGCCCCCGGCGCCGGTGCCCCGGCCCGTCCGGACCGCCTGCGGACCCGACCGCCCGCACCCCGGCCCGCGAGATCGTCGGCGCAGGCTAGGTCGTAGTACGATATACCTCGTGAAGCCCCCCCGACGCGACTCCGGAGCTCCGCCGCGCGAGGGCGCGTTGAGGCAGTTCTTCGACAGCGCGGTCCTCGGCATCCCGCCGGCCATGATCCTCATGGCCTTCGCGGTCGGGATCATCGGCGGCCTGGTGGGGGCCGGCTACCTGTGGGCCCTCCACTTCCTCCAGAACTGGCTGTGGCCTACCAACTGGGAGGGAGCGATCGGCTTCGCGGTCCTCGGCGGCGCCGGCCTCTTCGTGGCCGTCGTGACCCGGGTGTTCGGCCGGTTCGGCGACGTCGAGCTGCTGGTCGACAACATCCACGTGTCGGGCGGGGCCCCGAGCGTCCGGGCGCTCCGGTCCCTCATCCCCACGTCGCTGGTCTGCATCGCCGCGGGAGGCGGGGCCGGGCCCGAGGCCCCGCTCGTGACCACCACCGGGACGCTGGCCGGCTGGTTCGCCCGCAAGCGGCACCTCGCCGTCGTCGACACCCGCAGCCTCACGATCGCCGGCATGGCGGCCGGCTTCACCGTCCTGTTCGGAGCGCCGCTCGGCTCCGCGCTGTTCTCGCTCGAGCTCCTGCACCGCCGGGGGCTCCAGTACTACGAGGCCCTGATCCCGTCGATCATCGGCGCGCTGAGCGGTTACGCGATCTACGTCGTGGTCACGGCGGGCACCGGCCTCACGCCGGTGTGGAACCTCGACATCCCGGCGCGGCTCCACGCCGCCGACCTCGGCTGGGCGGTCGCGGCCGGCATCGTCGGTGCGATCGTGGCCGTGGTCTTCACCTACCTGAACCTGTTTCTCAGGCGGGTGTTCCGGCGACTGCACCGGGAGGTGCGCCCACTGGCGGGTGGCCTGATCCTGGCCGGCCTCGGACTCTGGTCGGGCTATGCCCTCACCTTCGGCGAGGCCCAGACGACCGAGGTGATCGGGCTCACCAAGGTCACGGCCGGCGCGCTGGCGATCGCCGCCGTCGCCAAGCTGCTCGGGACGTCGGTCACCATCTCGTCGGGTTGGCCGGGAGGTTTCATCATCCCGCTGTTCTTCATGGGGGAGAACCTCGGCCGGGCGTCGCACCTGATGTTCCCGTCGGTCACCGAGGCCGTCATGGTCGCCGCCCTGATGGCCGCGATCAACTGCGGCGTGACCAAGACGCCCCTCGGCTCGACCCTCGTGGTGACCGAGATGGCGGGTTTCCGGCTGCTCCCCACCACGATGATCGCCTCGCTCGTCGCCTTCCTGCTCACGAGCCACGTGGGCCTCATCGAGAGCCAGCGGGAACGCCAGAGCACCCTCGACGAGAACCGCGATGGCCCCCAGGGGTTGCTGGGCGACGCCACGCCGGTGAGCCGGCCGGCCGATCCCGCGCCGGCCGTGCACGGTGCGGACAACGCCAACGGCTCCGAGCCGTCCGCCTCCACGGAGCCGCCCGACCGCCCCGAGACGCCGGCCTTCACGGAGCCGCCCGACGGCTCCGGTCCGCCGGCCGAGCGCCGGGGGGTCGACGCACCCGGACCGGGGCCGACCACCGGGTTGAGCGGCGCCGGCGGGTCCGGCGGGACCGGCGGGACCGTGGGACCGCCGAGGAACCTCACCCCGGCCGATCCCGACTGAGCGGGCCGTCCCGAGCGTGACGGCCGGAGCGGGACGGCCGGCCGGCCGGCGCCGGGTCAGGCGAGGCCCAGGGCCCGGAGCATCGACGTGGGGATGCCGTCGTCGCCCCCCGCGAGCATGGCCGCCTTCTCGACGTTGATGGCGTCGCGGTCGCGCTCGATCCAGGCGTCCCACGGGCCGGGCCCGAGCCGTGCCGGGTCGCCGTCGGCGTCCACGCAGGCCCGCAGGTAGTCCTGGAGCCGGCGCACATCGAGTTCCCCGCCCACCGGGCCGTGACCCGGGACGACGATCGACCCGAGGTCGGCCACGGCGTCGAGCACGTCGGCCCAGGCCGCGGGGTCGCCCTGGAACGCGAGGGGGGTCACCCCGAAGAAGCACAGGTCGCCCGCGAAGACCACGTCGGCGTCCTCGACGACGACCACCAGGTCGCCCGGCGTGTGCCCCAGCGCGGGGAGCACCTCCACCCTGGGGGTCAGCTGCGCGTTGTCGGCCACCTCGTGGCTGACCGGCCGGGTCCCGATCTCGGCCAGGTCGTCGAACTCGTCGGCGAAGGCCGGCATGAAGGCCTTGTACGCGTCGATCGGCATCGGCTGGTCGAGCATCTCGCTGGTGAACGGGCTGCCGTAGATCGCGGCGTTGCGAAAGGCGCGGGTCCCGCCGACGTGGTCGACGTGGGCGTGGGTGAGCACCACCCGGCGGACGGGGGCGTCCAGCGCGTCGACGGCCGCGGCCAGCGGTTCCCACTGCGACCTGACCATCAGGGTGTCGACGAGCGTCAACCCGTCGTCGTCGACGATCACCCCCGCGTTGCTGATCCCCGACCCGCCGCCCGGCTGGAGCCATGCGAAGACGCCGGGCGCGATCTCCTCGAGCCGGGCGCTCGTGGGGTCTCCGGCCATGATCCGACGCTACTCCCGTCGGGGAGCGGCGGGCGACGGTCCGCCCGGACGGGCCCGGAGGCGGGGAGCGACGCCCGGTTGGGGTCCACGCGTGCGCCCCTCTAGCCTGCGGGCCATGTCCGAACGCACGAAGAACCTGCCCCGCCGCTCCTGCCACGCCACGCCCGGCTCGAGCGAGAAGATGCTCGGCAAGGCCCCCGGTCTCGGCGCCGACCAGGTGTTCCTCGATCTCGAGGACTCCGTCTCCCCACTCGAGAAGGAGAGCGCGCGGGAGAAGGTCGTACGCGCGATCAACGAGCAGGACTGGGGCGACACCGTCCTGTGCGTGCGGGTCAACGCCTGGGACACCCGGTGGACCTACCGCGACGTGATCCACGTGGTCGAGAACGCCTCCGAGCGCCTCGACGAGATCATGCTGCCCAAGGTCGAGTCGGCGGCCCAGGTCCAGGCCCTCGACATGCTCCTGACCCAGATCGAGCAGGCCAACGGGCACACCCGGCGGGTGGGGATCGAGGCCCAGATCGAGACGGCCCGGGGCCTCATCAACGTGGAGGAGATCTGCGCGGCCTCCGACCGCCTCGAGACGATCATCTTCGGCCCCGCCGACTTCGCCGCGTCGACCGAGATGCCGGTGCTCACCGGGGGGGTCTCGATCCCCGAGTACCCGGGCGACCACTTCCACTACGTGTTCTCGAAGATCCTCATGGCGGGCCGGGCCAACGGCCTCCAGGTGATCGACGGGCCGTTCCTCAAGATCCGCGAGCTCGACGCCCTGCGCGAGTACGCGATGCGGACCCGGATCCTCGGCTACGACGGCAAGTGGTCGTTGCACCCCGACCAGGTCACCGTCATCAACGAGGTCTACACGCCCACCCAGGAGCAGTTCGACCGCGCCTTCGACATCCTCGAGGCCTACGAGAAGGCGACCACCGAGGGGGAGCGGCGGGGGGCCGTGATGTTCGGCGACGAGATGATCGACGAGGCCAGCCGCAAGATGGCCCTGAAGTTCGTGACCCGCGGCGAGCGGGCCGGGATGGCCCGCAGCGCCGGGAGCGGCGACTGACCCCCGCCTGGTAGCCCCGCCCGGCGGT
>Ga0226835_1001308_pt1 | contig 14272 bp, 7 predicted proteins | sample LAC_MetaG_1_FD_163627 | JGI IMG/M metagenome (GOLD analysis project Ga0226835, IMG submission 163627) | Anaerobic ammonium oxidizing microbial communities from anammox membrane bioreactor (MBR) in UC Berkley, California, United States -... | ecosystem: Engineered > Bioreactor > Anaerobic >...
ATGCCCTTTTGGCTCAAGAGCTGCGAGAAATAACGCGACGCGCCCGGATTTTCGTAATTGCCCTGCCCCGTCGCAAGAAAAATATCGCGCTTGTGTTGTAGCGCATTCAAATATTCGCCGCCGAGCTGCGGCACATATTCGACCGGATTGTTGAAATAGATATTTTCGTCCGAATAATCGGTGTGGATGTAATGCCGAATATCGTAATCGCCGCTCATCGCAAGCGTACCGGCGAACAGGTCGGGACGCCGACACAATTGATTCATCGCATGATACGCGCCGAGCGATGCGCCGCACGTAATAATGCCAAACCGCCCGCGACACGAATTCCAAATGTACGGCACGACTTCGTCGCAAATATATTTGTTGTATTGCACCTGCCGCCACGCCATCGCGCCCGGATGCATGCCGCGATTCAGCCACGCTTCACGATTGATGCTGTTGATCGAAAACACCTTGACCTTGCCGCCGTCAATGTACGGCGCGAGCACATCAATCATCTGAAAACGTTCATATTCCAAAAAATCCGCCGCCGCCGTCGGAAAGAGCAACAGCGGAAAACCGTAATGTCCGTACGTCACAATACCCATCCACTGGTTCAAACTCGGACTGTGCCAACCGTCAATGAATCGCTGCATGATGCTCCTTTGACGCGCTGCGTAGCGCGAATAATTTTGGGTCAATCGAAATTCAAAATGCCAACTAGAACTTGGTCAACCGCCGCTCGAACAGCGCGGCGGTCAAGTCGAAACGTTTTCAGAAACGTCCGGCTCGATATGGGTGCGCGCCACACGTTACGACTTGACGTTCAACCACGAATAAAATCCGCCGAGGCCATCTTCGATGCAATCGAGATTTTCCGGGTCATCGCGCCACAAACGCTGATTCTCGCGTTCCACCAAAAATTTATACGCGTACCGACCGCGCGGCGGACGCGGTATGACGCCGTGCCACACGCCCGGCGCGCGTTCGTACAAATAATGCGCGTGCGTGCGCCAACCGTTCCACTCGCCCACCGCCGCGACGCGCTGCGCCTTGACGTCATAGTACGTAAATTCAATCGAGTCGGAATGAATTTGCGGCGACAGCGGAAAATTTGCCAGCGCGCCGTTCGGCGCGCGCAGCGCGCGGGCGACCGCGTGCGCCGCGTTCAACACGCCACAACCCTGCGGCGCGCGCGGAAATTGTTCCAGCGGGTGCGCCGTTTCCCTGAGGATACTTTTAATCTGCGCGGGCGTCAACGTCGGATTCGCCTCCAACATTTGCGCCGCCACCGCGCTCACCAACGGCGCCGCCATCGAAGTGCCGTCGGCGTGCTGATAATGCGCGTGAATATATTTTTGTTCGATCATCCGCGCGCGCAGCGTCGCGCGGATTTCTGCCAGCGGCAGCGCGAGCGTTTCTTTTTTGAATGTGTTTTCCGCTTTGCGCGTCTGCAATAATTTTTCCAATTCGTCGTCGGACGCGTGCAGCAGTTTCCACAAATACTGCCCCTCGTTATACACCCACGTCTGCGGCAGCATCGGCGCGGGCACCCAGCGCGCGGGCGCAATCACATCGGGTTTGGACACATTCTGTCCGCCGCGTCCATAATTGGAGGGATACAAGCGAAAGCGTCCGCGCTCCCACGAATTGCAATCGTCCAAACCGCCCACCGTCAGCGCCGATGGCGCGCTCGCCGGCGGCATCACCCGTTCGGCATTATCATTCCCCACCGCGCACACAACCGTCATGCCGCGCGCCGACGCTTCTTCCACCAAATCGTCCAATTTCGTCAACGTGCCGTCCGACGGAAAATCGCCGCCGACCGAAAGATTGACGACGCGGATATTGAAATGATGCTGCTGTTCCAGCGCCCACGTCAGCGCGCGATAAATATCCGTCTCGTGAATCGCGCGCCCGCGGCGATTGCCCGTTTTTATCAAAACCAAACGCGCATTATAGGCAATGCCGCGATATTTGCCTTCCGACAAAAAACCATTGCCCGCCGCGACGCTCAAAGTCATCAAACCGTGCCAGCTCGTCAGCGCGGGACGGCGAAAACGCGGCCGTTCGACCGGTTCCCGCGCCGTCGCGTCCACATGCGTCAAAATGCGATTGTACGGTTTTGTGAGGTCGGGATGCGGATAAAAACCGGAATCGAGAAACGCCATTACGACGCCGCGCCCGGTGAATTGCGGATACGCGTGCATCCGATACGGCATAGCCAGCAGCGCGCGTTCGGCGCGCGAATACACCGGATACGGCAGCTGCAATTCGTTCTGCATAGATTCGGCGCGCCGTTGTTGACGCGTCAGCGTCACCGCATCGAGAACGCAGCGCGGGCAGGCGCCTTGCGCGGGTTTCCATTGCGGCGTTTGCGTTTGCAGCGCGCGCACAATGTGCGCTTCGAGTTGACGATTGAACGCCAGCAGAATCGCGTCGGTGCGGCGTCCACAGCGCGGACAAAACACGCCATCCGCCGCCGCGCTGCTCGCGCGGCGATGCGCAACGGACATGTTTTCAAGCGAAACGGACACGCGCACGAGTGTAGCACAAACCAAGAAGGCGTGTCAAAAGAAATGCGCCAATTTTTTAACCGAACCCGCTAGAGCCGCCCCCGCCGCCCCCGCCGCCGCTAGAACCGCCGCCCGACCAACTTGAAGAATCGCTCGACGACGACCACGAACTGCTTGAATCACTCGATGACGAACCACTCGACGATGACGCAAGCTGATCCAGTACGCTGCGAATGTCCTCCCCAAACGATTGGGTGCGCGTTTGCGACGTTCGGTCCGTGAATGCCGCGGCGGATAAATTCAAAAAATCAAACATGTTACCGCTGACGTGATTCAAACTGACAAACGAGCCGCGCGCCAAATCATCCAAATTTGGCGCGTCAGTTTGTTCCGTCGGCGAATCGTGAAATAGCGGCGCGGCGGGCGCGGACGCAGGCGCGTTCGGCGCATGGGTCGAACTTGACGCGGCGGCGGCGGCGGAAGGAACTGAACTCATATTGCGCCACGTCCAATCGTCATTTGCCGCGCGCTGGGCGTCCGGCATGTCGTATGGCACGTACCATGTCGGCGCGGGCGCGTCGGTTTGCTTGAATTTTTCAATCCACGTTTTTTCCAAACCAAACGCAATCGCGTACGGCAAATATTCGGCGAACTTGGTTTGCGCGTTCTGGAGATTTTCGTACTTTTCCAATTGCGTAAGATAGCGTTTGAACGCGTTCCATTGCGCCGCGGCGGTCGCGCCTTTGGCGGTACGCTGCGGCATGACGCGACTCAAGCCCAAGAGCGCGAGGAAAAAAATTTCCAAACCGCACAGGGGCAAAAACGCCATCGGCGCAAACACAATCAGCAAACAGGCGGCGCCGACGGCAAGCGGCGGCACAATGAGCGCACCCCATTTGCCGATGCGAAAATATAAATTGCGCGTCGCCAGCGGACTCGCGGGAAAAAAACCGCGCGCGACCGCTTCACGGTATAGCGCGTCTTGCAAAGTTGTGAGATGGGTATAGAACGCGCCGCGCAAATCGCCCAAAGTCTGCAGCGCGCTGCCGCGCAGCAGCGCGTCGAGCGTCTCTTTTTCAAACGGCGCGAGGTCCGCGGCGCTTTGCGCGGTGCGCGCATATTCGGGCGCGCCGAACGCATCGAGCTCGCGAATTTGTAAATAACCGCGCCGCGCCAAATCCACCATCGTCGCCACAATATCTTGGACGTCCGCGCGTTCGTCCAACAATGTGCCGACGACGCCGGGCGGCGTATCATCCGGCGGTTGCGGCAAAAATTCCGCGCGAAAGATAGTTGGTTTGTCGCGCCCCAAGAGATACCACAAGACAAGCAGCAGCAGCGGCCCGCCAAGCACAAGCGCGACGAATGCCGCCATCGCGTAAAAATTATTTTGCGCGGCGACTTGGGCGACATAATCGTCCCACTTTTGCCATTCGGCGGGTTCCGCGCGCAGAACGTGCGGAAATTGCGCGCGAATTTCCCATTCCATTTTTGGCGGAAACGGCCCGCCGTTAAATTCAATCGTCTTGCCATCGCGCACGCGCGCGCCGCCGGCTTGAGCGGCATTGACGTATGTCGTCGCCGTGAGTTGGTCGGCGGAAAATTCTTGCGGCAGATGCAGCGTCACGCGCGACGATTCAATTGGATACGCGCGGTCGCTCTCGATAAATTTCCACCAGAATTGGTCGCCTTGCGGATAAATGCGCGTCGCGCCCCGCACCGTATATTTCAATTCAAAGGTATGCGTATCCGACAAAAATTTTTCGCGCTGATTCGTCGCGGGAAAACGCCAAGTGATTTTATAGGCGTCCGCCGATTCATCCACGTTAAAAGTATAGTCGCCATAGCTGTCCTGAAAAACGCGTTCGCCTTCGCGCACGCCCCATCCGGTAATGTCATTCAATTTATTTTTGGGAATTTCACGAAAAGCCAAAGTGAACGAACCGTTTTGAAAATCCACGACCCACGTTTCCACAAAGCGCACATCGCCGTTTTGCGAAATGGTAATGTCGGCGTTGCGTTCGCGCACGACCACGCTTTTGCCGGATTGCGCGGCAGCCGCGCCGCTCCATCCGTACAGCAAGACTGCGGTCAGGAAAAAAATATAAAGCCATCGCCTGATTGACATGGGCGCTATTATAAATGAAAAAAAGCATTGACCCGAAACGAGTCAATGCTTGGATTATTCGTCATCCTCTGCGCCCACAATTTTGAAAGTGCGCTCTTGCATCGGCGCGGGCAGCGCCGCCGGCGTCGGCGGCGCCAAATAATTGCCGTACGGTAAAAAGTTTTGCGGCATTTGATTTTGCGGCGGCGCGACGACAATGATTTGCGGCAGCGGCGCGGCTTGCGGCGCGGGCGCGGGACGATACACTTGGTACGGTTCGGGGTCTGGCTCTGCTTCCGGTTCGACAAAAGCGCTCGCCGGATACATGCTGCGCTCGCGCGTCAACGCAATCAGCAAACCGACGGAAACGGGAATGCTCGCCAAAATGCCGCACGACACGCCCGCAATCGTCATAATCGCTTCATCCGAAAGGCGCGCGCCAATTTGATACGCCAAAACGCCCGCGCCGACAATGAGCGCCAAAATAATTCCGGTCCGCCACAACACTTAACGCCTCCCCATTGTTTGCCGCAGCGCGTCCTCGTCCGCGCGCGGCAAATGCGCGATTTGCACGCGCGTTTTTTCGCCGTTCGCAATCAGTAAAAAATCGCCGCGCCCTGCCAGTTTTTCCGCGCCGCTTTTTGCCATGCCCGACGCGACCAACGCCTCGTGCGCGGACGTGACCTTGCCGACGAGCCGCGCAGGAAAATTTGCCGTGACCAAATTGCCCATAACGCGCGCGGTGGGCTTTTGCGTACACGCCACAATCGAAATGCCCGCGCTGCGGCCCCGCTGCGTCAAACGCGCCAACAGCGTTTCCAACGGGCTGCCGCCTTGCATCAATAAATCCGCGAGTTCGTCCAACAGCGCGACGATATGCGGACGCGTAACGCGCGCTTGCTGGCGCCGCGTCATTTCGTCGGTCAACCATTCCAAACGCTCGCGCGCTGTCTCTGCGTCCGACACGGGCGGACATAACAAATGCGGCATATCTGCAAATCCTAAAAAATCGCTGCCTTTGGGGTCCACAATCAGCAATTGCATTTCGCGTTCGGGTTGAAACAGAACGAGCGACGCCAATATGCTGCGCGCGGCTTGACTCTTGCCCGAGCCGGTGGTTCCTGCAATCAAGAGGTGCGGCGCGTCTGCGCTGCCCAACCGTACCAACAGCGGCAACCCTTCCGGCGTCAAGCCCAAGAGGACGGTGCCAGGCACGCGCAGCGCTTGATGCACGCGCGCATCTTGGCGCAGCTGCGTTACCAATGTTTGGAACGCGAGCAAGCGCGCGTCGCGGCGCGGAATCTCGACATGCAGCGCGCCCTGTTCGCGCACAATGCGCGCGGCGGATACGCCCAGCGCGAGCGCAATTTCTTCGGCAAGTTGTTCGACGCGGCTGATTTTGGTTGTCGGCGCGGGCGCAAGCTGAAATTGAATCGTGCGCGGCGTCACGCGGCCGCCGGTCACGCGCACGGGCGCTTTGTGAACGGCAAGCACGGCTTCGATGCGGTCGGCTTGCAGGTGGAGGCGTTGCTGTAAGGGAAACATCTGCTCTGATTATACAGAACGCATGTTCTAATGTCAATACGCATAGTCATTAAAAATTTTGCGCGCCCAAATAAAAAAACTTTCGGCATAACGACGCGTTTTTTGCGCGTCCAAATTCCGAAAGTCGGCAGCTCAACCTACAATTTGACCAAGCGCGGCTATAATTCAAAAACCGCGTGCGTCAAGCCCTCTTCGATGTCATAGCTCAGTTTGAAACCCAATTTTTCCGCCACGCGTTTCATCCCGGTATTTTCCGGCAAAATTTCGCCGATGATTCTTTGCAGCCCTTCGGCGCGGCCAATTTCGATGAGCTGCGCCAAGAGCGTCGTGCCGAGCCCCTGCTTTTGCATATCGTCGCGTATCAAAATCGCAAATTCCGCGTCGCCAATTTTTTGGAGACGGCTGAGCCGCGCGACGGCGAGCAATTCGCGCGCGGCGGCTTGGTCGGCGGGCAATTCGCGTTCGACCACCAGCGCGATTTCGCGGTCGTAATCGTTCGTCGCAATGCGCGCGAGCCGTTCATGCGCGATGCGCTGCGATAAATTCAACGCGTGAAAGTAACGCAGATACACGCTTTGCTCGGACAATTTTTCGTGAAAGTGAATCAGTAGCGCTTCATCTTCCGAACGAATCGGACGAATCAGCACGGGCGAGCCGTCGCGCAATTGGAACGGCGTGACGTATTGTTTGGGATAGGGCCGAATCACGGGGCGCGGCAAAGCTCGAGTTGCCAGCGCGGGGTCGTGCAACACAATGCGCGCATCCAGCGCCAACACCTGCGTCGCGCCTTGCGTCTCGGTCAAAGGCGGCAGCGCCACTAACGGATGAATTTCAATCGCCTTGATGCGCGGCTGTTCGACCACGAGCTGACTAAAGCGCGCGAGGACCTGTTCCAACGCTTGCGTATCCATTTTGGCTTGGCGCAAAATTTTATAGACGCGCGTATTTTCAATCATCCGCCGCGCTTGGGTGGTATTGAGCGAAGGCAAACCGAGCGCGTCATCGCGAAATCGCGCGTCGCGCAGCAGCGTCGTTTCGTCAAAGCGTCGGTCCAACACATCCGTCGGCGCCGAACGCGGCTCGGCGCCAAAACGCAAAACCGGCCCAAATTGCGCGTCAAACATACTGCCCACGTGCAGCGCGTATCCATCGCGCAGATTCAACATGGGCTGCAAGAGGACGCCGCGAAATTTTTCCTTGCCCAATAAATTTGTGACCGTATTTTTTACCGCGCGAAACGTCGCGCGCACATTGTTGGCGCTGGTGATATTCAAAATCACGCCGTCGTATTCGCGCTTGCGTAAAATCTGGTCCGTGTTGAGTTTCATGACGACGGGATACCCCAACGCGTCCGCCGCGTGAACCGCTTGCGCGGCGGTGGTCACGAGCCGCGTTTCGACAAACGGAATGCCGTACGCCGCGAGAATTTCTTGCGATTCTTTTTCGGTCAACAACGTGCGTTTGGCAGCCAGCGCGCGTTCAATCATTTCCTGCACCCGCGCGCGCGCGGCGTCATCCACTTCCAGGTCCAACGGCGCGGGCGTTTCATACAGCGCGCGCACATTTTCGCTATAGCGCCAGAGATAATTAAACATCCGCACCGCGTGGTCGGGATACGCAAACACCGGCACGCCCGCGTTACGCAATACGTTCGCGCCGACTTCGACTTCGGCGCCGCCCATCCAGGCGGCGAGCAACGCTTTATTTCGCATTTGCGCGAACGGTTTCACCGCTTCGGCGGAAGCGGTCGGGTCGGTCATGGCTTGCGGCGTCAAGATTGCCAAGACGCCGTCGGTTTGCGTATCGTGCGCCAGAACGTCCAACGTCTTGGCGTACAACGCCGGTTCCGCGTCGCCCAAAAAATCAATCGGGTTGGCGTGGCTCCAATGCAGCGGCAAAAATCCGTCGAGCTGCGCGAGAGTGTCGCCGCTCAATTCCGCGAGCGCGCCGCCGTATCGCACCAGCGCGTCGGTGGCGAGGACGCCGGGGCCGCCCGCATTCGTCAAAATGGCGAGCCGGGGCCCCTTGGGACGCGGCTGCTTGGCTAGCACTTCGGCGATGTGAAACAGGTCGGCAATCGTATCCACGCGCAGCGCGCCCGCGCGGCGAAACGCGGCATCCAAGACCGCGTCATTTTCCAATTCCGCGCCGGTGTGCCGTTCTGCCGCCTGCGCGCCCTCTGCCGAACGTCCGGCTTTGAGAATGATGATGGGTTTGTCCAACGCCACCTGGCGCGCGGCAGAGAAAAACGCGCGCGCGTCGCCCACCGTTTCCATGTACAATACGATACTTTGCGTCTGACTGTCCGCGCCGAGATAATCAATCAATTCGCCCCAGCCGACATCGAGCATCGAGCCGAGCGACACGAACGCGCTAAAACCAAAATTTTCGCGGATGCTCCAATCCAAAACCGCCGTGCCGAGCGCGCCGCTTTGACTCACAAAACCGATTCCGCCCTTGCGCGGCAGCGAACCCGCAAAGGTTGCGTTCAAGCCGCGACTAGGCCGCATCACGCCCAAAGAATTGGGCCCCAGAATTCGCAGCGGCGTCAAGCCCCCTCCGCGCTGCGCGTTTTCTTGGATTTGCGCTTCGAGCGCCGCGCCTTCCGCGCCGCTTTCGCGAAAGCCCGCTGAAATAATCACCGCGCCTTGTACCGCCGCGTCGGCGCACTCGCGTATGATTCCCGGTACCGTCGGCGCGGGCGTCGCAATGATGGCCAGGTCAATCGGTTCAGGCGCGGCGCCGATATGCGGATACGCTTTGATGCCCAGCGCTTGGGGCTGCGATGGATGAATGGGATATACCGTGCCGCCAAAAGGGGTATCGAGCAGATTGCGTAAAATAGTGCGGCCCACACTGCGCGGTTTTTCGGACGCGCCAATGACCGCCACCGAGCGCGGCGCGAAAAACATGTCGAGCGCGGCGTGCCGAAAATGCGCGATATCGGAAGACGGGTCGCCCGGACGCGGTTGAGGTTTATTCAGAGTCATGGTTGTCTAGAGCAACTTTCGCTTTGGAGGGCGGACCTTTCGGATTTTCGAAAATCCGAAAGATACCGCCTTGAACGCCGCGTAATTTCAAACGCGCTGCCCCGCGCTTGCGCGGTACGTCGGGAAAAAAATTTTTCGCGCGCGGCGTTACGGATTGCGGTCGAAACGCGGTTCGTACGCTTGCAGGACGCGCATATAGTTGGCGCGTTCAAAGGCGGCGGGCTGGGCGACGTTTTTATAACTCATGCTGCCGCGCATCTGCGCGATGGATTCGTATTCGTGGTCGTTCATCCACGCTTGAACGCTTTCGAGCAGCGCGCCCAAATATGGGATGCCGCGCTCCAACAACACCGAAGTCATCATGGCGACGTTTGCGCCCGCCATCATACATTTCAAAACATCTTCAGCCGAATGGACGCCGCCGGTTACCGCGAGATCCGCTTCCACACGTCCATACACCATCGCCACCCACTGCAAACGCAAACGCAATTCGTTCGAGTGAGACAGCGTTAGCGAAGGCACGACTTCGAGCGATTCCAAATCAAAATCAGGTTGATAGAACCGATTGAATAGGACCAACCCGTCTGCGCCCGCCCACGCGATGCGCTGCGCGAAATTGGCGAACGCGGTAAAAAAATGCGGCAGCTTGACGGCAACCGGAATGGTTACGCTCTTGACCACTTCGCGCACCAAATCCAAATACATCTGCTCAATGTCTTGGCTGGTCTGCGCGGGGTCAGCGGCGACGTAATAGACATTGAGCTCGAGCGCGTCCGCGCCCGCCTGCTGAATTTCGCGCGCGTATTCAATCCAGCCGCCGGTCGAAAAACCGTTCAGCGAACCGATGACGGGAATCTGCACCGCCTGTTTTACTTTGGCGATATGTTCGAGATACCCTTCCGCGCCGCGATTATAACCGAGCATCTGCGGAAAGTACGAAATCGCTTCGGTGAAACTTTCGCTGCCGTAATTCAGGTAATGGTCGAGCGCGAAACTCTCGCGCGCGATTTGCTCTTCAAACAGCGAATGGAGCGCGACCGCCGCCGCGCCCGCGTCTTCCAGACGTTTGATATCGTCCACCTGCTGCATCAACGGCGACGACGACGGCACGAGCGGATTCTTGAGCGCGAGACCGAGATAGGTTGTGGTGAGGTCGAGCATGGTGAGAAAAAAGTTAAAAGTTAAAAGTCAAAAGCTAAAAGTGATTTTGATTTGGACAACTTTTAGCTTTTAGCTTTTTACTTTTTACTTGCCATCCTTTCCATTCGTTTGCGCGAGCGTTTCGTACAATTTCCATCGCGCGGCGACATCTTTTTTGCCGAGCGCCAACAATTTTTCCGCCGCCGCTTCATTGCTCTGTTTCAACATGGTATAGCGCGTCTCATTGTACACATATTTTTCGAGCGGCAGCGTCGGCGCTTTGGAATCCAGTTGCAGCGGATTTTTGTCCTGTGCCGCTAAACGCGGGTCATAGCGGAACAGGGGCCAATAGCCCGATGCGACGGCAGCTTTTTGTTGGTCGAGCCCGTGCGCCATATCATAGCCGTGCGCGATGCAGTGCGAATAGGCGATGATGAGCGAGGGCCCGTCATACGCTTCCGCTTCGAGCAGCGCCCGAACGGTCTGGGTATCGCTGGCGCCCATCGCCACGCGCGCGACATAAATCGAGCCGTACGAAATCGCGAGCATGGCGAGGTCTTTTTTCGCCGTCGCTTTGCCGCCCGCCGCAAATTTTGCCACCGCGCCGCGCGGCGTTGATTTGGACATTTGGCCGCCGGTGTTGGAATAGACTTCGGTGTCCAGCACAATGATATTTACATTGCGCCCGGACGCCAGCACATGGTCGAGGCCGCCGTAACCAATATCGTATGCCCAACCGTCGCCGCCGACAATCCACACCGTCTTTTTCACAAAAATATCCGCAATCGAATAGAGATGGCGCGCGGTTTCGGCAATTGGGACATTCGGCGATTGGGTGATGAGGGCTTCCAGTTTTTCTTTTAACGCCTGTACGCGTCCGCGCTGTTTGAGCAGTTCAGCTTCGGTGTCTTGGGCGGCGTTCAAGATGCCGTCCGCCAATTCCGTTCCAACCAGAGAGGCAAATTGCGGCAAGAGCTCGCGCGCAAATTCCAAACGTTTGTCCAGCGTGAGACGGAAACCGAGACCGAATTCGGCATTGTCTTCAAACAAAGAATTGGACCACGCGGGGCCCCGTCCGGCGGCGTTGTGCGTCCATGGCGTCGTCGGCAGATTGCCGCCGTAAATCGAAGAGCAGCCCGTCGCGTTCGCCACGTACGCGCGTTCGCCAAATAACTGCGTGATGAGTTTGAGATACGGCGTTTCGCCGCAACCCGAACATGCGCCGGAAAACTCGAACAACGGTTCCAACAGCTGACTATCTTTGACCAGATGCAGATTGACCTTTTCGCGGTCCATTTCGGGCAGCTGACTAAAGAACGCCCAATTTTCATTTTCTTGGGCGCGGATGGGCGGCTGCGGCATCATGTTAAGCGCTTTCAAGCGCGTCTCGCTCTTGTTTTTCACCGGACACACTTCGACGCACAAGGTGCAGCCCGTACAATCTTCGGGCGAAACTTGGAGCGTGTAACGCAGCCCTTCAAATTCTTTCCACCGCGCGGGAACGTGTTTGAACGTTTCGGGCGCGCCGTCCAGACATTGCGGGTCGTACACTTTGGCGCGAATCGTCGCGTGCGGGCAGACGAAAACGCATTTGCCGCATTGAATACAAATGTCCTCATCCCACACCGGAATTTCGAGCGCGATGTTGCGCTTTTCCCATTTCGCGGTGCCGCTCGGATACGTGCCGTCAACCGGCAGCGCGCTCACGGGCAGCGCGTCGCCGCGCCCCGCGATAATTTCGGCGGTCACATTTTGCACAAAGGCGGGCGCGCCCGCCGCCACCGGCGGCCGCAAATCAAAAGCGCTGGTCACGTTCGTTGGAACTTGGACCTCGTACAAATTTGCGAGCGTCGCGTCCACCGCCGCGAAATTTTTCTCGACGACGACTTTGCCGCGCTTGCCGTACGTTTTTTCGATGGAATGTTTAATCGCCGCAATCGCTTCGGCGCGCGGCAAGACGCCGCTGATGGCAAAGAAACAGGTCTGCATCACGGTATTGATGCGTCCGCCCATGCCCGTTTCGCGCGCGACCTTGTACGCGTCAATCACATACAATTTCAATTGTTTTTCCACAATGGTTTGCTGCACCGAACGCGGCAGACGTTCCCACACCGCATCGGGCGCAAAGGGACTGTTGAGTAAAAAGATTGCGCCATGGTCCGCGACATGCAGCATTTCAAAGCGTTCGAGAAAATTGAATTGATGACACGCGACAAAGTTGGCGGAGCGAATCAGATACGACGAATGAATCGGTTTGGGCCCGAAACGCAAATGCGAAGTGGTGGTCGAACCCGATTTTTTGGAATCGTACACAAAATAACCTTGCGCGTACAAAGCGGTTTCGTCGCCGATGATTTTGATGGAATTTTTGTTGGCGCCGACCGTACCGTCCGCGCCCAGTCCGTAAAAAATCGCGCGCGTCGTCGCGGGGTCTTCGGTGGAAAAATGCGGGTCATACGGCAACGATGTATGCGATACGTCATCATGGATGCCGATGGTGAAATGATTCTTGGGATTTGTTTTTTTCAGTTCGTCGAAAACGCCCTTGACCATCGCGGGCGTAAATTCTTTGGACGCCAAACCGTAGCGGCCGCCAATCACGCGCGGCATCGGTCGCGCGCCGTCCGCCGCTTCCATCAACGCCGTGACGACATCTTGATACAACGGTTCACCCGCGCTGCCCGGTTCTTTGGTGCGATCCAACACGGCGATTTTTTGCGCGGTCTTGGGAAGCGCCGCTATAAAATGTGCGACGCTGAACGGCCGGTAGAGATGCACTTTTAATACGCCGACCTTGTCGCCGCGCGCGTGCATAAATTCCACCGCTTCCTGCGCCACTTCGCCGCCAGAACCCATTATGACCATGACGCGTTCCGCATCCGGCGCGCCGACGTAATCGAACAAATGATATTGTCGGCCGACGCGCGCCGCGAATTGATTCATCGTGTCCTGAATGATTTGCGGCATCCGCGCGTAAAAGGGATTGACCGTTTCGCGCGCTTGAAAATAGACGTCGGGATTTTGCGCCGCGCCGCGCATGAACGGCTTGTCGGGCGACAGCGCGCGCGCGCGATGCGCGCGCACCAATTCATCGTCAAGCATAAAGCGCATGTCGGCCGCGTCCAATTGTTCAATCTTCATCACTTCAGACGAGGTGCGAAAGCCGTCAAAGAAATGCAAAATCGGCACGCGCGCTTTCAAGGTCGCCGCGTGCGCGATGAGCGCCAAATCCATCGCCTCTTGGACGCTGTCGGAACAGAGCAGCGCCCACCCCGTCGCGCGCGCCGCCATCACGTCTTGATGGTCGCCAAAAATCGAAAGCGCTTGCGCCGCCAACGCGCGCGCGGCGACATGAAATACCGTCGCGGTGAGTTCGCCTGCAATTTTGTACATGTTGGGCAGCATCAGCATCAGCCCCTGGCTCGCGGTGAACGTCGTGGTCAACGAACCGGTCTGCAATGCGCCATGCACCGCGCCCGCCGCGCCGCCTTCGCTTTGCATTTCGACGACGAGCGGCGTTGTGCCCCAGATATTTTTCTTGCCCTCGGCAGACCATTGATCCGCCCATTCGCCCATCGCCGACGACGGCGTAATCGGATAAATCGCAATCACTTCGGAAACGTGATGCGCAATATACGCGGCGGCTTCATTGGCGTCAAGTGTGACCATGCTTCGTGACATTTCAAATTCCTCCAACGTAAAAATCGGGTCAACTTTTACAGAATTGTTCTGGATGTATTGTGAACGCAAAACGCGCGCGGACATAGGGTCAGATGCCCCACTTGGCTATGGCGAATGACATACCGCGCCGCGCAATACCTCTATTTTCGTCCGGTCCGTATTGATTTGCGTTGCAATGCGGTCAAAAAAACGTTGCGCGCGCGCGTCGGTAAGCGTTTTCGGAAAAATAAAAAACGGGAGACAAAAATGCCTCCCGTTCAGAGAAAAAATCACGCGCACGAATCTATAAATCGAGTTCCCGCGCAGCGGTT
>Ga0226835_1001309_pt1 | contig 14267 bp, 9 predicted proteins | sample LAC_MetaG_1_FD_163627 | JGI IMG/M metagenome (GOLD analysis project Ga0226835, IMG submission 163627) | Anaerobic ammonium oxidizing microbial communities from anammox membrane bioreactor (MBR) in UC Berkley, California, United States -... | ecosystem: Engineered > Bioreactor > Anaerobic >...
CGAAGGTAAGGCCGCGCACCGAGAGCGGGGTGCGGTGGAAGACCAGCGACTCGCCGCCGTCCACCGGGATCAGGGTGAGTTCGGCCCGAGCGTCGCGGCGCAGCGCCGCCGCCAGGTAGCCGACCCCGCCCAGCTCCATCACCGTGAACTCGACGGCGAGCGGGTCGGTGAAGAGTTCCGTGACGGCGCCGTGGCGCCAGAGCATGTGGTGGTGGAGTCCGGTGTTGCGGTCGCGCTGGGCCCAGGCGACGACCAGTTCGCCCCCCGCGCTCCCCGCGCTTACGGCGCGCACGTTGTCGGCCGCGGCGAGCCGCTCGGGAGCAGCTCCCCCCGTCACCGCCCAGACGGCGTCCTGCCCCGCCCACGCGACGGTGGGCCCGGCCGTGGGCCACGCCGCCGCCACCGCGGCAACGGCGCGCTCGGCGGTCTCGACCCGGTGCGGTCGCGCCCACCCGCCCGCGGCCGCGTACGGTTGCGCCGTCGCGACCCCCCAGGACGCCACGAGGCAGGCGAGCAGGCGCCGAGCGCGGCGGCCGCGCTCAGCTCGCCGCACCGTCACCCCTGCCGCGCTGCGCTCGCCTCATGCCCGCGCCTTCCCGCTGCCGGCGGCCGGGCGGGCCCGCGCGCCGCCCGGCCTTACAGCGGCGTGCTTGGGCGCCTGGCCGGGCAGGGTGGGCATGGCGACCTCACGTCCCTGCAGCCGCGCCTCCAGCTCGCGGATGCGGTCGCGCACGGCGGCCGCCCGCTCGAAGTCGAGCCCCTCGGACGCCTCCCACATCTCGTTCTCGAGTAGCGCCAGCTCCTGGCGGGCGTCGTCGTAGACGAGCTCGCGCTCCCACGGGTCGAGCGGGGTCGGCGCGACGTCGCCGGCCCCATCGTCCTCACCGCGGATGACGTCGTGCACGCGCTTGCGCACCGACTCGGGAGTGATGCCGTGGCGTTCGTTGTAGGCGAGCTGCTTGGTCCTGCGCCGGTTCGTCTCGTCGATGGCGAGCTGCATGGCGTCGCTCGTCTCGTCGGCGTACAGGAACACCTCGCCGTTGACGTTGCGCGCCGCCCGCCCGATGGTCTGGATGAGCGACCGGCCGCTCCGGAGGAAGCCCGTCTTGTCGGCGTCGAGGATCGCCACCAGACTCACCTCCGGCAGGTCGAGTCCCTCTCGCAAGAGGTTGATGCCGACCAGCACGTCGAAGTGCCCGAGCCTGAGGTCGCGGATGATGACCTGGCGCTCCACCGCGTCGATGTCGGAGTGCATGTAACGCACGCGCAACCCCTGCGTGGCGAGGTACTCGGTGAGGTCCTCCGCCATGCGCTTCGTGAGCGTCGTGACGAGCACGCGCTCGCCCCGCTCCGCGCGCTGCCTGGCGGCGAACAGGAGGTCGTCGATCTGACCCTTGCTGGGCTTGACGGTCACGCCCGGGTCCACCAGGCCGGTGGGACGGATGACCTGCTCCACCACCTGGTCGGACATGCCCGTCTCTCGCTCCGTCGGGGTGGCGCTGACGAACACGACCTGCCCGACCTTGGCGAGGAACTCCTCCTCCGTGAGGGGCCGGTTGTCGAGGGCGGCGGGCAGCCTGAAGCCGTAATCGACCAGGGTCTGCTTGCGGGCCCGGTCCCCGTTGAACATGCCGCGCACCTGTGGCAGCATCACGTGCGACTCGTCGAGGAAGGTGATGAAGTCGTCCGGGAAGTAGTCGAGCAGCGTGCCGGGGGTGCTGCCGGGCGGGCGCCGCTCCAGGTAGCGCGAGTAGTTCTCGATGCCCGAGCAGTAGCCGAGCGTGCGCAACATCTCGAGGTCGTACTGCGTGCGCTCCTTCAGGCGTTGCTTCTCCAGGAGCTTGCCCGTAGCCTCGAAGTAGGCGAGGCGCCCCGCCAAGTCGTGCTCGATCTCGACGATGGCGGGCGCCAGCTTCTCGTACGGGGTCACGTAGTGCTTGGCGGGGAAGACCATGGCGCTGTCCAGCTCCGACAGCTCGTCGCCCGTCACGGGGTCGATCATCGTGAGCCGGTCGACCTCGTCGCCCCACAACTCGATCCTTAGCGGCCGCTCCTCGTAGGCGGCCCACACCTCGACCACGTCGCCGCGCGCGCGGAACCTGCCCGCCGCCAGCTCCACGTCGTTGCGTTCGTACTGCTGCCGAACGAGGGTGGCGAGAATCTCGTCGCGGGGCAGCTGCCTGCCCACCGAGAGCATGAGGTGCAGCTTCTCGTACTCCTCGGGCGAGCCCAGGCCGTAGATCGCGGAGACGGAGGCGACCACGATGACGTCGCGCCGCGTGAGGAGCGAGCGGGTGGTCGAGTGCCGCAGCCGCTCCAGCTCCATGTTGATGTTGGCGTCCTTCTCGATGAAGAGGTCGCGGGCCGGGACGTACGCCTCGGGCTGGTAGTAGTCGTAGTAGGAGATGAAGAACTCGACGGCCGCGTCGGGGAAGTAGTCGCGGAACTCGGCCGCCAGCTGCGCCGTGAGCACCTTGTTGGGCGCCAGGATCAGCGCGGGCCGCTGCGCCGCCTCGATCACCTTGGCCATGGTGTAGGTCTTGCCGGTGCCGGTGGCGCCCAGGAGCGTCTGGAACCGCAGGCCGTCGCCGAGCCCCCCGACGAGCCCGGCGATGGCCTCGGGCTGGTCGCCCTTCGGCGTGTACGGCGCTTTCACTGTGAGCGGCATGACCCGTCATTCTACGCGGCGGCGGCGGTGCGCCGACCCGCCGGGGCTACCGCGCCGCCACGGGCGCCCCGCCGGCGAACTGCAGCTGGTAGAGGTCGGCGTACACCCCCTCGGCGGCCAGCAGCTCGTCGTGTGCTCCGCTCTCCACGATCCGCCCGCCCGCCAGCACGAGGATGCGATCGGCGCGCCTCACCGTGGCGAGGCGATGCGCGATGACGAAGGTGGTCCGCCCCCGCATCAGGACCTCGAGCGCCGCCTGGACGAGCGCCTCCGACTCGCTGTCGAGCGAACTGGTCGCCTCGTCGAGGATGAGGATCCTCGGGTCTTTGAGCAACGCTCGGGCGATGGCGAGCCGTTGCCGCTGCCCGCCCGAGAGGAGCGCGCCGCGCTCGCCGACCTGCGTGGCGTAGCCGTGGGGCAACGCCTCCACGAACCCGTCGGCGTTGGCCGCGACGCACGCCTCCTTTACCTCCTCGTCGCCCGCGCTCGGGCGACCGTAACGAACGTTCTCGAGCACAGAGCCGGAGAAGAGCTGCGTCTCCTGCGGCACCAGCCCGATGAGGGCGCGCAGGTCCGCGGTAGCGAGCCGCCGCACGTCGACCCCGTCGAGCGTGACCCGGCCGGCGTCGACGTCGTAGAAGCGGGAGACGAGGCTCACGAGCGTGCTCTTGCCGGCGCCACTAGGACCGACCAGCGCCACGACCTCGCCCGGCCTGGCCACCAGGTCCACGCCGTGAAGCACGGCGGCGCCACCCCGGCCGTAGCCGAACGAGACGCCCTCGAACCGCACCTCGCCCCGCACGCTCGGGAGCGTCACCGGGTGAGCCGGCTCGGGCAGGTCGGTCGTCTCGTCGAGCAGCTCGAAGATGCGGCGCGACGCCCCGATGGCCTGCTGCAGTTGGGCCCATAGGTCCGTGAAGGTACCGATGCTGCCCGCCACGAACACCGTGATGAGGAGGAAGGCCACCAGGTCGCCGCTCTTCAGCGCCCCGGCGACCGCCAGCTGCCCGCCGTACCAGAGGACGAGCGCGAGGCCGAGCGACATCCCGAGGATGACCGCAGGCACGAAGTAGGCGCGGAGCGTCACCCGCTTCAGGGCGCTGCCGTACGAGCGATCGATGGCCTGGGCGTAGCGACGCTCCTCGAGGCGCTCCGCCGTGAACGACTTGACGACCCGGATCGACGTCATGGCCTCTTCGGCGGCGGCGTTGGCGGCCGCCAGGTCGTCCTGGAAACGCGTGCTATAGCGCCTGAGGCCGCGGCTGAACACGGCGGCCGCCACGACCAACGCCGGGATGACGGCGAGCATCAGGAGGGTGAGGCGCCACTCGAGGAAGAGCAGCACGGCCAGGCCTCCGACGAGCGTGACCCCCTGGTTCACGAACTGCGCCAGTTGCAGCGAGACTGCGCCCTGCAGGGTGGCGATGTCGGCCGTCAGGCGCGAGGTGATCTCGCCCGTGCGCCGGTCCTCGAAGAAGCGCACCGACAGGCCGAGCAGGTGAGCGAAGACGCGCTTGCGCACGTCGGCCACCACCGCCTCCCCCACGCGCCCCAGCAGGTACATGCGCAGGTAGTTGAAGACCGCCTGCACGAGCATCAGGCCGAGAAGCAGGAGCGCCACGCGGTTGAGTTCGCCCCGCGCCAGGTCGCTGGCCGCCCCGGGCGCGAAGGCGGAGTTCAGGAGGTCCCTGATCAACAGTGGGAAGACCAGCCCGAGGCCGCCCGCCAGCGCCACGGCGACGATGCCGCCGGCCAGCGCGCCGCGGTGCGGGCGCAGGAAGGTGGCGGCGCGCCGCAACTGCGACCAGTCGGCCCTCGTCACCTTGCGACGCCCGTCCTGCGAGGCGGCGCGACCGCCGCGAGAGAGCATGCCCAAGGGTACACTGGACACCGAAGTGCCCGCAGTGTGACGCGGCCGGCGCCCGGCCCCCGCCCGGCCCCCAGAGGAGTGAGCCTCATGCCGAACGAGCCGTCAGCCGGGGCGGTGCTGTGGACGCCGTCTCCCGAGCGCGTCGCCGCCTCCGCCATGGACGCCTTCAGGCGCGCGGCCGAGCGCGCGGCGGGGGAGGCGCTCCCCGACTACTTCGCCCTGCACGCCTGGAGCGTGGCGCACCCCGGGCCCTTCTGGGGCCTCCTGGCCGACGAGCTGGGCCTGCCGTTCGCGACCAGAGGCGCGGCCGTGAGGTCGGCCGACCCGATGCCGCGCACGCGCTGGTTCGAGGGCAGCACCCTCAACTACGCGCAGGCGCTCCTGGAGCCTCGCGGGGTGACGCCGGCGGGCACCGCCATCGTCGCCGTGACCGAGGCGGGCAGCGAGCGCCGGGTCGGCTGGGAGGAGCTGCGGCGCGCCGTGGCCGCCACGCGCGCCGCGCTCGCCGACGCCGGGGTGGGGGAGGGCGACGCCGTGGCGGCGTTCGCCGCCAACCTGCCCGAGACCGTCGTCGCCCTGTTGGCGGCCGCCTCCCTCGGCGCCGCGTTCACCTCCTGCTCGCCCGACTTCGGCGCGGACGCGGCTGCCGCGCGCTTCGGTCAGGTGGCGCCGAAGGTCCTCTTCGCGAGCGGCGCCTACCGCTACGGCGGGAAGCTCTTCGACACGAGCGCCACCGTGACCGCGCTGGCCGGCAGGCTGCCCACCGCGGCGCGCCTCGTGGAGCTCGTCTACCCGGGGGAGGGGCCGCGGCTCACCGGCGCGCAGGCGTGGGACGACTGGGTGGCGCCCTTCGCGGGCGCTCCGCTCGGCTTCGCCCAGGTGCCGTTCGATCACCCCCTGTACGTGTTGTATAGCTCGGGGACGACGGGCGCGCCGAAGGCCATGGTCCACCGCGCGGGCGGCGCCCTCCTGACTCACAGGAAGGAGCACGCGCTCCACTCGGACGTCAGGCCCGGCGACGTCGTGTACTACTACACGACCACGGGCTGGATGATGTGGAACTGGCTCGTCTCCGCCCTCGCCTCCGGCGCCACCATCGTGCTCTACGACGGTTCGCCCGCCCACCCCGATCCGTTGGCGACCTGGCGCCTGGCCGCGCGGCTGGGCGTGACGTTCTTCGGCACCAGTGCCCGCTTCCTGCAGGAGCTACACCGGCAGGGAGTCGAGCCCGGCGCGGCTTGCCGGTTGGGAACGCTGCGCACCGTCGCCTCCACCGGGTCGCCGCTACCGCCGAGCGGCTTCGAGTACGTTTACCGCCACGTGAAGGCCGACGTGCACCTCGCGTCGATATCGGGTGGCACCGACATCGTCAGCTGCTTCATGCTCGGCGTCCCGACCCTGCCGGTGCGCGCCGGCGAGATCCAGGGGCCGGGCCTCGGGGTGGACCTGCGGGTGCTTGACGAGGCGGGCGCCGAAGTGGTGGGCCGGCCCGGTGAGCTAGTGTGCGCTGCGCCGCTGCCGTCGATGCCGCTGCGTTTCCTCGACGACCCCGACTTCCAGCGCTACGAGGCGGCCTACTTCGGGGTCTACCCCGGCCTGTGGCGCCACGGCGACCTGGTGGAGCGCACCGCAGGCGGTGGGTTGGTGGTGTTCGGCCGCTCGGACGCGACCCTCAACCCGGGCGGGGTGCGCATCGGCACCGCCGAGATCTACCGCCCCCTCGAGGCGGTGCCCGAGGTGGCGGAGGCCGTTGCCGTGGCGCGGCGGGTGCCCGGCGACCAGGAGGTGTGGCTGCTCGTCACCCTGCGGCCCGGCGCGCGCCTGGACGCCGAGCTCGTGGCGCGGGTGAAGGGCGAGATCAGGGCGGCCACGTCGCCCCGCCACGTCCCCAAGGTGGTGGTCGACGTGCCGGCGCTGCCCCGCACCCGCTCGGGCAAGACGATGGAGCTCGCTGTCGCCCGCCTGGTCAACGGCGAGACGGTGCCCGGCCGGGAGGCGGTGGCGAACCCCGAGGCGCTCGACGCCATCGCCGAGCGCCTCGAGCGCTTGGCCGCCGGCGGCTGAGCGCGCTCAGCCCTTGACGGCGCCCGCGGTCAGCCCGGCCACGATGCGTTGCTGGAAGATCAGGACCAGGAGCACGAGCGGGATGGTGACGATGACGGCCGCGGCCATGATCTCGCCGAACGGTTCCTGGCGGGCGATCTCGCCCGTGAACAGCGCGATGGCGACCGGCACGGTGCGCGCGGGCGGGTCGATCACCGTGAAGGTGAGGGCGAAGAGGTACTCGTTCCACGCCTGGATGAACGCCAGCAGGCCCGTGGTGACGAGGGCGGGGGCGGTGAGCGGCAGCAGAACGTGGCGGAACGCCTGGAGGAGCGTGGCGCCGTCCACCTGCGCGGCCTGGAGGAGCGAATCCGGTAGACCCTTGAAGAACGACGTCAGCACCCACACCGTGAACGGCAGGGTGAAGAGCATGTAGGAGAGGATCATGCTGGGTACGGCCGGCATGCCGAGCAACCGGATCACCGCGTACAGGCCGGCCAACACGGCGATCTGCGGGAACATCGTCATGGCGAGGATGACGTAGAGGGAGGCGCCGCGGCCCTGGAAGCGCATCTTGCCGAGGGCGTAGCCGGCGACGGCGCCGACGAGGAGCGACAGCAGCGTGACGCTCGACGCCACGAGCGTCGACACGCCCAGCGCGCGGACGAAGCGGTCGTTGCCGAGCACCGACCGGAAGTTGGCGAGCACGGGGTTCTCGGGCCAGAGGGTGGCGGGCGTCCTGATCAGCTCCGTCTGCGTCTTGAGAGCCGAGACGAGCGCCCAGTAGAACGGGAACAGGAGGTAGACGAGCAGCACGGCGATCAGCAGCCAGAAGAGCACGCGGCCCGTGACGCGCAGCGCCACCCGCCGCCGCCGCGTCCTCGCCACCCTTCGCCCGGTCACGTGTCGACCTTCATGGAGCGCACGTAGAGGAGCGCGAACACGAAGATGATCACGAAGATCGTGACGGAGGCGGCGGACGACAGCCCCATGTCGCGCCGGCTGATGAGCATGTCCTGCGCGAAGCTCGCCATCGAGTAGCGCTGGTTGCCGAGCACGACCTGGAAGATGTCGAAGACCCGCAGTGAGTCGAGCGTCCTGAAGATGAGCGCGACGGCCAGGGTCGGGGTGAGGAGGGGCAGGGTGATCCGGAAGAAGCGCCTAAGCGGACCCGCCCCGTCGACCTTGGCCGCCTCGGCGTACTCGGCGGGGATGGTGGCGAGCCCGGCCAGGAGAAGTAGCGCCATGAACGGCGTCGTCTTCCAGACGTCCATCATGATCATGCTGGGAAGCTGCAGCGTGGGGTTGCCGAAGAAGTCGGTGCGGCCCTCGCTGAGGCCCAGGTACGACCCGAGGGCGTTGAAGAGCCCCGCTCGCGTCGGCTGCAACATCCACTCCCAGATGCGGGCCGATACCACCGTTATCACGGCCCAAGGCACGAGCATCGCCGCTCGCATGGCGCCGCGACCGCGGAACTCGCTGCTCAACGTGAGCGCGATGATCATGCCGAGGATGGTCTCGAGCGCCACGGCGACGACGGTGAACACGACCGTGTCCCACACGGCGCGCACGAAGTCGGCGCTCACGGCGCCGAGGACGTAACGGTGGCCCAGCAGCCCGAACTGGAAGACCTGACGGTAGCGCCGCGGCGAGCGGGGCAGGACCGACACCGCCGACTCGTACCTGACCTTGCCGTCGACCAGCACGGGCGCGCCCGACTCGTCCAGCTTCGGGGGGAGGCGCCTGATGGTCATGGCGAAGAGCGTGCGGTAGTTGTCGAGACCCACGAAGCTGGTGGGCTGCGAACTCGCGAACTTGGCGTCGGTCAGGCTCGAGTAGACGACTTGACCGAACGGGTAGGCGGCGATGACCGCCAGGACGAGGAAGGTGGGGAGCAGCAGCAGGTAGGCGGTGCGCCGCTCCAGGCGCATCAGGCGCGAGACGCCGTTCTTCTTGGGGCGCCCGCGACCGCCGCCGCCCTCCCCGTCGAGGGGGAGGGCGGCGGGCGGCGTCGGCGCCTCAGGGGCGTCCTGCATCTGTCCTCCAGCGGTGGCGCCGGGAGCTCCGGCGCCCGGCGCACCGCGGCCGGCGGCGCCGCGGGGCGATGGTCACGGTTGGCCGGTCGGGAAGCCCGTGATGTCTTCGACGTCCGCCTCGATCTCGGCGACCGCGTCCGCCGCGGTGGCCTGGCCCGTCAACACGCTATGGACGGCCGAGTAGAAGGCGCGCGACACGGCGGCGTAGTCCGGCGCCGTGGCGGTGGAGGGTCGCGCCACGGCGTTGGTGAACACGTCGTAGAGCGAGCCGAAGAAGGGTACTGCCGCCAGGACGTCGGGATCCTGGTAGAGGGCCATGATGGTTGGGTTGAGGGAGCCCTCGACGGCGCGGATCTTCTGCTCGTCGTACGAAGCGAGGAACAGCGCCACGTCCGCCGCCGCCGCCGGGTTCTTGCTGTACTTGGAGACGGCGAGCTGCCAGCCACCGAGCGTCGCGGCGGGCTTGCCGCCCGGGCCGGCGGGCAGCGGGTTGACGTCGAACTTGCCCTTGATCACGCTGTCGTCCGCGTTGCCGAGGCTGTAGGCGTAGGGCCAGTTGCGCATGAAGGCCGCATTGCCGGCCTGCCACATGTTGCGGGCCTCTTCCTCCCCGAAGCTGGTCACGCCGTTGGGGGAGATGGTGCCCACCCAGGATGCGGCCTCGTCGATGGCGGCGATGGCCTTGTCGTTGTTGATGGTGATGGTGCCGTCCGGGCTGACGATGGAGCCGCCACCGTACGACGCCACCCACTCGAGCGCGTCGCAGGTCAGCCCCTCGTAGCTGTTGCCTTGCCAGACGAAGCCCCAGAAGTCCGGGTTACCGGCGGCGCGCTCGCCGTCCTGGATGGTCTTCGCCATGTCCGTCAGCTCGGCCCAGGTGGTTGGCGGGCCGCTGAAGCCGTACTTCTCGAGCAGGTCGGTGCGGTAGTAGAGGAGGCCGGCGTCGGTGAACCACGGGACGCCTATGAGGCGGCCGTCGACCGTGTTGTTCTCGATGATGGCCGGGAAGTGCTCCTTGGCGACATCGCGGGCACCGTAGTCGTAGAGGTCGACGAAGTGCTCGGCCAGGTCGCCCGGCCAGATGACGTCGATCTGGAAGACGTCGACGTCGGAGGACTTGGCTTCGAACATCTGCAGGTAGAGACCGAGGCGGTTGTCGCTGAGGTCGGGCGTCTCGAGGACGTTGACGGTCACGTCGGGGTGGAGCTTCATGTACCGCTCGGCGGCGGCGCGCGTCAGCTCCAGCTCCTGGCCGACGGCGCCTGCCGCGACCGTCACGACGGTCTGGGCGCCGGCCACGGCGCCCGCCAGGACCAGCATCACGATCAGGCTCAGGGTTCTCCTCACGGCTGTCACCTCTCTCCGCCCGGTCGGTCGCGGTGGGCGGCCGACCCGGCCGAACCGACACGACCGCTCAGCGCCGGGCACGGCGCCGCGCGGGCCTCGGCGGGCCCGAGTTCGTCGCGGTTGCGTCGCGTTACTCGTGCAGGATAGCAGCGCCCGCCGCGGCCGGCGCTGCGGGCGTCACGGCAGGCTACACAGCGTTCGTGGTTCAGCGCGCGCGGCGCCGGCCTCAGTGCGCCTTCGGCGCGCCCACGAGGTTGGCGACCTGGCGCTGCAACTCGAGTTCGTCGAACGGCTTCAGCAGCCACTCGGCCTTCGGGAGCGGCCGGAAGAGCCCCCCGCGCGGCGCCTTGTCGACGAGGACGAGCACGGGCAGGTGCCCCTGGGCGGCGCTCTTGCGCAGGTCGCGGACGAACTCCCACGCGGCGCCGTCGTCGTCCAGCACGAGCGCACGGGGGTGGTGCTCGTTGATGCCGGCGAACACGTCGCCGGCGGTCCCCACGTGAGCGGCGCGGACGCCGCTGCGCCGCAACGCGAGCGTGATCAGTCGGGTCAAGGCCGGGCTGGCCGACACGACCAGCACGAGCGGCTCATCGGCCGGGTAGGGCGAGCGCTCGATCACCCCGAGCTTCTCGAGCTCCCCCAGGACGGCCAGGAGGCGCCGTTCGGGCATGTCGGACTCCGCCGCCAGCGTGCGGGCGGACCGCCGACCGTCGACCTGGCCAAGCACCTCCCAGCCGCCGGCAGGCAAGGTCACCAGGGTGGGGTCGCCCGAGCGTTTGAACACGGCCTCGGGCGGCGCGCCGAACTCCCTGAACTCCTCGATGCCTTGCGCGACGCGCATCATGAGCATGCCCGCGTCGATGCCGTGACCGGGCGGGACCTGCGAAGCACCTGGATCGACGTCGGTGAACTCGAAGGCGCCGTCCGTCCAGCTCAACAGTTCGGTGACCACGTCGAACGCTTGCGCCTCGATGGCGCGCTCGAGGTCGGCCTCGTCGAGCAGGCCCCGCTCCACCGCCATCCGCCCGAGCAGGGTGCCGGCGTTCTCGCGCGACTGGTCGGCGAGGATCTCCTGCACCTCGACGGCCGTCAGCAGGTCGAGGCGCATCAGCACCTCGCCAAGGTGCGCCGTCGACGACAGGTGGGCGTAGGCGACCCGACCCTGGGCGAAGTAGACGCGACCGCGCACGCCGCTCCGCTCGACCGTCAGGATGCCCGACTTCTGGCTGAGCGCCGCGAGTTGGAAGACGTCGGCGAGTGGGAACGTCTTGAGCGTGCCCGAGATCACGGCGGCCTCAGCCCGGCCCCTCGGCGCACGCGCCGAAGAGCTGCGCCTGGTCGGCGCCGGACTGAGGCACCGGGAGCCCTAGGTGCCGGTAGGTGGCCGGGGTGGCGACCCGGCCGCGCTGGGTCCGCATGATCAGCCCGCGCTGGATCAGGAACGGTTCGTAGACCTCCTCCAGCGTGGCGCGGTCCTCCGACACGGCGGTCGCGAGCGTGTCGAGCCCTACCGGCCCGCCGGCGAACCGTTCGACCAGCGCCGCGAGGATGGCGCGGTCGCGCCGGTCGAGGCCGGCGTCGTCGATGTCGAGCGCGTCGAGCGCGTGACGGGCCCTCCCCAGGTCGATGTCGTCGTCGCCGGCCACCTGTGCGTAGTCGCGGACGCGCCTGAGCAGGCGCTTGGCGATGCGCATGGTGCCCCGCGAGCGCCGGCCTATCTCGAGCGCCGCCTCGTCCGAGAGGTGATACCCGAGCTCGCGCGCGTCGCGCCGCACCGAGGTGGCCAGCTCGGCGTCCGAGTAGAAGTCGAGGTGCTCGATGATCCCGAAGCGGCTCCGCAGCGGACCCGTGATGAGGCCCGGCCGCGTGGTGGCGCCGACGAGGGTGAAGCGCGGGAGCTCGAGCCGGATGGAGCGCGCGGCGGGGCCTTGCCCCAACACGATGTCGATCTTGAACTCCTCCATGGCGGGGTAGAGGTGCTCCTCGGCCACGCGGCCGAGCCGGTGGATCTCGTCGATGAACAGCACGTCGCCGGGTTCCAGGGAGTTGGTGAGGATCGCGGCCAGGTCCCCGGGCTTCTCGATGGCGGGCCCGGAGGTCACGCGGATCCCGACGCCTAGCTCCGCCGCGATGATGTGCGCGAGGGTCGTCTTGCCGAGCCCCGGCGGGCCGTACAGCAACACGTGATCGAGCGCCTCGCCGCGGTCTCGCGCCGCCTCGAGGTACACCTCCAGCTTGCGCTTCAGGCGCGCCTGGCCGACGTAGGCAGCCAACGAAGCGGGCCTGAGCCGTACCTCATCCACGCCCTCGAGCGTATCACGCGGCCCGCGGCGACCCGCTCCCGGCGGCGCTCGCGGCTCCCACCTGCCCCCCGCCTGGCGGGGTCGGTTGCCCGCGCGCTCGCGCCGACGGCGCGCTGCCGGTGGCGCGCTGCGGTAAGGTGGCTCGGCCATGGCCTCGGCGCCCGGCGCCGGTCGGTCCGGCGGGCGGGCGCCGCAGCAGGAGGGTCACACCATGCAGACTCACCGGGTTCGCGTCGGGGACCAGGAACGCGAGCTGAAGGTCGTCAACGTGGGGGCGGCGTCGGTCGCGCTCCTCAACCTGCTCGGCGACACGGCCCTCACCGAGGCCGCCGCCGAGGAGCTCGTCAAGCGGCTGCCGCACGGCGTCCAGACGCTGGTGACGCCGGAGGTGAAGGCGGTCCCGCTGGCTCACGCCATGAGCGTCAGGAGCGGCCTGCCGTACGTGGTGGCGAGGAAGACGGAGAAGCCCTACATGGTGGGCGCCATCAAGAAGTCCGTCGTCTCCATCACCACGGGCAAGCCGCAGCTCCTGGTCATCGACGGCGCCGACGTCGAGAAGCTCCGCGGCAAGCGCGTGGCCATCGTGGACGACGTCGTCTCGACGGGCGGCACCCTGGGGGGGTTGGTCGAGATCCTCGGCGAGATCGGCGCCACCGTCGTGGCGACGATGGTCGTGTTCACCGAGGGCGACGAGCGCGAGGGGGTGGTGGCGCTGGGCCACCTGCCGCTGTTCCCGGCGGAGCTGGGCGCGCACGACTGAGGCCGGCCGCGTGGCGGAGTAACGTGCGGGTGCTTCGGGGAGCCGGGTAGATGGCCGCAGACGCCAAGTCGCAGATCAAGGAGCGCCTCAACATCGCCGACGTGGTCGGGGAGGTGGTGGCGCTCAAGCCGGCCGGTCGCGGTCAGCTCAAGGGCCTGTGCCCGTTCCACTCCGAGAAGACGCCGAGCTTCCACGTGCACGTCGACCGGGGCTACTTCTACTGCTTCGGTTGCCACGCCAAGGGCGACGTCTTCGACTTCGTGATGCGAACGCAGTCGCTCGGCTTCCCCGACGCCCTGCGGTTGCTGGGCGCCAGGGCCGGCGTCGAGGTGACGGTCGGCCAGGGGGGGGAGCCGCACCGGCGGGACCTCTACGACGTCAACCAGCTCGCCCTCGACTACTTCCGCTCACACCTCGCGGGTCCGCCACTCGACTACCTGGTGGGCCGCGGGCTGACGACCGCCACCGTGACGGCGTTCGAGCTCGGTTACGCCCCGGCGGGGTGGGACGGGCTGCTGCGCCACGCCCTCGCCAAGGGGGTGAGGGAGGACGACCTGCTCGCCCTCGGGCTCGTCATCGAGAGCGAGCGCGGGCGGCGCTTCGACCGCTTCAGGGACAGGGTGATGTTCCCCATCCGCGACGGCCTGTCGCGCCTTGTCGGTTTCGCCGGCCGGGTGATGGACGGTTCCCAGCCGAAGTACATGAACAGCCCTGAGTCTGAGCTGTTCCGCAAGGGGGAGCTCCTCTACGCACTGGACCGGGCGCGCGCCGACATCAGGCGCAGCGGCGAGGTCATCGTGGTCGAGGGGTACATGGACGTCATCGCCCTGCACCAGGTGGGACTCGCCAACACGGTGGCCGCCCTCGGCGCCACCCTCACCGCCGAGCAGGGGGACGCGCTGGCGCGGTTGGACGTGCACGCCGTGAAGCTGGCGTTCGACGCCGACGAGGCGGGGCAGAGGGCGGTGCTCGCCGGGCTCGACCAGGCCGTCGGGCGATCGTTCGTCGTGACGGCCGTGAGCGTTCCGCACGGCAAGGACCCGGCGGAAGCGGTGCTCGGAGGGCACCTCGACGAGTTCCGGGCCGCCCTCGAGCGGGGCGTCAGCGAGGTCGAGTTCCGGTTCCGGCGCGTGGCGGAGCGTCACGACGTGACCACGTTGACCGGGCAGCGGGCCGTGCTCGAGGAGCTCCAGGGGGTGTTGCGACCGCGCGCCGTCTTCGACCCGGTGGCGGCCGAGAT
>Ga0226835_1001310_pt1 | contig 14253 bp, 13 predicted proteins | sample LAC_MetaG_1_FD_163627 | JGI IMG/M metagenome (GOLD analysis project Ga0226835, IMG submission 163627) | Anaerobic ammonium oxidizing microbial communities from anammox membrane bioreactor (MBR) in UC Berkley, California, United States -... | ecosystem: Engineered > Bioreactor > Anaerobic >...
CGGGTCGCCGGCGCGACCGGGCGTCTCGCCTTCCGACGCCCCGACCAGGATCGTGGGCGGTGGCGCAGCGGTGAGCGGCGAAGAGGCGGCCGTCACGGTGACGTGCGCCCACCCTCCGGGCACCCCCCGCGCACCGCGCGCCACGACCTCGCCCGGTCCCGGCGTGACCTCCGCCGGCACCGCGGCGCGGACGGCGAACTCGTAGTCGGCCGTGGCGTCGACCCGCGCCAGGGTGAACGACCGGCCGTCTTTCACGAACCGGACGTCGATCCCCTGCTGCGGGGCACCGAGCGGCGGGGCGTCCCGCCCGGTGTCGTTGCAGTCGGTGCCGAACGCCGAGCCCCGGACCTCGACGACCCCGCCGGCAGGGACCGCCATCGGCTCGACGGTGATCGAGGGAGCAACGCAGGTGGCCCCGGCGACCCGGGGGACGCCCATGACGACCGCGGAGGAGATCACTCCCCCGGCGAGGGCCAGCAGCAGGCGCCTCGAGCGAGGCGCGGCCGGAGCGGCCCGCACCGGGCGGGGACGAGGTGCCGGGCCGGACCCGCCACGCCGCCGCACCGCCGTCCGAGGGGAAACCCCTGCCGATGTGGATGCCGACGTGGATGCCACCGGGTCACCTGCCTTCGGGCGCCCTCGCGCGCTACCCGCCCCGGGGACCCTAGCGCCGGACACCGGGCGGGGCCGCGCGGGCCCGGGGGCGGTCGCGGGCCGGGTCAGGCCGGGTCGCGGTCGCTGGGCCAGTTGGGCTGCATCAGGTGCCACTGTCGTTGCAGTCGGCGCCGAACCGCTGATCGTGGGCCGGGTCAGGCCGGGGTGCGGTCGCTGGGCCAGTTGGGCTGCATCAGGTGCCACTGCTCGGGCGCCGCCTCGATGAGGACCTCGAAGCTGCGGGCCAGGTCCTGGGTGATGCGGGCGATGTCGTCGCGCAAGCGGCCGGTGCGGGTGGTGTCGCGGGGCGGCAGGACCACGCCGCGGTGACCGCCGTCGGGTTCGAAGTACACCGCCACCGGAAGCAGCGCGGCGCCCGTCCGCAGCGCCAGCATGGCGGGCCCGGCGGGCAGCGTGGTCCGCTCCCCGAAGAACTCGACCTCAACCCCGTCGCCGCTCAGGTCGCGGTCGGAGACGAGCGCCACCACCCGGTTGTCGCGCAGGGCCCGAAGCAGCGCGGGGGCGGCGTCGGGGCCGAGCGGGATCACCTCCATGCCCAGGTCTCGCCGCACCCCGGCGAACCACTCGAAGAGCTCGGGCGGCTCGACCGGCTCCACGACCACCGCGGGGCGGACGCCCTGGCGGGCGAGCCACGCCCCGGCCAGCTCCCAACCCCCGAGGTGGGGCAGGGCGAGGATCACACCTCGGCCCGCCGCGAGGCCGGCCTCCACGTGCTCGTAGCCGTCGAGGTGGATCCGGTCGTCGAAGTCGGGACGGCGGAGGTCGCGGCGCAGCCGGAACAGCTCGAGCCAGTACCGGCCGTAGGACTCGAAACCGGCGTCGACGGCGCGCCGGAGGTCGTCACCGGAGAGGGTCCCGCCGCTCGCCCGGACCAGGTTGCGCTCGAGCATGCGCCGCCGCTCGGCCATCACCAGCCCGGCCAGGCGCCCGGCCCGCCGCGCGATCCGCTCCCCGGCCCACTCGGGTACCAGCTCCGCCGCCGCCGCGCCACCGCGGTACGCGACGTAGGACGGGGAGAGGCGCGACACGGCGCGGCCGGCCGCTACGGACGGGAGCGGCGCCGGATCCGGGGCGCCCGCCGGTCGACCCGCTCGCGGGCCCGGACCGTTCGGGACTCCCACCAGGCGACCAGGCCCCGGCCCTCGGTGTCGGACTCCGCGGCCGGCACCTCCCCGGCCGATCGGCGCGAGGACGCCCTCGACTCGCGCCGGCGCGCCCACTGCGGGCGGCGGTGCTCCACCGCGGTGCCCGGCGCGCGGCCCCGGTCCGGGGTCTGCTCGGCCGACGCCTGGCGCCACACCTTCACGAAGCGCTGCACGGCGGTGAAGCCGATCAGGGCGAGCATCACCCACAGCACCGGCACGAGGACATCGAAGAACAGACCGGCACCGAGCACCACCATGCGCTCGGCGCGCTCCATCAGGCCGCCGCGGGCGGTGAATCCGAGCGCCTCGGCGCGGGCCCGCTGATAGGAGACGAGCATCGACGCCGCCGCGACGGCGAAGGCCAGCACCGGGAGGTACGGGCTCGTGCCGGCCAGGTACCAGGCGATGCCGCCCAACACCACGGCGTCGGAGACGCGGTCGACCACGGAGTCGAAGAAGGCGCCGCGGGGCGACGCGCTACCGCTCGTACGGGCGACGGTGCCGTCGAGCAGGTCGGGCAGGCCCGACGCGATCAGGCCGACCACGGCCCAGCGCAGCTCGCCGAACGCGGCCAGCGCGCCCGTCGCGACCGAGCAGACGAGGCCGACCACGGTGAGCATGTCGGCGGTGACGCCGGCCCGGCGCAACCCGTGGCCGATGGGCGTGAGGCCCTGCTCGACCTTCGTGCGCCAACGTCCGTCGAGCATCGACGCTCCTCGGCTCCGATCCGGATGGTCTGATAGGGGCGGTCGGGTTCGGGTGGGTGCCCCCGGACGGCACGCCTGCCCCGACCGCACCCGGCGCCTGACCGGCCGGCCGGAGCACCGGGGACCGCCCGCAGTGCTCGCGACAGGCTACCACCCGCGGAAACCGGTTCCGTGACCGTTCGCCGGCCCGTCGCCGGCCGCACCGGCGACACGGCACAACCCCGGCGGCACCACCGGCGGACTCCCCGACCCGCCTCCGGGGCGGGCTCCCGCGGGCCGCCCCGCGCGGCGCGGACCGGCCCTTCGGACCCCACCGCGGGCCCCGGAACGGCTCCGCGGCCCGGGCCTAGACTCGCCGCTCAGGCCGACAGGGGGTTCACCAGGTTGAAGACCTACCCGACCGACCGGATCCGGAACGTGGCGCTCGTGGGCCACGGTGGCGCGGGCAAGACCACCCTCGCCGAAGCCCTCCTGTACGTGGCCGGGGCCATCCCCCGCATGGGCCGCATCGAGGACGGCACCACGGTGTGCGACTTCGATCCCGAGGAGCAGCGGAGGCGGATCTCGGTCTCCCTGGCCCTCGCGCCGTTCGAGCTCGACGGGCACAAGGTCAACGTCATCGACGCGCCGGGGTACGCCGACTTCGTCGGCGACGTCACCGCGGCGCTCCGGGCCGCCGACCTCGCCGTGGTGGTGGTCTCGGCGGTCGAGGGCGTCGAGGTGCAGACGGAGGTGGCCTGGCGCATCGCCGAGGACCTGAACCTCCCGAGGATCGTGTTCGTCAACAAGCTCGACCGGGAGCGGGCGTCGTTCGAGCGGACCGTCGACGCCCTCAAGGAGCGCTTCGGCGCCGGGATCGCCCCGCTGGAGCTGCCCGTCGGCGAGGAGGCCGACTTCCGCGGCGTCGTCGACCTGCTCCGCGACCGCGCCGTCCTCTACGACGGCGGCACCACGGGCACGGAGGGGCCGGTCCCCGACGACATGGCGACCGAGGAGCACGCCGTCCACGACGCGCTGGTCGAGGGGATCGTGGTCGCCGACGACGACCTGATGGAGCGCTACCTGGCCGACGAGGCGATCGGCACCGACGAGCTGGCGGGGGCGCTCGCCCGGGGCGTGGCGGAGGGGTCGGTGTACCCCGTCCTGTGCGGCAGCGCCACCAAGCTCGTGGGCATCGACCGCCTGGCCCGGTTCCTCGTCGAGGAGGGCCCGGCCCCCGACGCCTCCGCCGACGCCGATCCGGCCGCGTTCGTGTTCAAGACCGTGGTCGACCCCTACGTGGGGCGCGTGAACCTGTTCCGCGTGCTCCAGGGCACGATCCACCACGACGACGTGCTGGTGAACGCCCGCACGGTCGCCGACGAGCGGCTCCACCAGCTCACCACCCTCCGGGGCAAGGAGCAGGAACCGGTGACCGAGGTCCCGGCCGGCGACATCGCCGCGGTCGCGAAGCTGACCGACACCACCACCGGCGACCTGCTCGCCCGCCGCGGGGCCGACGTGGAGGCCGTGCCGCTCGCCACGCCCGAGCCGGTGCTGGCCGTGGCGATCCGGGCCCGGTCCAAGCACGACGAGGACAAGCTCGCCAACGCGCTGCACCGCCTCCAGGACGAGGACCCCGCCCTGCGCCTCGAACGCAACCCGGAGACGCACCAGACGCTCCTCCACGGCATGGGCGAGACGCACGTCTCGATCGCGCTCGAGCGCCTGGCCCGCAAGTTCGGGGTGGAGGTCGACACCGAGGAGATCCGGGTCCCCTACCGCGAGACCATCACCGCGACCGCCGAGGCCGAGGGGAAGTACAAGAAGCAGACCGGGGGGCACGGCCAGTTCGGCGTGGCGTTCCTGCGCCTCGAGCCCACCGAGCGGGGCGCCGGTTTCAGCTTCGTCGACGAGATCGTCGGCGGGGCGATCCCCCGCCAGTTCATCCCGGCGGTGGAGAAGGGCGTGGTGGAGACGATGGAGCAGGGCGGCGTCCACGGCTACCCCGTCGTCGACGTCCGGGTCACGTGCTTCGACGGCAAGTACCACTCCGTCGACTCGTCGGAGATGAGCTTCAAGATGGCGGCGTCGATCGGGTTCAAGGAGGCGATGGCCAAGGCCGGACCGATCCTGCTCGAGCCGATCAGCGAGCTGGTGGTGACCGCCCCGGAGGCGAACCAGGGCGACGTGATGGGCGACCTCAACGCCAAGCGGGGGCGCATACAGGGCTCGGCGTCGGTTGGCGGCGGCGAGGTGGAGATCACCGCCCAGGTCCCCACGTCGGAGATCCTGCGCTACGAGATCGACCTGCGCTCCATGACGGGGGGTCGTGGGCGCTTCCGCGCCACGCACTCCCACTACGACCCCGTCCCCGCCCATCTCGTCGACCGGATCGCGGCCGCGTCCGGGGACTGAGCCCCGCCGGGCGCCGGGTTCGGACCGGGTGCCGCCCGGGCCCGCCGGCGGCTCACCGGGGCTCGGGGCCCCACCGGGGGTCGAAGGGACGGCCCGCCCGGGCGTAGCATCGCGCCCGTGAAGATCGTCCCCACCCGGCGGACCGACTACGCCGTGCGAGCCCTCCTGTACCTGGCGCAACACCCGGGCAGCATGGCCAAGGCGGCCGACATCGCCGAGGCGATGAACATCCCGACCGGGTTCCTGCACCAAGTGCTCCACGAGCTCCAGAGAGCGCGGCTCGTGCTCTCGCGGCCCGGGCGCTCGGGCGGCTACTCCCTCGCCCGCCCGGCGGCCGACATCTCGCTGCTCGACGTGGTCGAGACCCTCGAGGGTCCGCTGGCCCCCGACGAGTGCGGGCTGCGTGGCGGGCCCTGCCGGTGGGAGGACGCCTGCGCGCTCCACGCCACCTGGACCGCGGCCCGGGAGGCCCTCGCGAACGAGCTCCGGGCCGCGAACCTGGCCCGCCTCGCCGCCGACGACCTCGCCCTGGCCGGGGGACGAGGCGCCGATGGCCGACCCGGAACCGAGCTGGCGCTCGTCGGCGACAGCATCATGGCGACGGGCTGTGCCGAGGCCCGCCCCCGCCACGGCCGCGCCTCCACGCGCTGACCCGGCGCGGAGACCGACCCCCGGTCCACCTCCCGGCTCGCGCCCTCGCCGTCATCCGAAGATCCTCGCCGCCGCCGGCTGGCGCCGGCCCAGGAGCGCCTCCACCGGAGCGATGAGCAGCCAGACGAACGGTGCCCAGCCCGCGGCGACCAGGGCCACCAGAGCCGACACCGCGAAGACCCCCACCGGCACGAGCGCGGCGACGAGCACCGCCCGGTAGGCGTCGTCGGGGAGCGCGACCCGCAGCAGGCCGTCCCGGCGCGCCTCGCGCAGGATCATCACCTCCACCAGGCTGGCCCCCGAGAGCGCGACGGCGTACAGGAGGACCGAGATCGGCTCCTCGGTGTAGCGACCGAACAGGGCGGTCGGGAACGGCAGGAACGCGATGAGGACCAGGTAGACGAGGTTGAGCCGCATGACCCGGGTCGTGACCGCCCCGAAGGCGGCGAACATGCGGTGGTGCGACAGCCAGTAGAAGCCGATCACCGCGAAGCTCACGAAGAACGCCAGCAGGTCGGGGACCTGGCCGCGCAGCGCGTCGCCCAGCTCACGCACCGCCACCGCCGGGACCGCCACCGTCGAGATCAGCAGGGTCATGGCGAAGCCGAACACACCGTCGGAGAAGCCGGTGAAGCGGCTGAACTCCTCCGTCCCGCGCCGGTGGACGCCCGCGGTCAGATCGGCCAGGTCAGCCGGATCAGCCGGTTCGACCGGCTCGACCCCGGCCGCCGGAGCCTCCGGCTGATCCGGCTCGACGAGGCCGCCACGGCCCGAGGGACGACTTCCACCCATCGGGCCTCGACGCTACCGACGCCCACGGCCGGCCCGGCGGACCTCCGCCGACGTCCGACGCGAGGAGGTCAGGAGGTCAGGCGGTGAGCCCGGACCAGTCCTCGGGGTTGTCCTCGGTGTACTCGCCGAGCACCCGGCCGTCGACGGCGTCGAGCTCGACCAGGCCCCGCCGCAGGGGGGGCTCCTCGGCGGAGTAGAGGAGTATGCGCCACGCCGGCCGGCTCAGCAGGCCGCGCCAGCCGAGCTGGGCCGAGGCGTGGCCGACCGGGAACCGCACCGTCCGCGCGGCCACGACGAGGGCCTGGGTGGGATCGAGCCGGAGCGGCCACGCCGTCGCGTAGTGGTACGCGGCGATCGCCGCCAGGACGACCCCTACCACGAGCAGCCCGACGTTGTCGCTGGCGAACCAGCCGATCAGCGAGCCGAGGGCGACGAGGGCGTAGAGCGTCCCGGCGATCCGCCGGCGGGCCACGTCGGGGAACAGGTACGGCCCCACGTACGCCGTGACGTCGAGGTCCTCGGGCAGGACGTCGCCACCGCCCGGCGGCCCGTCGTCGCGCGCGACGCTCGCGTCCCGCTCCGCACCGTCCGCCTCGCGCATCACCGGACAACGCTAACGAAACCGGCCCGGCTCCCGGCGATCGACCTTCCCCAGCATGTCGCGATCCATCACACGCCAGGGGGGTCGATCGCAACCTGCTGGGGACGTGGGCCTCAGGCCGGCCAGGCGGAGCGGAGGCGCTCGTAGCTGTCGCGGAGGCTTTCGGGGAGGACGCGCGCCTCGGCGATGCTCGTCATGAAGTTGGTGTCGCCGTTCCAGCGGGGCAGCGCGTGCATGTGCAGGTGGCCGGGAACACCGGCGCCGCCGGCCGTACCCAGGTTCAGCCCCACGTTCATTCCCTGGGGCCGGTACGCCGCGCCGAGGGCCCCGCACGCCCGCTGCGTGGCGTGCATCAGCTCGGCGGCCGTCTCGGGGTCGAGGCCGGCCAGGTCGGCGGCGTGCGCCGCGGGAGCGACCATGAGGTGGCCCGAGGTGTACGGGAACGCGTTCATCACCGTGAAGGTGAGCTCGGTGCGCTCCAGGATCAGGGCCGACTCGTCGTCGAGGCCGAGCAGGCCGCAGAAGAGGCAGTCGCCCTCGACGTGGGCGCTCTCGGCCACCCCGGTGATGTAGGTGGAGCGCCAGCCGGCCCACAGGCGCTCCATCGGCACCGGTCCCCCGCTCACCGCCGTGCCGCCGCGTCAGCCGCCAGCCGCTCCACGAACGCGTCGACCGGGACGTCACGCTCGGGTTCGTCGGCCCCCCGGGCGTTGACGCCCACGGTGCCCGCCTCGGCGTCGGCGTCGCCCACCACGAGCACGTAGGGCACCTTGGCCGTCTTGGCGGTGCGGACGCGCTTGCCGAGCGTGTCGGTGTGGGCGTCGACGACCTCGGCCCGGAACCCCTCCGCCGCCAGCCGGTCGGCGAGGCGGAACGCGTAGGCGTGGTGACGGTCGGCGACCGGCAGCACCACCACCTGCACCGGGGCGAGCCAGGTGGGGAAGGCGCCGGCGTAGTGCTCGACGAGGATGGCGAAGAAGCGCTCGACCGTTCCGAACAGGGCCCGGTGGATCATCACCGGCCGGTGCCGGGCGTTGTCGGCGCCCACGTAGTGGAGGTCGAAGCGCGCCGGGAGCTGGAAGTCGAGCTGGATCGTCGACATCTGCCAGGTGCGGCCGATGGCGTCGCGGGCCTGCACGGAGATCTTCGGGCCGTAGAACGCGCCGCCGCCCTCGTCGAGCACCACCTCGAGTCCCATGCCCACCGCCACCGAGCGGAGGGTCTCGGTGGCCTCCTCCCAGTCGGCGTCGCTGCCCACGGCCTTGCCCTCCGGCTTCGTGGAGAGCTCCAGGTAGAAGTCGTCGAGCCCGTAGTCGCGCAGGACGTCGAGGACGAAGGTGAGGATCGACGCCAGCTCCCCGGCCATCTGCTCCCGGGTGCAGAAGATGTGGGCGTCGTCCTGGGTCATGCCCCGCACCCGGGTGAGACCGTGCACCACGCCCGACTTCTCGTACCGGTAGACCGTCCCGAACTCGAAGAGCCGCAGCGGCAGCTCACGGTACGAACGGGTGCGGCTGCGGTAGATGAGGATGTGGAACGGGCAGTTCATCGGCCGGAGGTAGTACCGGGTGCCGCTCCCCTCCCCCTCGCCCTCATCGAGGGTCATGGGCGGGAACATGGCGTCCGCGAACCAGTCGAGGTGACCCGAGATCTGGAACAGCCGGTCCTTGCTGATGTGCGGCGAGTACACGAACTCGTAGCCCGCCTCCTCGTGGCGGCGCCGGGAGTAGTCCTCCATCAGGCGCCGGACGGTGCCGCCCTTGGGGTGGAACACGGCGAGGCCGGAGCCGATCTCCTCGGGGAACGAGAACAGGTCGAGCTCCACGCCGAGGCGGCGGTGGTCGCGGCGCTCGGCCTCCTCGAGGCGGTGGAGGTGCTCCTTCAGGGCGGCGTCGGACTCCCAGGCCGTCCCGTAGATCCGCTGGAGCATCGGACGGCTCTCGTCGCCCCGCCAGTACGCCCCGGCTACCCGGGTGAGGCGGAACGCTCCCAGGCGCCCGGTGTCGGGGGCGTGGGGGCCGGTGCAGAGGTCGAGGTAGGCGACGGTGCCGTCGGGGCGGACGTTGCGGTACACCGAGATCGTGTCGCCGCCGGCGAAGTCGACGGCGTCGTCGGCGGCCCCGGCGCCACCGGTCACCTTCTCGATGATCTCCAGCTTGTAGGGCTGGTCGGCGAAGAGCTCCAGGCCTTCGCCGACCGGGTACTCGGATCGCTCGAAGACCTGGCGCTCGGCGACGATCTCCCGCATCCGGGCCTCGATCCGGCCCAGGTCGTCGTCGGTGAAATGGGCGCCGCCCGGGAGCTCGAAGTCGTAGTAGAAGCCATCGGCGATCGCCGGGCCGATGGCGTACTTCGCCCCGGGGAAGAGGTCGAAGACGGCCTGGGCCATCACGTGCGAGGTGGAGTGGCGCAGGACCTCGCGGCCCTCGTCGGTGGCCGGCGTGACCACCGCCACCGACGCGTCGGACTCGACCGGGCGGTCGAGGTCGACGACGGCCCCGTCGACGCGGAGCGCCACCGCGTCGCGAGCCAGGCGCTTGCCTATCGAGGCCGCGATCTCCGCCCCGGTGATCCCCTGGGGGTAGGTGCGCGACGACCCGTCGGGCAGGGTGAGGGTGATCTCGTCGGCCATGGTCCGGCGACGATACCAGCGCCGGTTTCCGGCCCGTACGCCCTATCGGGGGTCCACGGTCGTCCCCGGCCCGGCGACCTCACCGGCGCCACGTGACTACGGCTCGGGCGCCGGTGCCGTGCACCGTCACGGCGGTCCGGCGGCTCAAGGACCGGGCGGTGGAGACCGATGCTCTCGGGCGGGGGACGACCAGCATCCCGGCGCGCCGCGACGACACCGTACGGAGAGGGACGGGCCATGGGCAACGCAGTGGGCACCGGCCGCGACGCGGCCGCCACCACCCCCGACCGCCCTCGGGGCCTGGAGCGGAGCGCGACCCGGGTCCACGGCTTCGATCGGGCCGAACTCGACTTCCAGCTCCTGCGCCAGATGGGCATCGCCGCGCACGGAGGCGCCTCGGTCGGGGAGTGCCTGGCCGTGGCGGCCGAGGTGGGTGACGGCGGGCCCGCCGGCTGGTGCCGGGCGTTCAGCGCCCTCGGCGAGCGCCAGGCCGCCTACGCGACCGAGCGCGCCGCCCGGGGCCACAACCACAGCGCCCACGCCGGCTTCCTGCGCGCGTCGAACAGCTTCCGGGCCGTCGAGTACTACACGCCGTTCTCCGATCCCGCCCACCGGGCCGCCGGGCTGCGCAGCCGCCAGCTCTTCACCGCCGCGATGGAGCGTTCGCCGTGGCACTTCGAGGTGGTGGAGGTGCCGTTCGAGGGCCGGGCCCTCCCGGCCTACTGGTTCGCCCCGGACCCCGACCCCGGCACGACGGGCGCCGGGCCTGTGCTGGTGGCGGTGAGCGGCTTCGACGGCACCCTCGAGGAGACCTACCTCCAGATCGGGTCACCCGCGCTGGAACGGGGCTACCGGGTCCTGCTGGTCGCCGGGCCGGGCCAGATGGACACGATGCGCTTCCACCCCGACCTGACCTTCCGCCCCGACTACGAGTCGGTGATCGGCCCCGCACTCGACGGGGTGCTCGCCCGCCCGTCGGTGGACGCCGGGAGGGTGGCGCTGCTCGGGGTCAGCTTCGGCGGCTACTTCGCGACCCGGGCCGCCGCGCACGAGCCCCGTCTCACGGCCCTCGTGGCCAACTCCCCGATCGTCGACCTCCACGCCTACATGACGTCCTTCGTCGGCTTCGACCCCGCCGGACTGCCCCCGGAGTCCGACTTCGGGATCGCCGACCTGGCGTCGATCCCCGACGCCGACATGCCGCCCGAGAAGAAGGAGATGACGGCGTCGCTCATCACCCGCTTCGGCCGGGCGAGCTTCGCGGCGACGTACCGGTACCTCCGGGAGTTCCGGGTGAGCGGGAGCGACCTGGCCCGCATCACCTGCCCGTCGCTGGGCGTGGCCGGCGAGGGAGAGGGAGCCGAGCCCCTCGCCCAGCTCGAGACGTTCAACCGGGCGGTGGGCGGACGCTCCGACCGGCACCTCTTCACGGCGGCCGAGGGGGCCGACTCGCACTGCCAGGCCGGCAACCCGGCGCTGGGCGCGGCGGTCGTCCTCGACTGGCTCGACGAGGTGCTGGCGTGAGCCGCGGTGGCCCACGGAGACCGAAGGACCGAGGCGCCGGGAAGGCACCCGACGCCCGGGCGACCGGCGCCCTGGCCGTCGCCCGCGACCTGGTCGTACCCGGGGTGCTGCTGGTCCTGGGCGCGGCCCTGGTCGTCCTGCTGCTCGCGGGCTGCGGCGGCGTGACCGGTTCGGACGCCGCGGATGCCGGAGGCTCCGACCGGGGCGGCGGCGGGACCGGCACCCACCGGGCGGTGCCGTCGGCCCCGATCCCCGGCTCGACGCCGAAGGCGCCCGCCGACTTCGTGGGGCCGGTCCGCACGGTCGCCGTGAACGGGGTCGAGCTCGGCTTCCGCCAGTTCGGGTCCGGCCCGCCGCTGCTCATGGTGATGGGACGCGACGGGACGATGTCGATGTGGGGATACCGGCTGCCCCGGGCCCTGGCCGACGCCGGCTTCCGGGTGACGATGTTCGACAACCGCGGGACCGGTCGCTCCAGCGACGACACGTCACGACCCCTCACCATGCAGGTGATGGCCGACGACACCGTGGCCCTCGCCGACGCGCTCGGGCTGGAGCGCCCGACCGTGGTGGGCTGGTCGATGGGCGGCGAGATCGCGCTGACCGCCGCGGTGCGCCATCCGGATCGGTTCGGGGCGATCGTCACCTCGGGAAGCGACGCCGGGGGCCGCCACTACGTGGAGGGCGACCCCGCCTACGAGGCGGTGCTCTCCGATCCCGACGCCTCCCCGGCCGACATGCTGCGGCTGCTGTTCCCGGACCCGGCGAGCCCCGCCGTGGCCGACTTCGTGACGGGGCTCGGCCTCTACCCCGACCCGGAGCTGAGCGAGCAGATCCAGGACCGCCAGACCGCCATGTACGACGCCTGGTTCCACGACGAGTCGACCTGGGACGGCCTGGGCCGCATCCGCAGCCGGGTCGTGCTGACCAACGGTTCCCGCGACGTGGTCAACGTGCCCGCCAACGCCGGCCTCATCGCGGCGCGGATCCCGGGCGCCCGGGCGGAGATCTTCGACGGCCTCGGCCACGGGATGCTCTTCGAGGCCGTCGACCGCTTCGTGGCCCTGGTGAAGCAGGCCGCGAGCTCCTGACCCGGCGCCCGGCCGGGCCAGCGGGCCCGCGCGCCCGGCCGGGCCAGCGGGCCCGCGCGCCCGGGGCGCCACGGGTGGGTGCGGGCGGGCGGCGAGGGCCGGGTGGGCGCGGGGGAACCCCGGTCCCCCGACCCGATCACGTCCTACGATGTGGCGCCCGATCCGCCCGACCGGAGGAGCCGAGGACCCATGGCGAAGGCGCAGGCCGAGATCACCATCCCCCGCGAGGCCGACGACGTGTGGGAGGTCGTCTCCGACTTCGGTGGCCTCGGCGACTGGATGCCGGGAGTGGAGTCGTGCCGGCTCGAGGGCGACGACCGGGTGATCGGCCTGATGGGGATGGAGGTCCGTGAGCACCTCGTCCGCAACGACGCCGCGGCTCGGGTGCTCGAGTACTCGATCACCGACGGCGTTCCGGTGGAGTCGCACCACGCCACGATCACCGTCACCCCCGAGGGCGACGGCGCGCACGTCGTCTGGGACGTCGAGGCGGCGCCCGACGACATGGCCGGGATGATGGCCGGCATCTACCAGCAGGCCCTCGAGGCCCTGCGCAGCCACCTCGGGGGCTGACCCGCACGGGGTCGGCGCGCCCGGGGGCCGACCGCTCCGGAAGGCCCCGAGAGGGCTCAGGCCGAGATCGCCGCCGCGAGCTCCGCCAGCGACGCCGTGCGCGCGAAGCCGGCGTCGTGATGGAGGTCGAGGGGGTCGATCAGGAACGGGCGGATCCCGGCGCGCCGGGCACCGACGACGTCGATGCCGGGCATGTCGCCGACGTACCAGGTGTCGGCGGCCTCCACCCCGAGCGCGTCGAGCGCGATCCGGAAGATGCGCGGATCGGGCTTCATCACGCCGACCGCCCCGGAGTCGACGACGCAGCCGACCTCGACCCCCAGGCCCGGGCCGACCTGGAGGATCTCGTGGGCGCGCAACCGCTGCGCGATCAGGCCGTCGGCGTTGGACACCACCCCGAGCCTCACACCCGTCGCCGCCAGGGCCCGCAAGCCCTCCCGGGCGCCCGGGATCTCCTGGTTCCAGAGCGCGGCGTCGGAGAAGAGGTTGTCGAGGTGGTCGTGCACCTCGGCCCGGTGCCCGGGCGGCACCCCGCAGGCCTCCACGTAGACCTCCAGGAACGAGCGCCAGCACCCGGCCCAGTCGCCCTCGGCGTCGGCGTCGACGGTGAACGACGCCGCCGCCAGGTAGTGCGCCTGGTCGAAGGCCTCGGCGGGCGGTTCCCACTCCGCGCCCGCGAACGCGGCCTGGAGGCGCCGGTGCTCCGGGAGGAGGAACACGCCCCCCGCGTCGAGCAGGACCGCAGCCGGAGCACTCGTCATCTCTCGAAGCTAGCCACCGGTCGGCCCCGGGCCCGACCGCCCGCTAACCCCCCGCGCCCCTCCGGTGGGGTTGGCGGCCCCGCGCGGCCGGCGCTCCGGAACGGGGCGAGGCCGTCGTCGGCGCGCCTCACCTGCCGGCGAGATCAGCCAGCCGAGCGGCCCGGGCCGCGGCCGTCGCGGCGTCGGGGCACTCCACCTCGACCGTCTTGGACCTCGACGAGTGGCCGGAGGCCACCACCACCGAGCGGAGGGGTGCACCGAGCTCACGGGCGACGAGGCGGACGACCTCGTCGTTGGCGCGGCCGCCCTCGGGCGGCGCCGCCACCCGCACCTTCAGCGCGTCTCCGTGGCGGCCGGCGATCCCCGGCCTCGACGACCGGGGCTGCACGAACACGCGGATCCGGAGCGTGGCGCCCTCGGCCGTGAAGACGAGCCGGTCCGTCACCTCTCGATCGGAGCCTCGAGGTCGACGCCGAGCAGCCGGCCCAGCTCGACGAGGACCGCGGGCGCCGACGGGTCGTGACCACCCGAGAGCACGGCGTCGGCCAGCTCGCCGAGCGCCTCCAGGGCCCGGGGCGCGTCGAGGTCGTCGTCGAGGGCGGTACGCACCCGCTCGGCGAACGGGGCCGGGTCGGGCCCGTCGGGGCGAGCCGCCGCCGCGACCAGGCGGCGTAACAGCGCGGTGCCGTCCTGGATATCGGTGT
>Ga0226835_1001311_pt1 | contig 14240 bp, 11 predicted proteins | sample LAC_MetaG_1_FD_163627 | JGI IMG/M metagenome (GOLD analysis project Ga0226835, IMG submission 163627) | Anaerobic ammonium oxidizing microbial communities from anammox membrane bioreactor (MBR) in UC Berkley, California, United States -... | ecosystem: Engineered > Bioreactor > Anaerobic >...
TTCGTCGACACCTCCGTGCTCCGCATCACGTCCACCGACCCGCGGGTCGACCTGACCGAGGACGACGTGGTCGCCGCCGCGGCGGAACCCGCGGTCTGCGCCGTGGTCCAGTGGTCGGGCGACCGCTTCGGGCGCTTCCGGGCGCTGGGCGCCCGGCTCTCCGCCGCCGGCTACCGATCGTTCGGGCCCGACCTGGGCCGCGGCCGCCGCCTGTGGCTCAAGCGCCCGTGCCGGCCTCCGTCGGCGCGGCCGGCGGTCGCCGCCCCCAGCGGTCGAGACCGCGCAGCGGCGGCACGCGGTCGATGACCCGGCTGAACGACACGCGCTCCGACGCGAGGTTCAGGACGACGAGGGCCACCAGGATCCCGTTACGGGCCCCGCGTCCCAGGGCGAGGACCGCCGCCAACCCGAGCACCCCGCCGACGACGTTGGCGCCCGTGTCGCCGAGCATGAGGCGCTCGTGGAGGTCGTCGGGGAGCAGCCCCGCGGCGGCCCCCATCACCGGGGCGAGCGCCACCGCCACCGGCCCGGTGCCCGCGACCACGGCCAGGGGCACGTAGGCGACCAGGGCCGCCTTGATGGTGCGCCCCGGCGCCCGGTCGAGCAGGTTCCCCAGGTTGGCGGCCAGGGCGACCAGCAGCGCGTCGGCGATCAGGCGCTTGCCCGTGACGAAGCCCGGGGTCGCGGTCAGCACCAGGGCGAGCCCGCCCCCGCCCACCAGCTTGAGGGCCCCGGTGCTGATCCGGCCCTGCGCCAGCGCGCGGATGTGGCCGGCGAAGCCGCGGTCGTCGCCGGTGCCGAGGACGTCGTCGACGAAGCCGAGGAGGCCGAACCCGAGCGCGGCCGCGAGCACCAGGGCCCGGGCCGCGTTCTCCCCGGGTGGATCACCGAGCCCGAGGGCTCCCAGAGTCGACCGCCCCGCCTCCACCAGCAGGACGGCGGCGACGAGCAGCAACCCGCCGGCCGTGGGCACCACGTGGTCGCGGTAGTTGAGGCGCCCCAGCTCGGGGTGGTGCATCAGCCCGGCCCCGGCCACGGCGACGTAGCGGGCGGCGAGCGCGCCCACCACGAAGGCGAGCACGACGATCACCGCCCGGCCTCCGGGACAGGGGCGGGGACGGGCGTGGGCGGCGGCGCCGGCGCCGGGGCGTCGACCAGGGGAGCCTCGCCGAACACGAGCCACTCGCGGGCGAGCAGGAACACCAGCACACCGTCGAGGACGCCGAGCATGATCGCGGGTATCGAGATCCCCGAGTCGTTGAGGGCGAAGCCCAGCACCCCGACCACCAGCAGGCCGGCGAGCGCGGCCCGGAGCTCCGGGATGCGGTCCTGGAGCGTCCGGAGCCTCCCGGGGGCCCGGTACACGAGGTACGCGAGGAACAGGAAGACCACCGGGAGCATCAGGGTCCACACCGACTGGTTGATGGTGGCCAGGAGGAGATCGAGCTTGCGGCGGATCACGTCGGTGACCCCGCTCAGGTCACCGTCGACCAGCTTCTCGAAGAGGCGCCCGAGGTGGGTCCTCTCGTCGGCGGGGCGGGCCAGGTCGAGGAAGCCCACGGCCACGAACGCGGCGAGCGCCGCGGCGAGCGCGCCGACGACGCGGCGGACCCGGACCCGGTAGCCGAGGAGCAGCGGCCCGGTGACGAGCACGGTGGGGACCAGCGCGAGGATCCCGCCGGCGTCGGCGCCCCAGAACGGCAGCCCGTCGACGGCCAGGAGCGCGACGAGGACGCCGGTGCCCGCCCACGCACCACGCCGGCCCCCCAGGCGATGCGCGAGCAGCCCCGCCAGCAGCACGGCGCAGGCCGACACGAAGGCGAACGTCGAGTTGTCGATGCCGTAGAAGCGGCCGGCCACGGTCGGCGAGTGACCGAAGGCCGTGTTCCACTGGAGGTTCGAACCGGAGAGCACGTCGCCGAGGAACACGACCACCACCGCGGCGAGGACGGCCATCACCGGGTCGAACCAGACCTTCCGGCCGGCCCCCATGGCCAGAACGGCGATCGCCGCCCCGGTCGCGGCCAGGAAGGCCCAGTAGGCGGACGGCCCGGACCGGTGCAGGGGGACGAGGCCCGCCAGCCAGGTCGCGGTCATGACCCCCAGCATCCACAGGGCCAGCCACTGGAGGATCCGGAACGCCCACCGCCTCCGCCTCTGGAGCGCGGCGATGGTCCCGAGCGACATGACGACGATCGAGAGCACGTAGACCGTCGAGACCTGGGGCAGCATCCGGTCGCGGAACAGCCCCGCCGCCTCCTGGTCGACGAGGAAGTCGATGCGGGACGCGGCGTCGGCACCGCCCCGCCGGCCCGGCTCGAACGGGCGGCCCTCCATCTCGTCGGGGACCGGGAGGCCGACGAGGTCGAGGATCGTCGGGGCGACGTCGGTGAGCTGCGCGAACCCGGACCGGCGGGTGGTGGCCGACTCCAGCAGCCCCGGTTCCGTCCACGGCGCGCGGACGGCCGCCATCCCCAGGCCGCCCCGGGCCTTCGCCACCGCCGGCGTGGCGAGGACGACGGCGTCGCGATCCGGGTCGACGCGCCGGAGAAGGGCACCGACCAGCTCGTCGGTCCAGCGCAGCGCCCACTTCTTGAACAGCTCCCGCCGCGGTCCGGTCACGAACGGCCGGTAGGAGTCGGCGCGGGCCAGGTCGGACGCCTCGACCACCACCACGGCCCGGCGCCCCCCGTCCCGGGGCCCCCAGGCGCGCCCGAAGGCCCGCGTCACGGCCGCGAGGTCGTAGCGGACCCCGAAGGGTGCCATGGGGTCGGGCCGCAGCAGGCCCCCGTCGACCCGTCCACCGGGGACCACCCCGTCGGTGCCCGTGAGGGCGCGAGCCGCATCCCGGCGGTACACGTCGAGGCCGGTGGTCGCGGCAGGCCCGGGCTCGTCCGCGTTGGCCACCACGGCCCGGCGGATGCCGGCCTCGGCCAGGGCCTCGCCCAGCGCCCCGACCCGGGCCCCGTAGAGCAGCGACGCGTTGCGGTCACGCAGCGACGCGACCGAGAGATCGACGATCGACCCGGGCGGGGCCCGGCGCCCCGTCCGCCGCGCGAACACCTCGCCGCCGGTCGTGCCCGAGCCCGCCGTCAGCGGCTCGGAGGCCCCGAACAGCAGGCCGGGCGGCCCGTGGGGCCGGTCGGCCCGGGCACCCGCGCCGAGGATCACGTAGCCCGACGTCCGGTCGGGCCGCCGGCCGGGAGTGCGGGTCGAGAGGTCGGCGAGGCGGGAGCCGTCGAGCAGCCGCATGAGGTTCGGGAGCTCGTCCTCGTGCTCGGCGACGTCCTTCCACGCCACGGCCGGGAGGGTGATCACCAGGACCCGACGGACGCGACCCGGGGCGGCACCCCGGTCCTCGGCGGCCGGCGACCGCGCCGTCGCCGCGGCCGACCCGGCGGCGACGGATCCCACTGCCGCCAGCACGGCGAGGATCGCCGCCGCGCCGCGTGCCCTCAGCTTCCCGGTGTCGATGTCCCGCTCACCTTCGGTCGCAACGCAGGGAGTGACCCGCCCCACAGGCGGTGGAGCCCGGCGTAGACGGCGCCACCGGACGCACCGAGGATCACGAGCGCGGCCGTGGTGGCCCCGCGGGTACCGGGAGCGATCACGCGCTCGGCGGCCCACGCCGCGCCGCCCACGGCGGCCGACAGTACCAAGGCCCGCGGGAGCGCCCGCGGCACGATCGGCACCCCGGTACGACGGGAGAGGCCCCAGCCCAGAACTCCCGCGCCGAGCACGTAGGCCGCACTGTGGCCGAGGCCGAGAGCCGCGACCCGGGCCGCGCCGTGGGCGAACGGAGCGGCCGCCGCCATCACACCCACCCCCACCACCGCGGTCGCCAGCCCCACCACGGCCGGGGTACGGCTGTCGCCGAGCGCGTAGTAGGCCCGCGCGAGCAGCAGGAAGGCGCCGTAGGCGAACAGCCCCACCGCCAGGGACGCGAGGCCGGCCGCGAGGAGGTCGACACCTCCGGAGGTGGTGGCCCGGCCGAACGCCACCACCCTCATCGCCGGTTCGGCGAGCGCGATCATCCCCGCCGCGACCGGCACCACGAGGACGGCCATGCCGTCGAGCGCCCAGCGGGTCGCGCCGCCGAAGGCGTCGAGGTCCCCCCGGGCGGCGTCGAGGGAGAGGTCGGGCAGGATCGCCGTGTGGATCGGTTGGGCGAGGATCGCGTAGGGGGCCAGGAAGAACACCATCGCGACCTGGAACGCGACGACACCGCCGGCCACGCCGTTGCCCACCACGAGCGCCGCCGCGAGCAGCAGCCCGCCCCCCGCGTGCTGCAGCACGGCCCAGCCCGAGAGACCCAGCAACTCGCGCACGCGCCGGTCGCGCGGGCGCCAACGCGGGCGCAGGCGGAAGCCGTCGTGCCAGCACGCCCAGGTCGGGACGGCGACGAACAACAGCACGCCCACCGTGCCGCCGAGGCCGAGGGTGACCTTCTCCGCCGTCGTGAGGTCGAGGCTCGGCGCCGCCCCACCCCGCAGCACCGAGAAGACGGCGAGCGCGGCGACGATGGCGACCGTGTTGCCGATGGGGGCCACGGCCGTCACCACGAACCGGCGCCTCGCGTACAGCACCGCGATCGCCACCGCGCCGACGGCGTACAGCATCACCTGCGGGATGAAGAAGCGGAGCAGGTACGCGGTGAGGTCCTGTTGCTGCGCGGCGACGACCGGGTCGCGCACTCCCGTGGTGAGCAGGCGGGCGATGAGCGGCGCGGCCGCGACCCCCACCACCGTGACCACGCCCAGGCCGGCCAGCGCCAGGCCGAGCACCCCGCCGGCGATCTCCTCGGCTCCCTCGCGCTCACCCTGCTCGAGGAGGCCCACGAACGTCGGCACCAGCACCGCCGAGAGCGCACCGGCGGCCAGTAGCTCGAAGATCACGTTGGAGACCGAGTTGGACGACTGGAAGGCGTTACCGAGGTAGGTCGTGCCGAGGACCGCCGCGACGGCCAGCACCCGCACGAACCCGAAAGCCCGCGACACCGCGGTCGCCACGCCCATCGCCGCCGCGGCGCGTCCCGGCGTGCGCGCCGGAGCCCGCGCCCCGGTGGCGCTCACCGGGACGCCGGGGTGGTGGACCCGGCGGGCGGGGCCGAGGTCGCCGGAGCCGACGGGCCGGTCGGCTCGGTGGTGATCGGCGCCGGGGGTGGCGACCACGCCGGCACCGGCGCGTTCGCGCCGTTGGCGGTGCCGTAGCTGCCGACGGCGCCCCGCCCGAGATCGGACAGGGCGAGGACGGCGGCCACCCGCCCCGTCGGGAGGTCGAGGCCGTCGACGGTCGAGACCACGCGCGAGAGCTCGGAGTCGTCGCGGATCGGAGCCACCACGCCACCCCGCTCGGACGCATCGGGCGCCCCGGCGGCCTCCTCGGCGACGACCGTCGGCACCGAGGCGCCCCGAAGTGCCCGGGCGACGGCTACGACGAGTCCCGGGACCTCCACCTTCGCGGCGACGCTGCCCACCAGCAGGACCCGCGCCCCGGCGCCGGGATACGCCGCCGGTGCCGGTTCGCCCTGGTCGCCGACCCGCTCGAGCGAGACGAACCCCGCGTTCACCAGCTTCGCGAGGACGTCGCCCGCCAGCTCCGGCCCACCGGCCCCCAGGCGCTCGGCCAGGCGCGACCAACCGTTCGCGCGCAGGGTGCTCCGCCGGCCCACCCGATCGCTCCCCAGCGCCTCGGCGAGCGCCTCGGCGTCGGCCACCGCGTCGAGCGCCCATTTCGGCTCGAGCCAGAGCACGGCCGGCGCCCGGGCCCCGGCCTCCTGCACCAGCGTCGCCGCGGCCCGCACGGCGTCGGCGTTCGCACCCCGGGGCGCGACGACCACCACCGGCACACCGTCGAGCCGGCCCTCGACGGTGAAGCGCTGCGTGGCCTCGATGTAGGCGTCCCGTTCGTCGAGATCGGATCCGAGGTCGCGGTTCTCGGCCTTCGTGCGGTCGGCCCGGTCGCGGACATCGCTGATCTGCTGGCGGAGGCCGTCGACGATGGCGCGGTCGATGACCGTCGACCCCATCACGATCCCGACGGTGAGCGCCAGGAAGACGGCGACGAGCGACACGAGGTGGTAGCGGAAGTTGATCACGGCGGGACAAGCACCTCGGGGGTCAGAACGGCCAGAGGTCGCGCAGGCTCAGCTGTATGCCGTCGAGGAACACGTGGATGGGTTCGGACACGACCGCGATGGTGACCACGGCCACGAACGCCGACGCCACCAGCAACAGGATGTCGAAGTGACGGACCTGGCCCCGATAGAGCTGGTTCACGCCCTTGGCGTCGACCAGGACCGGGCCGAGGCGCAGGCGGGTGAGGAAGGTCGACGACATCCCCTGCCGCCCCTTGTCGAGCATCTCCACCATCGTGGCGTGGGTCCCCACCGCGACGATCAGCCGGGCCCCGGCCTCGTACGCCATGGTCATCGCCACGTCCTCGCTCATCCCGTCGAGGACGAACTCGTGGAACGGGAGGCCCGACGCCTCGAGGGCCTCCCGCCCGGGCGCGCGGCCGTCGCGGTGCACGTGGTGCACCAACTCGGCGCCGCAGTGCATGGCCCGGTCGGAGAGCGAGTCGAAATCGCCGATGATCACATCGGGGGTGATCCCGAACTCGAGGAGCGCGTCGGCGCCGCCGTCGACGGCGACCGTGACCGGGCGGAACTCACGGATGTAGGAGCGCAGCGACCGGAGGTCGTGGCGGTAGTCGTGGCCCCGCACCACGACCAGGGCGTGACGGCCCGAGAACGAGGTGCGGAGCGGCGGCAGGGTGACCGGCTCGAAGAGGAGCGGAGCCTCGTGCTCGATGTACTCGAGGGTGTTGACGGCGAAGCGCTGGAGCTCCGCTCCGATCGAGGCTCGGGCGTCGGTCATCGCCGCCTCGATCGCCTCGAGGCCGAGGAGCTCGCCCTTGGCGACCAGGCGCTCCCCGTCCCAGACCTCCGCACCGTCGATCCGTACGGCGTCGCCCTCCGACAGGGCGTCGAACACCGCCGGGCCGGCGTGGTCGACGAGCGGTACGCCGGCCTCGGCCAGGACCTGGGGTCCGCCGTTGGGGTAGCGGCCCGTGATCGAGCGCGCCGCGTTGACCACCGCCGCCACCCCGGCCTCCACGAGGCCCTCGGCCGCGATGCGGTCGAGGTCGGCGTGGTCGATGACGGCGATGTCGCCGGGCTGGGCCCGCTTGACGAGGTCCTTGGTGCGCGTGTCGATGCGCACCGGGCCGCTCACCGGGTGCTCCGCCCCACGCCGCCGCCGCCACCTCATCGTCGCCTCACCGCCGCCTCCGGGACGCGGCGGCCGAGGCCAGGAGCTCCTCGGCGTGGTCCCGCGAACGGTCCCGGGCGGCTCGGCCGCTCAACATCCGGGAGAGCTCCTCGACGCGACCGGCGGCGTCGAGGGCCCGGGCCCGCGCCACCGTCCGCCCGGCCTTCTCGGCCTTGGCCACCGCCACCTGGTGGTCCGCGAACGCCGCGACCTGAGCCAGGTGCGTCACGCAGAGGACCTGGCGCCCTCCCGCGAGCTCGGCCAGCGCCCGCCCCACCGCCACGCCGGCTTCCCCGCCGATCCCGGCGTCGACCTCGTCGAACACCAGGACGGCCCCCGGCCCGCCGCGGTCGTCCGGCCGTCGGCTGCGGTCGAGCGCCACCCTCAGGGCGAGCATGGTGCGCGCCAGCTCGCCGCCCGAGGCCACCCGCGCCAGCGGCCGGGCCGGCTCGCCCGGGTTGGCGGCCAGCATGAAGGTGACGCGATCGGCTCCGTCGGCGCCGGGTTCGGACCGTTCCACCGACACCTCGAGGCGCGCGCCCCCCATGGCGAGGGTGCCCAGCTCGGCCGTCGCGACCCGGGCCAGATCCCCGGCGGCGGCTCGCCTCGCCGCCCCCAGGTCGGCCGCCGCCTCGTCCATGCGCGACTCGGCCTCGGCCCGCGCCACGCCCAGCTCGGCGGCCCGGGCCGAGAAGCCCTCCAGGGCGTCGAGCCTCCCCTCGGCCTCGTCGGCGAACGCGAGGACCTCGGCCGGCGTCTCTCCGTACTTGCGCAGGAGACCACGCAACTCCTGGCGACGCCGGCGTACGGCCTCGAGCCGCTCGGGGTCGTCGGTGACCCCCTCGGCCTGGATCCGGATCTCGCGCGCCAGCTCGGCGAGTCGACCCTGAGCTTCGGAGAGGAGGCCGTGCAGCGCCGCGAGCGGCGGGCGACCCGTGAGAGCGGCGACGGCTCGCCCCACCGCGTCCCCGGCCGGTCCGGACACCTCCTCGTACGCACCGCGGAGCGCGGCACGGTGCTCGGCGGCGTCGGCGAGGAGCTCCTCCTCCTCCGCCAGCCGCACGTCCTCGTCGGGGTCGGTGATGGCGGCGGCCCGGATCTCCTCCAGCTGGAACCGGAGCAGGTCGGCCTCCCGGGCCCGCTGCCGGTCGTCGCCGCCCAGGCCGGCCAGCTCCGCGGTCGCGGCGTCGCGGTCGTGCCGGGCCCGGCGGTAGCGGTCGAGCGCCTCCCACGCCGGCGGCCCGGCAAAGCGGTCGAGGGCCTCGCGCTGGGCGGCCGGGGAGAGGAGCGACTGATGGGCGTTCTGGCCGTGGAGGTCGACGAGCTCGGCGGCCCGGGCCGCGAGCTCACCGACCGTCGCCGGGCGCCCGTCCACGTAGGCCCGGCTGCGCCCGTCGACCGGGACGACCCGTGACAGGATCACCTCCTCGCCGGTCAGCGGGTCCTCGAAGCGGCCGTCGACCCGCGCGCCTTCGGCCCCGTGCCGGACCAGCGTGGGCGTGGCCCGCCCCCCGGCGAGCAGCTCCAAGGCCTCGACCACGAGCGTCTTGCCCGCCCCGGTCTCGCCGGTGATAGCGGTCAGCCCGGACCCGAAGACGACCGCGAGATCGGCCACGATGCCGAGGTCCTTCACCCGCAACTCGACCAGCATCGGCGCCTACCGGTCGGCCAACCCGAACTTGGCCTTCAGGATCTGGTGGAAGTCACGTCGCCCGAAGGTGACGATCCGGGCCGGCGTCGAGGCGCCGGTGCAGCGCACGCTATCGCCGCGGCGCAGCTCCCCCAGGGCACGCCCGTCGGCGGTCGCCATCACCGGCCGGCCGTCGACGACCACGAATCGGAGCTCCTCGTCGGGTCCGAGGACGAGGGAGCGGTCGAACAGCATGTGCGGGGAGACGGGCGTGAGCAGCAGGCACCGGTGCCGGGGCGAGACGATCGGCCCGCGGGCGGAGAACGAGTACGCGGTCGAGCCCGTCGCCGTGGCCACTATCACCCCGTCGGCCGCGTAGGTCGTGAAGTAGGTGCCGTTGATCTCCACGGCGAGGCGGGCCATGTGCCCGGGCTCGGTCTTCTCCAGCACCGCCTCGTTGAGGGCCCACCACCGGCCACCGGCCGATCCCTCCGACTCCACCGTCACCTGGAGCATCACCCGCTCGTCGACCAGGTAGTCGCCGGCGAGCAGGCGCTCGAGGCTCGCGTCGAGGTCCTCGGGCTCGACCTCGCTCAGGTATCCCATCTGCCCCACGTTCACGCCCAGCACCGCGGCGCCGTCGGCGTGGACGGCGTCGACCGTGCGCAGCATCGTGCCGTCGCCGCCCAGGGCGACGGCGACGTCGATCCCCCGGGCGAAGGCTCCCGGCTCCACCGAGTACGGGGCGAGGTCGGGCCAGGCGGCGACGTCGGGGGCCGGCACCCGCACCTCGACGCCGCGGGCGGCCAGCACCTCCGCCGCGCGGCGGGCCAGCTCGCCCGCCAGGGTCCGGTCGTGGTGCGGGATCAACCCGACCCGCTCGATTCGGCGGCCCGTCACGGGACCGGGTCCGCCGGGCCGGGGATCGGGACGAGGCGGTCGAGTAGGGGGCCGGCACGGCTCCGGCCGGCGGCGCCCGCCACGGCGCGGCCACCGCGCACGGCGTGTACGAGGAACTCCACGTTGCCGTCGGCCCCCCGGAGTGGCGACACGATCCCGTCCACCACCGCGAGGTCGCTCGCCTCGAAGGCGTCGACGACACCGGAGACGGCGGCGCGCCACACCTCCGGGTCGCGCACGACCCCCCCTCGCCCGACCCGGCCCCGGCCGGCTTCGAACTGCGGCTTGACGAGCGCGACCACCGACCCCGACCCTACGGCGAGGTCGGCCAGCACCGGTGCCACCAGGCGCAGCGAGATGAAGGCCAGGTCGGCGGTGACCACGTCGAACGGGCCGCCGACGGCGGCGGTGTCGACGTGGCGGATGTTCGTACGGTCGAGGACGGTCACGCGGGGGTCCTGGCGCAGGCCCCAGGCGAGCTGGCCGCGACCGACGTCGACCGCGACCACCGACGAGGCGCCGCGTCGTAGGAGGCAGTCGGTGAACCCGCCGGTGGACGCCCCGGCATCGAGGCAGCGCCGTCCGGCGACGTCGAGCGCGAAGGCGTCGAGCGCGGCGTCGAGCTTGTCGCCGCCTCGCGACACGAACCGGCGGGGCGGTCCGGCCACCACGATCGACTCCCCCGGGCCGACCTGGCGGGACGGCGAGCCCGCGGGCGCTCCGCCCACCTGGACCCGACCGGCCTCGATCACCTCGCGCGCCTGGGCGCGGGAGGCGACCAGCCGGCGCCGAACGAGCTCCGCGTCGAGCCGGCGGCGTACGGCGGGACGGGCCGACGACCCGGCTACGACGATCCCCCGGACGCCTTCCGGGGTGCGGCCTTGCGGGGCGCGGCCTTCCGAGCCGCGCTCTTGCGGGCGGCGGCCTTCGCCGGCGCCTTCCGGGCCGGGCTCTTCTTCGCCCCCCCGGCGAGCTTGCGGTCGATCTTCGCCTCGAGGCGGTCGAGGTCGCTTCGGGTCGCGATCCCGAGCGCCTTCACCTGCCGCTGGATCTCCTTGCGGACGATCTCGGCGAGCTCGTCGGTGCGGGCCCGGCTCTGCTCCATCACGCCGTCGACGAACGACTGCAGCTGCTCCTGGGCGAGGTACCCCTGCTTCACGAGCTCGCGCGCCCGGCGCCGAGCCTCGGCCCGGGTCTGCGCCACGAACTGCACCCCGGCATCGAGGTACTCCTTGAGGTCCGAACCCTGCGCCATCACGTCTCCTGTGCTCGCGGTCCGCGCTCGCGGCCGGTGGTTGCGGCCGGTGATCGCGGCCTCTGCTCAGCGCCCTGCCCTCGGGCCGGGACACGGCGGTGCGTTCCCGTTCCGGCGCCGGACAAGGTTATTCGTCCCGGCGGCCCTCCAGCCATCCGCGCCCGTCCGGGGTGGAGGCGGCGGTAGGGTCGAGGCCCCGTGCTCCCCCTCCACGACGACGTCCCGACCCGGCACCGCGCCTGGCTGACCTTGGCGCTGATCGTGGCCAACATCGCCGTCTTCGCCCTCGTCCAGCCCCACGGCACCGCTTCGGACGCCCGCTTCACCTACGAGCGAGCCGCCATCCCGTGCGAGCTGACCCAGGGCCGGCCGATAACGGCCTCGGAGGTCGTGACCGGGGAGTGCGGAGCGCCGACGGTCCGCACCGTCCAGGGGCTCGTGCCCGACCGGCCCCTCTTCCCCGACAAGAACGTCTTCCTCGCCGTCCTCGTGTCGATGTTCCTCCACGGCTCGTGGCTCCACCTGCTCGGCAACATGCTCTTCCTATGGATCTTCGGCAACAACGTGGAGGACCGCTTCGGACCGGTGGTGCTCGCCGGGCTCTACGTGCTCTGGGGCGTCGTCGCCACGGCCGGCTACTGGGCCACCAACTCGGACTCGACCACCCCGCTGGTGGGCGCCTCGGGCGCGATCGCCGGCGTGATGGGGGCGTACCTGGTGCTCTGGCCGCGGGCGCGCATCCTGACCCTGGTGTTCTACGTGGTCGTCCCGCTGCCCGCCGCCCTGGTGCTCGGGGGTTGGTTCGTGCTGCAGTTCTTCACCGACTCCGGGGCCGGCGTGGCGTGGATGGCTCACGTCACCGGCTTCGTGGCCGGGATGGCCGTGGGAGCCGCGTCGCGAGCCGTATCGGGCCCGCCGGACGGGCCGGGCGGGGCGGGGCGGGGCCGGCGCCCGGCGCCCTACCCGGGCTGGTCGCGACCCATCCTGCCCCCGGACGCGCCCCGCCCTGGGTGGCCGCCCCCCGACCCGCCGGGTCGCTGGCCGCGCGTGCTCCCCGTCGCCTCCCCGAGGCGTGGCACCAACTCCACCAGGTCGTTCGCCACGTAGTCGGGGACCGGGTGCGGGATCGCCTCCCCTCCCCTCACCGCCTCACGAGAGGTCACCCCGGACAGGACCAGCGCGAAGGGCCAACCCAGCGCGGCGGCCAGCGCGCCGTCGGTGGAGGGTCGGTCACCCACGACCACTCCGGTGGGCCCGAACCGCTCGCGCACCAGGCGGACGGTCGGTTCCTCGGGCTTACCCGCGACCATCGGTTCGGTGCCCGCAGCGGTGGCCACCGCCGCCACCATCGACCCGGCGCCGGGTAGGAGGCGACCTTCGTCCGGATAGGTGGGGTCACGGTTCGTGGCCACGAACAGCGCCCCCGCCCGAACGGCGGCCGCCGCCCGGTCGAGGCGCTCGAAGTCGAAGCGTCGGTCCCAGCCGACGACCACCGCGGCGGCGGGCGGTTCCTCCACGGGCGTGAGCCCGACGGCGACCACGGCCCCGCGGACGCCGGGACCCCCCACGACGAGCACGCGCGACCCTGGGGCGAGACGCCCGGCGAGGACCGCGGCGGCGGACTGCGCGCTCGTGATCACGTCGTCGGCGCGGCACGGGACACCCAGTGCGGCGAGCCGGTCGACGACCTCGTCGACGGGGGCGGACGAGTTGTTCGTCAGGAACCCGATGCGCCAGCCGGCCGCGGCCGCCGACCGGATCGCGTCCGCGGCGCCGGGAACCGGCCGGCGCCCCGTCCAGACGACGCCGTCGAGGTCGCAGCAGAGGACCGCTCGTACCCCGTCACCAGTGGAACGGCCCCGGTTCACACCGGGATCCTGCCCGGCGCGTGCGTGGGCCGCACGCCCGAGGCGTATGGGAGACTCACCGCCCCGTCCCGCGAACGGAGGCGCGCGTGCCCCGACTCCATCCCTTCCGCGGCGTCCGCTACGACGCGGCCGCGGTCCACGGCGACCAGGCGCCCGACCTCGACCTGAGCGCGGTCGTGGCGCCGCCCTACGACGTGGTCGACGACGCCGAGCGCGCCGAGCTGGCCCGGCGCCACCCGGCCAACTGCGTGCGACTGATCCTCCCGGAGGGAGCGGGTGAAGGCGGCGACCGCTACACCCGCGCCGCCGCGCAGTGGGCCGAGTGGCAGCGGACCGGTGTGCTCGGCACCGACGACGCACCCGCCCTCTACCCCTACCGGATGGAGTACCACGACGAGCTCGGCCGCTCGCGCAGCACGACCGGCGTCCTGGGCGCCCTCGAGCTCCCCGACGAGTCGGGCGGCGACGGGATCCTCCCGCACGAGCGCACCCTGCCCAAGGCCAAGAGCGACCGGCTCGCCCTGCTCCGAGCGACCCGCGCGAACTTCGACCCGATCTGGGGTCTCTCCGGAGCCGGAGGGCTCACCCGACTGCTCGACCTCGGGGCGCCGATCGCCACCGCCGTCGACGACGACGGCACCCGCCACGTCCTCGGCCGCATCGTCGACCCCGACCGCGTCGAAGCCGTGACCCGGGCCGTAGCCGGAGCACCACTCGTGCTCGCCGACGGCCATCACCGGTTCGAGACCGCGCTCGCGTACCGCGACGAGAACCCCTCCGACCGCGGTGCCGCCGCGATCCTGTGCCTGGTCGTGGAGCTGGCCGACGACGAACTCGACGTCCGCCCGATCCACAGGGTAATCCCCCGGCTGCCCGCCGACCTCGACCTTCCCGCCGTGCTCGGGAGCCTCTTCGAGGCTCGGACCTCGGGGGGCAACACCACCGAGGGCGTGCGGGACCTGCAGGCCGCGCTGGAGGCCGTCGGGGGCCTGGGCCTCGTGCTGCGCGACCGGCTGGTGCACCTCACGGCGTGGCCCGGCGCCCTCTCCGACCGTCTGGCCCGCCTGCCCGAGCCCCTGCGGGGCGTCGACTCGGCCGTCTTCGAGCTCGCGGTCCAACCCGCCCTCCAGAGCACGACGGTCCGCTACGAGCACGGCGCGAACCGCGTGGCCGAGATGGTCCGCTACGGCGAGGCGGAGGCCGCGGTGCTCCTGAGGGCGGTCGGCGTCGAGACGATCCGCGCCGCCGCGGAGGCCGGGGTTCGGATGCCGCAGAAGACCACGTTCTTCGCACCCAAGCCCCGCACGGGCATGGTC
>Ga0226835_1001312_pt1 | contig 14229 bp, 10 predicted proteins | sample LAC_MetaG_1_FD_163627 | JGI IMG/M metagenome (GOLD analysis project Ga0226835, IMG submission 163627) | Anaerobic ammonium oxidizing microbial communities from anammox membrane bioreactor (MBR) in UC Berkley, California, United States -... | ecosystem: Engineered > Bioreactor > Anaerobic >...
AACCGAATTTTTTGCTGAATCCGGCAAAAGGATCGGTCGGATATTCTTCTTTCAGCAGGAGCCCGAAGGCTGCATATGCCGAACGGAGAGCACCTCCGGTGTTATTCACTATTCCGGAACTAAAAACCGAAAGAAAAGCTGCCATTACTTGTTCAGTAGTACTTGGCCTCTTATTGGGAACATCATAGCGCGGCAGACCCAGATCCGGCAGATCCAGTCTGGTCAACAGGGTTTTTTCAAGTTCGTCAGAAGTCAGGCCACTCTCTAAACCTTTAGTCTTTTCGATGATTTTTTTAAGATCGCTTACGTTTATCAATAGACGGCGCACCGTTGCCGTCATCACAGACCCTTTGTCATCGCAATTATTGGGGCTGCAATTGCGCAGACCTTCCCTTTTCAGCTCTAGAAACAACAGTACCGCTTTATCATTCAGGAAACTTGTCGTCAGTTGTGTTGTATCAGGCTCGCCTGCCGGGAACAACTCCCACAGAGAGTACTGGGTCGAAGGGGATGAACTGTCCTTGAATGAGGGGTAATCCGGATCGCCTGGCAATTTGTACTCCCGGTACGAAACCAATGACACATCCTCAGGTTCCTCAACAAGATAGCCTTCCGATGTAACGCCGCACCCTTTTGACAGACGAATAATCGCTTCGGTTTGAGATTTCACCTCCAGGCGAATCTCCAGGCCGCAGATAATGCCGATGCCGATGAGGTTGGCGCGCGTCAACCGTTCCTGTTCATCCAGGTAATTGAATGCCTGATTCAGATGCACATCGGAAAGAACCTGATTAGGCTCAAAGACCGGATAACTTTCACTTTTTTCAGTAGGTTCCATAAATACCTCCGTCAATTTCCTAAAGCTGTTTTTCCCAGGCGTACCGGGTTTTGATCATTGCCCTCTTCACAATCGTGCAGGGTAGCTGCAGGATAAATATTGCTCAATCTGCCGAGCAGATCCACCACAACCCGAAGGCGGTAAGAGACTTCTTTATATTTATCGTATCTGTCTTTCAGCATAAATTTTATTTCTTTAACGACGCTATTCCAGTCGTTAAAAGTGAGGCTTTTGCATAACGCCAAATCAGGGAGTTCAAATGCAGGGGTAAATTCATCGGGAGTTCTTCCCGCAGTAAAATTGTTCTCAAACCAAGTATGAAATTCCATGCCGCACTGCGTTAAAATGGCAGCGGCGCATTTGCACAATGCCTCTTCTGTGGATTCGTGGGTATCAGAAATAGACACCAGCTTCTTTGCAAGAATTGCCTCTACGCGCTCATGCAAGCGTTCTTCCATCCAGTCGATTTTTGCATTGGCCTCTAACCACTTGTCCCAGGCATCTTCAAACCTATTGAACTGCCATTCATTGAATGCTACCCATTGGAAATGCTCAACCATTTTTGTCTGAATTTCAGTCCACAAGGGATCTGAAAGAGTGGTGCAAGAAATGTCATTGGGCTTCATCTTCATACTAAATTCCATTTCCAAGTCCTTTTTCAAGGGATCGGGGTGAATATAGTCCAGGGTTTTGTCTTTGTACCATTCTCTGAAGACCTTCCTGAATTCCGTATAGATGTCTATAGCGCACTCACATGCATCGGTTTCGGAGGGACTTTCCCCCTCGCCTGTCTGCCCCTCCCCTTCCAATAGCTCCGCTAGTTCTCCGATGACCGGATCACAGAGGTCTTCGTCAAAACCATTGTTATCGACCCAGCATATCTTGCCCAGGAGGTGCGCGGGCGTTTCCTGCCTGATGGTCCTGTCTGCAAAATCCCGCATCTCCATATTTATATTGAACGGCTTTATCCAGCCAGGCATTACAAAGGTCAGCCGGAAAGAGTAGGGGTCCTCGTCGCCACACGTTTTGCAGGTGCCATCCGCACAGACAGGATAGAGCGCATCGCCAGGGAATTTGGGACGCAGCAACAGATGCTCTACCACAATGAATCTCAAATCGGGAAGACCAAGCAACAGGCCGATACGTTTCTTCAAGGCCGGAACATCGTCAGATGCAGGTGGTTTTGTATAATCAAAGGCCTTCGCCCGATCACGGCTAATGAACGGATAGGCATTGAGGAATGCAATCTTGTCTTCGACCAAATCCTTGAGCGCCACCTGTTGGCCTTCCAGATTGGTGAGCAGCAATGCATATTCGCCAAACTGTTCCCCAAAACGGGCCATGATGTGGTCCAGAAACCGGTTTCGGCGTTCCTGAAACTCCTGTGGTGTTTCGGCAATGGCTTCCACAGCTTTTTTATCCAGATCGTTCTTAATCTCATCGAAGCCCTGGATCAACTTCTTTGTAAACTCTTTTACGAAATACGTGCGCGTAACTCCGGTGTCGATGGAAAACAGATCGGCAGTATGAGCCAGTTGCGCCAGTGCATTGCCCAGCAGTTGCTCGAAGACCATCAAATAAGCCTTCAACTGTTTTGCCTGCGCCTTCCGCTCATCGGAAGCATGAGACGGCAACCCGTCAGGACCGATCCCATAAGTCAAAGGAAAGCTGTATTGAACCGGAAAATAATCATCGGGATTGCGATATTTACCCGCAGGGACCGGTAAGTCATTCGGCGCACTTTTTACCTTTGGGCGTTCTGCCTCGCCGCGCAGTTGGGTAAGGGTGTCTCTGGCCTCATCCATGTGCGACCGGAAAGGGAGTCCGTTTTTATAAAAGAGGAAATGCGAGCCATTCACATAAAGCCTTGGCTGATGCTGGTCGCTGATATACAGCAGCCAGGATGCGCTGGTTATGCTGGCATCAAAAACAGGTTTTCCATCGCTGCTCCAGGATGGATCAGCGGCGCCTTTGACGATATTACCCTCGGCATCGTACTTAACCAGTTGCAACTGGTTAACAGCAATTACTCCATCAATATCCATCAAAAGGTTGATAATATCAGAAACCCGCAGTACGGATTTCAATGAGGCAGCGTCCAGATCCTTTCCTTTCATAAATCCGCTGTTAAGCTCCGGCCCGTTGAATATTTCTTCCACCGGTTCTCCGGCATCCATCAATTCCTGTAAGGTGTAAAACGGCACCGGCGGATTGAAATACCGTTCGATCTCAAACCAGATGCGTGCCTGCACCCATTCGATATCCGCATCTGGCTTGACCTCCACATCAGCACAAACGGCGACATCTTCAAGATTGACGACCCTAACCTTGCAATAATCCTCATCAAGGTTGCGATGATTGTGCAATGCAGCCTTTGCACTTGCGATAGATTTTTTCGCTTTCTTCGTCTTATCGCGGTAACGCCGGATAACAATATTACCCACATTATTATCAATGAATAAAACTTTCATATATGTAGCGGTCAGAGCTTGTCGCGCAGCCGTGTCACTGAACAGACGCATGGTTACATTTTCTATGGTGAAGAGCCTGGTGGAATATTGAATTTCGAGGTCAAGGTAAAATACACCCCTCCAATGCCTGCGTATATATTCATCTCTCTCATTATCCGTTTTCAGGCTTGGGTCGGTAAACACATCATAGGTTTTTGTTGCGCCAAGCCGCATTTTGGTTACGGTGAAGTCTGCTGAATCGTTTTGAAACGATTCCCATTCCTCGCTATTTTCAATGCTTTGCTTGGGGAAACGCAATTCTATCGTGACGGGATGTCTCGCGCTATCTTTATCAGGAACGGCTATGGCATATTCTACCTTGTGATCATTCAGGTCGCCCAATTCCGGGTCGGCTTCCAATTCAAGAAGCACATCATATAAACCCTGAGGTTCAACTTTTTTAGTCTGTAAGGACAGTTGTGGTTCCGGCTTCTGGTACGACAGTTTCAACTGGTCTTTCTCGCACCATGCATAATAAGAGACGTCGCACGCGCATTTCTTGCAGAAAACCCAGGCATTCCGCACGGATTCCAGATCAATGAGCAGCCGCCGAAAATCATCCGGCGTCCAGGGATTTACGGTTAAAATTTCCCTTGCCGTAAAAAAAGGCTGTTTTGAGAAAGGTTTATTCGGTTCGGGCATCAGCAGGTCATTGATATCCCAACCTGCACGGTAAGCAACATCAGTAAGGGCATAACAGAGCGCCTCCAGGATGGTAATCCCCGGATCATGAATATTATAATCCGTCCACAAAGAACTGCCCATCTGCTCAATAAAGCCGATTCCTTCTCTGCGGAGTTGGTAGAAATCCTCTGCAGGTTTCGATTCGTAATGTTTTGGTATGGTTTTAGATAGTTCGCTCATGTTGCCTCACACGGACATTTCTCCCCGGGCGCTTCCGCCACGACGGGGTTAATTGCGTCAATAACATGTTTTCTGGCAGAAACCAGGATGGAAACGGCCCTCGATCCCTCAACCTCATCCTTTTCTATTGTCTGCGGATTGCCATGGAAGTCATTGAAAGAGTGGAATAGCTGAAAATCTGTCACATAATCCACATACGGCAGGTCTTCCACAAAGTTGATCAGCACCGATTTATAGACTTTCCCACCAAAGGAAGGGCTGCCACCGCCTGGGAAGGCCCAGGGAGAGAGGAAACGGGTAATGGCTTCCTGCATTTTTTCTACATAAAAAGTCTCATCAAGACCGGTGTTCAAGTGGACTCTACATTTAACAAGGACCTCTTCAAACTCCGGATTTCTGACATGGAGCGTGACAAAACATGATAAACGCTTACTCAGGAAAGCGCCTATTTCCTCAAGAAGTCCCAGGCTCGTGTAAGGCCTGAATGGGTCACGGAGGTTGCGGACCTGCTGGCCTGGAATGGTGATGATCGTGACGTGACCGGGGGCAAGTTCCCTGTAAACACCTTTTCCGCTTTCGTCTGGCTCATACTGCAGGTGATTCAGGCATTTAACCTTATAGATTTGCGGGAACGCATCCAATATCAACCGCTCATAGTCCCACAGGGTAATGCCGCGGTCCTTGTGACGCAGTCGTTCGCTGACTCGGGTATAAAATGCCTTAGAGTCTTCCTTTCCTCTTCCGCCGAAGGTAGCAAAGGGCTGCGTGATTTTTTTGACTGCGGCGTCGGGCTGGTCCAGTTTACTGATGGTCCCTGATTCCAGCGCTTTAGCCGGAAAGGTTGGATCATTGCCTTTGTCCGTAAAAGTGGCCTTCAGAGCCTGAGCCGCTACCAGTCGCAACCGGCATACGGCGTCACTTCCGGATGCCACTGCCGCCCGCAGCCAGTACATCCCGACTGGCAACAGGGTATTGGTATCCGATGCATCCCGGGGCAGGGCAAAGGTAATGATACCCGAATTGAGAAGTCCGCCGGTCTTGTCTTCCACTTCATCTTTGGCAAAGGGTATCCATTCATTGCCACGCAGGTAACTCCAATGGATATGCGGATCGAGCTTTTTTGATAGAGGATCGGCTGTGCCATCAGCCACCTGGAAGAGCAGGGCAAGGTTTTGCGGTGGCTTGAGATCGGTAAGGCCGATATATAATTCTGCTTCACTACTGCTGACAGCGCCATCACGCCAAAAGCAGAACTGCGGGAGAAGGAAAACTTTGTTTGCTAAATTAAGAAACGGGTGTTGTTCGGCGTATCCGAAGGAAGCGACATGAAAGAATCGTGCCTGACGTTCATCAAAATTAGATTTGTTTGCATTGTTGAGGGTTATTGATTGTGTTGCTGTGTAATCCAGTGTTAGTTCTGTCACGAAGGGGCCGATTGGCGGTAGTGGTTTAATATCGTTATCTGTGAGAGTTTTATCAACAACTTTTTTTATATAAGCACTCAATGCCTGTTCATACTCATTCTGACCAAAATCATTGTCTAATTTCAGCCTAACAAAGCCATGTCTGGAGGAAGAATTGTAATGCACTGATTCCGATAAATCGGGGGCATCGATGTACGGACTATAGCCTCCGCCCAATAAGGGGAACGAACTACTCGTTATTGTTGTTGTTGGCTCTGGAATGCTGGGCGGTTGCCACACTCCAGCCAGAAGATAATCGGTTTTAACATTAACCGTTTTATTATTAAACGGAGCAGGGTCACTTTGCCACTCCACCTTAACCGTGGCAGCCAGCGTTTTTTGAAAGACCTCTTTCGAGCCGATGATTAAAGCGCTATTTTCCACCGGTGATGCACCAAATGGCTGAAATGGTTTAGAGATATCCACCGGACCGAAGTCATTGGAAACAGCAAGATTTTTCAGCCGTTTGACATCCACTGTAAGATCGATCTGATTTACAACGACATCTTGAAGTTGAGGGTAGAGATATGGAGAATCATCCCTATGCTTTAGTTTTACCAATAATACCGGCAGATCGGTGGCGAAGTTATAGCCGTGCACCTTAGCTAAATAAGGCGTTATGGCTGGATCCGCGCCGGACAACTCGATTTTTAATTTTAGGCTACTGCCACTTTCTTTATTAAATTCCGAGACCTTGCCTGCAAACCACTCTTTTTCCGTGGTTAAGAAACAATCTATATCCTCCGTGGATAAATTCAAATTGTTAGGCAGAGATGTTGTCGTAAACTTGGCCGTAATTGTTCGGGTCCCCCCTGCCATCAACAAATAATGCGAGGCAATAGCAAAACCGATTTCCGCATGCGGCATTTTGATTTCCAACAGAGCCCCGTCCTGATAGATCTTGTTGTGAAAGGGATGCCAGGACTTGTCTACGGAAGTCAGTTCCGCCCCGATTCCATCATCGGAATTGGCGACCGGGGAGGCATACAATCTGCCCTGATGTATGCCGGACTGCGCTTTTCCCACCTTTTCTTCGCCATGCCGGTAAACAGTTTTCAATTCCATTACCTTTGCCTGGTTTGCGACAAAATCGTAATCATTTGCAAAATAAGCGTCTTTACCGAGATCATCTTTCCCTGCCTTAAACAGCACACCTTTTTTGAATTCATGGCTGTTAACCTGTTTCGCCAGTTCGACCAGCAGATGCGCATGACCGGGTTCGGCGGCTTTTTCCCTGAGCCGAAGGATTTCCCGGCAATAAAAATCCAGGTGCCGCCCTGTAATCGTATTCATTTCCGTGCGGGCAAATTCAAACAGACGCAGGAAGGCAAGAAACAGCGCATAATGCGGCTCGTGGCGATCCCATTCGGTAATGGTTTTTTCCAATGCCAGTCCTGCTTCCTTAACAATACGGGCATAGACTTTCAGAAACTGGTCAAATATAGAAGTAAAGAGATTGTGCGTGGCAATATGGTTAACACGATCAAAAATAGTGTTACCGCTACCGTAAATTGGAGTCGGAGGATATTTAGACAGATCGTTTATATGATTGAGATAATCGGCCCATTCTGTTGCGCTGTCTTCTTTTGGAATCCAATCCTTTGAAAGTCCCTGTTTTTTGATTACGTCCTCGAATGTTATCTTTGCCCCCATAATGCTGAAGGTGGGTTCTTTATCTTCAAAATAAGGTGCATTCGGAGGAGGTGATGGTACTGGGTTTAATCCATCCCGGTAGTATAGCATCATTTTATTGAACGCCTGTGATAATTGATTTTGTATCAGATTCTGCAGGGCAACTTTGAGGGGAATTTCGACTGGCAACCCCTCTTTCAGCACATCCAACTGTTTGGCAAGGGTGCCGGCGCAACTGAAGAGACAGCCTAAAGTGTCTTTTAATTCTTGTTCTTTTGATTGCTTGTCACGGTTTTTTAAAAAATCAAAATATCCTTTTATATTGGATCTATAATTATCCACATCCTGCACTGCTGCAACGGCAAGTAACACCGACACATCATTGTTAAAAAATGCCTGCCAATCACCTTCCCAGGCGTTGTTAGAATTGTAATATTTCAGATAGGCAGAATACGCCTGCGCAAAGACTATACGTTGGGCTACGGCATGCTCGTCCACCGGGGCATATACAGGATCAAGAGCAGGGGAAAAGCGCTGTTCCTGGCTTGTGCCTTCGCGGACAAGCTTCAGGGAATCCGTATTTTGTGAACAGTTTGTAATAGTATCCATATATCAATCTTTTTCAGGCAGAAGATTAACCATTGTAGTAAGATTAATGTCCGTACCCTCTAATTTATAGTAGGGATAAACAAAATTAAACCGCGAATTGGTCGATTTCACCCGGTAGGTGATTTCTATCAGCACAACGCCCTCCAGCTCGCGGCTTTCATCCAGGCTCACGTCCTCCAATTCGATACGCGGTTCGTGGTAAAGAATGGCAGACTCCACTTTATCCGCCATCAGGGTCTTCATGCGCGTGTCCAGACTCTCAAAGACCAGTTCTTCCAGATTGCAGCCGTACTGTGGCTGCATTACCCTCTCTCCCTGCGAAGTGCTGAGGAGCACTTCAAGGCTGGAGGCGATATCTGCCTCCTCCTCCAGCATTTCCACACCCCTGAAACTTCGATTGAATGAAGGGGGGAAAGACCACCCTCGTCCCAGAAATTCTTTGCTCATGCTCACTACCCTCCAATCAATACCGTTAGCGCTCCAGGTGGTATTATGGCGCCGCCTGATGCAGTTATATCCGCAACTCTGGCGGCTGGCATTCCTCCGATCATCACGGTGGCTGAACCTTTCACAATGGCGTCTACGCCGCACGTATCGCCCAGACGCGCTGCCGGAAGCCCTCCGATCAAGACTGTTGGGGCACCCGGCGGGATGATCGGCGTCGGAACTCCCAAGGTTGCTGTACTGACAATCATGTCGGTTACACGCGCTGCAGGCATCATATATACTTACTCCTAACTATAACAAGTCGGAAAAGGCAAATCAGAATCACGAAATATGTGAGTCTGCCCTGTCAGGGTTTTAAACCCTGACAGGGTTAATTTTACCGTATAGGAATTTCAATGCCCCCCATAATCTCCCTGTAAACGTGGGGGAAACAGGGGGTAAGTCGCCGAAGGCCTAATTAATTCATATTTCTCGCTAAAAAACGTCAAATCTATTTTCAGAAAACACTATTGTCGAATCAATTGATTTGAACAACCCCGCCCTGTATCACGGTTGTGGCGCTTCCCTTTAATGTCGTGCTCGCCCCGGAAACCTCGGCGCTGGCTGTTCCGGCAGCTTTGAAGGCGGTTTGGGCCTTTAAGTCGATGTTCATGCCTTCAATTTTGATATCTTTGGCGGCCTTCATCACGATATCTTTGCTGCTCTCGATTTTTATCCCGCTGTCATTTAATGTCATTTTATTCCCATTTTGATCTTCAACGACGATGGCCTTGTCTTCTTCTGACAAGGTGATTTTGTTTCCCCCCGGAGTTCCAAGCACGATAACTTTTTTTTCGTCATCAAAAATAAATTCCATTTTTTCGCGGCTGACATAGCCCTTCCGATGGTTGTCATCTTTTGCCGGTTCAGGGGCAGGCTTGGCGCTGCTGTGGCACATCCCCAGCACTACAGGATGGCGTGGGTCATCATTGAGGAACCCCACTACCACCTCGTCGCCAATTTCAGGGCGGAAAAAGGTGCCACGCCCTTTTCCTGCATCCAGTGTGGCGATACGGGCCCAGATACCCTCTTCGGCATCGCTGATTAAAGGAAGCCGGACTTTTATCCGATCCTCACCATCCGGATCATTTTCCAGCACGGTGACAACCCCGATTTGCAGGCCGCTCACCGCGGGAATTAGGCCGGCGGCAGGCAAGGGGCGCAGGTTATAGGTTTCGGCGAATAGTTCAGCGCTCAATCCAAACTGAACATCTGTTTCCCAATTACCGCCTGCCACCATGTGGCGAACGCCGGAGACATACATTTTCCCTTCAAACCGCTCGCCAATGCCGGTCACCTCAATGATTTTACCCGGCAAGACCGCGGCAAACCCCTGAAATCTTGCCCTGCCGCGCACCTTGGCCAAACGCTCCTTCAACAACCGGCCGTCTGCCCATGCCTGCAACTCAGGTTCGCTGAGCATGCCTCCGTGCCTGATATCATGTACTTCTCCGCCAATAACGTCAGCCAGGCTGTCCGGTGAAAGATTTCCGGCGTTCATCGCGGGAGGTTCTTTTGCCTCCGTTTCTGTAACTTTTTGTTCTGCAGGATTCCAACTGCCCGTCTTGATGCCTTTGCTCTGACGGCGTGCATCTATCTCAGCATCCAGTTCCAATAACGTGGCTCCATATTTGACGCTAACCACCGGCTCTTCCCCGCTGGCCGGTTGAGCTACAATAACTTTTCCATCTGTTACCATAACGACCTGGCCGTTGGCTTCGGCACGGCACAAGATGAAATCCCAATCTGAGGAATGGTATTGGGTAACCTCTTTCAAGGCAGGCGTAGTTGGCTTTACCTCTTTTTGCAACGAATATGACCCGATAATTTCTTCCATAATTTCACTGTCTTTTTTATCGATAAAATAGCGGCTCTTTGCGCCACTGGTCATTTTTACCGCTTCGTCCCGGCATTCCACCGTGAGAAAACTTCCGTTTTTACGAATCCTGATACCATTCTTAATAACAATTCCTTTAAACACCGGATCATTCTGCGAACGATAACCAAGCTGGATCTCTACCTTTTTGCCAGGGATAAAAAGATCGCTATTGCTCGCCTCAAAGGTGGACATGGATGCCTCCCCATCGAGAAATTGAATCACTGCTGACGGAATACGATTCAACTCCCTCGTTACAGAAACCGACAGCACATGAAATCTACCGGGAATTTCCACCCCGTCTACAAGAATGCCAATCGTGCATACATCGGGTGTCGCTGGCGTTGGAATGGTTGATTCGTTGCTCACCGTTGCTTGCCCGTCTTTTCAATTGGCGGAAAAGCAATATCCTGTCCCGGTGTCAGCAACCGGAAATTGCCAAGACTGTTTGCTTCCGCAACCTTAAGATAATATTTTGAGTCTCCGTATATCCGGTAACACATAAGCGGCAGGGTGTCGCCTGCCTTTACCTTACGGATGTGCGTCAGGTCAGATGACTTTTTATTTTCCTTTGCCGCCCGTTTTTGTTCTTCAATGCTACTTTTAAACTTGACTTTAGCTGTTGCCCGAATGGGGGTCCCGTCGGGTTTGAACATCTTATAGGTGATACCGACGTCAGTAACCCTGCCCTTGAAAATTGAATTTTCACCCCACACCAGCTTGAAATGACGCGGCTCGTGGGCATCGCCCTTGTATTCAATTAATACCTGTTTGAACTTTTTTATGTCGTCAGCGATTGAATCATGTGGTTTACCGTCAATAATCCCTGTGTTATCAAAGAGAAACTCGAAGGTGATTTCCTCCGGTTCAGTATACTCGTATTTTAATTGCTTACCGCTCGTTCCCTGCCCCTGCCCTGACTCAGAAAACTTGAGTTTATAGTCAAGCGTATAAGTTTCCGGGTTGATCAATGCCTCAAAACTGTCTTTCGCCTCCATTTTTCCGCCGCTTTCAGCGGCTTCGGAGCTATCGAAGGCGAGGATCAGCATCTTCTCCAATTTACCGTAAGCCATCAGCGCTCCGCCTTATTTTGGATAATTTGCAATACCTGTTCTACGCATTCCGCCACCATTGCCTCTTTCGCATCAGCAGCAGGATTGCTGCCGGAAGCAACCCTTCGGACTCCCCCCGGTTGGCCGATTTGCGGTGTATTGACTGAAACGCGTATATGGAGTTCTTTAATTTCGATAGGCATTCGCAATCTCCTTTTTTGCCCTTATTGAATCGTAAAATAACGATAGGAAAATTCCATCGTCTCTATGACAACGGAATTTTCACTGGCATTTAAGTCACTGACAACCCATTTCCTGGGAATGGCATTAACCACATTCCAAGTACGCAGGGGCTCACCCTTTTCGTTCATCAGGATAATGCTGACTTCCGCAGGCTTAATCTCCCGGTCACGGAAGGCATTGAGGAACCACCTGATCACTTCAGAATCCGTCAGCATGCCACGTTTCAGCACCAGATCAGCATATTTTGTGCGCACGGGCAGCTTGTGGACAAAACGATTTTCGCCGCCTTCTTTATATTCCTCCATGTCGTATTCCACGGACAATCCTGAAACCGTCTGAAAACGCGCGTCATTCTTGTTCTGGCTGATGCCGAATTTAACCTGATAGTAAAACCCCCATGGCGGATAATAGTCGCTCATAGCACATCTCATTAAATTTTCATTAATTTCAACCCTTCATGGGCAACCTCAATACTCTCTATTGCCGCCTCATTCGCGTCAGATTTCAAATCAGGGGCGGTAATCTTTATGGGAAAGCACCTGGTGGCCGACCACGCCGCCACGGGTTCGTGCTTTTCATTCAATAATCGGATGACCACGTCACGCCGATTTCCCACCCTCTCGTTGGCTACAGCATCCAGCCATACATTGAAATCAAAATCTTTTTCAAATTTGCCTCGTTTCAGGGTAATGTTGTTGTTTTTGATCAATCCCGGCATGGCTATTTTATTGAAGTCTTTGCTGTCACTGTGCCGGTATTCAATCTTTTCCCTCTCCATAACAAGTCCTGTCACTTCGGTGAAACTGATTTTTGCCCCACCCCAATCCACCTGAAAGTGAAATCTGGGTATTGGATATTCCTGTGCCATGGTGTTCTCCTTTCAATATATGTTATATTGTTTTCAGTTTTTCCAAAATATGCTGGTTGCGTTCTTTCCTTGCTGTTTCCAATGCTTTTTGCTTTTCGTTAAGTTTATTCTTTGCCACCTCCACTGACAACTCTTTAGTTCTTGCGCTCATTTCATCTGCGTCGAGTTTGGCCCACTCTTCTAGCAATTTATTTTTGAAATCCTTCTCAGACAAAATATCAGTTTTCGTTGCATCCAAAAGTTTCTTGCTTTCCTGGAGAAAGAAATACATATTAGCCGTATCTTTATCATCTTCTTCCTGTTCTATTCGTTTCTTTAAATCTTTAAGCGTTTTTAGGTTGTTCTCAATGACCTTTTGTTTAGCCTTAAAGGAATTGTATTCATTCTGACTCATGTCACGTTTTTCTTTTGCCCCTTCGTATTCTTTCTGTGCATTTTCGACAGCTTCTCTTAGCGAATCGACCTCCTTTTGGATAGTATCTATGGAATCATCAAACCCCTTGATTGTAGAGTCAAAGTCCTCCTTCTTATCCTTTATGGCAGTTTCGATCATAGGCTCCTTTAAACTAATGTAACTTTCGATTTCAGTTTCATCCTTTTGAATAACTGTGAGTCCTTGCTTGTAAGCATCTGATAACTGATTAATCTCTTTTACTATCTTTTCTAAATTCGCTATATCTCCTTTTAAGGTATTTTTTTCTTTTGTTTTACTTTCGATTATCCCTTCTGTGGTCTGCAATGTATTCTTCAAGGTTTTCAATTTGTCTTCAACATTTTCAGCCATTTTTATCTTCCTCCTTTAAATTTCCCAATTAGGCGTCTATTTCAATCTTTTGAAGTGTCCTGCGCAGAAAGCGCTATGGACGAACTCTTTATGGTTTGGCCTATGGACAGGCCTAAACATCGCCTTTCGTTTATGACTCAGCCATCTTATGGGAGAATCTGAGAATGATAAATTCGGCAGGACGAACAACAGCCATACCGATCTCGACAATCATACGGCCTTCAAGAATATCAAGGGGGGTCATGGTTTTACCAAGACCAACCGCAACATAAAAGGCATGCTCGGGTTTCACACCCTGCAAGGCGCCCTGTCGCCAGAGGAAAGTTAGGAAATTCTCAATCATTCCCTGCACGCGCACCCAGGTATTAGCATCGTTTGGTTCAAAGACAAACTGCTCCGTGGCCTTTTTGGATGATTCTTCCACAAAGTTGAAAAACCGACGCACGTTGATATAGCGCCATTCGTTGTCGTTTCCTGCGAGGGTACGTGCGCCCCAGACAAGAGTTCCTTTGCCGATAAAAGCGCGGATAGCGTTAACAGATTTTCCGGCTGTGGGATCTACGTTCATTTGATCCTGCTCCGTATTAGAAAACTGAATCGTAGGCTGAATGACGCCATTCATGCTAACGTTAGCTGGAGCCTTCCAAACCCCGCGACTATTGTCTACGGCAGCATAAATACCAGCAATCGACGAAGAAGGAGGCATTTTGCAGGACATATCCCTAATTGCAGCCTTCGCTAATTCATACACACGGCTACTTGTAGTTTCCAGGGTATTCAGTTTTACCGGAGAAGCTGCAGTACCATTGATTACCACGGTTACATCAATTTGTGTCTCATCATAAGCAAAATCTAAGACGGTTTCGATGTTTGGGCCATAGACAGCTCCGTATTTGAGATTGCTGGTGCCAATGCCATTTGACCTAAAATTTCCTACGGCTGTAAGCAGATTGGCGTTCTGATCTGATAAGGATATGGTATCTCCATGCAAATCCATTATGACG
>Ga0226835_1001313_pt1 | contig 14196 bp, 13 predicted proteins | sample LAC_MetaG_1_FD_163627 | JGI IMG/M metagenome (GOLD analysis project Ga0226835, IMG submission 163627) | Anaerobic ammonium oxidizing microbial communities from anammox membrane bioreactor (MBR) in UC Berkley, California, United States -... | ecosystem: Engineered > Bioreactor > Anaerobic >...
TGGCGGGATGCTGAGCATCTTCGCGGCGGCGTTCGGGCTGGCATATCTCGCGCCGCAGTGGTTCACAATCCAGTCACCCCCCGGCGTCGTGATCCCGGCGGATGTGCCCCTGCCGCGCGCGTTTCAGGGCGGCGTCGATTTGCTGGCGTTTGATCGCCCGCGCCTCGACACATCGGCGCGGGCGGTAGCGCTCACGCTGTACTGGCGTGGGTGGCGGCCCGATCTGCCCGATTATCAGGTTACGCTGAGATTGATCAGTGTTGATGCGGCAGACGCAGCCTACCCGCTGGCGCAGCGCCGCCACCCAGGCCTGCTGCCCAGCAGCCAGTGGCCACGCTGGCCCCTGGTCGACACTTACGTGCGCGACGCGTACCGGCTCCGCATTCCGGATACCATCCCGCCCGGCCGGTATCGGATCGCGCTTCAGATGAGCCGCTGCAGCCAGCTCAATCCGGCTCCGTGCGAGGCTGGGACGCCGCTCTTTGTGCAAGACGGCAGGGGAACGAGCCTGGGGCAATCCGTAGTGTTGCCAGACGAAATCCTGATCGGCGGTTAGGATGCATTGCTTGCTTGCCAACTACCCTACCTAAGCTATAATGCATGACGTTCTCACGGGGTTCTTCCTGCGGACCAGTCGCCTCATAGCGGAGATAAAGATGGCTGAAAAAGACATTAATGCCCTGATTGGCGAAGCATGGAGCGCGCACTACCAGGGACAGCACGACGTCGCAATTGAGAAATTCTCTCGCATTTTGAGCCAGGAACCGGATAACATCGACGCCAATTGGGGCTTGGGGCTTTCGTATCGCAGCCTGAACCAGAACGAAGCCGCCCGCGAGATCTTTCTCAGGATCAAGCAATTGATCGCGGATGAAGTCGCCAAAGAAGTGGACACAACCCCGGGGCGCTACGTCATGCTGAACCGTATGGTCGAGCAACAGCTTCAGTTCCTGGAGCAGTTCATCAGGTGACGCGCGTTCCCTCCCTAGCGCAGACAACGCAAAGGTGAAAACATGGCGCTGACCAAACGCGAGCGATTGGAGAGGACCATCGCCGGGCAAGAGACCGATCGCGTACCGGTGGCCCTATGGCGGCACTGGCCAGGTGACGATCAACGTGCTGTCGACTTGGCCGAAGCCACAGTCGCTTTCCAGCGCCGGTGGGATTTCGACTTCGTCAAAGTGTCGCCATCGAGCGGCTTTTGCATCACCGATTACGGCGTGCAAGATCGCTGGGAAGGCGATATCGAAGGAACGCGCACGTACATCAAGCGCGTGGTCCACCGCTCGCTGGACTGGACCGAACTACGCGTCCTGGATCCCACTAAAGGCGCACTGGGCCGCCAGCTAGAGGCGCTCAGACTGCTCAAAGAAGCCTTTGGCGACGAGACGCCCTTCATTCAGACCATTTTCAGCCCGCTGGCGCAGGCCAAAAACATCGCCGGGCCAGGGCTGGTGATCGAGCATATGCGCACCGCGCCCGACCGGCTGAAAACCGGGCTGAGCACCATTACCGAGAGCACGCTGCGTTTCATCGACGCCATGCGGCGCACCGGCGTGGCTGGCATCTTCTACGCCATCCAGCACGCGTCGTACGCGGTTATGAGCGAGACCGAGTACCTGGAGTTCGGGCGCCCCTACGACCTGCGCATTCTTGAGGCGCTGCCCCCGGATTGGTGGTTCAACATGGGGCACCTGCATGGCCGCGCCCCGATGTTGAACGCCGTCAAAGATTATCCGCTTCAGGCGCTCAACTGGCACGACCGCGAGAGCGAACCCGATCTGGCCACCGGCAAAGTGTTGTTTCCCGGCGCCGTCAGCGGCGGCATCGGACGGAACGATCCGATGAATCTCGGCTCGCCGGTCGAGGTCCGCGCCCAGGCACGCGACGCCATCGAGCAAACCGGCGCCCGCCGCTTCATTCTCTCGACCGGCTGCGTGATCATGACCACCACGCCGCAGTCGAATATCCGCGCCGCGCGCGAAGTCGTCGAGACGGGGGGGTGAGGAGCGCCACGTGCCGATCCGCGTCATCGGGGGAACAGCGAAAGGCAGGCGGCTCAAGCTGGTGCCGGGCGGCACGACCAGGCCCGTGATGGATCGCGTCAAAGAGGCGCTGTTCAACATCATCGGCCTGGGGATCCGCGACGCGAGCCTGCTCGATCTGTTCGCTGGCACAGGCAGTGTCGGGATCGAGGCGCTCAGCCGCGGCGCCGCTCACGTCACCTTCATCGACAGCGATCGGCTGGCGATTCGCACTATTCACGAGAACCTGAGCCACACCGGCCTGGCCGACCGCGCCCTGGTGCTGCGCACCAACGCGTTTGACTATCTGCATCGCCGCCAGCCGCGCACCTTCGATTACGTATATATCGCGCCGCCGCAGTACAAAAAGCTGTGGAAAGACGCGCTGCTGCTGCTCGACCAGCACCCGCATCACCTGAACCCGGACGCGATCATCATTGTACAGATTGATCCTGCCGAACAGGAATCTGTTTCGCTTACCACGCTGGAACCATATGACGAGCGGCGCTATGGCAAAACGCTGCTGTGGTTCTTCGAGCACATCAAGCCCGAAGACGCTGCGGAGTAGGGGGCTAGTTCTGACCCGGTCGCTCGATGAAGCGCTGAACCCAGTTTAGCGCCTCTTCATAGCTGGATACCTCGCCAGCGATCTGCGCTTCCCGCAGCAGCTCAAGTATCTCGCCGATACGCGGCCCTGGCTCCAGCCGGAATTCGCGGATCAGGTGGTGGCCGGTCAGCAGGGGCGGGGGCGCCACCGCGCTTTCGTATTCCAGGAAATAGCGGTTCAGCAGGCGCTGGATCATCTCAACATAGGCAAGCCACGCGTTTTGATCGAGCATGACACCATACGTCGCCAGATAGTCGGCCAGCGCCAGCAGGCACACATCAACCCCTGCGGGACCGGTATCCCGCCAGAAACGGTACATCGCCCGCGCGGACAACTGCGGGACTTCGGCCAGCCAGTGCGGGCGCATATGGTGGGCCACGATGGTCATCAAACGCGCAATCTCGTCGTTGCTCAAACGCAGGCGCTTGCCGGTTTCCTCGGCAATTCGCTCGCTGATCACCTCGTGACCGCGAAACCGGATCCGGCCGTCCGGCTCGATCTCTTGCGTCTCGCCTTTGCCGGTGTCGTGGAGCAGCGCCGCCAGCAGCAGCAATGTGCGATGACTCCGGCCATTGGCCCACGTTCTGCCGATGTGCTCGGCCAGCTTCGGGCGAAGGTGCGCCAGCGCGATAGTCACGGCTCCGTAGCCGATGTTGGCCGCATCACGGACATCGCGCGCCGGACCCAATATCCGCAGCAGAGCGTCGAGCCGCTCGACTGTCTGGAGCGTATGCTGCCAGACGTTGTACTGGTGCGGCGGACCCTGCCGGATAGCAGCCAGGCCGTCCAGTTCGGGGATGATCGGCGCAAGCAGGCCGAGCCGCTGTGCAGCCGCCAGGGCCGCAGCCGGCTTGTTCGAGCCAAGAAGCTGCAAAAATTCGTCGCGGATGCGCTCGGGCGACGTTTCGGCGAGCCGCGCCGCATGCGCGCGCACATCCGCCAGCGTTTCCCGCTCAATGCGCAGACCAAAATCCACACTGGCGCGGACCGCGCGCAGCCCGCGCACCGGGTCGCTGGCAATCGCAGCCGGAGAACAGCGGCGCAGCACCTTGCGGTCAAGATCGGCCAGCCCGCCGAGCGGATCGAGGATCGCGGTCCGGTCGCCCGTCGCGGCAACGGCCATGGCGTTGACCGTAAAATCGCGCAGGCGCAAATCGCTGAGCAGATCCGGCCCGCGAAACCGCGCGACATCAACGATGATCTGCGCGTCTTCCCAGGGGATCAGCGCGCGGCCCACACCGCGCTCGCTGTCCAGCGGGTAATAATCTCCGCCGAGCGCATCCGCGATGCGACGCGCCACCGGGCCGCCATCGCCCGGCGTCGCCAGGTCGATATCGCGAATGGGCCGGTGAAGGTATGCGTCTCGCACAACCCCACCAACCAGATACACTTCGGCTTCCGGGGGCAGGGCGGCACAGACTGCCTCAACTGCCGGGGACCAGTAGAGCGGGCGGGAAGGAATCTGCGGCTCCATCAGGCGCAGTCGTCTCCGACCTGTACCCCTGGCTTGCAGACTCCGACAAACGGCAGGTTGCGAAACAGCTCGTCCAGGTCCAGGCCGTACCCGAACACGAACTTATCGGGGATTTCAAAGCCAATATAGTCGAGGGTAATTGGCACCTGGCGCCGGCTTGGCTTGCTCAGCAGCGCGCAGACCGAGATGCTCGCTGGCTGGCGCGTGCTGAGCAGACTGATAATGTAGTCGAGGGTGTGGCCGCTGTCCACGATATCCTCGACGATCAGCACATTCTTGCCGGCAATATCGTGACTCAGGTCCATCTCGATGCGCACCCGTCCCGATGACTCGCGCACCCCGGCGCCATAGCTGGAGATCGCCATGAAATCGATGCTGTGCGGCACGTCGATGTGGCGGGTGAGGTCGGCCAGGAACATCACACCACCCTTCAGCACGCAGATCAGGTGCAGATTCTTGGTATCGCGATAATCTTCGCTGATCTGCTGCCCCAGCTCGGCGATGCGCGCCTGGAGTGTTTCCGCTGGGATCAAGATTTCATCGAGATAGCGCTCGTAGGATCGGCTCATGAGATTCCTCATTCTGCTTGAGAGAAGCGGTGCGCGTGACCGCGCAACACCAACCTGGTGGGGCTAATGCAGCCAGTCGAGATGCGGCGCGCTCTCATGGGGAAAGTGCCCATAGCGGCGGGCTGCTGTGGCTTTGATTGCGGCCAGCCAGTCGTCCAGCAGCGCGAACACCTGCCCCGTCAGGCGCAGGTCCGCCTGCAACTGGGCCGCCTTGGACAAAGACGCCCTGACCAGATGGCGAAGCAGGGTCACATCAGCTGCCGCGTCGGCATTGGTCGCCAGGACGTGATCGATAATCGCGGCGCTCTGAAGCGTGTGATAGCGCTCCAGCCCGTCATCGGGGGCCAGCGGCGTGATATCAACCCCATAGGCATCCTGAAGCAGCCGGACCACCCGCTCGCGCACGTCGGCAAGGTGGGTCCGCAGCGTCAGCAGGCGCTGCTCAAGGTCCTCGGCCAGCGCATGCAGCAGCAACAGATGGGGCGGTTCTTCGGCCAGGTGGCGCTCGATGAAGTGCACCAGATCGCTTACGTCCCCGGTGGCCAGCGCTTGCTCGAAAAGCTGGAGTGCTTCCAGCCGCAGCTCAGTGAGTTCGGAGATCCCCCAAAACCCGTACTCGCTCAGATCTTCAAGCATCAGTCTGCTCCGCAGGGCACAGGCGGTACAGATAGTCCCAGGTATAGATCCCGGCATGGTGGCCGTCGTCCCAAAAGAACTGCAAGGCGTAATTGCCGACCTGCACGACTTGCTCGACCTGATAAGGACGGGTGGGCGCGACGAGCAGGATATCCGGCGGGTCGAACGCAGGCCCCATCTGCTCGTGCCCGCCGCGGCATTCGGCGCACGGGCACGCCAGACGCAGGCGATCCAGCGGATAGTGACACACGCGCCCATCCGGCCACGTGATGATCAGTTCGCCCGTGCGCTGGTTCAGCGTAACATCGGTGGGAGTTCGCATCAGCATCCAGGGTATGAGGCAGGTAGCGGTTTCAGGCAGATGCAGCGCGTGCCTTCGCCTGGCCGATCCAGTCGAAGTCGCGGATGCGCTGCGGTCGGATGGTCACATATGGAGCCAGCTTTTCTGCCAGGCTGTCGGGTGTTTCGCTGGCCAGCGCGGCAAACGTGGTGATGCCGCACTGATACAGCGCCTCGGCAAAACGCGGCCCGATCCCCCGAATATGCGTGAAATCGTCTGCGCCGGCACGCGGCACATAGCCGGCCTGCTCGTCAGCCGTGGCTTCGAGGGCCTCACGGGGCAACACAATCGGCTGCATGGCTTCGGTTGGCCCGTTGCCCGCTTGCGACCGGATCGTCACGGTTGACGTGTCTTTGCTGCGCTTGGACTCGCGCAGCAGCAGCCACCCAATGATGGCGCTGGCGCTCAACCCCAACCCAAGTACTGTGGCATTACGGACGGTTCTTAACATCGGCTCACTCGCTGATAGCCTCGAAAGCTGACTATCATTGTAGTGCCAGGCAAGGGGGCTGTCAAAACATTGCGCGCCGCACATGCCCGTAAGCAGCAAATACTTGCAGCTTAGCACTTGCCTTATCAGCACCCTTAGTCTATACTCAGGATGTATCTATTCGGCGGTTTTACACGAGGCACGGACGGGCTATGAAGCTGAACAGCTTGATTGAAGCGTCCTACCAGACCTTTAAAGAGCGGGCGCGCGACGCGCGCGTAGTCCTGCTGCACCCCCACAGCCGCTACCGTTCGGTGCTGGTCGCGCAATTGATGAACGATCCCGATACGCGTGTCTTCTATTACGCCATGGGACCGGATGACGTCAATGTGCGCGCGTTTCTATCCAGCATCACGCACGATCTGGCGAATCAGCACCCGACCTTTGGGCGCCACCTCAACCAGATCCATTTTGAGACGCAGGCAAGCGACGACGCTCTGCTTGAAGCGTTCGTCGCCGATGTGGCGGAGCTGAGCGACGAGCCGTTCCTGTTCATCTTCGATGAGTACGACCGCACCGACAGCGCGGACGACATTCAGGCGTTCGTCGAGCAGGCGATCCTGCGCTTGCCCCCCACCACACAGCTTGTCATCAACAGCCGCACCCTGCCGCGGCTCCCCTGGGTGTCTCTGATCGCCCAGCACAAAGCGGTCATCCTGCTGGATGATCAGATCGTCTCCAGCGATTTCTACGGCATGCGCACAGAAGACAGCGAGACAAAGCTCGAAGTGTTCGCCCTCGGGCCTGGCTATGTCCTGCTGAATGGCGAACCGGTCGAGACCTGGGAAGGACACCTGCCGCGCCTGCTGTTCTTCTTCGCGCTGGACCGCCCGGTTGTCACCCGTTCCGAGATTTGCCAGGCGTTCTGGCCGGACCTCGACAACGATCAGGCCGTCAACGTCTTTCATGTGACCAAGCGCCGCCTGCACAAGGCGCTGGACTTCGACGTGCTGGTCCACGAGGACGGCTACTATCGCGTCAATCCAGCCGTGTCGATCTACTACGACATCATGGCTTTTGTCGGCGCGCTGGTCCAGGCCCGCGCGCCAGAGACCGTGGACAAAGCCGCCAAGTGGCAGGAAGCGATCGATCTGTATCGCGGCCCGTTCTTGCAGGGGCACAACGACAAGTGGATCGTCGAGCGCCGCCGCAACTACCAGACAGGCTACCTCGAGGCGCTGAGCGAGATGGCACGCATCCGCCTGGAAGAAGGGCGCCAGGAGAACGCGCTCGGCCTGCTGCTTCGCGCGGTCAGCGAAAACGATCGCTACGAGCCAATCCACCGCCAGATCATGCAGCTCTATGCTGACCTGGGTCGCCGCAGTGAAGCCGCCGCGCACTATCAGAAGCTCGTCGACCGGCTGAAAGCAGAAGGCATGGTTCCGGAGAAAGAAACCCAGGAATTGTACGCCGCCATCATGTCCTGAGTGCGGCGTAGAGCGACAACGAACGACGCCCACCGGATCTGGTGGGCGTGTCGTTTGCCTGCGCCCCTGGAGGGATTCGAACCCGCGACCTTCCGCTTAGAAGGCGGCTGCTCTGTCCAGCTGAGCTACAGGGGCATCGCGCTGACCATTGTAAAGAGGCAATCCGGGCGCGTCAAGCGCGACTCGCGCGGTTGCTCACTCATCCTCGTCGGAGACAGGCCGCAGCCCTTTGTAGACCGTCGTGCCGGATAGCGTCCGCAAAATGGTGCGCGGGTCGCGCCCGGTGATCTTGCCCAACTCGACTGGGGTGAGGGGGGTGTTATTATTCGCCAGAAAAACCCGGAACACCGCATCGACCAGCGACGTCCGGTGACTGATGAAATCGGGCTGCTGGCTGGCTTCCATCAGCGCGCGCTGCAGCGCGTCGACCCGCGTCACCTCGCCTGTAGCCGGGTCGATCCAGTCAATTTCCTCGATGTCGCGGTTTGCGGCGAAAAAGTCGCGCTGCGCGGGATCCAGGTGGCTCAATAGATAAACGCGCAGATCCTGGCCTTCCCGTTCCCACCAGTCGTAATCAATATGAAAGCGCGTCTCAAGGGTCGGCTTTATGCGTTTGCTGGTTGTGCCGGGTGGGACTGCCACAGGTCATCCTTCCCTTGATGCCGGCTAACCCAGGCGCCAATACGGACCACCTACGTGCTCAAACTCCGGGTGGGCGACCAGCGCCGCAAAGATCGGCCCCGGCGGGCAGCGCCGCACCACGTTCACCACGCTGTAGAGCGTCTTGGCGTGCACGGTGCGCTGCGGGCTGAGCCGGGCCAGGGCGCCCATCAGGTGGCGTATCGTCTCGTGCAGCGGTTCGCGCGGGTTAGCCGGATCCATCCAGATCGAATCAATCGCCTTCAGATCTTCCGCGCCCAGCGCCATCAACTCATCGTACTCCGCGCCGATCAACCGTTTCTGGCTGTCCAGACGAAGGCGGTTATCATCGCCCACGTAAGCCAGCCGAATCCATTCGGTGCGCGGGCGATAGCCCCGGAAGTTCACCATCACGCGCGCCGGATCGTCCGTCCGCTCGACGGTAATGTACGCGCCAACGGGCAGCTTGTGGCGCCGGTAGAAATCGCTCAGCCCGTATACGTAGCGATGCTCGCGCACGACCCAGCCGTTCATTTCCTCGCCAGTCTGCCCGTCGATCAGAACCACCAGCACACGCGGCGCTTCGTAGGCTGTGGGGAACAACTGGCGAAGCTGCGAGTTCAGCGGCAATGTCCCGGCGCGGCGGTGCGGGAAATTCAGGCTGATCGTCACCGGCCCGTCGGTTTTGGGCGGCGTGCGCAGATTTGACAGCTCATCGTCGATCTCTTGCTCGAGCGCGAGCAGCTCATCGGTCAGCAGGCTGCGATCGTAATCGATCGGCACATAGCGCAGATGCTGCGGGACGGTTGTAACACCTTCCGGTTCCAGCTCTTTGAGGAACCACAGCACCTGGCCCGCCGGACCAACCTCGTCGAATCGCTCGTCGTGGAACAGCGCGTAATCCAGCGAGAAAGCCTGCAGCCGGGGATTGACTTCCGCGGGCAGGTCCAGCTCGCGCATAATCTCCGCCGTTGCCAGCGGGCCGCCGTTATGCACCACCAGCACGGCCTCGGCCAGGTTGCGATTCGCCAGGCCAACATCCACCAACAGCGAGCGCAGGAACCAGCGCCCCGCGAAATAGACGGCGTCTTCCTCTTGTTCCAGGCGCTGCTCCAGCAGATACGCGATATCGTCGCCGTACTGCTCGAACAACGTATCAACATCGACGGACGGCACCGCCAGGTCGGTTGGCGCGTCGATATTCAGAGCGTGCGGCGTCTGGAGCGCGCTGGCGAATTCGCGCACCTTGCCCGGCGCGAACTGCACTTTCAGCACGGTGAATTCGCCGTGCTCCGGATTGTAGCCGGGCCGCTCTGCGATCACCTCGCCGTGCCGGTAATTCAGCGCCGGGAAAACGAGGACCTGGCCCACCGAGTACGTGTTGCGCGGCTGGTAGATCGCGCCGCGCTCGATCTGCCGGCGCAACTGCTGAATCTCTTGTTCAACGCGGTGCTGGATCAACCGCCGCGCGATCTCGCGGCTCGATAGAGGTTTCTCTTCCTCGAGGAAGAGATTGAACACGAACTCGATGTCACTGTCCGTGATCGAGAAATTCTCGGTCCAGTACTGCTCGGAATCGACTTGATAGAGCTGCAAAGTCTTTCCTTAGCACACTAGTCGCGGTTGATAGGACGCGGCAGAGTCGCGGTTTGCCAGGCAATCGGCAGAGGTCAATTATATGCAAGCGTTGAGGAAGTGGCAAGGTTAAAGCGTGCGCCCGCACAAAGACGCGGGGTCAATTCTGCCTGCCCGCCGACCGCCCGGATTGGTATAATATTCATATTGTTTAAAACCAGAACCCTGAGACCCCACCATCTTCCGCCCCGCATCGCGCGGACAGAAAGGAGTATGATGAGCAAGCAGACTCCCCGAGACACGTTTGGAGCACGCGCTGCGTTCACCGGGCCGGACGGCCGTCGCTATCACTATTACCGTCTGGCCGCTCTCGAAGAACAGGGCATCGGCCAGATCTCGCGCCTGCCGTTTTCGATCAAAACCATGCTCGAGTCCGCTCTGCGCAACAACAACGGCTTCGAGATCACCGATGACGACGTGGTGCGGCTGGCGCAGTGGTCACCCACGATAGACAAGCCGCAGGAGATCCCCTTCAAGCCGGCGCGCGTCATCCTGCAGGACTTTACCGGCGTCCCCTCGCTGGTTGATCTGGCGGCGCTGCGCTCGGCCATGAAGCGCATGGGTGGCGACCCAAGCCAGATCCAGCCGTCGATCCCGGTCGACCTGGTGATCGACCACTCGGTGCAGGTCGATGTTTTCGGATCGGCGGCTGCGCTGATGATCAACGCGGAGCGCGAGTTCGAGCGCAACCGCGAGCGTTACGAGTTCCTGCGCTGGGGGCAGAGCGCGTTCAAGAACTTCCGGGTCGTGCCACCGGCAACGGGGATCGTCCACCAGGTCAATCTGGAATTCCTGGCGCGCGGTGTTTTCGTCGACGAGGAAGACGGCGAGGCGGTCGTCTACCCCGACAGCCTGGTCGGGACCGATTCGCACACCACGATGATCAACGGTCTGGGAATCCTCGGCTGGGGCGTCGGCGGGATCGAAGCCGAAGCCGTCATGCTCGGCCAGCCGATTTACATGTTGATGCCTGAGGTGATCGGGTTCAAGCTGACCGGTCGCCTGCCGGAAGGCGCGACCGCGACCGATCTGGTGCTCGTCGTAACCGAAATGCTGCGCAAGAAGGGCGTTGTCGGCAAGTTCGTCGAGTTCTACGGCGAAGGGCTGAGCACGCTTGGGCTGGCCGACCGGGCAACCATCGGCAACATGGCGCCGGAGTACGGCGCGACGATCGGCTTCTTCCCGATGGATGCCGAGTCGCTGCGCTATCTCCGCTACACCGGGCGCGATCCCCAACTCGTCGATCTGGTCGAGCAGTACACCAAGCTGCAGGGCATGTTCCGCACCGACGACACCCCGGATCCGCTCTTCACCGACACGCTGGAGCTGGATATGAGCACGGTCAAGCCCAGCGTAGCCGGGCCGAAGCGCCCGCAGGACCGCATTGACCTGGAGAACGTCAAGCGTGCTTTCGAGGCCGCCCTGACGGCGCCCACCAGCGAGCGAGGCTACGCGCTGGATAAGCGGCAGCTCAAACGCCGCGCCACGATTGAGCTGGGGCGCAACGGCCATCGCGAGAACGTCGAACTATCTCACGGCTCGGTCGCGATTGCAGCCATCACAAGCTGCACGAACACATCGAACCCGTCGGTGATGGTCGCCGCGGGCCTGCTGGCGAAGAAGGCCGTCGAGAAGGGCCTGAAGGTCCCGCCCTACGTCAAGACCAGCCTGGCGCCCGGATCAAAGGTCGTGACCACTTATCTGACCGAAGCCGGCCTGCTGCCCTATCTGGAAGCGCTGGGGTTCTACGTGGTAGGCTATGGCTGCACCACCTGCATTGGCAACAGCGGCCCGCTGCCCGAGGCTATCGCCCAGGCCATCGAGGAATACGATCTCGTCGCGGCCAGTGTCCTGAGCGGCAACCGCAACTTCGAAGGGCGCATCAACCCGCACCTGCAGGCGAACTACCTGGCTTCGCCGCCGCTCGTGGTCGCCTACGCGCTTGCCGGCACAGTCGACATCGACCTGGTCAACGAGCCGCTCGGTTACGATCGCGACGGCAACCCCGTCTACCTGCGCGACATCTGGCCCAGCCAGCGCGAAATCGCCGATACAATTGCCGAGGCGCTCAGGCCGGAGATGTTCCGCGAGCAGTACAGCAACGTCTACGACGGCAACGAAATGTGGAACGCCATTCCCGTCAGCGGCAGTGAAGTATACGACTGGAATCCGGAGTCCACGTATATCCAGGAACCGCCGTTTTTCATCAATATGCCGCTGGAAGCCGAGCCGCCACGCTCGATCTCGGGCGCGCGGGTGCTGATCATGCTCGGCGACTCGGTCACCACCGACCACATCTCGCCCGCCGGATCGATCGCGCTCAACAGCCCGGCCGCCCGCTATCTGATGGAGCGCGGCGTCGAACCGCGCGACTTCAATTCGTACGGCGCGCGACGCGGCAACGATCAGGTGATGGTGCGGGGCACCTTCGCCAATATCCGCATCAAGAATCTGCTGCTGCCCGGCACCGAAGGCGGCGTGACGATCCACCTGCCCAGCGGCGAACAGATGAGTGTGTTCGACGCCGCCGAGCGCTACAAAGCCGAGGGCACGCCGCTGATCGTGATCGCGGGCAAAGAATATGGCACGGGCAGCTCGCGCGACTGGGCGGCCAAAGGCCCGCTGCTGCTCGGCGTGCGCGCGGTGATCGCCGAGAGCTTCGAGCGTATTCACCGCAGCAACCTGATCGGCATGGGCATCCTGCCGCTGCAGTTCCGCCCCGGCGAGACTCCCCGCGAACTGGGACTGACCGGCCGCGAGGTCTACGACATCGAGTTGGGTGAGGACCTGCGGCCTGGCCAGACGCTGACCGTGCGCGCCACCGCGCCAGATGGCACGGTGAAAACCTTCCAGGTCATTTCGCGGCTGGACACGCTCGTCGAGGTCAGCTACTACCGCAACGGCGGCATCTTGCACGCCGTGCTGCGCAATCTGCTGAAAGCGTCGGTCGGCCGAGAGCAGTCCGCGCACTGAGCGCTGCTGCAATCACACAGCCAACAGAGAGCGGCTTCCAGAGCAGGGGGCGCTCTCTGTTTTGTTTCCAGGGCCGGCTGCCGCGCCGGTTGGCGTTGCTGCGCGAAAAATGGAATCGAGTAAGATAATAAGCGGAAGCGGCGCCTGAGGCGTTCGCGATCGGTCGCACATGCAAGCGAGGAATTCATGGCCCGGATTGTTGTTGTTGGCAGCGCTAATGTCGATCTGGTGGCTCAGACGCCGCACTTGCCGGAACCGGGGGAGACGGTTCTGGGCAGTGGGTTCATAACGGCTATGGGCGGCAAAGGCGCCAACCAGGCTGTTGGAGCAGCCCGGCTTGGAGCAGCAGTGACCTTCGTCGCACGGGTGGGCGACGATGCCTTCGGCCAGCAGTGCCTGGCCGCCTACGCGAAAGAAGGGATCGACACCCGGTATGTCAACATCACGCCGGAGACACCGACCGGGATCGCTCTGATCGCCGTCGCCGCCGATGGCGAGAACACGATTATCGTCGCGTCGGGCGCCAACATGACTCTGACCCCGGATGACGTAGCGCAAGCCGAGCCGGCCTTCCAGGGCGCGGATGTGTTGGTGTTGCAGCTTGAGGTCCCGCTGGAGACGTCAATCGCAGCGGCGCGGCTGGCGCACAGGCACAACCTGCGCGTGGTGCTGAACCCGGCGCCCGCCCAGCGCCTGCCAGACGAGTTGCTGCGCGAAATTGACATCATTACGCCCAACCGGATCGAGCTGGCACAGATGATGCGCCTGTCTGAAGCTGAAGTCCAGGCGCTGCCAGACGCTGAGCTGGCGCACACGGCGCTCAAGCTGGGACCTCCCGCCGTGGTGATCACGCTGGGCGCCGAGGGCGCGCTCGTCGCGGACTCCGGCGGCTGGACACGTGTGCCCGCGTTTGAGGTGCGTGCGGTCGACACGACGGCGGCCGGGGATGCGTTCAACGCCGGGCTGGCAGTGGCTCTGGCGCGCGGCGCTGATCTGGTCGATGCTGTGCGCTATGCCAATGCGTGTGGTGCCCTGGCAGCCACCAAGCTCGGCGCCCAGCCATCCCTGCCAACCGGGGCCGAAGTCGAGCGGCTGCTGCACACTGTCGGTGAATAGGGTAGGGGGATAGCCATGCCTGCCAAAGTCCTGATCGTTGACGATGAGATCGCCATCCGTGACGCACTGGGGCGCAAGCTCCAGCGAGAAGGCTTTCATGTCACGCTGGCCGGCAGCGGGCTGGAAGGGCTGCGCGCGTTCCACGCCGAGCGCCCCGATCTGGTCGTTCTCGACATCGTCATGCCCGAGATGGATGGGCTGACCGTCTGCCAGCGCATTCGCGAGATCGCCGAGACGCCGGTGATGATGCTCTCCGCGCAGGCGAT